>ERZ1673742.539-NODE-539-length-47493-cov-10.763734_pt1 | contig 47493 bp, 35 predicted proteins | sample MGYA00580208_ERZ1673742 | MGnify/ENA primary metagenome ERZ1673742 (study PRJEB41218, sample SAMN15661774) | gut metagenome | host: Homo sapiens | place: Canada: London | collected 2015-08-20/2019-03-30 | study: EMG produced TPA metagenomics assembly of...
TTGTTGGGACATTTTCAAAAAATAAACATTAAGACATTATCATAAAATAAACACATAACCCGATAAAATAATACAAAGTATTTGTTTTAAAAATAAAAATAAGGTATAATGAAGGAGTAAAAACAGGAGGAATTAACAATGATAAAATATTTACCATATGAAGAAAAATACCAAGACCAAATGTATGATGTTTTTAATGAATTAACAAAAGAAGAAGTTTTCTTCAAGAAATTAACAAAAGAAGAATTTTCAGATAAATTATTTAAAAATCCTAATTTTAAAAAGGAAGGAACATTCTTAGCTCTTGAAGGCGACAAATTAGTTGGTTTTGCAAGCGGAAGCGTAAAAGATACTGATAAAGAAAATCCTAATGCTTCAGGATATATTCACACATTTATTGTTCGCAAAGAATACCGTCGCCAAGGAATTGGTAGTAAATTATATGATATGTTAGAAAAATATTTTAAGGATAACGGAAGAAATTCTGCTCGTTTTGTGTTCTTGAGCGGAATTTGCTGGCCATGGTATATACCGCATACAGAAAAGCATGAACACCCAGGAATGCCTGCTGCGAGAATGAATTCTGATTTCTATTTATTCTTATACCATCATGGATACTTTGTAAATAGCATTCACGAAGGGTTCCATTTACCTCTTTCTGAATATGAATTACCAGAAAAAGTCGTTAAGCAAGAAGAGGAAAATGCTAAACGCGGATTATTTGTAGAAATATACGATCCTAAAAAACATTATGGTATTGATGAATTCTGCGAAGTAATCAATAACCCAGGGTTTGCCCATTCAATCCAATATAACTTGAAACGTGATGAACCAAGACCATTCTTGGTTGCAGCCCATAATAATAAGGTTGTTGGTTGGACTGGCGCAATGTATACTGAAGCAACAGGACGCGGTCATTTAGATGGTATTTGTGTTGATCCTAATGAAAGAGGTGGAGGCCTTGGCAAAGGATTATTCTGCCATTTATGTAAGTACTTAAAAGATCATGGTTCAACTTACATGACTTTCTTTACTGGAATTGACAATCCTGCTAGATATATTTATTTATTTGCTGGCTTCAAAATTGCACAAAGCTTTGCAGATATGAAGAAAAACTTTTAGTAGTTAATAAGATAGGGTAAAACCTATCTTTTTTAATATTTAAATACATATTATTTGCAATTTTGCAAAAAATGAGTATAATAAATATTGCGTGCAATGACGCTTTATACTATGAATTTAAAAAGGTGTGGGAGAACATCATAGTGTTCATAAACCACATTCACGGACAAAATAAGGAGGTGTGTCTCGTGGCTAAAGTTAAACAAGTAAAAAAAGTTGTTAAACTTCAAATCCCTGCTGCAAAGGCTAATCCAGCTCCACCAGTTGGACCAGCACTAGGACAAGCAGGTGTTAACATTCAACAATTCTGTAGCCAATTCAATGATAAAACTGCAAGCATGGCTGGATACGTAATACCAGTTGAAATTTCTGTTTATGAAGACCGTACTTTCACTTTTATTACAAAAACTCCACCAGCATCTGACTTATTAAAGAAGGCAGCAGGAGTTTCTAAAGGTTCCGATAATGCGAAGAAAAACAAAGTTGCAACTATCAGTCGTGCAAAATTATTAGAAATTGCACAAATGAAGATGCCTGATTTAAACGCATACACAGTCGAAGCAGCAGCTAACATTGTTGAAGGTACTGCTAGAAACATGGGAATCGTTGTAGAAAAATAGTTTTCTATATTCTCTTTAAATCGACTTTATTAATTATAAGGTCTTGTGGGAGGAAATTCCGTTAGACCACATTTAGGAGGTAAATAACAAATGGCAAAAAGAGGTAAAAAATATCAAGAAGCTTTAAAACTAGTTGATCGCTCAAAAAGATATAATCTTGCTGAAGCAGTTGAATTAGTTAAAAAGACAAATACTGCAAAATTTGATGCTACAGTAGAAGTTGCTTTCAAATTGAACATTGACCCTCGTAAAGCAGAACAAAATTTACGTGGTGCAGTTTCATTACCTAATGGTACTGGTAAAACTGTACGTGTATTAGTTATTGCAAAAAGTGCAAAAGCTCAAGAAGCTTTAGCAGCTGGTGCTGACTATGCAGGTGATACTGAATATCTTGAAAAGATTAAAGAAGGTTGGTTCGAATTTGATACAATTATTGCAACTCCAGATATGATGGGTGAACTTGGTAAATTAGGACGTGTTTTAGGTCCTAAAGGATTAATGCCAAACCCTAAAACTGGTACTGTAACAATGAATATTGAACAAACAGTAAAAGAATTCAAAGCTGGTAAAGTTGAATATCGTACTGACAAAGTTGGTAACGTTCAAGTTCCAGTTGGTAAAATTTCATTTAGTAACGAAAAATTAGCAGAAAACATTGCTGCAATTTATCGCCAAATTATGAGAATTAAACCACAAACTGTTAAAGGTGTTTATATTCAAAATTTAACAGTTACTTCAACTATGGGACCTGGCATAAAAGTTAGTCCAGACGAAATAGCTTAATATAAAAATTCATAAGTAAAAAGTAGTATAAAAAGTCTCTGCCGTAGACAGTAGGTGCTAATGAGATAAGACAGCTCAAAAGCTTAATATTCCTACCGAGGAACAAATCTTTCTTTCAATTGAAAGAAAAAATTTTTCAGGAGGTGAAAACAATGAATGAAGCGACAATCGCTAAAAAACATGAAGAGGTCCAAGTAATTAGAGAAAAGATCTCAAAAGCTGGATCAACATTATTCGTTGATTACCTAGGATTGACTGTAGCTGAAGTTACTGAACTTCGTGTTAAGCTACATGCTGAAAACTGTGAAATGAAAGTTGTTAAAAACAACATCTTACGCCGTGCAACTGAAGAAGGTGGATACGATGGTATCGACACTCATTTAGTAGGTCCAAGCGCAATCGTTACTGCACATGACGAAGTTTCTGCAGCAAAAGTTGTTTATGCATTTGCAAAAGATCATGACAAACTTACTGTAAAAGCTGGTATCGTAGATGGCAAAGTAACAAGCGAAAAGGATTTAAAAGCATTATCAACATTACCAAACAAAGAAGGTATGTTATCTATGTTACTAAGTGTTTTACAAGCACCTATCCGCAATCTTGCATGTGCTATTAAGGCAGTATCAGAAAAAGAAAATTAATTAGGAGGAACAAACGAAATGTCTAAACTTAATAAAGAAGAATTTATCAGCGCTTTAAAGGAAATGAGCGTACTTGAATTAAATGAATTAGTAAAAGCAATCGAAGAAGAATTCGGTGTTACAGCTGCTGCTCCAGTTGCAGTTGCTGGTGGTGCTGCAGCTGCAGCTGAAGAAGCTCCATCAGAAGTTAATGTAATTTTAACTAGTGCTGGTTCTGCAAAATTAAATGTTATCAAACTAGTTCGTGAAGTAACTGGATTAGGATTAAAAGAAGCTAAAGATTTAGTTGACAATGCACCTAAACCAATTAAAGAAAAAGTAACTCCAGAAGAAGCTGAAGCTTTAAAAGCTAAATTCGTTGAAGTCGGCGCTGAAGTAGAAATTAAATAGTTAAAAACTGTTTATAAAAAAGCCTGAGTTACTCAGGCTTTTGTTTTATTTGAAAGGAGCAAATATGCCTCATCAATATTTTGAAGATAATACAAATTTACCGAGTAATATTCAAAAAATCACCTTTAGTATAAAGGGGAAAAAATTAGATTTTCTAACTGATAATGGAGTATTTTCTAAAACATCAATTGATTTAGGAAGTAGAAATTTATTAAAATATGCTATAATAAATGATGCCAAAACAATACTTGACGTTGGTTGCGGATATGGAACAATTGGATTATCAATTGCAAAATTATATCCTAATACTAAGGTCGATATGGTAGATATAAGTGAACGTGCACTGGATTTAGCAAGGCAAAATAAAAGCATTAATACGATAGAAAATGCGGAAATATTCGCTAGTGATTCTTATCAAAATATTACCAAAAATTATGATATGATAATAACTAATCCACCTATAAGGGCAGGAAAAAAGATTGTTAATGACATAGTTATCGGTGGTGCTTCACACTTAAACGAAAATGGTAATCTATGGTGCGTTATTCAAAAAAAACATGGTGCTCAGTCTTTGATAAAAGCAATGAAAGAAGTCTATAGCGCTGTAGAAGTTGTTAACGTTGTTGATGAATATTGCATAATAAAAGCTCAAAAATAGCGATAAATTGGTACAAAATTTATCGCTATTTACTTTTTTATGAAAGTTAAAAACGCTTTTTTATAAAAAAAGTGTTGTTTTACTTGACAAAAAAAGCAACTTGGTATACAATAATCAAGATATGATATAATGCGGTATAATGCTTTTTGAACGGCATATTTCGTATAAAAATCACTCAGACAAAATTAAAAAGAGGTGGCTAATTTGAGTTATAAAAATGTCCAATATGGTAGAACACGTGTTCGACGCAATTATGCGCGAGTTCAAACAAATGTTGAACTGCCTAACTTAATTGAGATTCAAACAAAGTCATTTGATTGGTTTATGAAAGACGGCTTAAGTGCCTTATTTAAAGAACTTTCACCAATTAAAGACCATGGCGATGGAGAAAAGTTTGAACTTCATTTTAAAGAACATGAGTTTGATGAACCAAAATATTCAATTAGAGATGCAAAAATTCACAAAGTAAATTACTCTCGTGCATTACGTGTTAATGTTGAATTAGAAAATAAAGAAACTGGTGAATTCAAAGACGATAAAATATTTATGGGGGAAATTCCTGTTATGACACCATGGGGAACCTTTATTATTAATGGTTCTGAACGTGTAGTTGTAACACAAATTGTTCGTTCTGCTGGTGTTTTCTTCTCAGAAGAAATTGATAAAAAATCAGGCAAATCTATCTTTGCGGGTCAAATTATCCCAACGCGTGGTATTTGGATTGAATTTGAAAAGAACAACAAAGATGTTTGGTTTGCAAAAATCGACCGTTCAAAAAAAGTATGCCTCCCTACTTTTATCCGTGCTTTAGGTGTTCCAACTAACTTAGATATGATTAATCTATTTGTTGGTGAAAACGATGATATTGCACCACGTCCACAAAACATCTTAGATATGTTTAGTAAAACATTTGAAAAAGATGATTCGTTCCGTGAAGATGATGCAATAAAAAAATTATATGATAACTTACGCCCAGGTGAAAAAACTTCTCCTGATACAGCTAGAAAATATATTGCAAGCAGATTATTTGAAGTTCGTCGTTATGACCTTGCAAAGGTTGGACGTTACAAATTTAATAAGAAACTTGATGTTGTTGCTCGTGCTGTAGGACATCGTTTAGCTAATGATTTAGTAAATGTTGAAACAGGTGAAGTAATTTTACCAGCTGGTACTGAAATTACATACCGTCGTAACCCTAATACTGGAAAGAGTACAGCTGATATTTTAAGTGAAAATCGTGAAAGTTTCCGTAAAACTTACGAATATGAAGTAATGTTACAAGGCAATAGCGTTGTTTTGGAAACATTAGATGTATTAGTAAAGACAAATGAAGGTGACTTAAAAGTAAGATTACATGGTAATGATCAACGTGAAGATAGATGTCATGTAGTATTATCTGATATTTTTGCTACAATTAGTTATTACATCAATTTACATGTTGGTGTTGGTAAAGTTGTTGGTAGAATTGATGATATCGACCATTTGAGTAATCGTCGTTTACGTTTAATCGGTGAATTATTACAAAACCAATTCCGTATGGGTATGATGAAAGTTGAAAAGAACATTCGTGATAGAATGTCAACATCAGCTGAAGTTAAGAGTGTTACTCCACAAAATTTAGTAAACATTCGTCCTTTAACTGCAACATTCCGTGAATTCTTTGGTAGTAGCCAATTATCACAATTTATGGACCAAATTAACCCATTATCAGAATTAACTCATAAGAGACGTTTCTCTGCCTTAGGTCAAGGTGGTATCTCTCGTGACCGTGCTGGTTTCGAAGTACGTGACGTACACTCATCACATTATGGAAGAATTTGTCCAGTAGAAACACCAGAAGGTCAAAACATTGGTTTGATTAACTCACTTGCATCTTATGCTAGAGCTAATGAATTTGGTTTTATTGAAACTCCATATTTAATTGTTAAGAAAGATAAAGAAAATCGTCTTGCAATTATCACAGATGAAGTAAAATATTTTACTGCTGATAAAGAAGAAGAATTTATAATTGCGGAAGCAAACGTTAATATGGGTAAAGATCCTAAGACTGGTCAATTAGTTATCCTTGATGATAAAGTAATTGCTCGTCAATATGGTGAATTTATTGAAACTGATCGTATGAATGTGGATTTAATTGACGTTTCACCAAAACAAATCGTTGCTATTTCTACAGCATGTATTCCATTCCTAGAACACGATGATACAACACGTGCGCTAATGGGTGCCAACATGCAACGTCAAGCAATTCCGCTATTAAAGCCTGAAGCACCATTTGTAGGTACTGGTATTGAATACAAGGCCGCAAAAGACTCTGGTGTTGCAATCTGCGCAGACTTTGATTGTGTTGTAGAATATGTTGATGGTAATAAGATTATCGTACGCGATATGAAAGGTGAAAAACATACTTACCTATTAAACAAATATGATAGATCTAATCACTCAACTTGTGTAAACCAAAGACCAATCGTTGAACCAGGTGAAAAAGTAAAAGCTGGTGACGTTTTAGCTGATGGTTCATCAATGGATCAAGGTGAACTTGCTTTAGGTAGAAACGTTGTAATTGCCTTTATGACTTGGAACGGTTACAACTTTGAAGATGCCGTAATTATGAGTGAAAGACTTGTTCAAGATGACGTATATACTTCAATTCACATTGAAGAATATACTTGTGAAGTTAGAGATACAAAGCTTGGTAAAGAAGAAATTACTCGTGACCTAGATGGTGAAAGTAAAGATTCTATTGCTAACTTAGATGAAAATGGTATTGTATGTCTTGGCGCTGAAGTAAAAGAAGGCGATACACTAGTTGGTAAAGTATCTCCCAAAGGTATTACTGAACCTACTCCAGAAGAAAGATTATCTCAAGCATTATTCTCAGATAACTCAAAAGATGTTAGAGTATCTTCATTAAAGGTTCCACATGGTGGAAGTGGTATTGTACACCGTATCGAACGTTTCAATCGTAAGTCAGGTGCCGAATTACCACCAGGAGTAAATGAAGTAGTTAGAGTTTATATCGTACAAAAACGTAAGATTACTGAAGGTGACAAAATGTCAGGTCGTCATGGTAATAAAGGTGTTATTTCAAATATTTTACCTATTGAAGATATGCCATTCATGTCAGATGGTACTCCAATCGATATTATGTTGAATCCACAAGGTGTTCCTTCACGTATGAACATTGGACAAGTATTAGAAATACATCTTGGTATGGCCGCAAAGAAACTTGGCGTTCATGTTGCAACTCCAGTATTTGATGGTTTAACTCATCAAGATATCGTAGATATAATGAATGAAGCTCGTGAAAAAGACGAAGAATTAGCTAGAGAAAATCCTGCTAACAAACGTGCTATTATCGATGAAAATGGTAAAACATATTTGTTCGATGGTCGCACAGGACGTCGTTTTGATAACAAGATTTCTGTTGGTGTCATGTATATGATTAAACTTGCACACATGGTTGATGATAAACTTCATGCAAGAAGTGAAGGACCATACACACTAGTAACACAACAACCTATGGGTGGTAAGGCCCAAAACGGTGGTCAACGTTTCGGTGAAATGGAAGTTTGGGCTCTAGAAGCATATGGAGCAGCACATACATTACAAGAAATGATGACAATAAAATCAGATGATATTATTGGTCGTAACAAAGTATATAAAGCCATCGTTGATGGTGAACCATTACCTACACCAGGTATTCCAGAAGCCTTCCGTGCTTTAATTAAAGAATTGCAAGGCTTAGGCTTAAGTGTTAAACTTGTTGACAATGAAGGTGTTGATGTTGCCAATAAGAGTCTCGTAGATGAGTTTGCGCAAGCACAAGCAAGTAAACGAGGCCTATAATTAAGGGGTGAATTATTTGAGAAAGTATAAATATTTACAAATAGGAATTGCCTCACCTGAGGAAATAATTTCATGGGCTAACCCAGTCTTACAAGGTAGAAAATTCACTTATGATCCACTTCATAAGGATAAAGTAACCTATGTAAATGAATCAGGCCAAACAGTAGAATATACGTTAAAAGGTGAAGTTAAAAAAGCTGAAACTATTAACTATCGTACTTTAAAACCTGAAAGAGATGGCTTATATTGTGAAGTAATTTTTGGTCCTACTAAAGATTACCAATGTGCATGTGGTAAATCACGTAAAAATGTAACAGGTGAACACAAAGTCTGTGAAAAATGTGGTGTTGAACTAACTGAAAGTAAGGTTCGTCGTGAGAGAATGGGTTATATTGCTCTTGCGGCTCCAGTAGTTCACATTTGGTATTTAAGAAATACTCCAAGTAAAATTGCTATTTTACTTGATATGAAAACAAAAGATGTTTTAGAAATTGCAGCACTTACTTCATACATTATTACAGAAGTAAATGATGATTCAATTGAAGATTTATTCCCTGGTCGTGTAATTACTGAACAAGAACATAGTAGATATAGTCGTACATACTTTGGCCAATACAAAGTAAAAACAGGGGCCGAAGCTATTAAGTTCTTATTACAAAGTATTGATTTACAAGAGACTATTGAAGAAATCCGCGCTGAATTAAAAGTTGCTACTAAACAAAGAAGAGAAAAACTTATTAAAAGACTTGAAATAGTAGAAGCATTCTATCATTCTAATAATAAACCAGAATGGATGGTAATGGATGTTATCCCTGTTATTCCACCTGATTTAAGACCAATGGTACAATTAGATGGTGGTAGATTTGCAACAACTGACTTAAATGATTTATATCGTAGAATTATTTCACGTAACACACGTTTAAGAAAACAAATTGAATCATTCTCTCCAGAAATCATTATTAAGAATGAAAAACGTATGTTACAAGAAGCAGTAGATTCTTTAATTGATAACTCAAAACGTAAGAATAAAGCTGCATTAGATAAAAATCGTCCACTTAAATCATTATCAGATATTTTAAGAGGTAAACAAGGACGTTTCCGTCAAAACCTATTAGGTAAACGTGTAGACTATTCAGGTCGTTCAGTAATTGTAATTGGACCAGATTTGAAGATGTATCAAGCTGGTATTCCTCGTGAAATGGCATTAATTTTATTTAAACCATTTATTATCAATTACTTACGTCAAAAAGAATTAAATGAAGCTAATACAATAACGGTTGATAATGGCACTACAATATCACTTGCGTCAAAAGAAAAAGCAGGTGTTAAACGTGCTAAGGAATTAATCGAACGTGGTGCTCCAGAAGCTATGGAAGCCTTAGAACATGTTGTAGTAGAACACCCGATTTTATTAAACCGTGCTCCTACTCTTCATAGACTTTCAATTCAAGCTTTCGAACCAAAATTAGTTGAAGGTAAAGCAATTAGACTACATCCACTTGTAACTACTGCCTTCAATGCTGACTTTGATGGTGACCAAATGCCAGTGCATGTACCACTATCTGAAGAAGCTCAAGCTGAAGCAAGATTATTGATGTTAGCATCTAAAAATATCTTAGCACCTAAAGATGGTAAACCAATTGTTACTCCATCACAAGATATGATTTTAGGTAACTATTATCTTTCTATTGAACGTTCACAAATTGATCGTGAATATAAAACGTGGGAAGAAGTATACAATGCATATTTAACTTGCGAAATAGAATTTAATAACAAAATAATTGTAAATGATGAAGTAGAATATCGCGATATTGAAGCATTGAAGAATGATATTGAAGCTGGTATTACTCCAAGCGTTGGTCGTTTCTTTGTTCCTGGTAGAGAAGGTAAAGCTTTCTCTAGCGAAGAAGAAGTTATTCATGCTTATGAAGAAGGCGCTATTGACTTTCATACAAGATTTGTTATTCCAGGTTATGCTATAAGCAAACCTTTCGTTCATTTAGATGTAAATGATCCTAATTATGAAGAAAAAGTAAAATTAAATAATGAACTAAAAAATCAATACTTAATAACTACTTATGGTAAAATGATTTTTAACCAAATCTTCCCAGAAAAATTCATATATGTAAATGAGCCTACAAAAGATAATCTTGCAAATGGCACACCACTTCGTTACTTTGTTAAACGTGGTGAAAACTATCGCGAAATAATTAAAAATGCTCCATTAGTTGAACCATTTAAGAAGAGTATGTTGAGTATGAGTATCAGTGAAGTATTTAGACAATCTAAACTTGCGGAAACATCAAAAACACTAGATAAGATGAAAGACTTAGGTTTCAAATATTCTACAATTGCTGGTATTACTGTTTCAGCCTTCGACGTTGTTATTGCTAATGAAAAAGGTGATATCATCGCAAAAGCTGAAGAAACAGTTAAGAAATACAATCAAATGTATCGTCGTGGTACAATGCTTAGAGCTGAAAAAACAAGAATGGTTATTGACGTATGGAATAAAGCAAAAGATGATATCGAATCTGCAATTAAGGCAAAGATGAAAGTTGACGCAACTAAAAACCATATATTCATGATGGCCGATTCTGGCGCCCGTGGTAGTTCAAGTAACTTTACACAACTTGCAGGTATGCGTGGATTGATGGCTAAGCCAAATGGTGAATCAATGGAAATTCCAGTAAAAGCTTGCTTTATTGAAGGTATGTCAATGTCTGAATTCTTTATTTCAACACATGGTGCTCGTAAAGGTTCAACAGATACAGCCTTAAAGACAGCTGAATCAGGATACTTAACAAGACGTTTAGTTGACGTATCACAAGATATTACAATTACTAAAGTTGATTGTGGTACTGATAAAGGTATGGTATTAACTACTCTATATTATAAGGATCCAGAAAAGACACCTAATGGTTATTCAGATAAAAACGTTTGTGTTAACTTAAAAGATCGTATCGTTGGGCGTTTTGCCGCAAAACCTGTTGTTGCAAAAGTTGATGGTAAAAAGACTGTTTTAGTTGATAAAGGCGAATTTATCAGCGAAGCAATTGCTCAAAAAATTGTTGATGCAGGAGTAAAAGAAGTAACTGTTAGAACATTATTAACATGTGACTCAAAAGTTGGTGTTTGTGTAAAATGTTACGGTTCTGACCTATCAACTACTGGAATTGTTGAAAAAGGTGAAGTTGTTGGTATCGTTGCAGCTCAATCAATCGGTGAACCTGGTACCCAATTAACAATGCGTACATTCCATAGTGGTGGTGTTGCTGGTGGCGATGATATCACTCAAGGTCTTCCTCGTATTCAAGAATTATTTGAAGCACGTGAACCAAAAGGTAAAGGTATCATTTCTGAAGTTAAAGGTGTAATTACAAAAGTTGATACAAGATTAGATAATCGTACTGAAATAACAGTTGAAAGTCCAATTGAAGGAAATAGTAAAACTTATTTAACTGATGCTGGTAAGAAACCAATTGTTAAAGTTGGTGATCATATTGAAGCTGGTGACCTAGTATCTGAAGGATTAATCCATCCAAAAGAATTATTACGTGTTGCCTCAGTTGATAAAGTAGAAAAATATATCCTAAAAGAAGTTCAAAAAGTATATCGAACTCAAGGTGTTGCTATTTCTGATAAACATGTTGAAATCATCATAAAACAAATGCTTCAAAAAGTTGTTGTTATTGATGAAGGTGATACTGATTTATTACCAGGTACATTCATTTCTAAACCTGAAATATATAAAGTAATTAAAGAATGCTATGAAGCTGGTCGTAGACTTCCAGTTGTAAAACCAGTATTACTTGGTATCACAAGAGCATCATTGAAAGCTGATTCATTCTTATCAGCCGCATCATTCCAAGAAACAACTAGAGTATTAACTGAAGCCGCAATCCGTGGTAAGATTGACACTTTAGATGGATTAAAAGAAAATATCATTATCGGTGGTCTAATCCCTGCTGGTACTGGTCTTGTTAGTGAAGATGATGTTGAAATTCAAGAAGATGTAAATGCTCCTCAATACGATATCAAAAAATAATTGAGACTAAAAGGTGGTTTTAAAACCACCTTTTCAATTACCTTGAAATAAAAATAATAAAATGATATACTAAATAAGCAAAGAAGGTGAATTTATGACAATAAATGACTTTGAAATAGTAAATGATGAAATAAAAAAATACTATGGTACTGATAAAGTTTTAGAATTACCTAAAAGTATCAAATCAATAGGTGTTGAGGCATTTAAAAATTGTTTTGATATTGAAAAAATTATTTTAAACGAAGGTATTAAAAAAATTGATAAACAAGCCTTTGTAAATTGCGCAAATTTAAAAAGCGTAAATATTCCCAATTCTTTGACTGATATTGATCCAACAGCATTTATGTATGCAAATAATATAATAGAATTTATCGTATCGGATGATAACCAATATTATAAAGCTATAAAGGGAAGCTTGTATTCAGAAGACGAATCAGTTTTATTATTCTATGCCAACGGTTTAACAAAAACTAGTTTTACAGTTCCCAACTCAGTATATTACATTAGAGATTACGCCTTTTTTGCCAATAAAACTTTAAAAAAAGTAATCATTGGTTCTAACACCAAATGGATTGGTAATTATGCTTTTTGCGAATCTAAACTTGAAAGTGTAAAATTGTCAAAATGGTTAAGTACAATCTGTACAGGTAGTTTTCAATTTACCAACTTGAAAAAAATTGAGATACCTTGTAATGTAACAAGTATTTGTGAAAATGCATTTTTACAGTGCCCCGCAAAGAAAATTTTTTTACCAAGTACTTTGCTAAGTGTTGCGACAGGAGGATTGATGGTATCAGAAGTTCCAACCATAGTTTTTAGTGGTGATAAAGAAAACTGGGATTTAATTACTCTTTACGACAATGCAATTGTACCTAATGCTAGTGTAAAGATAATTGGTAGAAAAAACAAATGGAGTGAAAAAGAACTAAAAATCTATCAACAAGAAAATAATATTGAAACTAATGCCAAAAAACAACTTAAGGATTTTGTTATTGAAGAAGGTATTCTTAAAGAATATCGTGGTAGTGAAACGACAATATATCTACCTCACACGATAACGAAAATATCAAGTGAATTTAAATGCAAAAATAAAGATGAATTAAAGAAAATAGTTTGTTCTAATTCGATTTATGAAATCGAAAGGAATGCTTTAAGAGGATATCAAGGTTTAGAAAATATTGTATTACCTGAAAATCTATTGATAATTGGCCCTTATGCTTTAACCGATTGTCAAAGTTTGAGAGGAATCTCAATAAATGAATCGATAAAATATATTGCGGAGAGCTTTACAGGATACCGTTGTTACAGACTTAATAGCCTAGTAGTAGATCCTAGAAATCATAGATATCTTAGTAAAAATGATATTATATATACCAAAGATGGCAAAAAGGTAATAGCCTACGCAACAGGTAAAAATGCAAAAGAAATCAAATTGATTTCTAAAGTTGTTAGAATTTGCCCTTATGTTTTTAAAAATGTTGAATGCTTAGAAGCAATCGTACTACCAAATAGTGTTGAATCAATTGGGGTAGCAGCATTTTCTGAATGTAAAAAACTTCGCTATGTAAAGTTATCAAAAAAATTACGAATAATTGAACCATATGCATTTAGTAGTTGCTATAATCTAGAAAAAATTGAATTACCATCCTCACTAGAATATATTGATGCGAAAGCTTTTGATGTTTGTACAAAACTAACTTCAGTAGTATATTTGGGAAGTAAAGAAGAATGGCAAAATCATCCCGAATTTACTGATGCAATTCCTCAACAAGCCACAATAACATTTAAAAAGAATAAATAAAAAAAATAGCCTTTTATGAAACTATAAGAAAACATTATAGTTAATTAAAAGGCTTTTAAACTATCTATATATAAAAATTGTAAAAAAATTAATTTTGTGCTATAATTAATAAAAAAGGAGGTATTTTCTATGATTGCAAAAATAGTTGTTAATGTTTCATCAAGTAATGTAGATCAGAGATATGATTATAAAATACCTTCCGAAATGGTTTCTTTCGCAAAAGTTGGTTCACGCGTAAAGGTAGGATTTGGTCTATCAGACCGAGTTGTTATGGGCTTCATTATGGAACTTCGTGATGAACCTACCTATGAAGGTTCTTTAAAAGATGTAATTGAAGTTGTTGATTATGAACCAGTATTAACAAAAATGCAATTAGAACTTGCAGAAAAAATTAGAGATGATGCGATATGTCCACTAATTAGAATATTAAATCAAATGATTCCTAATGCTTTAGTATTGAAAACTACAAAATATTTAACTATCAAAAACTATCAAGCAGTGGATGCTAGTATTGCTCAATTATTCAAAGATAATGAAAAAATACCATATCAAAATAGCTTAAAATCGTATGATAGCAAAATTGCCAAAGAAGTTGCAAATAATAATATCGAAGTATCATATCAAGCAAATCAGCTTTGTACTGATCACTATGTTAAAAAATATTTAATCAATCCCACTAATGCATATAAATATATTAACGATTTACGCAGTAAAAAACAAAAGAATTTAATTTTAAATCTCCAAAATGAAATAGCATTGACAATGGATGAAATAACTGAAAAATACGAAACTTCGAGGGCTATTGTTTTAGCATTAGTAAAAAATGGCTATCTTGATGTAATAAATGAAGTAGCTTCAAGAATTAAAATAAGAGAAATTCCAATTGATAAAAAAATTAGACAATCAAAGGATGAAACAGTAGTACAATTACTTAATTCTCTTGACACTGCTAATAAACCTATTTTATTTATCCCAAAAGATAATACCCAACAAATAGATAGCATAATCCAAATTATTAATAAGTATCAAAAGAAACAACAAAATGTTTTGATTATTACCCCAGAGATTTTGAGTAGCTATCAGATAGAAAATATAATTAGAAAGAAAACCGGACTTAGTATAGCACCTATTAATTCAAAATTATCGGATGGTGAGTATTACGACTATTATAATGAAATAAAAAAAGGTAACTATCCAGTTGTAGTTACAACTCCAGTAGGAGCGCTATTACCATACAATAATATTGGTGCTATTATAATGCTAAATACCGATAGTGACAATTACTATAATGATCAAAGCCCTAGATATAATTTAAAAAAAGTAATGATAGATTATGCTTCATTACTTGGTTCTCGAGTAATTTTAACTTCATTTGCGCCAAACATTACTGATTATAGTTATGGGCTCAAAAATTATTATCAAATAATTGAAAGCATAGAAAGAAAAGAATTACCAGTAGTTCATGTTGTTGATTTAAAACAAGAATTACGAAATGGAAATAATTCACCAATTTCTCAAAAATTACTTATTGAAATTTTAAAAGCTAAAAAAGCAAACAAAGTATCAATTCTAATTGTTAACAATAAAAGTTATAGTTCTTATGTTATGTGTAGAAGCTGTGGAAAAACTATTACTTGTCCTAGATGTAATATATCTTTACAATATAACAAAAAAAATAACTTATTAATTTGTCCAGCGTGCTCATATCGAGTAGCTTTTACAAATGAGTGTCCAACATGCTCAAGCAAAGAATTAAAATTTGGTGGTTTTGGAATGGAACAAATTAATGAAGAATTAAACACTAATTATCCATCAATTCGTACCGCAATCCTAAATGAATCCAATTATGATGATTATTATCAAATTATGCTAGGTTTGGAAGAAGAAACAATTGATGTAATCATTACAACCAGTGTTTTAGCTAATAAAATTGATAGTGATAGAATTGGTATGGTAGGAATTATAAATCTTGATAGTGTTGCGAAAATACCAACCTATGATGCAAACGAAAGAGCATATGAAATGTTGACATATGCTAAAGAGTGTCTAAATTCTTCTGAAGATAGTTTAGTTATTCAAGCCTATAGTTTAGATGAAATATATTTAAAGACTTTCTTGTTAAATGACTATCATGCTTTTATTAAAGAAGAGTTGAGTGTAAGAAAAATTTTAAAGAATGAACCTTTTTATTACATAAATAGAATTTTTATTAAAGCAAAGTATGATTTAATGTATAAGGAAGCAAATGAAATAAAAAAATATTTACAATCAATGTTAGGAAAAGAAGTATATGTAATAGGACCTACATATAATCATCAACATCAAATGGTTCAAATAATTGTTAAACATCGCATCAATGATATTGGTGAAATTTATAAAAAAATATATGAAAAATATCAAACAACAACTGTAACGATAATTATTGATCGTTATCCTAAATATATTTAGAGGTGATAAAATGTTAAGAATTGTATTTATGGGAACACCTGAATTTAGTGTGCCAATTTTAGAAGCTTTAATTGAAAAATATGAGGTTATAGGGGTAGTAACCCAACCAGATAAATGCGTTGGTAGAAAAAAAGAATTAGTGGCATCACCTGTTAAACAATGTGCACTAGCTCATAATATTAAAGTATTTCAACCAGAAAAGATTAGAAAAGAATATGAAGATATTGTTGCATTAAATCCTGATTTAATTGTTACTGCCGCATATGGACAACTAGTAGGCATGAAATTACTTAATGCACCAAAATATAGATCAATTAATGTGCATGCTTCATTACTACCAAAATATCGTGGTGGTGCACCAATCCATCAAGCAATTAAAAATGGCGATAAAGAAACGGGAATTACCATTATGTATATGGAAAAAGAAATGGATGCTGGAGATATTCTTGGTGTAAGAAAAGTAAAAATTGAAGATAGTGATACTTGTGGAAGTATGTTTAATAAACTATCTTTAGTTGGAAGAGATTTATTACTTGAAACAATTGATAAATTAGTAGAAGGAAAAATCACCCCAATAAAACAAAATGAAAATGAGGCTACATTTGCCTACAATGTAACAAAAGAAGAAGAATTAATAGATTTTAATGAAGAAACGGCTACTGATGTATTTAATCATGTACGTGCATATAATCCTAATCCCGTTGCTCATATGTTATTAAAGGGTGAGCCATTGAAAATTTATGAAACTAGAGTTTATGATTATAAACATAACTATGAACCAGGAAAGATATTTGTTATGAATAAGAATCATGTTTATGTTGCATGTAAAGATAATACAACAATCGAATTATTAACTGTTCAACCAGTTGGTAAAAAACCGATGCCCGCAAGTGATTTTGCAAATGGCGCATTAAGAAAATATTTATAAGGAGATTACTATGTCAAAACCAAAGTTATATTACTCAAGAGAAGAAATGCAAAAATTAAATACTGATAAGTTGTTAGAACGTGGCGTTACAATCGAAGAAATTGCGAAAATTGCGTATAAACAACAATATCGATATAATAAAGATATAAAAATGGAAGATTGTATTGAAAGTGTTGAAAAAATATTATCATTAAGAGATATTTTTCATTTAGTACAACTAGGAGCAGAAATTGATAGATTGACTGAAGAACATGCTTTTAGAGGACCAATTCAAACAATAATGGAAAATGATTTAGGAGTTTTTGGTGTTGATGAAATATTTGGTTTAGATATTGCAAGATTATATGGTGCAATCGGTCAAACTAATTTTGGTGATATTGATGTTAATAAACCAGGAATAGTTGCTAAATTAAATGAGGAAGGTAAATCGGGTTCACCGGCTTGTCATACTTTTTTAGATGATATCGTTGGCGCAATAGCTGCTGCAGCGTCTACAAGAGTAGCGCAAATATGGTCTGAAGAAGAAGCTCAAAAAGAAAAATAGATAATGGAATCAATTAAAGAAATATTTAAAATTGGTCATGGACCATCTAGTTCACATACGATGGGACCGTGCTTTGCAAGTGAAGAATTTATTAAAAGGTATCCTAATGCGACAAAGTATAAGTGTACGTTATTTGGGTCACTTGCAATGACTGGTAAAGGACACTTAACCGACTATATAATAAGGAAGACTTTTAGTCCTAAAGAATGTGAAATTGTTTTTAATTATGACAAAGTATATAGTTATCATCCCAATGCAATGCTATTTGAAGCTTTTTCTGAAAACCGAAAAGAAGGAGAATGGTTAGTTTTTAGCGTTGGGGGTGGAAGCTTAAAGGAAGAAAATGAGGATCGTGGTAAATCTAAGAACGAAATTTATCCTCACAAATCAATGAATGAAATATTGGCATATTGCAAATCTGAAAACTTAACAATACCAGAATACGTTAAACGTTTTGAAAAAGATATTGATTCATATTTAGTTAAGGTTTTAGAACAAATGCATATTACATTAAACAATGGATTATCGTCCGAAGGTTATTTACCTGGTAGACTTCATGTAAAGAAAAAAGCCAAAGAATTTTATCAAAAGTATCTATCTAATCCAACTAGAGAATCACTAGTATATGCGTATGCACTAGCAAATAGTGAAGAAAATGCTTCTGGAAATATTGTTGTAACTGCACCAACTTGTGGTTCATGTGCAGTTGTTCCAGCCGTTTTATTGAGCTTTCAAAAAAATAACAATGTCAGTGATGAAAAAATAATTGAAGCATTAATGGTTTCGGGAATAATCGGCAATATTGTAAAAACTAATGCTTCTATATCAGGAGCAGAGGTAGGATGCCAAGGCGAAATTGGTGTTGCATGTTCAATGGCATCAGCCGCCTTAACATATTTAGAAAATGGCGATAATTATGATATTGAATATGCGGGAGAAGTAGCGCTTGAACATCATCTTGGAATGACTTGTGATCCAGTAGATGGTATGGTTCAAATTCCTTGCATAGAAAGAAATGCGGTTGCGGCAATGCAAGCATACAATGTTGCAAGCTATGTTAAACTTGCTGGCCACAATCATAACATTACACTTGATAGTGTTATACAAGTTATGAATGAAACAGGCAAAGATATGCACACAAAATATCGAGAAACATCAACAGGTGGACTTGCCATCCATAAAAGAGGATAACATGGAACAAAATGAACAATTATATAAAGAAATAAAAAATAACGCCCGTTTTACAGTAGAATGTTTAAGCCTTAATCATGAAGGACAAGGTGTATGTAAAATAACTGGCATTAAAGATGGTGAATTATTTGAAAACTATCCCATTTTCGTAGATGAACTATTAAAAGGTGAAAGAGGCATAATTGAAATAACTAAAGTATCAAAAACATATGGTTATGCCAAAATAGTTACTTTATTTAAAGAAACAAAGTCTAGTGACCATGTTGTGCCCAAATGTTTACTATCAAAAGAATGTGGCGGTTGTAATTTAATGCATATGAGTTATGACTTACAATTACGATTTAAACAACAAATGGTAAAAGAAACTATGGAAAAGATTGGTAAATTAAATGATGTGAACGTATTACCAACAATAGGAATGGATGTACCATATGAATATCGTAATAAAGTACAAGTGCCATTTAGAAAAAAAGGATTTAAAACAATATGTGGTTTCTTTAAAAGAGATTCTCATAATGTTGTTCCATTTTCTAATTGCTTAATCCAACCTGAAATTTCTAGTCAAATTATTAATTTTACACGAAATCTTTGTAATGAATATAAAGTGACTGGATACAATGAACTAGATAATAGTGGCTTAATAAGACATGTATTAGTTCGAACAAATAGTGATTTGTCACAAATAATGGTGGTACTTGTTTTAACAAGTAGAGAACTACCAAATGAAGAAAGCATTGTAAAAAAACTAATTACAAGATATCCTAACATCAAGTCAATAGTTAAAAATATTAATAATGTAAAAGGTAATACTATTTTAGGTGATGAAGTAATTACTATTTATGGAAGTGATACTATTACAGATGAACTTTGTGGTTTAAAATTTAATATTGGCCCCAAATCATTTTATCAAGTAAACCACCAACAAACAGAAAAACTATATCAAAAGGTCGTAGAACTTGCAACATTAAAAGATACTGATACAGTAATAGATGCCTATTGTGGAATAGGAACAATTGGACTTATTGCCTCAAAGCATGTAAAAGAAGTTTATAGCGTTGAAATTATCAATGAAGCAATAAAAAATGCTAAAATAAACGCAAAAGTAAATAAAATAAAGAACATAACTTTTGTATGCAACAAAGCTGAAAATCAAATAAAATTATGGCAAAAATCAGGCATAAAAGCAGATGTCATAATTGTTGATCCACCTAGAAAAGGGTGTGACAAAAGTTTACTGGAAACTATTGATGAAATGCGAATACCTAAGATTGTGTATGTTTCATGTGATCCCGCAACCCTTGCTAGAGACTTATGTAGCTTAAAAGAGAAAGGTTATTATATTAATAATATTCAACCTGTTGACATGTTTCCACAAACATCAAACGTTGAGTGTGTAGTTTGTCTTGAAAGAAGATAGGTAAAAATAGGGCTTTTATGACTATTTTAAACTAAAAAATAGAAAATTAAGCAAAAATTCATATAAAATTAATACGCATAATTTAGATGAATATGTTATTTGAGGAGAATAAATGGAAAATAAATTGACAATTAAAAAAAATTTTAAAAGATGTTTGGGTAATGAAAAAAAGTATATACATATATAATTTTTTACTAACAACTTTTAATATATTGAAGATTTTATTAGCAACATATATTTTGAAGTATATTTTTGATGTAATAGTTATTGATAATAATTATAGAAAATCATTGATTGTTATTTTGGCTTATGGGATTATCATTTTATTGATAGAAGTTATTAATAAATATTTTATCAATTATAAACTTGAAATATCTAATATTGATTTCAAGGATAAAATTAATATTAAATATTGCTCAAAAATTGAAAATATTCCATTTGAGTATTTTGAAAATAGTGATTTTAAAGATGTTTCAAACCGAGTTATTTCAACAATTGCTGATAAATATCTTTCGACTATTAGTATATTTTTTACTATATATGGAAATATATTGCTAATAATCGGATTGACGTCTTTAATTGTTGCACTAGGGTACTGGATTGTGTTTTTTGTGGCTTTTTCTGTGATTATTTCTACAGTCATAACTTTAAAAATTAGTAAGAATTCTTTCAATAGATATATACAAACAACTAATAAAAACAGATTTTTATCATATATAAAATCACTTTTTTACAATAGAACCTTCATTGCTGAAAATAGAGTTTTTGACAATACTGATTTTTTTAAAGAAAAATATAATGATACAGCAATAGAAAGATTAGATATAATCAAAAAGAGCAGAATAAAATTATTTTTCCTCGAAGCTACAAAATCACTGATAGAAGTATTACTTATTGTGATGGTATTTGCGTATTTAGTGATTTCATATTTTAATAAAAAGGTTGGAGTTGGAGATATTGCGTCATTAGTTAATGCTTCGCAGCAATTAAACGCAGCATTAATATCACTTATTAGTATTTTGCCTAGGTTAAAAGAAATAGGAATGTATGTAAATGATACTAATGTATTTCTTTCGTACGTAAATACAGATGAGGTTTCTAAAACAAAGGTCAAAGAAATTAATTCTATAGAATTTAAAAATGTTAAATTTAAATATCCACAGGCCAATTCTTTATCAATAAATGACGTTTCTTTTAGAATAGAAAAGGGTATGAACATTTCAATTGTAGGAGAAAATGGTGCTGGTAAATCTACACTTATTAAACTTTTGATTGATTATATGAACAATATGAAGGCGAAATATTGATAAATAATATTAGTTTAAAAAAATGTGATTTAAAAGCATATACTCATTTATTTGGAGTAGTTTTTCAAGATTATAATATATACCCATTAACCATTAAGGAAAATATAGATTTTGGCAAAAATTATAATGAAGAAGAAATAAATCAAAAACTTAAAAAAGTTCAACTTCTTGATAAAATTAATAGTCTAGATAATAAAATAAATACAGTGGTCTCAAAAGAATTTGATAAAAATGGTACTATATTATCAGGTGGCGAAATGCAAAAAATTGCAATTATTAGGTCAATAATAAATAATAATAATGTAATAGTTGTTGACGAAGCTTTTAGCCATATAGATACCAAATCTGAATTGCTAATATATAAAATGCTAAGAGAAGAGGCTAAAAATAAGATTTTAATCTCTATTTCACATAGGTTGGCTACAACAATTAATTCTGATTTAATTATTGTATTGAATAATGGTGTAATTCATGAAATTGGCACTCATGACACGCTTATGAAAAATCAATCTATTTATTATGAAATGTTTAACACTCAAAAAAATCAGTATTTATGATGAGAAAAAATGTTAAAATTATCAAAGTATACTAAAATAATTAATTCTGATATAAATGAATTTGATGAAGATACTTTTACAAACCTTGTGGACGTAGTGATTATAAGAAAAAGATATGAACTTTAGTTTAAATTCAAATGTGGAATAAGTAAAAAATGGCTAGCAGAATGACACTGTTAGCCATTTTTTGACGTTCTGTTAGGATTATAAAACAAATTGAAATAAATGTAAGGTTAGAGAACAAAAAGGAAAATTGAAGCTTTTTCAACAAATATCTATTAATATTTTTAAATTCATGATATCATAAATATACCTTTGGTAGTCTCAACCAATGTTGAGTGTGTAGTTTGTCTTGAAAGAAGATAGGTAAAAATAGGTGTTTTATGTCTATTTTGAACTAAAAAATAGAAAATTAAGCAAAAATTCATATAAATAAGTTTAAAATACTATAAAAATATCATATACCTTTGGTAAGTTCAACCTAGGTTTAAGACTACCAAAAGTCCAAGTATGAGGGAACATAACAGTAAGTTTTAATATTAAAATCTGTATAGTTTTATCATTAAAGTAAATCGATTAGTCTTCTGCGTAAGGCTAATTTTTTTTGGTTTTATTGGTTATTTTAGCCAAAAATGGTTAGAATATCCTATTTTTTTTCTCATATATGAAACATTTAGATTTAAAGACTAGGTGAGACTTACCACGGACTCGAACCTGCTTTCGTGGAGACTCGAACCTTAAGTTTTGATGGGACTCGAACCTATAAGAGATAATTGTGGAAATTAAATTAAAAAAAATATATTAATTACTTTACATTTAGAATTGTTTTTGCTATAATATAAGTAGCAAAATATGAAAAATTATGTGAAAGGAGTTGATTACTATGAAAAATATAGATCAATATAAATTAGATGTAATCAGTTTCTTTTGTGTAACTGTAGTTTGTTAAGTTTTATTAATAATAATATACTTTTAAAATTTAAACACTTCTAATTTATAGGAGTGTTTTTTTTGTTAAATATTTAATTAGGAGATTTAAAGTATATGAATTTATTAAAAAATTATTTGTCTAATTTACATGCTCAAAATAAAAATAGAATTTGTGAACTATATTTAGATGTGTTAAGCGACAAACTATTAGAATATGAATTTTTAGGGTTAAGATTTTGTTTTTTTGGGACATCTCATAGAAATCCTGAAAAACTTATTTTAAATATTGAAATTCCTAAAACATTTATTAGTGATAATATAAATACTGATAATGTTGTTGCATTTGAACATTACATTTTAAAATTTTTATATGAAGACGTTAATAAAATTAATGATGAATACTTCAACAAAAATAAGATCACGAGGGAAAAACCTTATGTGGAGTCCCAAAAAACAAATGAAATTATAATTAGGAGAAATGGTATTACTTATGATTTTAATAAGAATGTATTTTATTATAAATTAATATTTGTTGTTCCACTTATCAATAATGTTTCTATTAATGGTAAAAGTGCTTTTAAGGCAATCAAAGAAATTATTTCTTTATTATCAAAAAAAATAGAGTCTATTAACAAAGATGAATTAAATAAAAATATTGATATTTATTTAAAACAACAAGAAATTAGAAAGTTTATTAAAGAAAATAATTATGTAGCTTTTATTTCTAATGGTAGTATTTTACCAAGAAAAGAAGGAACTAATAAACCATTAGAAGATGCAATTAAATTTATATCACCTAAGTCACTTGAAACTTTAATTAAGTTAAATGATGGTACTGAGATTTTAGGAATGGGAATTAAAAAAGGAATAACAGTAATTACTGGTGGTGGGTATTCAGGTAAAACAACTTTACTTGAAGCTATTGAAATGGGTGTTTATAATCATGAGTATGGGGATGGAAGAGAATATTGTATTACTGATGATTCTGCTATGAAGATTTGTGCTGAAGAGGGTAGATATGTCACAAATACAAATATTTCACCATTTTATAAGTATATTCCATCAAGTGAAGGGATTCATAACTTTTCAACGCAAGATGCAAGTGGAAGTATTTCACAAGCAGTAAATATTATAGAAGCAATTAATTGCGAAAGTAAGTTGCTTTTAATTGATGAAGATAGAAGTGCAACTAATTTTATGATAAGAGATTATAATATGCATTTAGTTGTGAAAAATGATCCAATAATACCATTTACTAATAGGATTAAAGAAATATATAATGATTATGATGCGTCAACTATATTAGTAATAGGTGGTTCGAGTGTATATTTGAATTATGCTAATTGTGTAATTTTATTAGAAGACTATATACCTAAAGACATAACAAGTTTTGTTAAAACATTAGATTTAATGAAAGTTGTAGAGGAACCCGACAAGACAAATTTTATATCAAAAAGAAAAATAGCTAATTTTAAATCAAAAGAGATGTTTAATTATTTTAATATTGTTGCAAATGATAAAAGTAAAAATGTTGTGATTGATGAATATCAAGCTGATATCACATTTATATCAACATTAATTTCAGATAGTCAAATAAATTATTTGGCCTATATAATTCAGTTAATATTATCTAGAAGTGAATTTTGGGGTGATGATATAAATGATAACATTATGTATAAAAATAATAAAATGTTTGATGAGTCAATACAACAAATTTTTTCTCAGTATAATTTTAAGTGTGATGTATGGTTTGACGATATACGCAAATATGATATCATAAGTTGTATAAATAGATTAAGAGGCATTCGTTTTGAATTTATAAGTTAAAGGATAGTGATACCAATGAATTAGGTAAAAGAAATATTAAAAACCTTCTTTTACTCACTAAAGAAGATTTATAAAATTGATAAAATATTTGTTTTTGAAACGATATTACATACAATAATTTCTGCATTAGTTGCTTTTATACCCCATACATATTAAAGATATCTATAGAAGGTATTGAACAAAAATTATTAAGAGAAGATTGTTAGATTATTATATGATTAATAATAAATTTTAGTGTTATGTAATTAAAAACTGTTTTTGTTAATGCCAAAGATACTATTAAGGTTATGAGTAATATATTAAAAAGTTGGAAATATAATGGAGAGTTACTGTTATAATTGGAGTAGTTTATATAATATTCCACTTACAAAATAACCTATAAGTTTTATTAAAATGTTTAGATAATAGATATTTTGTGCTGTATAAATAGAATGTGAGTAGTAAGGTTTAGATGAATTATATATATTTTTATAGGTAGGTTAGATTATGGAAGAAAAAAGAGTTAGAGTTGCCATTGTAAGTGAAAATTCTTTAAGTTTTATTAATACATTATTGGATATTTGGAATAAAAATTGTTCTGCTGTTTTAATAGATTATAGAATTCCTTTTAAAGTAATATATCAAATGTTAATTAGTACTGATGTAGAAATCTGTTATATTATGAAGAAGTATTTTGATAGTAGTTATTTAAATGAAAGAATTAAATTTATTTTCATAGACAATGATGGTAAAAATACAAATTTTATTCCTAATGAAATATATCAAAAATTTAGAAATAATTATAGTTTAGAGGAAGCATTAATTTTATTTAGTTCAGGTACTACAGGAATTTCAAAGGGGATAAGCTTATCACATTATGCTATACAGACAAATGCTGATCTAATAATCAAAAGAATCAATACTAATTTAATGAAAAAAATGTATATCATTAAACCATTTGCACATTCTTCATCAATAGTGGGTGAACTGTTAGTTGCATTAAAATTAAATATTAGTGCAATAATTTCTTCTTCGGAACTATATCCAAGAATGATTTTAAAAAATATCATCGATAACTCAATCTCAACAATTTTTATTAATCCTACAATTTTAAAATTATTAATTGAAGAGTATGAAAGAAAAAAATATTTTTTAGATAGTTTAAAAAGTATTTATGTTAGTGGAGCAATATTAACTGAAGAATTACATAAAAAGGCAACATTGATTTTTAGAAATATTAACATTTTTAATATGTATGGTTTAACTGAATTAGGACCAAGAGTTTCAATGCAAGATGTAGAACATAATAAATTCGGTTCAGTTGGTAAGGTGTTAGATAATATTGATGTAATTATATTAGACGAAAATGGTCAAACTGTAGGAAAAAATGACAGAGGTATAATATATGTAAAAAGTCCATGTGAATTTAGTAACTATGTAATAAATAGTCAAGAAAAAATAAAGGTAAAAGGTTATTTATTGACCGGGGATGTTGGTTATTTTGATAACAATAACGAATTATTTATAGTTGGACGAAATGATGAAATTATTATACAAGGTTCTCATAATATTTATCCATATGATATTGAAAAAATAATATATAAATTACCTTTTATAGTAGAAAATTATGTTTTTGCAGTACCAGATGAAGTATATGGACAAAAAATTATATGTTTTTGTATAACCGACTCTAATGATTTTGAATTTGAATATAAAAAATTGATACGAAGAAAATGTCTTGAAGAATTGTCTCTTTATGAAATTCCTAAAGAGATATATATAGTAAGAGATATACCAAAAAATAAAAATGGTAAAATTTCCAAATATTCATTAATTGAAATGTATTATAAAATTATAGGAGAATAATATGAAAGAAATTATAGAAAAATTTAAAGAAATAATTATTAATATAATAGATGAAGAAGATATTGTTGAAATTGATGAAGACTTTATAGAAAAAGATTTATTAAATGATTTTGGTTTTGATTCATTAAACATTATTTCATTAATTGTGGAAATTGAAGAAAAATTTAATATTGAATTTGACGATGATTTTTTAGAAATGGAAAATATGAGGCGTCCAAAATTTATAATTGAATATATTGAAAGGAAATTAAAAAATGGATGAAATAAAAAAAATTATTAATTATGCATATGAAAATTCTCAATTTTATAAAGAACTATATAATAAAAGTGGTATAAATTTAGAATTATTAGCAAATAATGAACAAATAACTAAATATCTTCCAATTGTCAGTAAAGAAAATTTGCGTGATAATTTAGATTTGATTGTCATTGATAAATTTAAATTTGTAAAAAGCAAAAATATTCAATCTGTGTATACTTCAGGATCTACTGGTTTAATGGTAGAAATTAAATGGTTAAAAGATGATTATTATAAATCAAATATAGAATTATGGAGAAAAAGAAAAAAATGGTACAATATTAATGCCAATTCAAAAAAAATTGATTTTCATGGGATTGTATATTGGGGAAGCAGACTAGCCAAGACACCAAAGATAACTTATAAAAATAATAATAGGACTCTTTCGTTAAGTAAATTTCATTTTTTAACTGAAGATATTCTTGAATATTATAAAGAAATAACTGAATTTAATCCGGATTGGATGTCAATACAACCAAGTCTAATCTTGAAGATGATTGATGTCTTTGAAAATTACAATTTAAAACCATTTCCAACTTTGAAATATATTGAATTAAATGGAGAAGTTGTTACTGAATTTGCAAAAAAGAGGATTAAAAGTTTTTTTAATATACCTATTGCTAATATGTATGGAGCAAATGAGGTTAACGGAATTGCTTTGGAATGTCCTAATGGACATATGCACATATTAGAACAAAATGTTTTTGTAGATATAAGAAAAGATAATCATAACAATAATACAATTTTAGTTACATCACTTAAAAACACAGTAACTCCAATAATAAATTATGACTTAGGAGATTTAGTTGAATTAGATTATATTGATTGTAAGTGTGGTGAAAGAGGAAGGATTGTTAAAATAATATCAGGTAGAATAGTGGACATGATTAATATTGATGAAAAACATATGATAAATCCTTATATATTCTCTTTTGCTATAGAAAAAATAAATTCAATTTTTGATGATCCGATTCTTGAGTTTAAAATATTACAAAATGATAATGATAAAATTATAATGCTTCTCAAAGTAAAAAAAGAGTTTAAAAATTGGAAAAAAACTATAGAGGAAGAACTTCTAAATATTTTACAAGAAATAAAGGAAATTGAGATATTAAAAATTGAAATTGTTTTTGTTGAAAATATACCACTAATAGGAAATAAATTTAAGATTTTTGAGAAAGGAAAGTATGTTCATGATAAATGATAAACCATTTATTCAAATATTTACAACATTCAATAAATATTTTTTATATGATGTAAACAAGAATGACTGTTTTGAAATTACAAATGAAGAAAAAATTATAATAGATGAATTAAAGGAAATAGGTTTAAAAAATTTCTATAATAAATATTTACATAGTGATGGAATTTATAAAAAAATGATTGATTTAATATCATTTGGTTATTTTCAACCTAATTATATTGAAAAAATAGAACATCCTTTGACTAATTATTGTGAAGATTATTTGGATGGACATTGTAGAGGATTAATTCTTCAAGTAACACAAAATTGTAATTTAAGGTGTAGATATTGTTCATATTCTGGAGATGGTAATTTGGATAGAAAACATAATAATAAAAATATGGATTTTTTAGTCGCAAAAAACGCAATAGATTTTTTTAAAATTAAATCAAGAAAATCTGATGAAGTTCATATAGCATTTTATGGAGGAGAACCATTACTAAATTTTGATTTAATTGAGAAGTGTATAAATTATATTAAAATAAATTTTTATGATAAAATCGTTAAATTCAATATTACAACTAATGGCACTATAATGACGAAACATATATTAGATGTGCTGGCTAGCCATGATGTAAAATTAACAATTAGTTTAGATGGCCCTGAAGAAATTCATAATAAAAATAGAAGATTTGCAACAGATGGTCACGGAAGTTTTTCCAAAGTGATTACTAATTTAGAATTTATAAAATCTGAAAACATAGACTATTTCAATAAATTAAATTTTAATGCTGTAATTGAAATGGATGATACTTTTGATAAAATTAATTTAGTAAAAGAATTTTTCGAAAGTAGTGATATATTTACAGATAAACATAATATAATTTATTCTCTTGTTTCAGACAGAAGAATTAATAGAACTTATTATCAATCTAATGATTTTGCAATTTATAGAAAAGCAACTTATTTTAAAAATTTGATTGAGTATTTTAATCATCGCGAAATAGGATTTAATTTTGGAGATGTAGAAGATCTTATAAATTATAAAGAAATATTAGAGTATAAATCTCCTTTAAAAAAATGTGCACATCATGGAGGACCTTGTATGCCAGGTCGAACTAGATTAATTGTAGATATTAATGGTAAATTAAGACCATGTGAAAAAGTAAGTGAGATATCAACTAATTTTGTTATAGGAACAATAGATGAGGGATTTGATATTAACCAAGTAAAGAAATTGTTAAATATAGGTCAAATTACTGAAGAAGAATGTAAAAAATGTTGGGCAATACGATTATGTAAAATATGTGCAGAAAAAGCTGATGCAGTTAGTGAACTATCTCCTGAGCTTAAATTAGAACGCTGTTCAATAATTAAAAGTGTTACAAGAGAAAAGTTAATTGATATAGCTTATTTGAAAAAAATGAAAGTACTATAATAGGTGATTATATGAAAAAAATATGTTTGTTTTCAAGAAAACACGATGATTATGAATTCATAAAAGTAAGTAATCATTTTAACGATTTAGAAATTAAATATGTGTTGTTTCCAACCGATGATATTAAAGATAAGTCTACAATATTTAATTATGAAATAGCGTCATATAATGATTTTGGCAAAATATTATGTAAAGTAGATTATGTTATTTTTGGAAAATCTTTTGATAAATCTTTTAGTGATATAGAAGAATTAATTCTTTTATCTTTAAATGAAAAAAAAGAAGTTTATTGCCTTTGTCAGTTAGAAGAAAAAAATTTAAAAAAAATAAAAGATTATTCTAAACATAATGATTTAATATTCAAGTACTATGATGAATATTCTGATTATAATAACTTAAATGAAAAAATTGTTCCAACTTTAGGAATATTTTGTTTACATAATGATGATAGTATTTTAGAATTACATTTAAAGATTAAAAATCTTTTTATAAAGAAAAATATTATTTCTTATAACATTTGTTGTTCTAAATATTCTACTTTGTTTGATATGAAGATATTTCCAGAAAGTATTATGGAGTTAAATTGTAATGACATTGATAGAAACCGTTTATTAAAGGAATATTTTTTAAAAACAAATCAACAAAACAAAAATATAAATATTATAAGTTTTCCACCTGATAGAGATAGTAATATATATCCAGCAAAGTATTATACTGATTTTGCAGTCAAACATTTTATGAAAATATGTGATGGAATAGATTTTTCAATTTTAGTCTTACCATTTTATGAATATGGAGAATATAACTTAGAATCAATTAAAACTTCTTTTTTTAATAATTATTCAGTTAAGATAAATGCTTTAGTCTTAACAAATAATATGATTGATTCATTTAATCGAGATAAAAATAGGACTGATTTATATATTGAAGTTTCAAATGATAAAGTTAGAAATTATTTAAAAAAATCGAATTATAAAGAACCTGTCTTTTCATTGGATGAAAATGACTTAGAGGTTTTAGTAGATCAAATTATTAATTTTTTAAGATGAGGTGTTATATGAACAAATCTGTAATCGAGAAAAAAGTTGCTGAATATTTTTTAAATGAATTTAATGTAGAGTTCAATGATAAAAATAAAGATTTTAATGTTTTTGAGATATATAAGAAATTGTCTTCAAGAGAAGTTTTATATATTGTGTATTTGGTTTTGAAAGATTATGGAATTGAATTGAAGAAAATACCACCATATACAAATGATGTTACTTTTAATAATTTAGTTCAATATTTAGTTTATTGCGTTGAAGTCAAATTAAAGCCTCAGAAGTTTCAATAATTTTGTTAATTAAATTGGGAATATAATTATAATAGTAATATTTGTCATATTATTACTAAGTATTGTTATTTATTTTATGAATATATGTCATTAGACTAGAATAATGTTTGTAATTAATATTTTGTTTATTGGTAACTTGCGGTGGAAAGGAGATAGTTATGGAGCTAAACAAAAAAGTATCAATGCCAGCAGTTGTAGAGTCTTGTAGAACTTGTACTGAGTGTAATACTTCATGGTGTAATGCGCCTGATGCATCAGAAGCATCTGATAAAGTAGATGGTCAAACATTTACGCCAAAATAAAAAGTATAAAAAAATTTTATAATAAATAAAATAAGTATCAAAATATTTAAAAAATGAGATAAATTAAATTTACCGCAAGTTACCAATGAACCACCATTATGAAAGGAGATGAGTTTATGTTAAAAAAAATAATACGAACCAATTGGTTTGTTATCAAACTTCCTTTTAAAATATCAAAATACAATTATATATTTTATTGGATAATCAAATTATTATTAAGCTTATTACCAATATTTAATGTATACATTTTTAAATTAATAATTGATGAATTACATTTGATATATACTAGCTCAATAATGGATGAATATATATGGGTTTTATTAACCATTTATTTAGTTGATATAGTTACAATTAGCATTTTAGGAAATGTAAGTAATTATTTAAAATCTATACTTAATGATAAAACAAAATTATATATTGATAATTTAGTTATGGAGCATATGGCTAAAATAGATATTGAAACATTTGATAATCCAGAGAATGCAGATAAAATAGATGTTGCTTTGAATAGTACCTGGAGCATTGCTAATCGTGCATATTGGCCGGTTGATGCAATTTCCTATCTTATATCATTCCTATCTTCATGTGTTGTCTTTTTAGCATATAATTATATACTAGGTGTAATATTTTTAATTACGTATATTCCAGGAGCAATAATTTCTTTTTCAAATAGTAAAAAGATGGATAAATTTTCAATAGAAAGTGTAACAGAAAACAGAGAGAAAGAGTATTATAAATCATTACTTATTGAAAAAGAATATGCAAAAGATATTAGAATTTATAATCTAAAAGAATATTTTTTTAATAAATATAAGAATATATGGGAAACTATAAGAATTAAAAGAAATAAGATATTTAATAAGGGATTTGTTTTATCGTTTTTTTCTTTATTATTATCATATAGCGGATTAATTTTTATTATAGTATATGGGGTATCAAGTGTAATCAACAAAAAAATGGAAATTGGAGATTTATCGCTTTATATAGGAATGGGAACTCAGGCAGCAGTAACTATGGAATATATTCTTTATGATTTTAGTTCGCACTTTAAAATAATAACTCCAAGGATTTACTTATTCATAGAGTTTTTAAAATGGAATCCAAGAATTTATGAAAATAATGGAGAAAAAGTTAATGAATTTAAAAGCTTAACCTTTAAAAATGTAAGCTTTAAATATCCAAATAGTAAAGATTTTATTTTAAAAGATATAAATTTTACTATAAATAAAGGAGATAATGTCGCCATAGTAGGAATAAATGGTGCTGGGAAAACAACTATAATTAAATTAATTTTAAGATTATATGATGTGAGTGAAGGTAAAATTCTTATTAATGATGTTGATATAAAAGAAATATCTTTAAAATCGTTGTATTCTCTTTTTGGTGTATATTTTCAAGATTTAACAAAGTATTCTTTAACATTAAAAGAAATTGTAGCATTATCTGAAATTGGAAAAATTGGACAAGAATGTAAAATTAATAATGCTCTAGAACAAGGAGATTGCATGAGTTTTATAAATGAATTAGGTATTAATTTAGATTCAGAATTAACAAAAGTTTTTGATAATAATGGTGTGGAACTATCAGGTGGTCAGTGGCAAAAATTGGCTATATCGAGGGCTTTTTTTAAGGATAGTCAATTTATAATTTTGGATGAACCATCAAGTGCATTAGATCCTATAGCAGAAGATAAACTTTTTGATTCAATAATAAAATTGTCAAAAGGAAAAACTAGTGTTATTGTATCACATAGATTATCTAATATAATATTGTCAAATAAAATTATTGTTTTGGAATCCGGAAAAGTTGTAGAACAAGGCACTCATCATGAATTGATGGAATTAAATGGAAAATATGCATATTTGTATAACCTACAATCATCAAAATATGCTATTAATGGAGAAGATAATGTTTAAAAAGAAAAAAGTAAAAGAAATATGTAAAAATATGTTTTTTGCAATTCGTCTTTCGTTTAATGCTTCTAAATCCTTGTTTATAATAAAAATTGTTTTAATTGTCTTATCGTCAATTGTGCCATATTTAACAATTTATCTATGGAGATTAGTCTTAAATCACTTAACTTCATTCGAATTATTACCAAAGATAATAGTTAACATTCTTATAATTTACTGTTTATCACTATTTCTTGAAAAGAGTATAGGACAATTTTCTAAATATATTAATTATCGATATAATGATGAAATTAATTTTTATTTAGATAATAAGCTTGTTGACAAAATTTCTAATATTGATTTGTCTTTTTATGATTCAAGTATATTAAATAACAAGATGACTAATTCTAAAAGAATGTTAAAATCTGTACAATCGTCTGTATGGCTTTCTTTTTCTATTATAACAAGCATAATTAAAGTTATAGTTGCAGGTATTTTATTATTTGAACTAAATCATTTATTAGCTATAGTTGTTCTTATTCTTTCTATTCCATGTTTAATATTTAAGAGAAAGATGAAAAAAATAGAAGATGATTATCAAAGAGATTCTGTTGTTGAATATCGAAAAATGGCATATTACAAAAGATTATTTTTTAATAAAACTATGTATGAAATCAAAATATATGATCTAAAAGATTTTTTACAAGGTAAATATCTCAATGAATGGGAAAAATGGTTTGAAGAAAAAAATAAAATTAGAAAAAAAAATATACTTATTACTGTTTTAAGTAATATTGTTTCATCCTTTAGTGATGTTTTATTATTTATTTTTGGATTAAAAAAGTTAGTCAATAAGAGTATCGGAGTTGGTGATATACAATATTATTTATCATTAATAAATAAATTGAGAAATGAAATTGATGGCCTCATTGAAACTATTGTTTTTTTTTGGTCCGCTGTGGATCAATTATCAATAGTTTCAGATTTCCTAAATCTTGAATCATCTTTTAAAACAATAGGTACTAAAAAAATATATAGTTTCAATACTATAGAATTTAAAAATGTAAATTTCTGCTATCCTTATACTGATAAATATGTGCTGAAAAATTGTAGTTTTGTAGTAAACAAAGGAGAAAATATCGGCTTAGTAGGTTTGAATGGTTCTGGGAAATCAACAATTGTAAAATTATTATTAAGATTTTATGATCCAACAGATGGTGAAATTTTAATTGATGGAGTTAATTATTTAGAATTTGATATTAATAGCATTAGAAATCTGTTTAGTGCTTTATTCCAAGATTTTGCAAGATATGGTTTTTCATTAAGAGAGAACGTGGCATTATCCAATATCAATAATATAAATGATGATTCTAAAATTAATTTTGCTATAAAAGTTAGTAAAGTAAGTGACTTTATAAATGATTGGGAATTAGGAATAGAAACAAGTTTAACTCGATTATTTGATAAAAATGGAAAGGAACTTTCGGTAGGGCAGTGGCAACGAATTGCCCTCGCTAGAGCCTTTTTTAAAGATGCTGATATCATACTATTAGATGAGCCATCAAGTTCTTTAGATCCAGAGGCCGAACATATGATTTTTTTGAATTTTAAAACGTTAATGCAAGGAAAGACTTCTGTCTTTACTTCGCATAGATTATCTAATATTACTATGGCTTCTAGAATTATTGTTCTTGATAACGGAAAGATAATAGAAAACGGATCGCATTATGAACTTATAAATAGGGATGGACTATACAAAAAGTTGTTCGAATTACAAGCGAAGAAATATATTAATTAAAATATTAGTTTCTGTTTTTAATTATGTTTGAAGTTAAATATATATAAATGTATTAATTAAAAATTGGAGGAGAAAATGAAGGTTTTAAATATAGATTATCAAATTGGAATATATTCAGTAGAAGTTAATAATTGCATTGATTATAATATAGCTGGTGCCGTTAGTTTTTTCAAAAAAGATTTTTTTCAATTGTATTGTGGTTTTTGGGGATTATTTTCTAATTTTTATAATTGCAATTATGATGAAATTAGAAATAAAATTTTGAACATTTTTGAATTAGGATTGAGCACAACCACAGTCTCTGATTCAGGTGAGTTAATTTCTTTAATAAAACAAAAAATCAATGATAAGAATCCTGTACTGGTTAATGTTCCTAATTCAGTTTTATTTTATTCTATAATGTATAAAAATCCGAATATTAATAAATTAAACCATTCATTTATAATAAACGGATATGATGATGAACGCGAGGTATTTTATATTAGAGAAAATTCAATAAATACTGAGTTATTAAGTATTTTAACACCATCACAACCATTTTCAGAATTTTATTTAACATATGATATGATGGAAAAAATTTACTATGATACCAAAGAAATACTTGCTGACAAAAAAGGTATGAATTTTTTCTTTCAATTTGTTTATAAAAAAAAGCAAGTAAATATAAATAAAGTTTATAAAACATTTATTAATTATTGTATAGAATTATTTAGCAATATAAATGATTTATTATATAAAGAAATTGAGAATATTTTTGTAACTAATACATATAGTTCAATTTATTCAAATGAACAATTCAGGAGAACAACTATTCATTCAATGCGAGTCTTATGTGAACAAATTAAAACATTGTTACCAATCAATGAAGTTTCTGAATTTACTACACTTTATAATGAATATATAAAATTTCGAGAAAAAATTGTTAATATTTTAGCTAAGAATTCTATTAAAAAATCAATATTTAAAGAAGATTATTTCGTGCAAATTCTAAACCAATTAAAGAAGTTTAATATAGAAATTAGTTTATATTGTAAAAAAATTACAAATATTAATAAAGATAATGAAGTTAGATTATCTTATAAAAACGTTATAGTAACAGCAGATAGTGAATTTATAATTGGACACAAAGTATTTAGCTGTAGGAATATTTTGTCACAGTTAAAAGTTAATAATCATTTTAATTTTTGGATGAGTAAAAATGATTCAAGAGAACATTGGATAAAAATTGATTTTAATAAAAAAATCACAGTGAAAAAAATTATTATAAAACATAGAAAAAATATTAAATATATAACTAAAGATTTTGAATTAATGGTTTCTATAGATAATATTAAATGGCAAAAACTAATTAATGTTGAAAAAAATAATGAAGTTTTTAATGAATTCAATTTAAAAAAACCTATAAGTTTTCGTTATTTTATGATGAAAATAAACGAACCAAATAATGGAATAGATAATTGTGCAAGAATATCCAACGTTGATTTTTTTAATTAATAATATGAGATGTATATTGATGTACTGTTGGGCTTAATTTATAAGAAACATAATTGATGGTAATAGAATATGATTCAACAAATGTTAAGGAGTGTCAAATTAGTTTATGTGGGGTGGATATTCCAATAAATTGATTGAAATATTACATATTGACTTCTTTAAAATCATATGTAAATATTGACCAATTTGGAAGATTATTTGCTTATGATGAAGCTATAGATGAAAATTATTCAGTTATAGAAAAATTTAAGCTTAATCCAAGAGTCAAGTTTATTATTACATAACTGATGCATTAATTACTATATATTAAAAAATGAAAGTTAGCACTTGCTAATCTGGCAATTAAGTAAGCCAGCATGCAGGTGCTTTTTCTTTTGCTTGAAGGAGGGATAAAAAAATTAATAGATTTTCGAAAAAGTAAAAGCAACAATATTTTACTAATATATAAGAGGACAGTAAAACCTTACGCAGACCGAGTATGAATATACGGGGTTGGAAATATCGGCGTATTTCACGATTACAATAAAGGGAACCGACAAGATAATAGATAAAAGCGAGTGTGACATCATCTACACAAAAAACAAAGAAGTCGGCGAGGCAACGGTAAAGATCGAGGACAACGGGAAAGGAAACTATGCAATCAAAAATACCGTTAAGAAGACCTTTACCATTAAAAAACGCACGACGGGAGAGCCTACGGGACTCACGGGCATTGCTCCGTCGGCTGATGGCGCAAAGGACGGTAAAATTACAGGCGCGACCATCGGGATGGAATATTCCACCGATACGGAGTTCACTTCACCTAAACCTTGCGGGGACGGCGAAACGGCGGGACTTGCCGAAGGAACGTATTACGTTCGCTATAAAGCAACCACTACTACCGCAGCAAGCAATTATGTTGCCGTTCACGTAAGACTTAATACTGTTACTGTTGTTGACGCTAACACTAACGTTACCAAACACAAAAGCGGAACAAGCGTTACCGTGACAGTTACGATACCTACGGGCAAGTCGTTTATCAAATGGGTTTATGAAGGCGTTACCATTCCTACGGAGGACGTAACGAAACAGGAAATTACTTTCACGATGCCCGAAAAGGACGTTAAACTGACCGCTTTGTTTGAGGATATTATTTACAACTTAACGGTAACAAACGGAACGCCGAGCACGCCTACGGCAAAATATGAAAAAGAAATCACGGTGACGGCGGACGATCCGGCAACGGGAAAAGAGTTCGATAAGTGGGTTGTTTCGGGAATTACCTTGTCCGACGAAGATTTGGCAAAATCGACGGTTACTTTCGAAATGCCTGCAAGCAACGTGACAATGGAAGCAACGTACAAAGACGTTATTTACAAAATTACTGTCATGAACGGAACGGCAACTCCCGAAATGGCAAAATATCAGGCAGAAGTTACCGTAAAAGCAAATGCTCCTGCAACCGATATGTACTTCGACAAATGGGAAGTTACTGGACTTGACACGACGGGTATGGACTTAACTAAAACGGAAATTAAGTTTCAAATGCCTGCCGGTAACGTAACCTTTAAAGCAACCTATTTGACTATTGAAAAGTTTGAAATATATGTTGTGGATGGTACGAAAGACAAATCACCTGCAAAAGCTGGTGAAACCATTACCATAACCGCAAACCCTGCGAAGGAAGGAAAAGTCTTTGACAAATGGACTTGCGAAACTGCGGGAGTTACGATTGTGTTTGAAAGTGCGACAAGTTCTACTACAACCTTTGTAATGCCTGCATGCGAAATCACAATCCAAGCGCATTTCAGAGATATAGAGGCGGCTCCGTCGATTGAAATCAAAGTCAACGGCGGAACGGGCGCAGGAACGTATAAAGAAGGCGACAGCGTAACTGTTACCGCAAACGATCCGGCAGAAGGAAAAGTATTCAAGGGTTGGCAGGACGCAAGCGGAAAAATTGTAAGCACCGAAAAGAGTTATACCTTCAACGTAACGGGCGTAACAACTCTTACGGCTGTGTACGATGATATGCCTTCGGGCGGAGGCGAAATCACCCCACCTGCTAAAAAGGACGGACTTTCTGGCGGACAGGTTGCAGGTATCGTAATCGGAACGTTGCTACTTGCAGGAATTGGCGGATTTGCTGTTCTTTGGTTTGCGATTAAGAAAAAGACTTTTGCAGACTTGGGCGTTGTTTTGAAGAAAGGCTTCACTGCTATCGGAAACTTCTTCAAAAATCTCGGAGCAAAGATTAAATCATTGTTCACCAAGGAAAAATAAAGTGCAGCAATTAGAAAAAATCAAATATCAATAAAAGAGCTAGAGGAGCTATGAACTAATTCTTCTAGCTTTTTTCAACTGTACGCATTTTAAGCGAACTGTACGCACTTTTTAAGGAGTGTACACAATTTGTATTCAAATAGATTATCTTACACATTAAGTCGATCAAATAGACTTTTGTAGACTCTAAAAAATAAGCTATTTTCGCAATAATTCATAGTTTTGCTATGATGAAATGCTGAAAATAGCTCTTTTTTATTCAAAAAGGGTAGAGTTGTACGGGAGTTGAACTAATTTCAAATTTTAAGAACAAGGGGATTTGAATACTAGTATCATTACCATTTTTTTAAGTAATTTTTAATATTTTTGTCAGTTTTTTATTCAAAATATGAGCAAATATAGGCAAAAAAGACAAAAACGATGTTGATGATATTTATAGTATATTCTATACGAAAGCGTTTTATCCTACAATATTTAAAATATATGATCTAATAAAATTGAAAATTATTTTTATTTTTGCAGTAACTTATAATAGATTGCAATTTAATTTTTAATGTAATATGGGAGTTTTCAGAAGACTTACCATAAATATTTTAAGTTGCATAAAATTCCAATATTTGTTCTATATAATATTAGTCTACTTGTGGTTGATTTCTTTCTTATTTCAAGTAAAAGGTTGAATATATATAAAAATGATGATATAATACAAGCAAAGAAAGAAGGAAAAATATAAAATGAAAAAGGTATTGATGATATGTTTTATGTTAGTTATTGCATTTACGATGGTTGGATGCAGCAATGATAATACTATTCTGTACAATGCAGTAATGGTAGATAGAGGAAGCATTGCCGCTGCTCAAACAGTTAATCATTTTAAAAAAGACTTTTTATTAGAAAATAAAGTTTCAGGTGTGTGCTATAAAAATGAAAATTATGATCCAACTAATCCGGAAAGTGAGGAATATATTTTTGATGAAAGTTCACCAAAGACAATTACATATGTTCTAGATTCATTAGATAAGTATGAACAAGTTTTTAATAAAAATTATGAAATTGATTATGATAAAGAAATATTAATTTTATATTTATTTGCTGATACAAATTGTACATATAGTTTAGATAGTGTTGAATTAAATAATAATAATTTAAAAATAACATATAAAAGTAAAATTAACGTTACGACTGAACCTGAAAGAACTTTTATTCTTATAAAAATGGATAAAGTAGAATTTGAAAATATTGAATTTATTGGGAATTAAAGGATAATTTTATGAAAATGTGTCCCAAAAATTTACTCAGATTCAAAATATAATTATTTAACCAAATTAGTATTTTTTATAATATCCTTAACTAATCACACAATTGCTAGGAAAAAAATCGAGCAAATTGCATATGACAAAATAAGATGTTTAACTAAAGAAGAATTGTTTATAAAGAGATTGGTTAATTCTTTAAATTATTTATTTAATAATATTAATCAAGAGTTTGATGAAGAAACATTTACAAACTTTGTGGATGTAGTGATTATAAGAAAAAGATATGAACTTTAGTTTAAATTCAAATGTGGAATAAGTAAAAAATGGCTAGCAGAATGACACTGTTAGTCGCTTTTTGACGCTTTGTTAAGATTATAAAACAAATTGGAATAAATGTAAGGTTAGAGAACAAAAAGGAAAATTGAAGTTTTTCAACCAATATATATTAATATTTTTAAATTCATGATACAATAAATATACCTTTGGTAGTTTCAACAAATGTTGAGTGTGTAGTTTGTCTTGAAAGAAGATAGGAAAAAATAGAAAATTTAGTCAATACTATCAATTTACTGATTGATGATGGTTTATTAGGAGGTTGTAAATGCTTTTAAAGAAAAAAGATACGGATTTACCAACGGAAGCAGAAAAAATTATGTTATCATATGCCGAAGGTAATATTGCGGTATATGATTTTTGGAAAGAATTTTGTAATAATGATTGTTTGCAAAATTTAATATATAATGATAAAAAATTACCCGTGAAAAATAAACCATTTTTATATGAAAATATTGATTTAAAATTTTTATACCATAGGTGTGAAGTTTTTAGAGTTGTGAAATGTTACTTTTTGAGAAGAAATATAAAAGTGAATTTTTATAATGTGGATGAAATATTATATAGTGAATTAATTAAAATTGTGCCTGAGTATATAAATATTGATGATAATTGGTTTGTCAATAATATTTTAAATAAATGTAGTTTTAAAGTTGGAACTATTCAAAGAAAAGAATGGATAAGTGAAAAAATAAAAGAATATTATAAATATGCAGTTATTCCCCCAAAATGGCTTCAATCTTCCGAATGGCCTATTGGTGAAAAAGGGCCTTTATATTTTGAAAAACAATCTAATAATCCTAATACAAACATGGATAATTTTATAGACTATTACTTTTATGATGGAAATAAAGAAATAATTATAAGACAATATGATTAAAAAGCTTATAAAGAATACTAATATGTAAAATGCAAATAGGATATAACGGAAGTGTTTGTGTAAGTAACCAGGTGTATATGAACCATTTTTAAACATATTTTTTACAAATACTTGCATTATTTTACATATTATGGTATAATCAAGACATAAATAATAAATATCCTAAGTCTACTTTTGGGGGAAGACACTCTTAAGAAAACACATACTGATTATAAAAACTCCCTAAAGAAAAGGGAGTTTTTTGCATTAAAATAAGTTATCATGTGTAAACTGCATATAATAATATGATATGATGCAAAAAGATAGTGTGGGGAGGTACTATATGAGAATTTATTTAGTATTAAAACGTATCATCAAAGAGCTTGTTGGCCATAGTATACGTCCAAAAGTATACTAATCAATCTAAAAAATGAAAGGAGAAAAAAAGAAGTTATTTAAAAAAATATGTACAATTATTTTATTTTTATATTGTAGTTTATTTGTAATAGGGAATATTAAATTAAATGCTGCTGCGGTTGTTCCTACTGATTATACAGATATATTTGCTAATAGTACTATTGATATCACCGATAATATGGATGACAATTTTGGAGTATTTAGATTTAACAATTTTGGCTCAAGATTTGTTGAAATTTCGTTGGTGGCGACTAGTGATAGCTCAGTTTCATATCCGAGCGGTTCGATTCAGGTAAAGAATGCAGAATATCGCTTAATTAAAAAATGTGATATTCAAGGCTATCAAAGTAATGCTATGAATCAAAATAATCAAAATAAATTTACAGTTTATTTAGCAAACAGCGGATATCATTATTTAGAAATAAATTATGATATGACTGAAATTACAAAGTTAGAAGTTTCTATTAACATTGTAGCTTCAACAAATACGATTAACTTATTTGATTATGGCCAATCAGAGGAATTTACTATAAATCCACTAGTAAATTCAAACTCGTTAGACAAAATTATTCAAATTGATATAAAACAATCTGGACAATACGAAATTTCTTTAACCAATTCATCACAACAAAATAGTTTATATAGACATGTACTTTTAAGAAAGGAAACAAACAATTCCGAAGACTATTTAATAGTAAAAAAGAATATTAATATATCATCAAATGTTAGTTATACTATTAATTTAGATAAAGGATTTTATTATATCGGTTATTTTGATTCGTCAGAAACTAACATTATTAGCATATCAATGACAAGAAAAATTACTCAATTTGGAAGTTATCATTTGGTTCCAGATCCTGATAGATGGACTCCTTGTGGTAGTCAGATTGATTTGCAGGAACGAAATGTGGATATTAATAATAAAAGTTATCGACAAACTAATATTACTGAAGGATTTACTCGATTAATCTATTTAGATTCATCTGCTCCATCTACATCAAGATTAGATTATGACTGGTATTCAAGTGATGAAGACATAGCAAAAATAACAGATTATGGTACTGTACTTGCATTACCTATTAATGTCTATCAAAAAACAGTTAGAGTAATGGCAGTTTATAAATATGATATGTCAAAGACATTTGTAAAAGAATTTACTGTTGTAAATGATAATGATACGTATGCTTCAAATCCTATTGATATCAATATAAATATGAAAATAGCACCTATGCATTATACATATATAGATTTATCTAAAGCAGACGTACCAATTAATATGCTTCAATATTATTCATGGATTTCAACTACAAATGTTTCTGTTGATGGTTGGGGAAGATTGCTAGCTAATAATAATGCTTTGGGAACGACTGTTAATATAGTAGGTACATATATGTACAATCCAAAAGTCAAAATAAAGGTTAGTGTCAATACATTAATTGATGTAAGATTTTTGGCGTACAATGATGGATATGTTAATAGAGATTTATATTTTACTCCGACTGCAAATATAATTAAAAATGTTAGAACTAGCAATATTGAAACAAAATATTATACTTCATGCTCTAATGATGAATTAATTAATTGGTTAGAAACCTGTAGATTATTCTTTATTCATACGCATGGAGAGCAAAATGGAATTTATAGAGGTAACGGAATATTGAACTCGGCTGATTTAGCTTCTGTAGATTTAACAAATCTACAAATGGCTCTTTTACTGACTTGTAATACAGGAGATGGAGGTTATAGTCAATCTAGAGTTGACGCAAATTCGCCAATTAATATTGTTGAAAGAATGGTAGCTTGTGGAGCAGAAACAGTGGTAGGATTTAATGATGTTACATATGTTAGAGATTGTAATATTTTTGCACCTGATTTTGCAAGACAGACAATGAATAATCATTTATCGGTACAAGATGCAATTGATAGTATTGATTATTCAAGTTATTATAAAAATATGTCATCAATAGCTGTTATTGGTGGCAATGCTGAAAATGAAATTTGGAATTAGGAGAATAAAAATATGTCAAAAAAAATGATTTATTTAAAAATTATTATTGTAAGTTTATGTTTGCTTGCACTAACTGGCTGTTCTTTTACCAAAAAAGACAATTCTTTTATTATAGATGTCGTTAACGATGAGACAAATATGAAAGCAGAGTTATCCACATGGAATGAGGGATATTTTGAAAATAAAAGTGCCCCTCAAAATAAAGAATTTATATTTAATGATGTAACATATACAGGAGTTTATGAACAATCGATAATAAGAAAGTGGGAATCATATACAACAAACATATATGTTGATACAAATGGTATAGAATTTGGATTTAAAGATAATACGAATCAATTAGTATTATTAAACTTGATGAATAAAAATTTCTTTGAAACTGAACCTTATAAGGAAGATATAATTAATTCAGATGAGTATGCACTTGATCTCGCAAAAGAAATTGCTGAAAGTTATATTAATGTTGAAGAGTACGAACTTATTATTGATAAACCAGTTACAAGGGAAAAAATTAAGGATGAAAAAAAGTATTATATTACTTACTATACATTTACTTTCGCAAAAAAAATAAATAATGTGTATACATCAGATAGCTTAGCAGTTAAAATTACTTCAAAAGGGAATTTAGCTTCTTTGTATGTAGGAGATGTAGGAGTGTTTGATAATATTGGACAAAAAGCATTTTCAATTAGTAATATTACAAAAGCAAATGAAAAGAAAATAATAAACGCATACCAATCTCTTAATTATAATGTTCTAAAACAGGAAGTAGAATATCAAAGACTTGTTGTTACTCCTGAAGGTAAATTAGCATTATATTCATCAAACAAAGTTTCAGTAGTTGCAAATAAAGATGAAACCTTATTAAAAACAGGAATATGCTTATTAACCTATATTGATAGTTAAAATGTTTAGAAAATAGTAAAAAAGATAAAAGTATACGTTTATATGTCAATAATTTTAACAAGAAACAAATTGATTTTTGTTTCTTGTTTTGTTATAATAAAATTACAAAAAATTAAAAATTTTTTCAAAAAACAGAATAAAAATTAAAATTTTTGTGTTATGTATAGTGAAAGGAATTCTTTGATATGAAAAACTATTTTGCAAAATTAAAAGAAAGAGATGAAAACGCAATAAAAAAACTATATGATGATTATGTAAGATTAATTTATCATATTGCTTATTCGTATACGAAAAACAAAGAAGATTCAGAAGATATCACTAGTGAAGTGTTTTTGAAAATAGTTAAATCAATTGATAACTATACTGATGAAGGTAAACTTAAAGAATGGATTTGTCAAATTGCTAGAAATACGTCAATTAATTATGTAACTAGAAATAAACATAAAGATGTGATAAAAGATGATGAGATAATTTCACTAAAATCATCTGATGATAACTCACATCGTTCAATGTTAGAATTATTTGAAGAACATCTAGATGCTGACACAACTAGTATAATGATACTTCGATTTATTTATGATTATAAATTTAAAGATATTGCGATGTTTTTGTCTATGACTATTGGTAAAGTGCAAGGGCTTTACTATGATGGTATTGAAAAATTGAGAAAGGTGTATGAGGAAGATGAAAAACGAAAAGGAAATTAAAAGAAATTTAAAAAACGAATTGAACGATACTGAACCAAGTTCATCATTACAAAATCGTGTGTTTAGCGAATTAAACGTAAAAGAAACTAAAAAAACATTTTCATTTAGAAAATGGGTACCTGCTTTAACCTGTTGTTTATGCGTAGCGTTGATTGCGGTAGTGGGATTAGTTGTTGGTAATTCAATTAGTAAAAACAATAAAGCATATAATGCCATAGTTCAAGTTGATGTTAACCCTAGTATTGAAATGGTTGTAGATGAGAAAAATCAAGTATTATCTGTTCGAGGCCTTAATGATGAAGGCAAAATGGTTTTAGAGGGTGAAGCATTTATTGGTAAAAATGTTGATGACGTAGTTGGTGAAATCATTAGAATTGAAACAGAATTAGGCTATCTTGTTGTTGGAAAAGATGATAACAAAGTCACAGTTACAGTTAGTGCAGAAACTGATAAAATTTCTGAAAAAATAAATACGCAAATTTATGGTACAATTGCAAAGGTATGTGAAGAATTAAATTTGACTGCTGTGATAGAAAATGTTAAAGGTTATGTAATCGATGAAATTAAAGCTCTAGCAAAAGAATTAGATCCTACACTAACAGAAGAAGAAATAAATAACTTTACATATACTCAATTGGTAAATGTTGTAAAATTGTATCATTTGGAAGTTGCAGATTTAGCTAGCGTAAAACTTGAAGAATTATACCGCCAAGCTAAGGAATATGATATATCATTCGTAGAAAAAGAAGCAGTTAAAGAAGCAGTTGATAAATTAGATATAACATACCAAGCAACAATAGGGTTATACGACATTGCTTATGAAAAATTAGCAGACGCATATGAATATGTACAAAACAAATACAAAGAATATTTTATTAATAGTGATTCAGAATATGTAATAGCACTAGAAAAATTAGCAAAAGAAAAAGAAGCGTTATTATTACAACGTAATCTAGTAGCACAATTACCTGAAGACACTGATTCAGAAGTAAGGGTAAATGAAACTAATAAACTTGCTAGAATGGAAGCTGAATATGCATTACACGAAAAAGCATTGAAAGATATTGAAGATAGTGCTACTCAAGCGTATAATACTGTATGTGAAGTTTTCGAAACTGTTTTAGCTTCGATGAAGAGTCTTGAAGAAAAACTACCAGAAAGTATTAAAGAAATTACATTTGCATCATTAACAAATACTGAAGCAAAATTAAATGAGTTTAAAAATAATTTCTTTGCGAAATTTGAAACTGAACATAAAGATGATATTTTAGCAGCAAAGCAAAAATTAGCAAATCGTAAACAAGAATTAAAAGATAGCTTACATCAAAAAAGTGAAGAATAAAAAATATAAGAATTGCAAATAAGTTGTTTGCAATTCTTTTTATATATGTATTAAAAAAAATATTTCTAAATGATATAATATCAACAAATAAAGGATGGTAATAATATGAAAAAAGGTAAAGAAAGAGCAAAAATTATAAAAGAACTGTTAGATATTACGGATAAAGAATTTACAGATGAGGAGTTAATTCAACAATTAACTATGACAGAAATCGTTGAGAATAATAGTAATGAAAAAACAACATTTGGTCAAAAAGCTGCTGATGCTGTAGCAAAATTTGCAGGAAGTTGGGCCTTTATTTTTAGCTTTATAGCTGTAATGGTGATTTGGATGATAGTAAACGTAGTATTATCAACCAAGGCATTTGATGCTTATCCATTTATTTTATTAAATTTAGTGCTATCATGTATTGCTGCTGTTCAAGCTCCGCTCATTATGATGAGCCAAAATCGTCAAGAAGTAAAGGACAGAAAAAGGGCAGAAAATGACTATAAAATAAATTTAAAGAATGAATTAATAATTGATGATCTTCATAAAAAGATAGAATTGATTTTAGAAAATCAAAAAAAGATCTTGAAAGAATTAGATAATAAAGAAAACAATAAAAATGACTAAAAGCCCTATTAAGGGCTTTTTTTTGTTGGAAATAATCGCTTAATAAAAAAATGAACTATATCACCTGACATTAAAGATAATAAAATAAAAAAGATTATATAAACTTGTTGGGGGTTTTGATACACCTTTAAATTTATTGGGGGTCCG
>ERZ1673742.551-NODE-551-length-46581-cov-26.327881_pt1 | contig 46581 bp, 69 predicted proteins | sample MGYA00580208_ERZ1673742 | MGnify/ENA primary metagenome ERZ1673742 (study PRJEB41218, sample SAMN15661774) | gut metagenome | host: Homo sapiens | place: Canada: London | collected 2015-08-20/2019-03-30 | study: EMG produced TPA metagenomics assembly of...
AAGAAGGTATAAACCAACTTACCGCAAGTATTAACTATTAAACAAAGCCGCAAATGTATACAGCAAAGTCGCTGTCTACCATTCCAGTATTAACGTCCATAAGTTTGACGGTAAACTGTGTCGTACTAACAATATCCTCTACACAAGCGTTTACCCACTTGGTAGCATTTAAAGCCATTACCATAGGGATAAAACCCTGTGAATGAACTCCGGTAAACTTAACTGTATATCTTCCGGTAGAGTTTTTTACGGCACTCACACCGATAGAGGGGTTTCCCCACTTTTGGCGTACTGCTGCTGCTGAGGAAATAGTACACGCAAAATGTACTCCGGGGGCTTTCCATTGTGTCGCACCCGCAAACTCGTATACGCCAAATTTACGGTAGGACTTTACACCTTGCATATAACAACGTCCGTTGCCTGTAACATTTACAGAGTAACCACCGGAATTGTGATCTATTCGAAGTCCTGAGCTACTTATCTCCATAAGGTTATTACTTAGCCGCATCTGCATCCCGGCTACCATACCATTAGCGGACAAAATACCGCTTTCTATTGTGAAGTTACCGATCTTTGCGCCATCCTGTATATTGATAGCCTTCCCGGTCAGAACTCCCCCTGTAATAGTCATACCACCGATAACCGCCCCATCCGTCACAGTCAAGTTTCCGGTAGTGATTCTCTGTGCCGCAAAACCTCCGGCAACAACCTCACCAACTTCAATTGCATTTGCAGTAAGTTTTCCGTTCGCATTGATAGCGGCTGTCTGTTGACCTGCATTGTTTTGAAAGAGAACGTTGTCTGACTTCAAAACGATCTTGCGGGAGGTGATGTTGATTCCGGTTTCGACTAAGCCGTTTTGGGTGGCGGTGACACGACCGTCTGCTGTGTCGGCTTTGTTATTGGCTGTGCCTGCTAATGAATTGGCGGAATTTGCCGTTTGTTCTACTACGCTTAATTTTGCGTGGTCTGAACTTAGAGTTAACTCAGCCGCACTTAATCGCCTGCCTTGATCGTCTACCTTTGCAACCGTTGCGGAGATACTTTCTTGTGTCTGTTTTATTTCAGAGTAGTAACCATACGTCCGGACTGGCTCTGTACCATCGGTGCGGACGGGAAATACTTGACCGTATGGCCCGGTATAATCAGTTTGATAAAAGTGAACGTTTCTCTGATCTGTTGTATCATATACCGTAACATCGTATTTAGACCCTCCACGAATACCCATTACACATTGAGAACTTTCAGTGATTTGCCCTAAATCAACAACTATCTTTGCACCCGCAGAAATCCATCCTTTAGTATAGTCAAAGATATTGGTTACTGCTGGCAACGCACCCCAACCCGAACCGGACATCTCAAACGTTAAGTTCATAGAAAAACCGTGACCATGTGTACCGTATGAAGGTTTTCCGTATGCTGCATTTAAAGGTCTGTTTATCTCCACTTTTGATTTATGCCCTTGCGGAAGATTAATAACCAAAGGAAAGAATTTGTTGTTATCCCACCCTGTTAAATCTATTTGCTTAGTAATGTGTCTGTTTGTAGTGCTATTAAGAACATTAATATCCCCAACAACTGACGTTATACTCTTTTCGGTTTGGTCTACACGTGAAGCAAGTCCGGTAACTTTCCCGTCAACCTCTGTTATCTTTTCTACAGTAGTGGTGATTTTGCCCTCAACAATGCTTATTTGTTGGTTAGTATACTCAGCCCCTTTATAAACACCGTCTTGTATGTTTGGACTCCATGCGGTTGCAATTTCACCCGCTTCTACTTTAAAGTCTTTTACCCATATATAAGCCGAATCAATATTTTCTATATCGACAAAGTGATACACATCCTTTTGAGCTTCTGTATTATTCGTAACATTAAAAGTATGCTTAAAATAACTCCATGTGTTTTGAGCATTAGACTTAACAACGTACCTGTCTGAGTCGCAGACATCCAATACGAAACCAACCGGAGTGCTTTGCGACCCTTTTATCCACCCCGATACGGTATACTTACCGGGTATAGGTGGAATTACGTGCATTAATCTAACAAATGAATTACTGCCTTGTGCACCTACTAAATGAAAACCGTGTTCATCCATAAGTCTTGTTAAAGTCATTGGATCAGAGCTCATTTGATGTAAGTCTGTGCTTGTATAACTGAAAAGGTTGTTTGCTCCAATACCTAAATTTTCAACCTTAGTCTTTACAGACAACTCAATCTTACCATCAACAGCAAGAATCTGCGTATCGGTATACTTTTTGGAGTCGTTTAATATATCCTCCGGTGCGGGCTTCCACTCGGTAGGGGTATTCCCTTTCTCGATTTGGAAATTACATATTTTCACTACCGTACCGCTACCTACTTGAACATGCGCCTGTATGAGTTTTAAACCATTATCTACAACGTTATCACTTACTTTTAAGGCATAAGAGTATCGACCCTTTCCGTTTGAAGGCGAACGAGAGTCGACATATACAAAAGCCCCGAAATACTGAACACCACCAGTAGACAAAGGAACTTCCGTTTCAACTCCGAAACGATTATTGCTACCTAAAACAAGATTACTATATTCATAATCAAACGAAATTACAACATCTTGACCCCTTAATTCATAATACGTTTTACTTAAACCAAACTCGGTGTAATGATCTACGCAAAGACCTGAGTTTAACACTAAATTGCTACCTCCGGAGAACATTTCAGATTTAGACGGTATCCAATTAGACACGCCAATGTCACCCTCAGTAATAACAGCCCATTTTACATATGTTTGAGTTGTTTCCTTTTGGGGGGACTTGTAGAAGTAGAAATATGTCCCATCCGGATTAATAGGCGTTATAGGCTGCGAATAAACCGTTTCTTCTGCGCTTTTCGGCAAAGTGCCTATCCAGCCGTACGAAGGATTGTTATACGCCCTGATAACATCAGAGTCCGCACACTTATAGCACACTGTAAGGGTATAGGTTTTGCCTGCTTCTAAATGAACGTCATACTTATACGCTCCCATTTGATAGGGGTTGGCATTTAGTTTGTGGTTAGAGTCGTAAAGCAGATTAACGTCCGCTACTTTCAGACTCCGTACAGCAAGTTCAATCTTACCGGGAATAGCTGTAATTTCCGTATCTAAATACTCCTTTAGCTTCTTGTCAGCTTCATCTACGTAGCTCTTTGCAGCGTTCGCAATAGCGTTCAACGCTCCGTTTCTCCGATCGTAGTATATCGTTTGAGTCTTTGCAAGTTCCGGACGGACAGCAATATCTTCCGGCTGTTGGGCTGAATGGTATCTAAGTTCATTTAAATAATCTTCATAAGCCTTGGTATATTCAGGAACGGGCACACCGTATTTGTCAGCGTTATTTTTTATCTGCAAAAACTCTGCCTGTATGCGCTTTCCTTCATCAATCAAAGCGGGCTTTTCAGTAGGAGATATAAAACCATCGTCAGCCCATTTATTAAGCCGATCTTTCGCCTCCTGCGCTGTCTGTTGTGCTCTCTCCGCATCTGTTGCTGCGTTAGCTGCATCTTGCTTCGCTTGGTTTACTTCATCCTCAACTGACTTGCCGTTTCTCAGCAAGAATATACCACGAAGAAAAGCGTTATCGCAATACAAGCCGCTACCGGATGGCTGTTGTCCTTCCGGAAACGCAGAGTCCTGTATGTTACTTAAATCGCCAAGACGTGTCCTATTCGTACCGGATAACGATTTTGTTTTAACTCCTTTCAATATCTCTATGTACGGGTGTCCGCTTTCCTGCGCTGTGATATAGATTAAAGCCTGCCGTTCGGGGTTCTTCGTATTTCCCATCTGAACGACTTCATCACCGACAGCCGGAACAACACCGTTAAATTCTGATTTATCGACAAAGAATGAAGTACCATCAACCGACTTTACTTCGACCCAGTAAAATTTAACAAAGTTATTGCTTGGTGCACTTCCATCTGCTCTCTTTTGCTTTACTGTAACCTTACCTGTACCGTGACCCGAATCACCTACTACTGTTATAGCAAAGTTGTGTATTCCTTGAGATAATGTGATAGCGGGGATAACGTTCTCACCATTCTTCAACAATACGCCTGAACTCTCTACCGGGCTATCATTTGAATCAAGTCCGGTTGCAACAGCCATCATACCCGGATATGCGCCCTCTAATATCAATATAAACGAAGGTATCTCAATAGGAGTTTCGCTTGAGGGTTGCATTTTATAGAATGCGAATCCTGAATTTCCAGTATCGTTCAAGTTGAAGCTAATAGAGTCGGGCGTTACATCAACCAAACTACTATCAAAAGAACTGCCGGAATAGTCGAACTTAGCAAACTGAGTGAAATCAAAAGTGAGACCCGAACCTTGATAACCTGCAAACGTCTGACACCGCACCAAATCTCCCTCTTGGAAAGTGGGAAATTCTTCACCAGTGGTTAACTTATATTGCTCTCCAACTTCTTTAACTTCCGACAATTTACCGTTCGACTGAGACACGACCAATGCACCGTTAACGCTCCTTATCTTTTGGATAAGTAGTTCAAATATATTCATAGTCTGTCTTACTGTCAAATTGTCACATTCTATATGCCAATTGCCATTCTCAACCCATATTTTAAAGCCCTCTCCAAGAAAACCAGAAACGAACGTAGGGGATGATAGGAACTGTTGGATAATTGAAGAAAGGTATTGCAATTGACCTTCTTTGGTGATCTTTCCGGTATTGTTTCCGGTATACACATCTTGCTGCAAGTGGGAATCTCCCCTCGCATTAAGCGCATTTAAAGCCGTATCACCTTGTTTGTTTACGGTGAATGCTGTTTTATTAACAGTTACATAATCTTCCGAATCAAGCGATTTAACTTTGGTTACACGTGCGTTTAGCCCTTGAACCTCCGCATCTCCTACTGCGTTGATAGAAGCGGCAGAACCAGTTATGCCCTCACCGAACGTTGCGCCTCCACGAAGGTGTAACAAAAAGTCTGTTGCATCTTCATGGGTTTTAGAAATGTAGTCCTGCAACATTCGGTATAAGTTAAACTTTCTCGCCTCACCTGTACCCAAATCAACGGCAATAGTTGTATTTTCATCTATCAAGTCAATAGGGGATAACTCCCGTATCAATTTACCCTTGACTACTGGCTCTGTTTCCCGATACTCTTTGTAATACAGCCCTACGGTATCGGGAGAGAACATTATAGGTGTATCAATGTTCGCTAATAGGGCATTATAAAAAGACGCTTTATCTCGTCTATTGAAAGAAGGGAGTTTTTGTATGATTGAGTCCGTCTCAAACTGGCAGTCAACAGCAGCCAAATATAATTGTTCCTGCCAATCAACATCAAACTCGAAGTTGAGAGCGTTGTAATATTCGCCATCGTGCGAAATTCGGATATAGTCAGATAGGCGAATCAGTCGCATAGCGTCACAAATAAACTCCGGTGCAACAAATGTAAAGGCGTACACCTTCGTAGACGTTTGCAGTTCCAAAAACTTGTATCCGGCACGTTTGGTTAGCTCTTCTTCAAACTCGTATTTAGGCTTGCAGATAGTTGCCGGAACATACATTTGATACTTAAAGTCGTTGTTCGCACCCGTTGTAATGAAGCCACCCGGGTAGGCTATCTTTTCATCGTTCCAATACTCAATCAACAGATATTTGCTACTCGTTTCTATGCCGGGTATAACACAAAAAGGAGTCGAAATATATACTTCATCACCGATTGCAAAACGTGCTCTATACGTCCCCTGTGGCAAAGCCTCCCTAAACGAGTTCTTGCCGGGTGACACGTACAATACACCGCCATGTTCGGGCATTACATCAAAGCTAACATATACACCCGATTTTTTCGCCTCTCCCGTCTCTTCATTGATTACCTCAACCTCAATCGTATTGGGATCAAAGACGGGTATGTTCAACTCTGTAAACTGGAAAGGTGTTAGCGTATTTGCACTTGCGGGGATAGCGTAATTCTTCCCGAAAGCGTACCATTTTTCGTATGTTGCTTTAGATTCTTTCTTTCTAAACGCCAAAGGACTAAAGTTGTTATGTACTTCCATTTTGATTAAAAAATTGATTATAGGCACAAAGATAGCAATTTAAAAGAAAACACCCCCTATCATAAGGGGGTGTAAGATAAAGATACGGTTATTTGGCGAGTTGTTAGATCCTCAGTCATAGTTATCGGTTTCCCGTTGCCTATATCCGTTGTTATCAGTTGCACGGGGTTTGGTGTGGTGTCGTATGTGAAAGATAAATCTTGCGTCATACTCCGCTTTATTCCTCTCACTCTTATCGTCTGATCGCCTCCGTGTTCAATCTCTGAGGCTGGCATATCGTGCATGTAGTATTTAACGAGGTGCAAGAACGACATGTAGCCGTTTTGGGGGTTTACGGTGTACTTCTTATTGTTCTTGTCTACCAAATTGAATGTAACGAACGGAAGTTTCCATTTTCCGCCCACCTGTGTAGCCCCCAACAACGCAAAACCATCCTGTGAAAAGTCACCCGGTGATAGTAGCATATAATCTACATCGGACGAAAAGTTAGACACCCTTATTTCTTCCTTCTTTCCCTCTTGCACGTAGTTTGATTTCACATCAATAGGGAAACCCGCAAACGTATTTGTTGTATCGTCCATCCAAGAAAATTCAAACCGTGAAGGCAGATCGGTTTTATCATATTTGACCGTGTTAGTTTTCCACGTCATTAACTGACCCGATTTTGCATATCTAAGCTTTGTTAAGTCTATGCCGACCGTACCACTACCGGTATAACTTCCGCCATTCATGAAGTAAGAAATATGTTCTATCCTAAACTTATCGCCATCTATAAACCAATATAGTTTCATCGTGTCACGCAACATCTTCATTATATCGCTGAGGGTTGTTTCCGCCTTCTTTGCCGGGCGGTCATACTCACCCTTTAGGATGTTGCTTTTCTGTGTGATGAACACCTTAAAAGGTGCACCGGAAATAGGGTTATTGGCGGCATATAAAAACTTACTATATTCCTCCGTAGCTTCGTGCGTCAAAGTGGGATCAATTTGCTTAATAAGCGCCCTAATAGCGTCTTGTATGGCAAACGAGTCCTTTAAAATATACTCCTTTCTCGCACGCTCTTCCAATGGCGCATAGGATAAATCGAACTCAAACCAAACCGACATATTACCCCATCGTGAACGGCAAATAGGATATAGCTTTCCTACTCCGGCAACGGCAGGTATAAAATCATCCGTGAAATATTTCCCTTCATCATTTACACCATATTCCGTTGGCTCGTTCTGAACTTTTGTTGATGTGTAGAAATAATTCCCTTCCAATGGTGCGGCATATTTATAATTACTGTTAGTAGGATAAATATCATCGGATGGAAGTTTTCCGGTAGGGTTTCCGTCCAACGTATCAAGATCGAGCAAAAGACGCTGATACATGGAATTGTTGTAATTCTCAGTCCATTCTATACGCTCCGGCAAAGTTGGTTCGTCCGGTATTCGCATCATAGGTATTTTACGATCTCCCAAATTGAAATTATCTTTTATCCAAGTCAAATTGCCACTTTGGTACACCTTCGTACCATCAGCATTAATCAGATACAATTTTCCGTGCGCAACGTCCGGTTGCGTTAAACTTTCCTGTATAGCTTCGATTCTCCAAGTACCATCCCTTTTTGCATACTTTCCTTTAGACCCGAAGTACACTCCGTTAAAAAACTGGTACGGGATGGCATTTATTGTTATCTCGTTATAATCGCCAAGATAGTTAAAAAAATACTTCTTTGTCAGATCGTCACCCGATGTTATAACCTCGTTTACATCTTCCTCAAAATACGTTCCGGCAATGTAGTTTGATATTGTGCTTCCTCCTTTGATGTACACCTGTATAAGCGGACGTTTTGCCACCCCTATTTGAGTCAATGCAGGTGCAAGCTTAATAAGATCGTATTTGTTCTCAATGCCCTTCATTATGTCGGTGTATTCATCCCGTGGGCTTATCTTCACTTTGCACGTCCGGTTATCGCTGTCTATCTCACAATCTGTCTTACTGAAATATCCCTCAAATATAACTTGATACTGCGTTGACAGCTGCCCTTTGTCCTTCTGCTCTATCTGCAAGTACAAAATATCCTCGATACTCGCATTTTTAACAAGAAGGTAGTCCGCACCGATAAGCGTTAAACTACCCTCTATTGACTCTCTGAAAAACTCCTGTTGATTCTCTTTGCCAAACTTCCGCTTTAGCTCTGAGTAGTGGGGATGTATTTCTACACCCCCCAATTTAAACCGCAAATCTTTAACGTTCATTATTATTTAATTATTCGTTTAATATTTCCCCTTACCTCAATTATCGTACCGTCCGCTCCCGTGATATACTTAACACGACCTTGTTCTTTGATTGATTTCAGATCTTTTTCGACCTTAGACAGATCAACCGTTGAACCTTGCATTATATTCGTTACTTCATCACTACCGGAATAGGCGTTTAAGTATTTCTGTTCAAAAGTACCCTTATTTAGCGAATTAATCAAGTCCGGAACGAGTTTCTTATACTTCTGAGATGAACGTTTGTTCACTACTGCGAAGTATTCACCACGTTCTACCCGTCTACGCTTACCGTCCTTAGTCGTACCTAAATCTACATCGTTTCCGGATGCGTGCGAACCTCCGTAATCAATCATTTCTACCGTACCGTCCCCGTATTCCTCTGTGTCCTGCGAGGCTTTAGATAGCTGTGAGGCTTTTATCTTAGCAAAAGCAAATGATCCCCACATCAACGCAATAGCCGGAATTGCTGCCAAACCTAAATCTTTCCACAAGTTAGCAGTTGCGGTTACCAAAGAACTTGCCTGCATAAGTGTATCTATGCGTTCTTGCTGCTTCTGCGCCTTCTTCTTATCCCTCAGTGCTTTTTCCTGTTGTTTGCGTGCAAAATCAAGCTCTTTTTGTGCGGTTGCTACGTTGTTGGCGTATCCGTTCGCCCTCGCTTGTATCTCAGCGTCCAAAACCTTTTGTCGGGCTGAAACTTCTTTCTCTGCTGCCTGTACCGCCACTTCTGCCGCCTCTACCCTTGCCTGCGCAACACTCTTTAGGTTTTCTATGGCGAACTCCGAAGCCTCTAAAATGGAGTCTTTAAACTGCTCCGCACGCTCTGCGCCCGACTTACCATCTTTAGCGCTAAATGCGTCACCGAAAACGAGATCAAACAGATTTCCAAATACGCCTTGATTGCTATCCCATCCGGAAGTATCACGCTTAATTGCATTGTCTATTCCCTTAATGGTATCCTCTACCGTCTTTACGTTGTATCCCGTGATTTGCTCTCCGTACTGCCTCGTTAACTCTAATATTTGCTCCCACTTTTCACGCTCTAATTTCAACCGGAAACGGCTCTGTTCTTTCTCCGAACGTTGCACGATATTAAAGGCGGCACTCTCCGCCTGCTGCTGTTGATTAAGTCGGAACACCGACCGATCAATTATACGTTTGTCTTGATTTTCCGTGAAATCCTTTTGCAGTTGGATAGATGCAAGCTGATACGACCTTTGCAGGATAAGCAAACGTTCATTCTTTACCTGTTCGCTATCGGTTGACTGCTTAATGCGCAATTCGTCCTGCGCTCTTTCGTTTTCGAGTAGCTGCACTTGAATTAATAGTTCGTCAGCCGTGCCACGTCTAACAGCTTTTAGGCGTTCACTCAATCGGTCATGCGTGATTTGCAAGTCCTCTACCCGCCAGTCGTTTTGCAGTTTCTCCAAGTCTCTACGCAATTTTGCCTCTATATTGTATACGGTATCAGCATATAACTGCGTAGCTCTTTGTTTCTCCGTTGTGCTCTCCTTTAGCTTTTTCAGTTCATCTGCCGTTGCCTTTTTACGTTCTTCCTGTTCTTTCAAGCGGGAATCAATAATAAGCGCTATACGGCTATTTTCATACTCAGATTGTAGGTCAAAGTCCTTCTTTGTCCTTTCCTTCGTCTTACCTCCTTTGTCCCCTGCAAGAAGATCGGGAATAACTACCTTTTTAGCAAGTTCCTCACTTGACTTATTGATAACCGCTATTTGTTCGTCATAGCTCTTTGCCTCCTTTTTGGCGGTATTCCATGCGGACGCCTGCCCTTGTAAAGCCGCCTCCAAAGCCACACCACCGACACCGAGACCTTTAGACGAACGTTTAAGTTCTTCGATCTCCTTTTGTTGCTTTTGGTAAGTCTTCCGACCTTCCTCTAATACTTGATTCTTTTTTTCTTCGAGGTCAATAACTTCCTTTGCGTTCTTTTGTATCTTTTCCTCGTAGGCACGTGCCATTGCGACCGATAGAATGTGTTTTGCAAGTTCCTTGTATTCCTTTGATGCGTTTCCCGTCATAATAGCTTCATCTGATAGGTTTTTAAGGTACTCCGGATACTCTTTCTTTAGCTCCTTAACAGCTTTCAAACGCTCGTTTTGGCTGCGTGTGGAATCGGTAGCCGCTTTATACAGGATGTTCAATCTCACAGACTCGTTTACGGCACTCTTTCCAGCCTCTAACATAGCGTCTTTCAAGTCGGCAGTAGACCGTTTCAATTGATCTACTGTTGTTTTACCTTTGAATAGGCTACCTATCCAGTTGGTTATATCCTTACCCCAAATAGAAAAGGCGGTCAATATCAACACCATCACGGTATTAAACGAGAACAGAGATTTAACCAGCTTCCCGGTTATACTTACCTGTGCTCCCCCTGCTTTCGCTGCCGCCTCGTTTGCTGCACGCAACTTCTGTATTTCATCTATAACCATCGGAATGTTATTGGAAATAGCAAGGAAGAAGGTATTTGCACTGATCGCCAAGGATGGAAGTTCACGAGCTACCTGTGATATAGAAAAGCCTAAACCATAGAACGCCTGTTTGTAGTTACCCACGCTTAACGTGTGCTTTCCTGTGCTTTTTTGGTATTTATCCATCGCTGCGTAAATCTCCGCAGTCTCTTTAACAAGTTTCTTTCCTGCCTCCGTATTCTCCAAATAAGCCTGTGAAAGATTGTTCATCTTTATTTTGTTTAGCTCGTATTGTGCAGACAGTGCGTTATAGCTTCCTGCCATGCTGTTGGCTAACTTAGCCTGCAACTTATTCAGATAGTTTTGATCGGCTGTCTGTTTCTTTAAAACTGCTATCTCCTGCGCTGTCTCTGTCAACGCCAATTTCAATTGTATCTCAGCGTTCGCCAAGGATCGCACTTGCTTTTCGTAGGCGTCTATCTTTTTGCGTCCTTCCTCCGTTGCGCCTCCACCTTCTGAAATAGGCTTTTGCAGACCTTTTGCGCCTTCCTCGATATGCTTTAACATAGCGTCATATATCTTTTGCAGTCCTTCCAACTGCGTAATAGCGTCCTTTATACTGCTGTCAGGCTGTATAAGATCGCTATACTTTATTCCCTTTACTTCGTTCGCCATTTGATTTAAATTTATTTGTTCTTACTTCTTTTTGCCTGTCTCTTAATCATCTCGAAAGCGGTGTAAAACTCAGACACCGACATTTCACGTGCATTTATGTGCATATTCTGCGTTATAACTAAGCACATTTCTTGAAACTCCTTGTCCGTCTTTATCTCTACTGAATCAGTACCGTAGAATATTCGAGGCGGGAAGAAGGTTAGTAACTTATCCTCTATTTCCTTCACCGCCTCACTGTTATCTACGTTATTCACAAGTTTGTCTAACTTTGCTTTTATCAGCGATAATTTAATGTCGTAATACTCTTTAATCAGAGGATCGTCCGCCATCCGTGGAAAGTATACCGATACTTCTGCCTCTATTTTTTTTTTGACCTTCTGAAACGGTTCAGAAAGTTCGTTAATAGTTGCATCGCTGAGACTGTCAAATATCGCCTTTAGATCAGAGTCGGACGCATTAACCGGATATTCCACGCCATCGACCGATTTAACGAAGGCGGCAAAAGCCATCATTCCCGGATATACGCCATTCGACGCCATATTGAAACACTGCCTTAGATTCATTAGCTCGTTATACGTATGTTCCGGCTGTGTCCTGCAATAGACAATAGCACGTTGCAAATGCGTATCGAGTTCCTCAATAGTGCTACCGACTCCCGACTCAATCAGCATAAGACGGTTGAACTTTTGGTAACGGACGATAGGCATTTCGTCAATACCTTCATATACCGTTACCGTGTGATTCCCTACCTTAATCGTGTTCATTAGTCACCTCCTTTTCTACTGGTTCGTACAACATGGCAAACATTTCTTCATCGACTGAGTAAGTAACTTTTTCGCCAAGAACGATACAATCGTTATCAAACACCCGAAAAGTGTTGCCGTTTATTCGTGCCATCATTACGCCACCCATTGCGGAAAGTAGTTCAAAACTTGGCAATAGCTGCGCTAATTCGTGAACATCACCGTTAAACTTAACCGCCTTCACGATCTCGAAAGGCGGGATAGTTGATACATAATTTCTAATCTCCATAATCATTAAATTAAAATTCTACAAATAGGTGTTGCAAAGATCGGTGTAAGGATGAAAATAGGGCTTAGCGTTCCGATCGACACGATCACTGAACAAATAACACACGCCCAAAACGATAGGCAGAAATCGCAGTTGATTAGCTCGTTAATCAGTGATCTATCACCATACCACCGGAACACCTTAGATAACCAAGAATCACCAAACACTGACATCCGTTCAATTACACCCGTCTTTCGGGCAAAGTTAACACAAAATGCCGCTACAAACGAAACAAGTAGCACGCAAGAAAGAAAATAATTATAAATCTCCATAATTCAAATATTAGTTTGTACAAAAGTATGAATAAAAAGCAATTTTGAAAAGATATTGATTATTAAAACGTTAGTCTCGAACTCTCCGAAGGTGGATAAAAACGAAATGTTTATAAATAAGAAAAGGAGTCTAAAAGACTCCTAACCTACATGATTTCTGTATAAAACGAACGCCTCCACAATCTCCGGCATAACTTTAAGAGAGCCAACGATGAACCTCCTTTTAATCATAGACGAAATATAGACAAAAAGCCACAGGATAAACACCAGTCTAAAAAATGCTGCGGGAAGATAATGCAAGAACCTAACAGAATGTATTCGCAGTTATCCAACGTAGACATGATTTCTTTTTCATCTGCTGCACTTTCTTTCTAAACACGCCTAATTGTATCATCAATTTGTAATCTTAGCTCAGAGAGCATTAAAACAACTTCTTTGTTCATAAGTCAACACATTTAAATTAATACTTTAACTTTTAAAACTCTGTAACATTTCGTTTGAATTTCTACTTTACTTTCTTGAACACCAAACAATCTAATGTTCTTTCACTAAAGCACAGATATGCTTTACACATGCTTTCTAAATCTCCCTTTCGGAAGGCACATCCGTTGCATGAAATGGTATCCCGTGGTATTGCTTGAATTGTTACTTCGTTTGCTGTGATCGGGTGTACTACTTTGAACACCTCAAAATCTCTCACTTTCTTTTGCTTCATTCTGATACCTCCGCTAATGGTTTGTAATATACATCGTCTTGTTCTGTATCTCTGAAATAAGCTACGCATTTATTCGCTACACAACATTCCATACGTTCGAAATGATTTTGATGAAATGCGCAGTCGTAGCAAATTTCTTTTGTATCTCCTTCATCTTCTACTTTTGCAAGTATGAATTTTCCCGGCTCTCTATATTTCGGTATTTTCAGTAGATCGCCTATAATATATTCCGTTTCTTTGTGGTATTCCTCGAACGGTCTAAAATAAAAATTTCCTGCGGTGCAATCCATTTGTACACATGTGTCCCAAGGTGCATTTTGAAACCAACACGAATAACAACATTCAGCGCAATTTTTGTTAGTCGTTTTTTTCTACGGCCAAATATACGCCCTCTCTCGTTTTGAGTATATCACCCTCCTTGTATTCATCACCGATTTTAAAGTCTATCACTTCTTTCATAATAATTCTCCTTTCTCGTTACTATGCATTCTCTCCCTTTTTACTTCTTGGAAACTTACACTATCTTTTGTTTCACGCTCCGGTAAATTGCATTTGACGTGATTACAAAGGTCTAAACCCATTTCCCCAAAGAAGCAACAATCACATATATTTTCTCTTTTGTCCTCAACACACCTTACTGTAACCTTATCACCTTTGGGGGTTAATACCTCCATTTCCTCACCTACCTTTAAATCAATCGGTAGAATTGACAAATCTAATTTCTTCATAACTTTACTTCTTTATACGTTGACCTTTCTAAAAATTAATTGCCTTCCTCTGTTAAGGCAGTTTATTTGCATACACAAGTCTTTTAATTCGCCTTGAAAAAATACGCAATTCTTGCAACCGCTATTGTCTTTCAATAATACCGCCTCTACCTTCCGGTCTATTCCTTTTCCCGGAACTTCTGCAAAAAATACTTCTCCCTCTTTCGGTACGAATCTATCTCTATCCGACAAAGATATTCTATTCATTTTTTAACCTCCTTAGTTCTCTTTCTTTCTATTAGTTTAAACATAACATTATCTTCACGTGTGAGTTTAGAACATGCCACAAAATCACCGCAATCACCTCCTACCTTTGTTGCATCATTGAAAGCACATGACTCACATCTCCCGTTTTCGTCCGGTATAGTTTCCGCTACCGTGGTATATATATCTCCTATTACGGTTATAATCTCACCAACCTTTGGTTTTAATATCCTATTTCTTATATCTACTTTCAACATATATTTTAATATTGTGCCGGGATATTATCCCGGCTGTTATTGTTATACTGATTTCAAACCATTGCGTGAAATACTTTCTTTTAAGTCTCTGTAACGGATAGATGATTTTTTAAGTCTCTGTCTTAGCTTCTTTATCTTCTCGTTCAAAGACTCTCTAATTTTACGAGTTTCTTGCAGGAGTGAAGTGTTTGCCATCTCCAAGTATTTTTTATCTCTCAATACTTCTAATGCCTCAGCCTGCAACTCCTTGTTTCTTGAAAGCAATTTATCATACTTCTTTTTTAAATCTGAATATCCTACTATCGCATCCGCTTCTCTGCAAATGGAATCTAACGTACTTTCTACCCTTTTCGCATTAACCGATTTAAGCTTTTTGTTTTCCTTCTTTAGACGCTCTACTGCTAGTTCTGTCTTTTTCATTTCGCCACGAAGCCATGCATTTTCTTCATACCTACCTTCTGAAATTTCCTCCACCCTCTTTAATTCCTCGTTCTTATCTGCAAGTTTGCAAATAAGGCTTTTTTCACTTTGCATCAAAGATTGGTTTTTATCAGAAAGTTTTGCTATTTGATTTCTTAAATCACGATCTAAAAGTTCTCTTTGCCGTGAAAGCTCGTTTATTTCCCCTATTAGTTCATCCCTCTTTATATCCTTACATAAGAACTTATTTTTCAAGTCGCTAAAGTTTGCACACCCTGTTGCTGCTAACAACTCTTTTCTTTTTGATATTTGCTCCTTATACATCTTTTCGTAAGAAACCCCAAGTTCAAACTTGCTTATTACTTCGTTCACGTTCGAACACCCTGTTCGTTTTAAAAGCTCCTGTATCGCAACCGTATTCCTTCGGGCTTTTTCTAACACGCTTGCTATGGTAGGCGCTTCCATCTTATCCTCTTCTACCTTCTTTAAAGAATCGGGTATACCGTTAAACACCGCATTACTTGCGTGAATGTCTTCGGCTTTAGGTGGCTGAAACACAGATGTACCATGTACCGAACGAACACACATCATCAAAAACTCTTTTTACTACTTCGTTGTTAGAGTCAATTAAAGCATGTATCAATCTTTTAGATACATCTTCCGAAATTTTTGAAATAGCTTGTATTCTTTCCAGTTCCTTAACTCTCTTTTCTAAATTCTCAATTTTTTCTTTGTTAAACATACCTTTAAAATTTGTGTGGTTTCCCACGGTTATTATATCACTTTTAAGTCTCTCAAAATATATGTGGCTCTTTCGTTGCCGTTCTCGGCAGCTTTAACCAAAACTTCATAATATGATAGTTTGTTTCCTCCGTAAATACCTGCACTACGCAATAGGGATAATATTTTGGAGTGGCTTATCTTTTGTCCTTTATAAATGTAAGTAGTCATATTTTTAATTTTTATGTGGGGTATTACCCCCACTTGTTTTACTTTCCAATAACTGTTATAAATTCACATTTCGCCCAAAGAGAAAGGTCATTGCTTTCCATATACTTTTTATTATTAGCTTCAATCTCTTTTGCTTTTTGTTCGCTTATCTCTTTTCCGTTTACAAAATATCTTTTCATAACTTTGGGTTTTAATTGTTAGTAATTTGTTTCCTTTTGACACTGCAAATATAAGGATAATATTTAATATTGCAAGTTTAAATTTAATATTTAACTATTATTTAACGGTTAGATTCAATCTTTCGTTGCGAATCTTGTTAAGTTGCTCGGCTACCTTTTTAGCTTCTTCTTCTGTAACCTCCATAGACGCCAAACTTTTATCATAGCTATCCATAACGAGATAATAACCTCTACACTTTTTCACGTAAAATTCGTTTGCCTTGTGGCTCTTTAGATACTTATCTACTTTCATGGCTTTTATTTTAGGAAGTGGGGTATTATCCCCACCTGTCAATAATTAAAGTTATTCGTTTATTCCGATCGCTTTTCTTATAAAATCACATGCTTCATCATGCGAAAAGTCTAACTTTCTTTTGATAACTTCTATCATTGTATCAACTTGTTCTTTGGTATCCATGTTTCCCTTAACAAATTCCATCATAATAATTTTTTCAACTGTTCTTTGAATAAATAAACTTGCTGTCATAATCTTGATTTTTAATTGTTACTACATAATTTGTCATACTTCGAAAGATTTAGGCTTTATAGCTTCATTTAATCGGATACCGAACCTTCATTTAACCCTTCGTAGATACCGTTGCTTATTTTCTACTCTTATGAATTTAATCTTTCAACAATCTTTTTGCGTCTTGGTTAGATTGTGGGGTCTTTCGTTGTTTGACATTGCAAATATAAGGACTTTATTTAATATCGCAAGCGAAACTTTAAGTTTTAACATGTATTTAACACAAAAAGGGGGAAACTCCCCCTTTAATAACACCCTTCTTCGCAATGAATATCACACTCAAACCGCAAACACGCATAGGGATAAACGTAGTATTGATTATCCGTCTTTTGAATAGAAAACTCCTTGTATACGTTGTTGGCGTCGTGGAATATCTTTCTCACCTGTATATCACCGGATGGCAGATAAAGCTCATGCGTTAAGGCTCTTAGTATTTCGGACTTTACAAACTCCACGTTGTAGTATTCCGCACCCGGTATTTTACGGGTATCGAACCAAAAGATAATGCTAACCGTCCCCCTCAGATCGCCAAAGCCAGATAAAGAGTCTCCCCCTTCGTAATCTTGTGAGTCGTGCATGTAGAAAAAGCAAACGTTACCCCGCTTATCATCCGGCTCTAAGCGCAAATAATCATTTCCCTTAAAATACACTGATGGGGTAACAAATTTCCCCCTCTCGTTTCTCTCTACCAATTTAACCACGTTCCCGAAAGCGAAATTAAGCCATTTAAGCGATTTTGTTAGGCTTACCTGTACATCGGCTATCGTTTTATCGAAAAGTGTCGCATTTGGTCTAATTATAGCCCTATCGTTCATTTAATATCTCCTTTACTCTGTTATATGCTTCGTCTTTCACATAATCGTTAATAAACTCAGCAAGTGAATCATTTGTTAACCCGAAAATCTCAGCACCGTATTTTTTGATAAGCCAATTAGTTTTTTCATCTGAGGCTTTTATGTAAAACCGATCTTCTGCTGTCTCAACATAAAAAGAGTCGTAAAACTCTCCTGTGTCTTTTAGTGTCACCCGGTCGTACGGTTGCCTCTTTTCTATTTTGACCTTTATAGTTAAGGGTCTGTAGGGTTGGTATTCGTCTATACGAACACCTAAACGGTTAACACCCTTGGCGTATAGCTGATCTTGTGCGTTCATGTCAATAAGTATATTATCATTGTCACGCACAATCTTTTTTGCTATCTCTCCGGTGTCGAGTTCCTCACCTACCTTTTTAAACTTATCTATTAGACCGCTTATCATGTTGCTTTAAATCTTATCCCGTTGTTCCGGCAAGAAAGGCATATTCTATCCATCCCTTTTGTATCAATAGAAAGAGCCTCAAAAGCCTTCTTTAGTTCGTATCCGATACCCTGCGCACGTCCCTGTGAGTTTCCGTCAACTTCGTACAATAGTGTTTCACGGTCGATATTCAATTGATTGGCATTTTGCCGGACGTTCGGATTTAATGCAAGTTCTCGCAGCACATAAGAAGCCATTTGCAGGGAAACGGCATGCGTGAAGGCATACTTAGACTGAATGATAAAGTCAGTTATATCACATCCTACCGACAATTGAACGTTTAAACCGTAGCAGATTGCAGACGTATACATGTTCATTTCTATATTCCACATCTTTACACCATCCTCCGACTGCGTAGAGTCAACTCTATACGGTGACACTCTGATATACTTTGTTAGCTCTCTCCACGCCTGCACGCTTCCGATATTACAAGTACCGCACGGGTCACGTGAAAAGTCCTTAGAGACGTTTATAGCATACATCCCCAACGGCAATTCTTTTTGATCGTAACACAAGTACCACAAGCCACCGGGTGAAGTTTCCTCAGACATATAAGGGAGTAACACATCGTTACCGACATCAAACCATTGATAAGAACCATTTTTAGTATAATTCAAATCAAACGTCTTAATCGGGTCTACCTGTGAGGTGTGCATAAGGTAAAGTTTTACCTTTCCCGGCTTGTTAAACTGCAAACCTATCTTTTCGATCTTGGTTGTTACCCCCATAGAACGGACTGGCAATATTTCATATCCTACAATACTATCGGTAGGGTCAATCTCGTTATTTATCTTCCCCGAACCATCGAAGAAGTTTGTACGCTCTAAAAGCGTCTTTGTTTCCCCTGCAATCAACTTTTCATTGATGAAGCGAGTAACGGTATTGGTGATCGCTCTTTCGTTCAATTCACGCAAATAATCGCTTAGTGGGTTGTACCGTTTCCAGTTATCACCCTCGGAAGGCTCTACACCAACATTCTCTGTTATTGCCTCCCATACGTCCGGACGAAGCGTTAACACGTCCTTGCCGTAAACTACCTTGTCACCCGGCTTATAAGTGTCGGTATCCCGATACTCCGGATAACGTAAATAGTAATCAAGTGGCATAATAGATTCAATGTTTCTTAGCGTCACAAGCGGGTGAACGTCTTGAAACATAACACCACTATCGGACACCGTTAAACTTTCGTCTATCTTAGCGTCTCTATCGTACGACTGCCGCCATCCTACGAGCGTGGCAAGTTCTTTTTGTATATCCTTTAATCTGTACATGGTTATAAATAAAAAAAGGGAAGGGATTTTGTCCCCCTCCCTTTGTTAATACTTAGTTTACTTTCTCGTTACGCTCCGCCAACAGTTTTTGTTGGTACAGGTGCGCGATCAGAGTTCTTCACCTCAACATTCAGATTTGCAGCCTGCGCATTGACTTTAACACCAACTACGCCACCAGTAGCCGAAACCGCTGCACCTTTGACTTTATCCAAATCTACTTTCAAAGCAGATTCAGCAACCGGACTACCTCCGATTTTAGCAAGGTTAACAGATAATTCGCCAGCCGGAGAACCTCCGCCGATCTGTTCAGCATTGGTAATAAATACCGGAGTACCGCCAAACTGCGAATTTTCTTTGTTTACTTCGATCTTCATAATCGGGTTGGCGATTGTTGCAGGATCGGAGTTAAAAGCTACTACGAAAGCAATATCTACTGAGAAACCGTAGAAATGTTTAACGTCACAAGTCATATCGGCAGTAGCTGCGCCTGCGATAGCTGACTGATCGCCCACTTCTTCGTAGTAGTGTGTTCCAACCTCTTTACCGAAATAAGGAAGAACAACCTTTCCAAATTCATGCGTGCCCGACTTCGTGTTGTTGTAGGCTGCACGGTCTACACGGGTCAACAAACCAACGTTACCCGACTCAACAGCGTACATCTGAGCGAAGTTATCCGACTCTAAAGTCATGTTGTTGGTGAAATGGAACACTTTGTTTGCATACTCCAACTGTTTGTTAACGTCATTGTACAAACCGTGCTGTTCCAGTTTACGCAACATTGAGTCTACACCAGTGTCGCCAATGATATGAAGTTGACCGGAATAGTCGTTTGCACGGAACATCGGGTGCAAATCGCTGAGGATGTCGTTGCGCTGAGTGAATTTCACCTGTACATCATTACCTTCTTTTGTGTAATACAGCAAGTTTCCGAACACTTGCGTTTTGTTTGCCTCCAAAGCCGCAATAGCGTCCTTATCAACGGTATCCATGAACTTACGGATGTGCTTTTGTAGCTTTCTGTTCCAGTCCTGTTGGTAATCGATTTCGTTATTTGAATACATGTTCGGTGTCATAGTGAAACCGAAAGCATAGGTCTTCCAAGTTACACCGATCAAACGAGAAGTATTCTCCGCATCTGCAATAACGCATGTGCGGGCGTTTGACACTGTTACGCTTTTATCGTAATCAATTACGGGAATCTTAATATCGCTTCCCATAGATGCGAATGCTCTGCGCTTCGTTTCATCGGAAAGCATTGAGTCCATCGCATTTGTTTGAGACAAAAAGAAGTCATACGCACCCCATTCGGTCATGCGAGCCATGTTTTTGTCAATGTTAGGGTTCTTTAATCTAAACTCCTGTGTTCTTGTAGAAATTAACGACATAAATCTATTGTTTTAAAGTTTATATTGTGAGGGGTTTAACCCCCTCTTTAGTTATTCTGTTGGCAAATCTGCGATCTTGTTTTCAACCCAAATTTTATCAAGCTCCGTTTGATACTCTTCCGACTCGCTTGTATAACCTTTCTTAGCTAAATACTCCTGCGCAACCTTGTTTGCCTCTACTTTGGTTTTGCAACCGCTTAAATCAAGCAAGCTACCGTTACCCTGTCCGCCTCCGGAACTTCCAGCACCGCGTGCCTGTCTACCTTTGTCAAGCACACCGAACTGTTCAAACTGTTGAGACAGAAGTTCTGATGCGGTAAACGGTTTCAGACTGTTTGCAGGGTTGTTGTAAGGTACACCGTCTTTCATGAAAATAAGACTTTCAGAACCTTCGTCACCTTGCAAAGTGGGTGGAAATTGAGTTTTAAGCAAGTTAACCGCCTGTTGCTTCACAACGTTTAAAACTGGCTCTGAAATATCTTTTTTAAACTTCATCCCCTGCATTGCGCTTGAAATGTAAGAAGTGATCTTGTAATCGTTCAACTTACCGTTAAACTCCTTTTCTTTCTCTGAAAGTTGGTTGTTCAACTCAGCAAATTTTTGCTTGGTGTCGTTTAGCTCGGCTGTAAGCTGATTGATTTTATCTGTATCCCGGTCACCTCCCTTTTTGGCTCTCTCCGCTTTTAGCTCTTCTTTCAGATCGTTAATCTGCTTTTCAAAAGCTGAGGTATCAGATTTAGAAATCTTTGTTTTGCCAAACTCAATTGCGGTTTTCAAATCAAGATCAGTTACACCTTCAATGCCAAAAGCCTCTTTCATTTGAGTAGCAATACTGTTTTCGGTTTCTCTGACCTTTGCCGCAACCGTCTGCGCTTCATCGTTTTTAGAAAGTTCTGAAATAGCGTTAAGAACTTCATCCGATAGCTCCGATAACACTTTATTCTGTCTAAGCAAATCTACTGTTAACATTACTTTTCTCCTTTCTCTTTTTGTTTCTTCAACTCCGCACGAAGTTTTGCAGCTTCTTCACGTCTAATTTGCTCTCTCAGTTCTTCGTCTGCCTTCATTTTTGCCTCGGCTCTCGCTGCCAGTTTTGCGGCTCGTCTTGCCTCTGAAATTGTAGATTCATATTTAACCGGGTCGAAAACAACTCTCAATGTATAACCCAATCTTGGCAGTCTCGGCAAAATATCAAGTTCAAAAGTCTTTCGCTTGTATTTTTGCAACACCGGGACGCTGATTCTTTGCCCTGTTTTCGGATTAAATTCTTTCACTTCTTGAATAACGTGATACAATTTAACTTCATCCTGCGGGCAAACGTAATTACTTTCATTCAGTTGATCTAACTGATCCGTTCTGTAAACCATTTGCGTACTTCTTTAAAGTGTTAATAATTATTTCAATTTTCTTTTTATAGTCAAGTGCAGAACCGAACTCAATGATATTCATGTTCTCCCTTTCAAATCTACGCACAAATGTAGGAAGGTTTAATTTAACTCGCAAATCTTCCTCACTTATAACGTTTTCTTTATACAGATTTACCGCTTCTTCTCTCGTTAAGTGTGAATAAGGCTCTATCTCGTTAAGGATTAATAACCTTTGCATCTGTGTAGGGTCGTTCCGGTACTCCGTTTCTATTATCTGTTGCCTCAGAGCATCAAGTTCTGCCTCGGAGGCTCCGGTTTCCTTCATGATCTTATAACGCTCTGAAAGCTCTTCCGGTGTATAGATATAGAACTCAGTCCCGTAGTTAATATTGCAAGAAACAAAGCTATCACCATAACGGAGTAAACAGATAGTAGAGTCTACGAATGTTTGCGCTTCCTCGAAGCCTCGTTTGATTCTGTTTAGTTTGGTAGTCAAGGACTCAAAACCCGCTTTAACTTGCTTTTCGTTAATAGCCTCAGACCTGTTTAATTCCCCTTCTCCACCGGTTACCGATCTTACAAGTTCCTCTCTCAGCCTCTTTTCCTCGTTTACGTTATATTCGAGTGATCCGGTATCAGCGGATAGCATAGTGATCGGGTTTTTCAAATCGGGTACGTTGTGCATTTCGTCCGGGATGGGTATCTCAACATAAGAGCCTGCACCCCTCAACCGCTTGCTTGAGCAAATCGGGCACGCCATCGGTTTTCCGTCCACACCTGTGATCCACTCGTTTTTTTCGTTCTTTAAAAAACCATCATCGCAACGTTCTTTGCCATCGTGTGACTCATAGTGACAATCACGTTCATAACCGGAATAAATCGGATAAGATGCGTATAAATCTAAATGCTTCTTTGCAGTGGAATAATAAAGATACCAGTCGAAAGAGTCGAGTTCGCTCGTTATAGGGCTTATTTTAATGTCGGGTTCACTCAATGATATAGAGTCAGACCAAAAGAAACGAGCCGGACAATAGCCCAAATCGTGCATATTGTCTACCTCTAAAATCAAGTCGTTTTCCCTCGTTTTATCAAATCTTACATAACGTTCTTCATCAATATAGACGATCTTATTTTCGTCCGTTACGTACATGATATAAGCCATCAAATTACAGTCTTTCCCACATGTGCGATAGGAAATAACGTTCGCAATAGGCAACCAAAAAAAATACGGCTCAGGTTTTTCGCCTACCTGTACCTCCGGCATATCAACGACCAAAACAGAGTTAATTCTATGCTTGAAATTATCCCAACCGTCCGTACTCCAAACCAAAGGTTCTTTTAAAACATCCTTTCGGTAATACTCCCAGTCATCCCGATCCTCAGATGATTTAAACTGATAGTTATAAACCGGATTCCTACCATCGAAAACACGGCTCAGTTTGTCGAATATCTCAGAAGTAACACCATTTGTTTTAACCGGGAAATGGAACATAGATAGGAAAATATCATATTTATCTTTCGCTATCCACGTCTTAACCTTAGAAAGAAAGTCAATTACTGGCTTATTACGATCATCACTCGTTCTCACCCGTGCGTGAAACGCTATTCTTTCTTCGTGTTCCTTTGCTTTCGCTATTTGACTGATCCCCTCCGGATGTCTGTATATCTCCCTTATTTCGTCTAATGATTTTCCCATTTTCATTTAATTTAAATTCTGAGTCCTCCGGTATATGCCACCCTCCATTATTAACCATTCCCAAAAGTCTCTCAGCGTGTTCAATATCGAATAAACGAGTTTCCCCCAGTTCTTCACAACTGAGGGAAATATACGTTTTTTTAGCTATCATCCGCCTACACCCGTAGAAGGCACTAACTGAGTCAGAGGGTTAAACTCAGGTTTTACGATAGTGAAGTTATCCGACCAATTAGGCATGAAGTTCCACGTAATAGCATTGCTATCCGGAGCTTCTAAACCTCCGATAGTCTTATCACCGATAAATAGCGACCAAACCGGGAAACCGTGCAAATTATCACCCGTCTTATCACAAGCGATTTGACCGTTTCCATTGATAAGGAACACACCGATCTGCCCTGCTTCACACATTAACGCTTTCATCGCCTTAATAATGGTTTGCGGCAACTTCTTGAACGAAGCTGTAAACGGTGTCGACTCCGACCCTAAAATTTCTACAATACCTCCGGGAGTTGCGTTTCCGCCTCCATAAGTAAGGGCAGCGCCCGCCTCTACTGTCGGCTCGTAAATATAAGGAGTAACTACTACTTTAGTACCGTCCCTTGCGGACAGTAAGGGAGTCCATGTAGCCAACTTTGTGATACCTTCGGCAGTCATAGTATTTGCAGTTCCTGCCGTTTTTTCGAGTCTCTGAAAAGCAAGTTTTTGAACCTGCCCGAAATTGTCGGGACAGCTAAATGCGGGAATATCCGGAAGTGCTGCTCCTAAAGGACAATCACAATACAACATAATTATAAAAATTTAGTTAAACAATTGATTTTACTTTGCAAATATACCGTATAAACTTGAAAGTCTGGTACATTTTCCTACTTTATCAGTTTATAACCCTTATTCCTCTTCTTTTTTGATATATAGTTGGAATAACTTCTTTCTCGACTATACCAGTTAAAACGTCTGCCGCATCATCATGTTTGTTAGCGGAAAATTCACGAAGGTAATTCGTTATATGTTCGTGGAATTTCGGGAAACGTGACTCCCACCCGTACGGCATAACAATAGACTGAGTAACGTTTGCAGCGTTCGACAATATACGAGCCTCTTTATTTAACCTTTGACAGAACCAATTTATTTCAGTCTTAGTTCTTGGACTGATGTTTACAGCGAAGGATCGCCCTCCGTTATTACTTTCTATATTTGCATAATCTGTATCATTTCTATTTAGCATGTCGGGAACACTTACTTGCGTAACCTCTATTGGCTCAGTCGTGTAAATAATGTCAGTGACAAGGCAGAAAATAAGATGCTTATACCTTCTTTCCTTTTCATTCCAAACCGATTCTTTTGATTGATACTTATCATAGCAAATTGAACAAAGGTAGTCGCTACCTGTATCAGCACAGTCTGTATAGTTGCCCCTTCCGATCAACACACCAAAATCATTTTTATCGGTGTACGTTTTAAAGTTACCGTATAAAGTTCCCTCAGCACTACCGGGGTTTCCTTGGTTCAAACATTCAAATTCATTTCTATCAAGTTCCCTTTGTGCGTTCAATTTTTTAGCACTATGTTTTTCTTCCCAAAGTGCTTCACCCGGCAAACGTGGGTCAATTTCTGTTGGTTCTCCAACTTTTAAGGCAGGAAAGTTTATTTTAACCCAAGCACCTTCCGGTATATTATCCAAATCTTCCCACTTTTCAACATTGATAACATTCTCTTTATCTTCGATCCTCCCTATTAAATCGTCCTTGTGCCATCTCGTAAACACAATAAGTTGTTGACTGTTATTGTGTAGACGGGTGGTTACAACGGTAGTGTACCATTTCCACGCAGCTTCCCGGATAATCGGAGAATTCGCCTCCATATGATCCTTATACAAGTCGTCCAATATGGCTATATCCACAGATTTACCAGTCAAACTACCATTACGACCAACGGATATAATATACCCACCCTTCCCGATTGTTTCCGTCATTTTTGAGTTTCTCGCAAACGCTTGATACCTCGATTTTTTTTCCTCTCCCATTATTCGGGTGTCGGGGAATAGGCTTTTATACTCCGGTGTATCCATGATTCTTTGTACATCCTTATTAAACCCCTCTGCGAGTGATGCGGCATAAGAACCGATCAATATCTTTAAAGACGGGTTAAGCCCCAAAAGGAAAGAAGGTAGCTTTCTACTGCTACCCTCTGATTTTCCAGTTTGAGGCGGAACGGTAACAATCAATTTTTTGATCTTACCATGTGCAAACCTATCGAGAATCTCGTAGTATGTTTTGTGAAACTGACTCAGAACTATTTTATCATCTATGAATTTCGCATAGTTCTTAAACTTCTTCCTCGCAACATGCTTCACAATCTCAATAGGTGGTATTTCATTTACTTTTTTCACTTTTTGCCCTCCGTATTTTGCAAAGAATCTGCCAATTGTTCTAAAACGTCCTCCGGAACATCCGAAAAATCGTATTTAGGCTTTTCTTTTTCTTTGTCTCCTACCAAGTTTATACATAGCGGAGAATCATATCCCAATAACCTTGCTTTTCTTTGCTGCACGTTGAGAACTACATTCAAAAAAGAAGGATCACCCGTTGTTGTTTCCTTTTGCACCTCCTTAGCCTTCCCTAAAATATACTTTGTCTTACATTTGGGACGCTTAGACTTTTCCCACTCTTCCCACGCTTCACGAGCTACATTATCCAAAGATTGGAGTTCCTGCGTAATATACTGATCTATATTATCGAACTGTTCTCTTTTCCACTGAGTCAGGCAAAACTGAATATCATTATACACTGTTTGATAAGTCACGGTATACGGCACTTCATCCGCCTTATTTCGCTCGTTAATCGCTTCCGCTATTCTTCTATAAGAATAACCTTTCAAAAACAAATCAGAGGCAAAGGAACGGTCTCTTTCAGTCTGTTCGTCCGTCCGGCTGTGCCTTCCCTGCCCTCTTTTCATTGAACCTATTTTTTTATCCATTTTAAGACGTATTTTTAAGTTATAATTCCTATTAGGTATATTGTACTACAAATTATATAATCTTTCAATATGCGCAAAAATAACACTATTATAGATAATATAAAAATAAAGTCACGCTGCTATATTTGCAACGTGACCTATCATTATTTATTTTTGTTAGTATTTTGGTTGAAAAGTAGACTCAAACTTTTCTTTTGAGTATGATTCATATCTCCCATCTTCATTTAGAACAACATAATAACCCGGCTTAACACATATTGTTTCTCCTCTCTTAGAATCAAAACGAACATAGATACCACCTGCCGCACTATACCGTAGTCCCATATCTAAAAGCTTGCATTTTTTTATATCCGACAAAACAAAATTTTCGATATATTCGGCTTTAACCTCTCTTAGCTTTGCAACATATAAAGTTGCTTTGTCTACCGATATTTTAGGCGAAGCAATTGATGCGGTTTTTAACGCATTTCTGATAAAAGTAGTATCAAGTTCAATCGTATTTTGTTTCTCGATAAGCTCATCCAGTTTTCTATATTCTTCCTCACTCAACAGAATATCACCTACTAAGAATTTACCATATTTGTATTTTAGAATCAATTTGATATACTGAATAGCCTTTAGCAAATCTTCTTCTTTGTTCTTCTTATCGTGCCTAAACACATATTTCATTGCGTTCCCCTCCAAGAAACCAACTTTATTACTTTCTAAAAACTCAGAAAGTTGCATGCCGGATGTCTTGTAATGGCATCTCCCAACTTGGTAACCTTCCGGATCACCATAATAAACGCTTCTTCTTGCTAAATCAATAATTTTTTCTTCCATAATGAATTAATATTGTTTCCCATGTTTTTGACCTCTCAACTCGTTATATCTTATCTTTGCCTCTATTGCTTTAGATAGGTCTATGTTATAAAGCTTTGCGGCTGCAATGGTTATTGCCATCATGTTAGTATACTCAGTAATGCACGATTTGCCAAATACAGATTTCGGTACAAATTGAATGGCATAATAAACAATTGATGAAATAGATTTTTCAAAATACAATAACCTATTGAAATGATCGCTAACCATACTTTGAAAAACGAAAATTTCGGAAGGACACGCAATTTTATCAATAGAATGTCCTATTGCGTCCATACACCGGATAAACACATCTGCGAGTTCATCGCTAACTGTATCCTTTATCCATTTCTTGAAATACGACTCAAAGCCTATCTCTGATAGCTCATTCAGAGCAATGTCATATACATCGTTTTCTATAACTTTGCCTTTTCTTTCCGCCTACATAGATTCGCAGAACTCAGACACTATCAACGCCCATTTTTTACACTCAAAAACCTCTGAATCATAAAAACCTTTTGCCTTCATTCTTTCATGTTGTTCTGTACACTCTTTAGTTAAAGAGATACTTTTTTGATTAAAATCAATCATAATATTTAATTTATAATTAGTTATTAAAATGGTAAATCTCTAAATTTCTCACACGCCTTACAGTGATATTTCTTGTATTCTCCGGTTTCAAGACACTTATATTTTCCCTTATTACATTTACTTTCAAGATAGCAGCAAGCACCGCAATAATAATACTCTCCAATATTTAACGCACTTTCCAATTTTGATATGTGTTCCATTATACCGGAAACTTCTTTCTTTAGAACTCTTATCTCTTTCTCCTTAGTGGATATTTCCAAAAGTTTAGCTTCCAACATTTCACGGTTAAACCCCAATCTATCTAACAGTAATTTACCAAATTCCATACTTAACCCTCCTTTTTATTTCTTCGTTGTATATATCAAGTTTCTTTCTCTCAAATTTTATTCGATCGCCAATTTTCCGCAACTTCTTTCTTACTAATCTGAAATCGTCCTCCATTGCCTTTATATTATCAGTCGATTTTCTGATAGTTTCCGAAATAACCTCGTTACTTACCGATCTTGCTTTCTCTACCTCTTCATTCATGGTTTATGTCTTTTAGCCCTATTATCCATTCATTAAGAGGATAGGGAATATTATATTTCTTCATCATCTCTTTAGCACTATTCCAGTTTGCTAAAGACGGATCAAAACCTTTCAACTTATCAACTATCCTATCATGCGTAGTTTTAGGAGTTTCTCCCTTTTCAACATCCAAAGACATTGCACGGAAACCTGTACTTGATTCTGTAACCGATATTTTATTGTCATTCTCCCAATAAGTAAAATACTGATATGCGCCACATTGATACATGAAACCCGTTACAGTTCTTACCACTCCCTTAAATGTGTCATTCCCTATGTTTTTGTACATTGCTATTTTGTACTGACCGGATAATCTTCTTTTTTCCATAACTATAAGTTTAAAGCGGTATTTCTACCGCAATTATTATACTACTTTTAAGCCTCCTTGTAACCTCTACTATTTAGCCAAGAAATAGCACCTTTTAGAGTCTTGAAAAACTTGCTACTTTCCACTGCCGTACATGCACTGTATTTTTTCTCTCCATGAATAAAAAGTGCTCCTTCGTTTTCGCCTCTTTTGAATGAAATAATTTCCATAATCTTGTTATTTAATTGTTGTTACTTTGTTTCCTTTTGACGTTGCAAATATAAGGATAATATTTAATATTACAAGTTTAAATTTAATATTTAACAAAAACTTAACACAAAAAAGGGGATGCAATATACATCCCCAATTTAGAAACTACATTAAAACGGCAAATCATCATTTTGCGTAAACATCTGCTGAGGCGGCTGCTGTTGACCGCTATAACCTCCGGTTGTCGGCTGTTGGTTTCCGTTGCCTCCGGTTGTCGGCTGGTTTCCCTCACCTGCTTTTCTTCCCATCTGCATAGACCTTACAACGATCTCAGAAATAGTTCTTTCAACGTTATTAGAGTCGGTATATTTTCGATAGTGCAAACTACCTTCTACGTATAACTCCATTCCCTTGGTAACATACTGCCCGCAAATCTCAGCCAATTTACCTTTGAATGTTACATTATGAAAGTCTGTTTTTTCCGGAACTTCGATCCCGTTACTCGTTTTATATGCCCTTTCGTTTGTTGCAATAGAAAGGTTGCACACTTTTCCTCCGTTATCGAAGGTTTTAACTTGAGGATCAGCACAAACACGACCGATCAATTCGATTTTGTTTAAGTTCATTACGATAATAAATTTGATAATGTTGATAATATGTAAATTCCAATAAAGACGATAACCATAAGTCCGGCTATTGAATCAATCTTGCTACCTTCGGTTAACTTCTTGTTAACTTCCTCAATAGTACCTTTAATCACATAGGGGTTTTCTTGATTTACTGTATACATGTATACTAAATCTTCTCTATATTGGAATAGTGATTCTACCATTTTAGGGTTAATCATTACTTTATTTCCAGCCTCGTTTTCAAATTTTACTAATTTCATTTCTTTTGTAGTTTTAAACTGTCCCTTTTGAGGACTTTTATTTTTTCTAAATTACTTTGATATATCCGCATCCCCTTGCGGGTATTAGCGTGTTCCCAACGATTGTGGCAGTTGAAACAAAGTATGTTTATATTACGAGGATCATGCGCAATCATTGGGTTAGATCCCCTCGTTATAATATGGCTAATATAAACGGCTGAGTATCCAGTCAACGGCTTTAAACATTCTTCACAATAGTGAGGCTTAATATCCCACATATACCGGAAGAAACGTTCATTTTCCCTCTGTCCGTGACCCTCCCCGAACATCCGTTTTAAATATTCATACCTTGTTTTAGGTTCAATATCGAAATTATTATTAAATAGCAAGGGGTTATACCCCCTGCTTAAACAATAATCTATTTCCTCAAACGTATCAATCGTGTACATCTTCTTCGATCAACTCCGGCTGCTCTGCTTCTTCATCATCAAAAAACGTATCGTCACCTTCTAAATCATCATCTGGCGTCAAACTATCGTCCGGTTCTGCCGTTGCTGTCTCACCGAATAGCTCCAATTGTGCACGCTTATTCTCAAAAAGATACTTGAAAATTTCATCTTTCAGTGCTTCAAAATCTTCTTGTAGTGCTATTTCAAATTTCAACCCTTCACCGTCCAACATAATTTTGCTCGTTTGCATTTTCAACCGGGATAAATCTACGCCTGCGAAAATATATTTGAAAACGATTGTATTCTTTTCGGGATCGTAAACTATCTCGCTAATGGCGACACGGGTAGCAAGCGTTTCAAAATATTCATCGAATTGTCTACTTAACTCATTGTCTTGTTTTGCCAAATCAGACAAATAGGTGATGTTCTTAAAATTCATTATTCCCATCAAATCAACGATATATGAACGAAGCTGATTTGCCGCAATTCCTAAATCTCTATGTGGGTATTCGGGACATTTTACTTTGTGAAACGTCTTTGTTTCTTCACCATCAATCAAACGGCAATCATTGTAATCAACTTCTAAACCGTTATTCAAGAACTTAACTCTCTTTAATTCAAAATTGTCTTTTAACATGATACTTTATTTTTTAATGTAAAACTCACATACTCGCCCAATGTTCGGACAACTGCATAACTTTTTATCTCTCTTTTTGCAATAGCAAATCAAATTATGGTGATCTGAACTGAATTTACATTCCGTGCAATGAACGAGAATAAAATTCTTAATCTTCTTTGCCATCAATATACTTTTGCAGTCGTTCGTCTATAAGCCGGACAAACTCTACGGCTGTCATATCTTTCACATCTAATTCGCCTTGAAAACGTTCATGCGCTTTCATAATTAAAATCTTCGTGCGACCTATCAATTCGGGTAAACCGTGATTTTTATAGGCGTAAAGCTGATGGATAATGCAATTTCTTCGAAGTGATACATAACGGGTAATATCCCTGTCTATAATTCTCTCCGGTGATATACTTAATGCTTCGCACATCAAATTGAACTTTTCTTCTAAAGTCATTTCTTCATTTTCTTTCATCTTATAAATCTATTTGGTTCTTCAATGTAAATACTAAATTCTTCTGCTGCAAACTGCTTTAAAAAGTCTATATATTCGACAAATTCGCTATTGCTTAAATCGGTAACTTTAACTGAGTCCTTTCTATACTCACCAGTTTCAACGTCTACAACTTCACCCATCGTAATAGGACAAATACTACGCATATAAGCCTCCGTTTCTTCTTCGCTCCACCTGTACCCATTTTCGCACATCCCTTTCTGAAATTGGGGAACAACGTATTTAAAGTAGTATCCCCGCAAAGATGAAGAATCAGACCGTTCTAAAATGGTAAACTCCGCAATAACATTTTTCCCTGCGTTGTTCTTCATAAACTCATTAAGCTCTCCCATGTAGATGGATAACTTACCGTCCTTAGTTACCTTCCCGGGTATCGTTATTTTCTTTTGCTTCATCTTCGATCACTTTTGTAAACCAACTAATAAATACCTTTCCGCATACATCCGAAATAAAGTGCCTCAGACTTGCAGGCAACTCACTCTTTCTGTCAAGTATTAGCTTGAATTCTGACACAAGTTGGTCTGCATCCATTCTCTCAACTCTATCTATTGTTATCCTTTTAGGGATGCCGCCATTCCTCAATATTTGGAAAGATACCTTTTCCCGTTGCTCTTTTAAGCCATCCCAATAAATAGAAAGCTCTTTTCTATACTCCGGTCTATCCAAAACCGTTCCTACTGACTGTTCACTTAATTTCTTGTTAATTTCCTGCATAATTAATTGATTTTATTGTTACTACTGTTTTTATTTCTACGCTGCAAATTAAAGCAAAACTTTAAATTCACGCAAATAAAAACGGGTAAATCTTTCCGAAATACCCGTTATTTAACTTTTGTTAGAAAATAGATAGTTGCTTATCTTCGATAACCAACAGAATTTCATCTACTTTCTTTTCCGCCTTTTCTTTCCTATCTCTGTATCTCTCCCCGAATCGCTCAAATCGCTTCTGTGCGCTTCTCAATTCTTTCACCGATTCAATTAGATCGTTTTTTAGATCGTTTTCTTTTGAACCCATATCTTTCCACGAATTTAATACTATCGTCCAACAGAGGGGAAGAAAATGATATTTCCGTACTGTTTTCGTTCTGCATGTTACTTGAAAACCAATCTACATCACAAATCATCTTCATTTGTGCGAAGCGTAAAATACATATAGCGTCACTATTCCATAATTTCACGTTTGCAAGTGGGAATTGCTTCATCGCATAATTAAGATACTTTTCTTTTCTATCCTTCTTTTCCTCTTTCTCTCCTTTCTCCCTCAGATTTAAACCACTTTGCCACGAAATAGGCGCACATAGGAACAAAGGAATATCAAGAACGATCGCACAACATACAAGATAGTTATAATTCTCCAACATAGTTGCTATTCTAAATTCTTTCCCTCCTCCGGAGTCACCCCCACGAACCGAAAGACGCTCAATAAATATTGCAGGACTGCCGGAACGCTTCACTTTTTGAAACACGTTAAAAATACCCTTTGCCGTGCGTGGCATAGGGATAGTAACAAGGCTATTTCCCGGCTTATATACCACTATCCCACCAGCTGACACACCGGGATCAATTGCGCAAATAATATCTATTCCCATAACAACAAAAGCATTTTCTTTAAAGATGTTGCCTTTTTATGTGAAACACACAAATATTTAATAGACGAATTTTTACAATACAGAGTATAACATCTCTTTCCCTCCTTTTTTCTCCTTTCGTATGTTAACGAGTCAGAGAAATAAACGAATTTATCGGAAGGCTTTGTACGCCTTATCCGATAACCGCTCTTTTTTACTTTTCTTCTATTCATAACTTTTGGTTTTATTGAATGTAGTAATATAACTTCCAAATATTATCTTCTGATCTATCACCTTCATTTGAGAAAGCTAACATTTCATCCCAATACTGGAATAACTTTCTTTTCTTGGCTATCAGTACCGCACGAAAATAAACTGCTTCGTGATCTATCCCAAACCTCGAAATACACTCTTTTTCGAAAATTTGAGCAAAGCTATTTACGGGTCTACCTTGAAATTGAAACAAAGCTTCTTTCTTGTCTGCTAACGTAGGTACTACCGACATATCATATCCCAATCGTTCCATGTACGCAAATGTAGACTCGTTTATTATCCTGTCACGCTCTATGCGGAAACGGCCCGAATACTTATACTTCAAAAGGGCGAGAACAAAATTGTATGCCTGCAAATTTAAAAACATCTTTTCCTGTTCAGGTGTCTGCTTTGGCTTTTCGTCCGGCATAATCTGAGAAACTCGTTCCATCGTTTCAACCTTTCGTTTCTTATACGCCTTTAGAACCTTTGAAATATAATCAACCGAAAGAGAGCCATAGTGATTTTTGTCCGGACTACCGTATCTGTCTTTTGGCAAAAACGGGTCGAGTTCCCCAACAGCAAGTAACCGCCATGCCAAACGAATTTCATTGAACGATAGATCATCGAAATACATATCTATCACATCACAAACAGCATAAAATATACTTCCTGAGTCCCGGACATCCGGCATTTTTAAACCAGTCTCTAAACATACTCCGTTAATAACCTTAGAAAAATTATCTATTCTTTTTCTTTCGTCTATACATTCGGACACCAAAAGCAAAGTTGAATCACGGAATATCTTTTGATCTACTTTTGATAGCTGTCCGAAGTTGCCACTTTCATAAAATTTTCGGTTCTTCTCTATAAACGATCCGCAACCTTCGTATTTTGCTAATTTTCCGCCCGAATTTTCGATTTTCTCCAAATACATGATACTTTTATCGTCTTAGTGATTAAAATTGAAATTTAAGCCTTAAAATGCTATGTAAAGTCATCCGTTAAATAAGACTGATACATCCTGCGCTGTTCGTCACTCTGAAAATACGATTTAGTATTGTTTGCAGGCTGTGTATTTCCGGAGACTCCCGTCTTTTCCCGTAGCCATTGCATATACTGTTTTGGCGTTGACTCGTATACCAGTGAAGCCCATCCCTTCGATATACTTTGTTGAATAAGGCTTTTAGCAAATTCTTCTTCAAATTGCGCTATCTCGTTTAAATTAGCTTGCATAGCTGTTAGAGTCTTCGTCTTTACACGCCATTTCGGTTGAGTCATTAGAACGTAGAATAAGCGTTTAAAATCCTCAGACTCGAAAGGGAATGTCAGTTGAGTAAATAGCTTGTCTGTCCTTTCGATTGTTTTCTTTGTTACGTCAAGTCCTTTAGCTGTGAATCCGAATACTTCGGATGGTAGAGGATCGTTATTTGATTCAACTCCGAACAAATCCGTCTCTTCGCGCGTAGATACACTATAATCTACGTTAGTAGATTTAGTGTTATTATTTAAGTATTTAATTATATAAGTATTTAATTGTGGCGGATTTTCCGTAAGCGGATTTTCCGTAAGCGGATTTTCCGTAAGCGGATTTTCCGTAAGCGGTTGAAATAACGCTTCATCGGAAAAGCAGTAAGAATACCCGTTAAACTTGCCACTATTATCCTTTCGTTCTGACACCTCACAATACCCGTATTGCTTTAGCTCCTTAATAGCCGAATATACTGCGTCCTTGCCTTCTTTTGTTATAGACAATATCCCACGTATTGAAAAGTCCCAATCGTCCGGCAGACCCATTATAACAGCTAAAATGCCTTTTGCTTTGCAAGATAATCTAATATCTCTCAAAAACACGTTTGAAATAGTTGTGTAGTTGCTATTTCTTTTCCTTGTTATTATATTCATTTCTTTCTTATTATTAGTTAAATACTCATGGATTTAAACTCTATCGGTGAAATATCATTTCCAGCTTCTACAGATTTAAAGAACACCCAAACGGGGCACACACATTCAGGCATACCGAAAATTCCACAGTTATCTGACAAGGTTGCTATAATACATAATCCGTCAGCAGGGAAATGCTGACATCCTACATTATCATCCCAATCGATATATTTCTGCGCTTCGGAAGCTAATGCGTCGCATGCTTGTTGATAAGTTATATAAGCATTATCTGCTTTTCGTATGGCATATTCTATATTCATTTCTGATCAGTTATTAGTTAATTAATATTGTTTTTATAGGCAGGTGTTACCCTGCCATGTTATTTACTTCTTACCTAAAAATTTATTAACAAAATACCTTACTCCTTTCGGAGTGACAACCGTTGTATTATAGACCTTAGATTCTGAACCATCCATCACAATACGTTTCTTAATCTCAAACAGACCCATGTTCATGTATGCTTGAGACGGCTGATTGCGTGACTCTCCTACGCTGCAAAGATAACCAGCTTTTCTGAGGCGTTCATACAGTTGCTTTTCTCCGATCTGATAACCGTTTTGAGTGATTATTTTTGCCAGTTCACGGATAAGAATAGACTTCTTAGATGCTTCGACGGCTTCGCTGAATAGAACTTTCGGTTTGTCAGCTTCGATCTTCGCCTCCGCTTGCTTTCTCTTTTCCTGCTCGTTTTTCAACTGTGTAGCCAACTGGATAATAAAGTCAGGTGATGTTAGAGTTTTCTCTATTGTTTCCGGTGTCATGTATGCACCATGTTTGCGAATAGAGGGCAAAACTTCTTCGCATACCCAGTCTTGAAATTTCTCTGCATTTGGAAGTTTAGATTTCATTGTCAATCTATATACTTCCCCCTCTTTCCCGTACTTTATATCCTGCATTACAGTTGCCCCGTATTGGTTTACGGTGGGGGTCGGTAAAATAGAGACCCCCTTACAATGTTGAGAAACTGCATCTGCTGGTCTGCTATAACCAAGTGCTTTTGCTACATCAGACAAACAAAACATCGGTTCACCGTTAACTACTGATACTCTAACTTTTCCGAACTCTGAATTTTCAAATACTTTAATCTCTGACATAAAATTTAATTTTTAACGTTAATACTATTATTATTTGCCTAACAATTCGTTAAACTCCTTTCTAAACTCCTTGTATTTTTCAAGTTCCTCACCTGTAAGAACAACGAAATACGCACCGTCAATTTTAACATGTTCCAATTTACCTGCTTTAATTAACTTCATCACCCACGTTGGGCTACAACGCATATAATCAGCGACATTTTTAATTTTAAAAAGATTCTCTAAATTCATATTGTATACTGTTTTTTGATTTGACTCTGCAAAGATATGATAAATGGTTTTAATTGCAAACAAAAAACATTGTTATTTTCGACTTTAACATTTAATTATTTGCAACTGTCTGATAATTAGAGCGAACTCAAATTTGAGCATACCCAAAGGGTATCACCAATTTTGGACATACCCCATAAACATAAATAGGAAAATCCAATTTTTGACGCTCATAAACCGGATGAATATCAGTAACTTGCAAAAAACACCCCACTCACAACGCTTGCAAGTGGGGTGCATATCACAATCAGAACCGGTACTATCTTTCTACCATCTGATAACATTTAGTAGTATTCATGCCGTGTAACCTGCAATTTGCCTCTCTTATGTATCCAGCCGATACGAGGCGATTTACAGCGTTATACAACTTCTTCGTATACATGAACGGGATGATCTCTTTTAGCTTTGCTATCGAAACGAAAACAGTGTTAGGCACTTGCTTTACTCGACACCATTTGAACTTTTCTCTGTAAATTCCTGTGCAGAGGATAAGAATCATTTCCGAATATACGGCAGCAGCCTCTAAACCGATCTCGTTCGCTAAACTTTCAGATATTGTTATCATATCTCAAAATAAATGTTTATATTAGACGTCCTTTTAATATCTCTATAATATTCGAGGGAATTATAATATTTCTTTTTTTTCGGCTTTAACTTTATTATTTCCCTTCTTCCTCCGTCTGCCGTTACATATACAAGTTTATCCATATAATTCGAACGCCTAATAAGCTTCTTAATAAATTCATTCTTCTTCATAATCTAAATCGTTTTCAAGTACATAATTATCCTTTGCCTGTTCGCAATAACACCCTTCGCATAAATCATAATGCCCGTTAGATATTTCGCCTCTAACATTCGGACAATAATCACAAAGATCACCATTTTCTAAGAGGGTATTTAATTCTGATTCTTTAATTTTATTCATTTCTTATTCAGTATTACAACGCTTTTAATTGAATTGATTCTTTAACATTTGATGTTTTAACGAACTGATCGTATATTTCGGGGTATTGCTCTTTCAACGCTTTAGAATCAAGTGATTCACGGCTATACGCTTTCTTTCTTGTGACTGAAATAAGTTCCCCTTTTATATTGTCAGCTTTCGCCTCAGACATAAGACCCAACAACTGTTCTTTAAACTTGCCTAAATGCTCGTCTATCTTCTTTTGCATTTCAAGAAGTTCGTAAACGCCTTCTTCAATATGTGCTACTTTAGCAGGCAACGACTCCAATTTAGCTACATAACTGTCTTTGCTTGCATTGTCTGCATATCGAACGTTATTCTTACAGCAATTAAGGAACAATTCTATTTCGCTATCCGGTATGCGTTCAACGGAGAAAATGCCGTCCTTATCCTTGTCACCTCTCAGCCAAATTGCGATAAGTCCCTCTACTTTCAAGTTTGGGTTTTGTCTCTCGAAAAGGTAGGCGTATATTGATAGCTGCCAAGACAAATAAAGCAAATCAAGTTTATAGGTGGTTTTAATGTCGCCTAATACAACCGATTTATCAGAGCTACCCAAATACACTTTATCGGTCGGTGAGGCGATAAACTCGTTATCAGTTAGAATATACTCAGATGCGATATGAATTAAACCGCTTTCGGCTTTTAAATCCAAATAGTTCTCTCCGTAAACCGTTTCCGGCTCAATACCTTCTTTGTCGATCCTCTCAACTTCATCATGAACCGCTTTCCCTCTCTCAGTTGCCGATCTCAAAATATTATCCGGTATATTGTCAAGTTTGCCGGGAAATAATTGATCATTGATAAAACCCGTTATCCCCCTCAGCTTTCTAAAATCGCTTGAAAAATATTCATGTGTTTCGCTGATATACGTTACATCGGCATTTACTAATTTGGGGAGTAATGTTAATTCTTTCATATTGCTTTTGTTTTTATTGGTGGGGGGGGGGGGAACGCATCCCCCCGAATTATTTATACTTTCTTTGCTTCCGCTTCCGCCTTTTCAAGTTCCGCCTTGCGGACGACTAAAGCGTTCATGAACTCACTGTTTTGATGGAAATTAGCGTTATTCTTGTGAATATCGCCCAAATGTTTATAAGTTGTTGCTTTCTTTATTTCTTCAAGCAGCACACCCAAATAATTTGAGTTTTTTCCTGTGTCACTTTGGTTGGCAACTTGTTTTGAGGCTGTTTTTTGCTGTTTTCCTTTCGCTCCCGACTCTCCGTTCGTAGAATCAGCATCTATGCTATCATCTATCGCAAAAAGTCCACATAAGGCGTATTTTCGTGCATAACTGGATGTCGCCCCGGTTAGCTGTGCCGAGTCCATCCCCTTTTTGCTGTCTTCTTCACGTGCAAAAGCCGAACACGTTTCAATAGACCCGGTTTCAGTTTCAACAATCTTTGCGGTTGCCTTCACGTAAAAACGCCCTTCGATAAATTCGATAGAGTCAGTCACTATAACATAACATCCGTATTTTTCGCACACTCTTTTCGCTTCTTGCAAAATATCCTCGCACGAACGATAATTGTATTTTCCAAACTGGTTATATCTCGACTTTTGAACATTCATTTCGTTTTGAATGTTGGGTAAATTTTTAATCATAACTTTTATTTTTTAGGGTTAATATTAAACAAGAAATTCGCATCGACTCCGGTAGCCTCGCATATCTCTTTCACCCACTCTATTTTTATAGTTTGGGTTTTGTGGTTACACAAGGCAGACATGTTTACCGCCTGCGTTCTTTGCTTTGAGTCCTTCCACAACAACGCTGCAATATCCTTTTTCGTAATCTTTTTGCCGTTCATACGTGCGCTTATAATCGCATCATTGATTCGGATCATTGTGTTTTCAATATTCATAAAATAACCTCCTTTCCACATGTTAAACATTCGTATACATTTTCTTCCTCTCTCTCCGGCTCACAATCACGATCGCAATACTGTTTGCTAAATTTGGGATAAGATTCTATCAATATGAGTAAACCTCCGCAATTTGGGCAATCTCCCGCACCGATGCAAGTTAATTGGCAAATAACATTGCTTAATGCAATCGTTCCGCAAATATCAACTGATATATGTTTGGCGATTGAAATATCAATATCAGATATTTTATACCCGAATACTAAATCTTCTTCGTCTTCATCAATGTACTTATTAAGAGACAAAACAAGTTTTTCGTAGGAGAATGAAATACCTTCATTCTTGCAAACTTGCACAAGCAATTTGTAAATTTGATCTTTTTTAATCTGCATATTATTCGTTTTTAATGTTACTACTTATTTTTTGATGTCGCAAAGTTAAGGATAAACTTTAAATATGCAAAGAAATTCTTTAATTTTATTGTTAATGAAATATAAAAAGACTCGTTTTAACCATTGGATAGTATCAAAAGCCTACCTTTGTATCACTTTCATACTTGTTACTACATATTGTTAGATTTGTTTCATAGAGCAACGATAGTTTCGGTATGTGATATATAGAAACTAAAAAGGGATGGCAAAGCGTTGCACATCCCTTTTAAATTATAATCCCGCTAATTTATGATTTATAGCGTTCAATATACAATCTCTCAAATACGAATTAACGGTTTTCTTTAGCAAGTTATTCAGATAATATACAGATTCCATGTGAAGGTATCTTTCAAAATCTACCAATTTATTATAGGCTAAAAACCTGTAAAATTCTTTTTCATTCATACCGCAACCTCTCCCTTTATAGCCGGATGGCAGTTATAATTTACTATCTTAATATCTTCATACTTAAAATCGAATATATTACGAACATTCGGGTTTAATTCCAATTTGGGAAGGGCGAACGGCTCTCTACTCAATTGTTCTTTCACCTGTTCAACGTGATTCAAATATATATGTCCGTCCCCGATAGTGTGAATGAATCTACGAGGCTTTAAGCCGCAAACCTGCGCTACCATAGACAGCAAGATAGAATAAGACGCAATGTTGAAAGGAACGCCTAAAAATAGGTCTGCGCTTCTTTGGTACAGTTTCAAGTCCAAATAACCGGACTCAGACACATAGAACTGAAAAAAGCAGTGACACGGAGGAAGTGCCATCATGTGTAGTTCTCCAACATTCCAAGCACTAACAATTATCCTTCTTGACTCCGGGTTAAACTTAATCATATATATAACTGACTCAATTTGATCTACTCTTAACTTGCTATTTATGCGCCAGTCACGCCATTGTTTACCGTATATGCGTCCAAGATCACCGGAAGGTTTTGCCCATTCGTCCCAAATATGAACGCCATTTTCATTTAGGTATTTTATATTGGTGTCCCCCTTTAACATCCAAAGGAGTTCATGTATAATTCCTTTCGTGAATACCTTCTTAGTTGTGACAAGAGGGAAACCGTCACGCAGATCATAAGATCGTTGCAAACCGAATAAGCTAATAGTTCCCGTTCCGGTTCGATCTGATCTCTTTTCACCATAATTTAAAGTCTCTTTTAGTAAGTCTAAATACTGTTCCATTTTAAAATAAATTATTGTTAATATTACCTTTGAATCTCTTTTCGAGTGCTTTCACCAACTGTTCACTCTTAAATTTATCTTGTTGTTTAATAAAACACTCTCTGCAAAAGCTACCATTAAAGGAAGCATAGTATCCGGCATTTGTGTTAATCACACATCCGCATTTTACGCATTTAATTTCATTCATAATAATAAATATTTTTGTTTTTCGGGTGGCATTTCTACCACCCTGTTAATATTACTTAGACAAATACGCTATTGTATTCAACAAATGAAGCCTTTCTTTTGCATATTCCAAGTGTTCCTCTATCCATTCATCTTTAGGGTAGTTTTTCATCATTTCTGCACGATATGAAGGGACGTATCCATTAATAAACTTTATATATTCCTTTTCCGGGTTATTGATAATCTTAGTACAATATGAAAAACTTTCACCGTGCTTTCCCTTTCCTATTAAATCAATTCTACCGAAATAGAACTCACCATTCACAGTACACGCCACATAATCCCTTTTTGATGTACGTGTAGAAATTACGTTATTCTTTTCGTCTACAACCGTATAAACAAACTTATCTCCTTTTTGCTTTTTTGTTAATCTAACCTTTTCCATAATTCTAATTTTTAATTGTTACTACTTTGTTTCTTTCGATACTGCAAATATAAGCACATTATTTGAAAATTCAATCTAAACTTTAAGTTTTAACAATAGATTAACTATTTCAAACGAAACAAAAAAAGATAGCCCAATTGGGCTACCTTCTATATTGATATACTTTCAAACTTTATATTGTGGCTATTCATAAACTCAGCAAGCGCAAAAGCCTGCTTTCTCGTTACATGGACTTTAAATCCTCGTATATAAACTTCTTCTTCGTTCGTCTTTGGCTCGTTTTGGGGCTTAATTTCTGGATTTTGTTGCTGAGGCGTGTTATCTGTCGCCTTTTGTTCAAACTGTCTGTTTGCGGCTTGTATTGCAGCTTCTTTTAGGTGATTTCCATAATCGAACGACTTGTTATAATCGAGTGTAGACGTATATTTGTCGATAACCGGAATATAAAACGCCTCTCCGGCAAAATGCTCTTTCAGTCTGTTAAGATCATCGTCTACTGTTTTGAACAATTCGTCTATCTCCATTTTCACAACTGAAAGTGCTTTGGTCTTATTAAGCCACTCCGGACGGAAAGCAAAATCAAACAATATAAGGTTTTCATTGTGTTCCTCGAAATACTCCCTTATTTGATCCAGTTTCTTTTGCTTCTCCTTTTCCTCCGTTTCCTTTATCTTACTATCTATTCGTGAAGAAGCTTCACCGATCAGCTTACAAGTTTCGTTAACAACATCCTTTAGTTCGTTGAATGGTTTCATCCAAGCCTTTTCAAGTTCTATACGGCTGTCGTTAAGTCCCTTTTTCGCCTTGTTTAAAGTGGCTCTATCGGCTTTTGCCACCTTTATATTATCATCGGTATACTCTATTGAGTTATACTCAGAAAGTTTCTGCTTAACAAGTTCGTAAATATCGTTCGCCTGCTTTATCATATCGGGAAGTCTTTTTCCCTCAGTCGATAGCTGTAATTGAGTTTCGTTTATCTCTTTCATATCATTCAATTCTAATTGATATTTTGTTGTTACATTCGGGTCTTACTAATAACGTACCTTTTGGACTACTAACTACTAAATTTCCCATTATATCGAACTCGATAGTATATTTTTGTCCTTTATCGTTATATACATCTAAACCGTATTTAGTTTCGAAACATGGAATCTTTTTCTCTTCTAATAGAACATTTACTTTCATACTTAATAACCCGGTTAACCGCCACCGGGTGAGGGTAAAATGAAACTTACTTTAATTCACGATAAACAACAACTGTTTCAATACCGTTTCTTGTGCACCAATATTGCAATATACCTTTATTTTTATTGTATGCAAACCTTTCGTTATTGCTACCTTCTATTGAATAAACGGTAAAGCCTAAATCATCACGTGACACCCTCGTTACCTTGTGATAACTAACATGCCCTGCTGAGAATACTCTAACACATTTGTCTGATAAGTCCACATGTTCCCAAACATATGGAGATATAGACGTTGTAACCTCACCATTAACATAAACCGTCTGCCATGCCGGAACATCAATAGAATATTCTGTTTGATACACATTGTCACTATCATCACCGCACGAAGTTAACACGAAGGTGAACACAAGTAACACAAAAACAATGATTAACGCTCTGAACAATTTTACTTCTTCTTTCATTTTGATTAAATTTTAAATTAAAAAATACTTATGGTTAATACTTTATTAGGTAAATTGAAAGAGTATTTAAACCCTTCATTTGTTAGGACTGTATAAATTGCATCCAAAACCTCAGAACTATCGGTTGTTAGCGTGACATCTGATGAACGGTTGCCGTAATACGACATTTGAACAACTGCCATTTCTATACGCATTAAGTTGTATGAAACTTCCTTGTTAGTTAGGCAGTATCGGTTAAACGCTTTTTCCTTATCTGTCAGCATAGATGTTGAACCCGACTTATTAAACGATCGTATCATAACTCTAAATTTTTATTGTTAGCATACATGTGAACGAATAGACCCATCGGGATAGCATATTGTATACACAATATGACCTAACTTAAACGGACGATCAGCACGTGAAACACTCCAAAAGATTGATTTTCTTTCCGGATCATTCAATATTCTCGTTCTCTGAATAGCCGCTACAAGTTTCATAGCACTTTTTATTGTCTTAGCCTTGACAGTGCCTAATACGTTAATCTCTCCGGTCAAGCAATAAATAAATTCCTTTTCTTCCATAATTCTAAGTTTTATTGTTAGTAATTCGTTTCCTTTTGATGTTGCAAAGTTAAGGAGATATTTTAAATATCAAAGCACAAGTTTGATATTTGACACTAATTTAACTTTTGAGGCGTGTTCGGATAAGGTAATAAAAAACCCCTCTACTTTCACAAGCGGAGGGGGAAAAATGAATTATGACAAAACCCAATATATATAGTTATTGAAAATATTCTAATTAGAAACTGTCTATATTCGCATACCGACAGTTTAAGATAAAATGTGATACAAATCTTCTACAAACATGATTCTATGAAAATCAATAACCGCTGTTAATGACGTTAGTAATAACTTCTACGCTGCAAATATACGGATATATTCCTCAGTGGCAAATACTTTAACGTGTATTAACCTTTTTAACATTGAATTATCACTTTATGATCGTAGTTACGTTAAAACCTGTTATCTCTGTATGTGGGTTTTTGCTCGTTACGATAAACTCCCTATACTTCACCTTCTTTAGTCGAAACCACAAAAACCGCTTTCTATGCTCTATATTAAGTATCTCTAAGCTGTCACGGGAAACGGTTGTTCCGGTAAACGTTCCGTTGCTATCTATGCAACCGGATATATCAAGCCATTTAGAGTGCATATTTACGCATTTCATTGTGTCGATAGCCAAACTATCACGAAGAACAACACTATCCCGTACTGGCGTGCTAAAATGCGTCTCAGTTGATGTTTGAACGCTTGTGTGACTTTTCAAGTCCTTAATAGACTGCTTTAGCTCCTTTATAGTGTTATCCTTCCCCTGTATGGTGTTCCGGTACTGCTTTAAAGTCAGATTCAATTCCTCTACTTTCATGGCACTTTGCCCGCCTTTCGTCCGGTACGCAACGTCCTGAGTTGTTAGGACGCTAACATTTCTTTCTGCAATAGCCTTTTTCTTCCGTAAATTAGCGTTTATCAGTAATAGCGACACAATGCCAAGGCAAAGAACAAAAGTCGCTAAAAACGCAAATAATTGCTTTTTCATAGCTTTAGTATTTGGTTTTTGAGATTAGAGGGATCGTAGGAGACATGCACCCATGAAAAATCTCTCTCGTCTATTAATTGTTTGAAATGGAAATTGTGCTTAATGATATTGAAAAGGCGTTCGTTCTCTTCCTTGCTGCCTCCGGTAATATCAGCCGCAAAACCTTTCACGTGATCGGATGTCTTAGAGCCGCCAACGGCTTTGTTTAACTCCGGACACCGATAGCCCGAATTAACTGTGATCGGTTTACCGGAAAGCTTCCGTAGAGGGTCTAATACGTTTTCTACTAATAAGGTCAAATTCTTTTCAACCTCCGGTGTGGGAGTGTTATCAATGCCTTTTGCCTCTGCCGTTGCTGAGCGTGTCAGCTCTTTTAATGTGAAATATTTCATTTTGATAAAGTTTAAAGGGAGGCGTTAAACCTCCCGTGTTAATTACTTAGTTTCAATCTCAATCTTTTCTTCGTGTTCCTCGACTATCTTTGCGGCACGTTCGCCCATCAGCCTCTTAAACTCAAACCGGATAATGTAGTATATTAGTCGGAAAGATTTGTTATCCGGGTAACTTATGCAAAGATTCTTAAAACCGTTCGATAGGTATACGTACATAAAGACGTATGTAACTGTCTTTGCCGATAAAATAGCTTCATCGTGATCCCCCATCTTTGCCACGGACGAAAAGATAACGGCTATCACAAGGATGTACAAAATAAGTTCCTGCACGGCTGAGATGAATTTTAGCATAGAAAACCTACGCACGCCATTCACCGACAAATTAACCCCATCGGCACGCAGACCGCAAACAATGTTAAAGCCAAACATGAACACAAGGGCGGTTATAAAACCGCTCGTAGGGGTGAGAAACGCAAGTATCGGACTAATTGCCGATACAAGCATTAACCTTAACTGTTCTTGTGTGACATTCATTATTCTACTGTTTTAGGTGCGGTTAACGCAAAAATGAAGTTTTGAAAGTCGTTCACATAGGCGGATGTCTTAGTAGATAGAGGAAACTGGTTTGCCTCAAAGCGACCGTCACGGATGGCAAGCGATCCGACAGTAACGTATTGTTCTTGCAGAATTGGACTACCGGAAGTTCCAGGCATTTCTACCATTTGTTTCTCTGACACATCAGCCGTACAGTGGGTAATGTTGTACTTGTCCGGCTCGGTAGATACCGTTGTTAGCTGACCTGCATACTTTCCGTTTTCCGTCTCAAAATGGTAGTCCATCACTTTTGTCTCTTTCGTGTAAACTACTGACTTTAAATCAAAATCTAAACTTTTCTTTTCCATAATTTTATATTAATTGATTAATGTTTGGTACAAAGGTAAGCGGCAAGAAGGTATAAACCAACTTACCGCAAGTATTAACTATTAAACAAAGCCGCAAAT
>ERZ1673742.555-NODE-555-length-46442-cov-22.640761_pt1 | contig 46442 bp, 44 predicted proteins | sample MGYA00580208_ERZ1673742 | MGnify/ENA primary metagenome ERZ1673742 (study PRJEB41218, sample SAMN15661774) | gut metagenome | host: Homo sapiens | place: Canada: London | collected 2015-08-20/2019-03-30 | study: EMG produced TPA metagenomics assembly of...
ATGCAAGGCAGAATGTTATTACTATTCTTGGGTTTTTGTGCCAGCGGCGGAAGTTGTACTTGGTTACGGCAAGAATCTGCTTCGGCTTCATATCCTCTCAAGCCTCCTTTTCGCGGCGCATGCAAAGGCCAGCGCCATCAGCAGGCTGAACTCTATGAGCAGCACCGCCACGCCTATTTTGCCGAACACCCATCTTGGGGACGGGTTCAGCCATTCCCGGGGGTACAGCACGAAGAGCTTATCGAAGTACCGCTCATATAAGATTATGAGCAGATAGAACAGCACGAAGGGCGAGGCGTATGCCATATATTTGCTGTCGGTAAGCGCGGCAAAGGTCATGCCCGTCAGCGACCAGAAAGCCCCCGAGGCAAAGAACATGAGCGCGGTCTCCATTAGATTGCCAAAGTAATTCGGCACGGTTTCTCCGGCCTTAGGGTAGGCCTCCATGGGCAGGAACATGAGCGCGGCAAAGCCGTATGCCGCCAATATGCCAAGCGCCAGCGCCAGCCCGCCGGAAACGGCGCAGCCCACGGCCTTCCCCGCGATGTACCGCGGCACGGTGGTGCGGGGCAGGTATTCCTTTATGAAGCCGCTTTTAACATCGTCAATGAAGGACGCGGTATACGGCAGCGCGGCGAGTATGGGCAGGGCGAGCGCCATAGCCTCCGACGACAGCGCGCCCATGATAAGGTCGCTGTGGTAGCCTGGGGAAAGCAGCTCCGCCGAGCGGAAGCCCGCCAGTATGCCCTGAACGGAGGAAAGAAGCGGAATGAGCGCCGCGCCCGCGAGGGAGAGCAAAAAGCCCCACGAGCCCACCGCCTGCCTGAGATTTGAAGCCACCGTCCGCACGGGTTGCACCTCCTTTCTTCCTCATGCTCCTATTATCGGGTATGCGCGGTAAACAAGTCCGCAGCAATGTGTAAACGGGTTGTAAATTTGTCAGTTAGCGGTCAATAGCCTAAATTTCTGTCGATTATGCTGCCGTCAATGGCGTTGATGGTGAAATAGCTCTGTTCTGCGCCATTTTCCGTTGCCGTTGTCCCGTCGGCCATGTCGCTTTGGGAAATGCCGATAAAATCCCATGCGGGAACGTACAGGTATTCGTCTGCGCCCGTGCTGATTTTCGCCATGCATAGGCGTATTTCCGTTATTTCGATGCTGATCGACTTTATGGATTCATCTATCCATGAAAGGGAGGATCTGCAATGCTGTGCAAGAAATTCCATAATCCTGTCAAAGGACAGCAAGGCCACGCTTTCGTTTACCGTTTTTACCGTGGTGGGCGATTCCCATGTGAAATACACTATTCCGGCATCATCAATAGTAACGGCGGCGTACTCGTCCGCCCAAGGCTCGGCATAAGCGGCGGAAGCCTCGCCACGCGCCAGCATGGGCTTATGGTACATGGCAGGCAGGCCGTTAAATCCCCTTGTAAATATAAACAAGTAGCAGTCATGGCTATTCCGGCCTTCCACGGGGTTTACTGCCGTTACGGACAGCTCTGCAAAAGCCTCCATATAGTCAAGCCCGATATTTTTTATAACCTCCTGCGCCATGCTCTTAGCCTTAGAAAAAGTGGTACTCAGCTCCTCTATGTCCGCCCTGTTTACCCTATATTGCTTTGCAAGATATGCCGTACCCGTATTTTCTAAACGTATATAGCTCAACTTGCCGCTGTCCGAGCGGTAAGCGGAAAACGTTGCAAGGGTTTCATTCCCAAGATCAACAGAGGCCGTTATCCGGTTATAGTCGTTGCCGGGAGGCAGAAGCGTAGGAACCGGCGGCGAATCGGATTTTTGCTCGGCGACGGATCGTTTATCGCCGAATTTTCCGTCATTAACCGTTCTATCAATAGTCATTGGGGCGATTTTCAGCTTTTCCTCATAGAAAGCTATCATATCATCTATATATGGGCTGCTTTCATTTCTGCCTTGCAGCTCCGCCTGCGCCTGTTTATATGAGCTCAGGCGAATAAGCACTTCTTCCTGTGTAAGGTCGGTAACGGACAGCGGATCGTACATGGTTTTATCGCCAATAAGCGCCGCCCTTGCCTTATCTACCATAGCCTGGGAAATAAACTCCGGCCTTGCGGAAAAAACGGCATACCGCTCCAATACAGGGGATATTACAGAAGCATCGATTTTGATTTTTACATTTTTATTTTCTACGTCTATTATGCCCTCATACCTTTCGGGGAGATCATCGGTAAGCGGATTGCCGCCTTGAGAAGCGGGTTCAAAGTATTGGCGTTCATCGCCAACAATAACCGCCGGCTTATCCGGCGTGCGTTGGCAGGCACATAACAATATACAACTTACGACCAACCATAGCGTGCTTATGATTTTTTTCATTTTAGCCTCCTCTTCCAAAGGAAAGTGCCGCATACCGGCAGGTATGCGGCTAACAGAACAGGTTACATTATCTTATCTTAGAAAAAGTTCCGCTGTCAGTCAGGAGCCACCATGTGCCATCAGTTCCATGCGCAAAGTATTCAGTAGAAGACACTTTATAATAATCAAATCCATTGCTATCTCGACGGGTTTTTGAGAGATAGTCCTGCAAGGCCTCCCATGTTCTGCCACCTACAATGCCGTCAGCGGTTAAAGAAGAATTTGTCTGGAATGACTTTACCTTCGCTTTGGTAGTACTGCCAAAATTCCAGTCAACGTTAATGCCGTAGTTGAGTTGATGTAATACACGCTGTATTGCACCAACCTGTGCATTTTGGTCGCCTTGCTGCTGAATTTGCATCCTATACCTCCACTGATAGTTAGGGTATGTAGAATCAGCAAATGCTATGGAAACAACCGATAAAAACATTAGCATAACAATCATAAAAAATACAAACTTTTTCATTTGTTTCTCCTTTCAGAATCCTTAAGTGCTAATTTAGAAACAAGTATGTTTTTTAAGCCCTTGTGAATCTGCATCGTCAAATGGCGATGTGCTTGTCCGGCTCATGATTTTCAAGGACTTTTCATTCGCCCAATGGAATCAGCTCCTTGTATTATAAAGTAGTAGTTATTAGAGCCCCTCTCCAAGGGCGTATGCTACACTGTAAGGGATGCTGTGGATTGGTTATCAGCTCCTACCGCAAGACGGTTCATGAAAGGCTCCAACCACAGTCCTTTACAGTATTGTTAATCAGTTAGACACCGCCAGACGGTTTATGTAGAACAAGGTTACAAGAGTAAAGCGTCCTGTGGACCCAGCATCAAATAAACATACCGGAGGTACCATCATGATTTGCGTGGGTATTGATGTCGCCAAGGACAAGCACGACTGCTTCATTATCAGCTCGGAAGGCGAAGCCCTTTCATCTCTTTGCCGCTCAAACATCTTATACATTACCCACTTTATCTATATATGGTTTACAGAAAGGCAAGGTAACAAATTAATAATTCGTTATTTTCATTGAATACCTCTTGTATCTATATAGTGGTTCTTGAAGTTTAGAGCAACCGTGGACGTTGTAGCCTCGGTAAAAGCTATGCTATTAACAGCAAGCACGATAATCAAAGCCGAAGCCAAAGGCATAAGTCTCCTTCAAAATAGTTGAGTTTCAAAGGAAAACGATGTATACTACCTTATAGTCCTTGCGAATCTGCATCGCCTCCCATAGCGATGAGCTTGTCCGGCTCGCGATTTACAAGGACTTTTTCATTCCCCCAATGGAAATATCTCCTTCCCGCGCCTTGTCGTTTGTTTTTCTCATATCATTCTTTTCCTTCTTTGCATATGCCATATACTTGCTGTTCGTGAGGGCGGCGAAGGTCAGCCCTGTAAGCGACCAGAATGCCTCCGAGGCGAAGAACATGAGCGCAGTTTCCATTAGATTGCCAAAGTAATTCGGCACACTTTCCCCAGGCTTGGGGTAAGCCTCCATGGGCAGGAACAGCAGCGCGGCAAAGCCGTAGGCTATGAATATCCCCAGCGCCAGCCCGCCGGAAGCAGCGCAGGCCGCGGCCTTGCCCGCGATATACCGCGATACGATGGTTCGGGGGAGATACTCCTTTATGAAGCCGCTCTTTACATCGTCGATGAAGGAAGCGGTATACGGCAGCGCCGCTAAAATTGGCAAAGCCAATGCCATGGCATCTGAGGACAGTGCGCTCATGATAAGGTCGCTGTGGAAGCCGTGGGAAAGGAACTCCGCCGAGCGGAAGCCGGACAATATGCCCTGCACCGTGGAAGGGAGCAGCTCCAGCACCGTGCCTGAAACGCCGATAAGGAATGCACGGCTCAGCATGGCCTGCCTGAGGCTGGCGCAAAGGGGCTTTTTTCATGCGGGATTTCTCCTTTCTCCGGTTTTTACAATTTGAAAGCAGGCGTGGCGGGGTTCAATGCGGTCATGCAATATATTTCTTAGGAAAAATTATTGTGCATTTCAACACGGGATCCATCTAACGCATTGATTGCTATATAGGATGGTAAAATATGCCCGTCCAAGGCGCTCTCTTTTTGCACGATGAACAGCCATGTCGGAATGAGGAAAACCTTGTTCCTTTCCTTTGTAGAGCGAACCATGCAGTTCGTGAGCATAATTCGCGTAACATGTCTATCCTCGACTGTGGTAGCATCGGCTACCCATGAGGAACCAAGAATAAGCAGGTCTTTCGCGTGCTGCCATACCGCCTCAAATGATAGAGGCTTCATGTTGCTTTCTAACTTATTCGTTATAATAACGGGATACTCCCAATGAAAGAAACGGATTCCTTCCTGATCCACCATAAGCACAATTCTTTCCTGCGGCCAGGGTTTGATATAGTCCGCTTCATCCTCAAACCCCAAAACCCCCGAGGTCAATATGCTGCTGTCAAACGGAATTTGCCCATCGATTGCACGGCAAAAAGTTATTTGATAGCCCACCGAGACCGTAGCATAGCCAAAGAATCCATCCAACATACGCGCCGCTTCAATATGTGCCGCTTCAAAGCCTTCAATTTTCAAATCATTCAATACGTTTTTTGATATTGTCAACGCTTCTTCTTTGGATAAAACGGGTTCCAGTACAACAGGACCTTCTCCGTCCCAACCGCCGTTCTTTATTATCCATGATTGTAGTTGTATGGTTCCGGCGTTCTTTGGGAAAATTTCCATTTGATTTTCATCGGCAAACACATAAACATTTTGTTCCAAACTGTTTTTGAAAACCACATTGCATGGGAAAGTCGGGTCATAATCAGCAATGGGAATATATTCCTCGTTAGGTGCATTTCGCAATTCTTCGGATAAGCTTTCGATTATTTCGGCGCTATCGGCAGATGGCTCATACAGAACGGAGCCGTCTTGCTGTTTTTTCGGCATTCCTCTTTTTAGAATGACTATGAGTTCTTCCAAATCTTCTTTCGTGATTTCACCGGAGCGCGCTCCGACGAGGTCTTTGGAAAAGTACGAAACTATTTCATCCATGCGGGTTTGACCAAACCTGTCTTGCGTCGCTTTATACACATAAAAGCCTTCCGCTTGGCCTATCTCAATATCCGTATCCGCCACAAACCTGAAATGTGGCATTTGTATTTCTTCATTCAACTTACTTGGGCAAATAAAGGTGCTGTAAGCTTCCTTATCATCGCTTTCAACAAGTGTAGCTTCTAATTGTTCCGCCGCCTTATGCACCACTATCTCTTTTTCGGGCGTGGGCTGGCAGGCAGATATAGCAATAATGCAAAAAAAGACGCTTAAAAGGTATATGGCCTTCTTCATTTACTCATCTCCTTGTCTCCTTTGCCAAAAGGCAGGATTTCGGGGCGCATACGCAAGCATGCGCCCCAGCTTATGCTTTATTGATAGGTTGCCGAGAATGTTCCGCTCGTGGTCATTCTAGACGCATTCGGTGTGTTGTAGTACGGGTTTCGAATCTGCAAATAGATAGAAGAAATCGTTTGGTACGCGGAGTATACCGACAAGGTGCCAGATGACTGCCCCGTTGGAACTTCCGCTTGTCCGCTAACAGAAACATTGGACGCATTCACTAATTCTACAACCTGATATCGTTCCAAACCAGATACCGCAAATACAATACGTGTGTTGTCATCTTTGCCCGATGTAAACTTGGTACTTCCACTGGAGCGGCTGACAGGTCCGCATTTCCAGACATGGGTTATTTTAGCATCGGTATAAGTTTTACTATTCGTCGCAGCTAACGCCGAACTGGCAGAAACAAGAATCAACAGCATTATCAATGTAAATGCCGCTTTCCTTAAGAATCCCTTTTGCATAAAAACTCCTTTCACAGTTGTTGGATATTAGACAATAATCAAGCATAATATATTACCCCCTCAGCCTTTGCAACTCTGCATTGCTTCCCACAGCGATGAGCTTGTCCGTTTCATGATTTACAGGAACTTTTTCATTCACCCAATGGAAACATCTCCTTCCTGTGCCTTATCGTTTCTGTACCTTATAGCTTTCTTTTCTTCTTTTCTTATATGGTATGGTTTCACGGAATGCAAAGTAACAAAAATCTTTTGTTGTGACTGTGCGGACTAAAGTTGGATGTTTTTATTAACAGATGCGAGTTGATACTGGCTGTATGCAGCAACCTTGGGACGAATCAACAGAAATACTTGAGATGAATCTGTTAACACAATGTTTAACTCATCACTGCTTATAACACTTTACGTGATTAGCAGTGCCGTGTTAATATATAATTACAAAGTTTAGATGGAGGGAAGTGCAATATCTTACATGGCAAGTTTTGATACAGAAGCAGAAAGCGATGCGGAGATTATTCGTAATCTTTACGAACAGTATTATTTTCTCCTCTATCGCTATGCCCTTCCCAAGGTGAATTTTGACAATGATGCCGCAGCAAACTGTGCGCATGTGGTTTTTGATGTTGCCTCAAAGAATATAGAGAAGTTAAGGGATCACGAGAACATCGGTGGTTGGATGATGCGATCGCTTAAAAACATAATTTCCGACCACTATAAGGCTCAACGTAGGCGCACAAAGAAGGAAACACTCTTTTCCAGAATGACGCTAAAGCATGATTTTAGCTTTGAATTGTGGCCGGACAACATTTTTAGCGATAGCGAAATTCAAGAAATCAAAAATGGAATTTTGAGCTTGCTTAGCGACAATGAAAAACAGATATACCATCTGTTTTATGTCGAAAACAAAAGCGTAAGGGACATAAGCGATCTGCTTTGTATATCCGAGGCGGCCACAAAGATGCGCTTGATGCGGCTGCGAAATAAGATATATGATGGAATCAAAAAATTTTTTTAGAAATCCTGTTACCTTGCCATGCAATAGACCATATAAGAGTATAAGAGGAGAGAAGCGTCATGGGCGATCATCGTGAATACCAAAAAAGGATAAAAAGATATGATGCTCAGATAGAATATGTGGATTCTGTTTTTGAAGCCGAAATATGCAAACCCGTTGAACGGCGAGACGAAGCACTGCTAAATGAGTGTCTGGATACGTTGGACTACCTGCATGACAGCAGGCGTAAGCTTATTGTAAAATTAGAGGCTGAGAGTCCAGCTTGTGTTCGGATGGCTTATAAAAGGCCGCGGCTTGCGTTCGCAACTAGCATTTTATTGATGCTTCTTCTTGGCACCGGTGTGGCTCAAGCTATTGACTTTAGAATATGGACCGCTTTGATTCATTGGGATGCCGGTTATCTCTCTGTGAACTATGTTCCGGAGGAGGAAGAAGCCTTCGATTCTGCCAATGGAAGCATCATAAATGATAACAGTATTACAATTATGGATGACGGTATAATTGAGCCGATCGATTATCCATCAATCGATGATGCTCTTAATAAGTTGGATATTATACCCATGCTGCCGATGCACTTGCCCGATGGCTTTGATGTGGATAGAGTATACGGAAACTGTGGCAAAGGCGGCAAAGTGCTGAATATAGTCTATAAGAGCGAACAACACTCATTATCATATAAAGTTGATGAGCATCTTGAATCAGAGAGCGCAGTAACAGTTGTTTTACCTGATAACAAAGAAGAGTATAAAAAGTACAAGAGAAATAGTATAACATATACGTTGACACAAACAGGTACAATGGTCTACGCAACGTGGACAAATGGCTATATGATATACACTATTAACACTGATTTGCCATATGAGGAAGTTTTGCTTATCATAGATTCTCTTGAAGTCTATACAAAATAATATGGAGGACACCTAACATGAAAGTCAAAGAAATCATATCGCTGGTGCTTATATGCACAATGACGTTAGTGCTTGGAACAACCACATTTGCGTTAGAACGTTCTGAGCCTACGGGTATTGCCTCTTCCGATCCATTTTCATCAGACAGATGTGTCATTCTGTCGCCACAAACGAGAGCTGCAGATTTGATGTACAGCCCAAGTTTATCTATCAGCAGTCCAAGTGTAGGTAAAATATCTGTAAATGCAAACGTTAGCACAAAGAAAACTGTTGATAAACTTGGGTTTACGGTCCTTAAAATAGAGCGCTGGAACGGAAGCTCCTGGGAACCGGATGCTTTCTGGAATGACAAGTATTCATATAGCACAAGTTCCTTCGCTTGGTCGGGAAGCGCTACCGGTTGTGTTAGTGGCGCATATTACAGAGCTACCTGCACATTCTATGCCAAGTTAGGCAGCAAAGTGCAGACGATTGATGCTGCAACAAGCTATATTAAATGTCGGTAAAAATCGCCTGCCGTCCGCACGGGATGCTGTATTGATGGTTATCAAGGATTCGGGATAACTTGGGCAAGCAGGGCAAAGAGGTACCCACTTTGCTTTTCGGGCAATTTCCGCCGCCGCGAAAACTGCCCTCTGCTTGTCAGGGGCAGCGCCCCTGAAACCCTTTGAACGCACAAAAATGTGCGGCTGCGCGTTTCTGCGAAACGCTTGGGAGCATGGCCGTTACTGGCGGTCATGCTCCTGTTTCTTTTCCTCGCTGCGCTCATCCTTGCCCAGCATCCTGTCCACATTCTGCTTGTGGAGCAGCAGCTCGCGCATCTCATCGCGCGAACGCCGGTATTCGGCATACGCCGCCTTTTTCTCCGATAGCAGCTTGGCGTATTCCTCCTGCAAGCTCTTGACGGTGGGGAGCTTTTTCACGCCCAGCTCGTCAAAGGCTTTCTTCGCCGCTTTGTGCAGAAGGATGTCGCTCTCATGCTCCGCGAGATACTTTTTCGAGTAACCGGCCTTGCGGTAGCCCGCGTAAACCTCGCGGGTCTTGGCGTAGTTGATGATATGCGTTTTCAGCACGGCGATCTCCGCCATGCGCGTCTCTGCCGCCTTGATCTGCGCGGACAGCGCGTGAAACTGCTCCGTGGCAGCGGCGGCTTTTTCTTCCAATTCCGCGTAATCCAACAACCCATGCTCCCGAAGATAATTGTAGGTCTGCGCCATTTGCTTGACGTTGAATACCTTTGCCCAGCGCTCGTAGCCCACGCCCTTTCCCGCTTGCAGCTTCGCCTCGATGTCGATGAGCAGCGTGTTCTTTTTTTGCGTGGTCTGACTGCGCTTTTTGCGCGGCGTATGCTCCTTTTCCCCGGCAAGGACAGCGCGCAGCTCATCTTCCGTATAGCCCTCGATGGAGGAAAGACGGACAAAGCCCTTTTTGCCGGGGTGGCGCAGGGACAGCGTATTCCCGCGCCGCCTGACCTCGCAGCCTGCCTCCGCCAGCAGCTTCAAAAGCGCATCGAGGCTGTCGGGCTTCTGCAAAAGCGCCGCGTCGATCATGCCGCAGAGCAGCTCCCGGTGGGAGGGCTTCGCCTTGTTTCCCAGCCACCTGCCGTAGTGGTTGACGCCGCGCTTCGGGTCTACGATCACGGACAGCCGATGCTCGGTGCAGATGGCGTCGCTGAGCCTTGCCACCGCCCTGCCGGAGCCGAGAAAATCGCGGAACTTGTGCTTGCAGTCCAGCGTTGTGGAGTTCCAGATGATGTGATTATGAATGTGCTTTTTGTCGGTGTGCGTGGCAACGAAAAAGGCGTGTCTGCCTTTAAGAAACCGCTCGGCAAACTCATAGCCTACGCGGTTTGCTTCCTCCGGCGTGATCTCACCGGGCTTAAATGACTGGCGCACCTGATAGGCGATCACGTCGCTTTGCTGCTCCCTGCCGGTGAGGGTTTTGTACTGCCGCTTAGAGAACAGAAACTCCGCGTCGGCGGTTTTGGGGTCGCATTCGTAGGCGGAGATCAGCTCGCCGCCCTGCGTCTTTTCCGGATTCTTGGAATAGTCGATGCGGTCGGTCAGGCAGTCGGCAATCGTCTTGCCGTGACTGACGTGCATGGAAATGATGCGTGTGGTCGCCATGGGGCGCGGCCTCCTTTCGGTGGGATGGATTTGCAACTTTTTTCTGAACAATGCGCCGCTCCGGTTGTAAAAGCGCCTAACAGGTGTTATACTATGCAAAAGGAGCGTGGAGTGTATGAGCTTTGCAGACGCTATTATCAAGCTGCGCAGCGAGCGCAGGATTTCGCAAAAAGAGCTTGCGGAGGAATTGAATGTGAGCTGCGCAACGGTAAACCGTTGGGAGAACGGAAGAACCGTTCCGAATAAGATGACGATGTTCGTTATACGGGAATACTGCAAACGCCATGGGGTAGCATTTGCCTATGATGAGGAACAGAAACGGGGTGACGCGGGATGAATCTCGGCAGAGAAACCGAAACGCTTGAATTTAAGAAGTCCACCGGAGAGCTGAAGGAAGGGATCGTTTCCATCGGCGCGATCCTCAACAAGCATCAGAAGGGCGAGCTATATTTCGGGGTCAGGCCGGACGGTACGCCCATCGGACAGGAAATCTCCGAAAAAACGCTGCGGGACATCAGTCAGGCAATCTCCAATCATATCGAGCCGCAGATTTTTCCTGAGATACAGACCGTGCGCATCGACGGGAAAGAGTGCATCCTTGTCCGCTTTGAGGGTTACAATACGCCATACTTTGCGTATGATGTTGCCCGCATCCGCGTTGCGGACGAGGACAAGGTGCTGTCGCAGCAGGAGCTTGTGGCTTACCTGAGAAAGCAGGACGGCGCAGAGGACGCATGGGAACGGCGCGTGTCAAACTTTCTTGTGGAGCAGGTAGACGGAAAGCTGGTCGAGCGGTATATTGAGCGCGGGCATGAGGCAAAGCGCATTGAATTTGAATATGCGGATAAGACCTCTGCGCTGAATAAGCTGCTGCTGACCGAGGGAGAGCATCTGCTGAACGCGGGCATGGTGCTGTTCTGCGAGAGTATGTACGCAGAGCTGCAAATGGCGATCTTTGCGGGAACGGAGCGGCTGACGTTTCTGGACATCCAGCGTCATCGCGGAACGGTGTTTGAGCTGGTGGCGCTTGCCGAAAAATACATCATGAGCAATATCCACTGGCGCGTTCATTTTGACGGTTCCTTGCAGCGCAAGGAGATTCCCGAAATCCCTGCCGATGCCATCCGCGAGGCTCTGATTAACTCCTTCTGCCATAAGGACTACGGCGCTTGTCAGAGCAACGAGGTCGCCATCTACAAAGACCGTGTTGAGATATATAATCCGGGCAGCTTCCCGGAGGGCTACAAGCCGGAGGACTTCATCAGCGGCGATGAGCGCCCCGTGCGCAGAAATCCGCTGATTACCTCCATCCTCTACTACTCAAAGGATGTGGAGAGCTTCGGCACAGGCTTGAAGCGGATTGCCGATGCCTGCAACGAAGCAAATTGCCGGTTTGCGTTTAAGATTATGAAGTCAGGGTTCGTTGTTGTGTTCTTCCGCAGTGAAAGTCACGACGCACAAGTCGGCGCACAAGATGCCGCACAAGTCGGCGCACAAGATGCCGCGCAAGTCGGTATCAGAGATAAGATTTTGGCCTGCTGCCAAGAGCCGCGTTCCAGAACCGAGATCGCCGCAAACTGCGGATATAAAAGCGTCCGCAGCCTTATGCAATCCCATTTGAAGCCCCTGCTGGAAAGCGGGCAGCTTCGCATGACCATTCCCGACAAGCCCAACAGCCGCAATCAAAAATATGTTGCGGTCAAACCGGAGGACTGATATGTTCACCTATATTTCCATTGAAGAATTTGCGGACGGCGTGGTAAAAAACAACAAGGATACCAACCGCAAGGAGCTGATCGCCTCGCTGCGGGAGGCCCTTGCCGCCAAGAAAAGCGGCGCAAGGTGCATGATCTGCGGCGCACCCATCTGGGCGGCAGGCAGCGGCGTCACAGGGACGTACCTGTGCTTCACCTGCACCACCGGCGAGGCCGACGACAGCGAGGATTACGAGATCGAATAAAACGAAAAGCGCGGGGCGATATGCTCCGCGCTTTTGCTTGATGCGGCGTTTCTGAAAACAGTCTTATCCATATATCCAGTCCCGAAGCATATAGCGCAGGACATGGAGCTTTGCCACCAGCCAGCCCGCCAGCATGGGCAGTCCGTAGGGGCTTATGAGAAACGCGATCACCAGCAGCCCCACACCGTAGCTGACGGAATCCACAAAGATTATAAACAGCCCGAAAAAGCCGAGAATGGCGGCGGGGATGCAGAGGATGCCGCTGGACAGGCCGACAATGAACACAAGAAACCATGACACGACGGCAAGCACCGCGAGGATGGGCGCAAAGAGGATTTTCAAAAGGAAACGCATATCAATATCCCTCCAGTTTTGTTTGTTTCTGCTTTCAGCATACAGGAAGCTGCCTTGTCCTGCAAGGATGCCGAACCGCAAAAAAGCAGGGGCGGCTTACCTCGCAGCAAGCCGCCCCGCATGGGATAAATACCCCATTATTTGATGGCGGCAAGCCGGGAAAGGATACCGCTTGCCGCCTGCCAAATCCGCTCCTGATTTTGGAGTATATCCTCCATGTCTGCGGCGTAAACGCGCCCTGTTTCATGCACCCGCCGCGCAAGCTGATTGAGGTTGTTGGAGGAATACCGCAGCAGCGACACCAGCTCCCGCAGCTCCGGCAGGTCGAGCTTCACCACATAGCCGTCAATGGCCATTTTCCGAAGATATGCGCCCATGTTGGTCGTGCCGAGCTGCGCCATCTTCGCCTCTATCATCGCCCGTTCCTCCGGCGTCACGCGGACTTTGAGCTGGATGTCCCGTTTCCGCTTCGCCATGTCACAGCTCCAAATCCTTCTTCTTTGCGGCAGGCTGCTTCTGTTCCGCCGAAGCCTGTTGCAGCTTGGAGCGGACGGAGGGACGCCGGAGGCTCTGGCTGCGATCCTCGTCCTTGCCAATCAGGACATACACGCCCTTGCGGTCCTTCAGGTTGGAGAGGGCGAGGGAACGGAAGGGCAGCAGCTTTTGCAGCGCCGCCGTGTCCTTTCCTCCGGCGCGTTCCATAAAGTCACGGGACACCTCTGCCATGAAATGCGTCCCGTTTGGACTGTTGGGCTGCACAGGCTCTTGCAGCTTGCTCAGCAGCCGCGCCGCCTCCGCTTTGATCTCGTCGGCTGTGAGGGGCTGGCGCAGCCGCTGCTCATGCCGCGCCTGTGTGAGAAACAAATCCGTCAGGCCGGAGTGGGAGCTGACCACAAACTGCACCGAGCGGTCGCTATCCATGCCGTCCCCGTTTTGATAAGCGGGGATGGTATTCGCCCAGCGCTTGTTGTCCCGCGAAATGCGTCCGTCGTAGTCAAAGTGCCGGACGGTGGCGGCGAGGACGTAGAGCATCCGCTCCTGCCCGAACTGCTCCGCTACCTGTCCCACCGCCGCAGCGTCAAGGCGGTTGTCATTGTAATTATCCCGGATGGCGGCTTCAATGGCGTCCTTACAGCTCACATTGGCGCGGAAGGACGCGCGGTAAACGTCCAGTTCCCCATTCTCCCGCGCGTGGCCGGCGGGATAGGGATAGACCGGCAGCTCACGGAGCTTTTTTGCCTCGTCCTTTGCCGTAGCTTCCACGCTGTCGCGGATCGTGTCCATGTAGCCGGTTTCCAGATCGGAGAACTTGTCGTAGAGGATCGCCATAGGCGAGGGAGACAGCAGCAGCGCCCGTGTTTCCGCCTCGCTGAGCGTCAGCTCCTCCATGCTCATCAAAATATCCTCCCGCACGGTGTATTCATAGCTGTGATGGAGGATTTCCTCCGGGGGCTGGCCCTTCAGCCAGTCCCGGTACTTGTCCTGCTCCCGCGAGAGCTTGTCGTATAACGATTGCTGTAATGCCTCGTTCATATTCATCTTGCCTCCTGTTCGTGAGATTTTTTCCGGTCGCCCGCACCGTGGACGCAGGGCGCTTTCAGCTTGCCGAGGACGGAGGGGCGTTTTGCCACCACATTCTCCGCCGCCTGTTCCATGGGCGTCCGGTCGTCGATGTTCAGTTCCGCGTTCAGCTCTGCCAGCCGCGCGGATTTTTCTTTCAGCTCCGTTTCCTGCGGGAACGGCTTGCCCAGCTCCGCCTTTGCCGTCGCAAGCTGCGCCTGCACGTTTTCAAGCCTGCCCTGCACCGTTTTGTACCGCTCCGGCATCTGGGCGAGGGCGTTGTCGATGCGGACAAGGTTGCCCCTCGCGTCCTTGCCCAGTTCTACCCGGTGGCTCATCCTGCCCTTGAGGGTGAGTGAGAATGAAGTCCTTGCCGAAGTTTTCAACGGTCAGAGACATGGCAAAGCCACGATAGCTGCCGATGGGAACACTTTCGAGGCCCTTTGCGTCCTTGAACGCTTCCAGCAGCGCCGCGCCTGCGTTATCCTTGTCGGTGAGAAGGTCGCCCTTGACCTCCATGCCCGCAAAGCCGTCCTTGGGGTGGGGATGCCGCTCCAGCGTTTTCATATCCGCCTCAAAGCCGGAGAGGAAGCCTTTGTTTTCCTCAATCTGCGCCGGGAAATGCCGCAGGATGTTGTCCTCCAAGCGGTACTGCTGGCTCTGGTGGTTGGCCTTCATCAGCCGCAGCCGCGCCACGTCCACATCGAGGTCCATCTTTTCACGGATGCGCTCGTCTCCGGCGCACAGCGCCTTGATCTCGGCATAGGAAAGCGCCGCCTCGTCAATATCCTCACAGCTTCTCACCGGGGATTTGCTGGTCATGATCTGGGAGATGAACTTCTGCTTATTTTCCACCGTCTGCCAGAGGTATGCGTCAAATGTAGATTCCGTGACGTAGCGGTAGATGTGTACCTCCTTGTTGCGGTTGCCCTGACGGATGATGCGCCCGCTGCGCTGCTCCAGATCGCCCGGCCGCCACGGGCAGTCGAGGTCGTGGAGCGCCACGAGCCGGTCCTGCACGTTCATGCCCGCGCCCATTTTGAAGGTGCTTCCCATGAGGACGCGCACCTGACCGGAGCGGACTTTTGCGAATAACTCCTTCTTCCGTGTTTCGGTGTTCGCTTCGTGGATGAACGCGATCTGTTCCCTCGGAATCCCACGGGTAATGAGTTTTTCCCGGATGTCGTCGTAGATGGTAAAGGGCGGCTCCTCCGGTTCGGTTTCCGCGTCAATGGCAGCCTCCAGCGCGTGAAGCTCCGGGCTGTCCGTGCCTTTCACGGCGATCCTGCCGCTCTGCGCCGCCTTGCCCTTGGGGGTGGACAGGTCGCAGAACACGAGCTGGGTCAGCTTCTCCGTCTGCCCGTCCTGCCAGATGCGGTGGATGTTGTCCACGCAGCGATTTACCTTGCTGTTCGGGTCATCCGGCAGGTCGGGGTTGATCACCCGCTGGTCAAGGCCCAGCTTGCGCCCGTCCGAGGTGATCTTGAGCATATTGTCCTCCGTGGGAGCAATCGCACCGGAATGCACCTTGGCGGCGCGCTCGGACAGCTCCTGCACCATCTGCTGTTGCAGCGCCGTTGGCTGTGTGACCTCGGTGTGGTAGACGGCGGTGGGCGTGGGAAGGTTTAGCTGGTCGGCGGTCTTGATGTCCGCCGCCTCCCGGAACAGGTTCATCAGCTCCGGCAGGTTAAAGAACTTGGCAAAGCGCGTCCGCGCCCGGTAGCCCGTACCCTCCGGGGCAAGCTCGATGGCGGTGGTGGTTTCCCCAAAGGCGGAGGCCCAACAGTCGAAGTGGGTCAGACTGTTGCGCTTGAGCATATCGTGCTGCAAATACCGCATCATGGTATACAGTTCCGTCATGGAATTTGAGATGGGCGTACCCGTGGCGAAGGTGACGCCCTTGCCGTGGGTGATTTCGTCGATGTACCGGCATTTGAGCAGCATATCCGAGGACTTCTGGGCGTCGGTGGTGGAAAGCCCCGCTACATTCCGCATTTTTGTGTAAAGGAACAAATTCTTAAAACTGTGCGCCTCGTCCACATACAGCCGGTCTACGCCGAGCTGCTCAAAGGTCACAACGTCGTCCTTGCGGGCGGCGTCGTGCAGCTTTTGCAGCTTGGCCTCCAGATTTTTCTTGGTGCGCTCCAGCTCCTTGATGGTAAAGCGCTCGGCGCGGCTGGCCTTGAGCTCCGAAATGCCGTCCTCGATCTCCCAGATCTGCTCCTGCAAGAGCCGCTCCTGCCGTTCTCTGGAAACGGGGATGCGCTCAAACTGGCTGTGGCCGATGATAACGGCGTCATAGTCGCCGGTGGCGATGCGGGCGCAGAACTTCTTGCGGTTGCGTGTCTCAAAGTCCTTTTTGGTGGCCACAAGGATATTGGCGGAGGGGTAGAGCCGCAGGAACTCCGAGGCCCACTGCTCCGTCAGGTGGTTCGGCACGGCAAAGAGGGATTTCTGGCACAGGCCGAGGCGCTTGCCCTCCATGGCGGCGGCGATCATCTCAAAGGTCTTGCCCGCCCCCACCTCATGGGCAAGGAGCGTGTTGCCGCCGTAGAGGTCGTGGGCGATGGCGTTTCGCTGATGCTCCCGCAGGGCGATCTCAGGATTCATGCCCGGAAAGATCAGGTGCCTGCCGTCATATTCCCGGGGACGGGTGGAATTGAAGCGCTCGTTGTAGAGCTGCACCAGCTCCCGCCGCCTGTCGGGGTCGCGCCATATCCAGTCCCGGAACGCCTCTTTAATGGCCTGCTGCTTCTGCTGGGCGAGGGTGGTTTCCTTGCTGTTGAGGACGCGCTTTTCCTTGCCGTCCGCGTCCCTTACGGTGTCGTAAATGCGCACGTCCCGCAGGTTCAGCGTATCTTCAAGGATTTTGTAGGCGTTGGCGCAGTCGGTGCCGTAGGTCATGCGGGCGTTGATGTCGTTATAGGGGATGCTGTTCTTGCCGGGGATGTTCCACTCCGCCGTAAACTCCGAGTAGTTGACATCCAAGACGCGGCGGGCATACACAGGCGGCTCCAGCAGCTCGAACATGAACTGCCGGATATACTTCTTGTCGATCCACGTCGCCCCCAGCCGCACCTCAATCTCCGAAGCGTCAAGGTCTTTCGGCTGGGCGGCACGCAATGCCTCCACGTTGGGCAGATAGCCGGGGCTGTCAACGGCGGCTTTCTCCGCCTCCCGCAGCTTTTGCCGCACGTTGCCGGAGAGGTATTCATCCGCCGTCTGCCAGTCGCCGTAAACAGGGTCGAGGAAGATGACGCCGTTCAGCTCGTCGATGAGGTCGTCCTCGCTTTTGCCGGTGAGCTGGGACATATACGCCATATCCACGCGGGCTTTTTCCCCAATGGACAGAGCGAGGGCTTCTGCGGCGGTGTCCACGCTGGTGACGGACTGCCGCTGCCGGATGGTGCGCTTGGTGAACATATCCGCCTTGCCCTTGAGCTTTGTCTTGTCCTCATCGTCCAGCATTTCAAGGGAGCAGAGCAGGTAGTAGGAGCTGTCGTCTGCAAAGGCGAGGGCGTTGCCCCGGCTGTTGATGAGGCCGTATTTTTCGGTGAAGCGGTCATAGAGGCGGTTGAGCTTCTGCTGTTCGGCGCGGATGGAAAGATCGTCGGATTCCCACATCTGAAGGTCGATAAGCCGGTGAACGCAGTCCCGCAGCTGGGCCATGCCCTTGACGCGCTCCTTTGCGGTGGCGTTCAGGTTGGGCTTGACCATGACGGAGTTCTCCCGGTAGTACACCTCGCCGTCCACCACGGCATAGCTGTAATTCTTCACGTTGGGGTCTGCCGGAATGGTATCCTGTATGGCTTCATTCTCACCGAGGTCAGGCAACTCTGCGGCTTCGTACTTGCCACCGATATTCTGAATGGCGTATCTGAGCTGCGTGGCAAGGTCCAAATCCTCATACGGTTCCACAGTAAAGTCCTGCCTGCCGTACTGCGTGCTTTCCGATGTCTGCCGCCCCAGCACCATATCGGGATTGTCGAGGAAATACCGGTTGATGGGAAATCCGTCCTCATTTTCGCCCAAATGCACCCAGTCCGGCTCAATGTCGATGGGTCTGTCACGCTTTTGCAGGAAGATGATGTCGGACACAACCTCCGTACCGGCGTTGGCCTTGAACGCATTGTTGGGCAGGCGGATCGCGCCCAGCAGCTCCGCCCGCTGCGCGATGTACTTACGGACTTCGGGAGATTGTTTGTCCATCGTATAGCGGGAGGTCACAAAGGCGATCACGCCGCCCGGACGCACCTGATCCAGCGTTTTGGCGAAAAAGTAGTCATGGATGGAAAAACCGAGCTTGTTGTAAGCCCGGTCGTTGACCTGATACTGTCCAAAGGGCACGTTGCCGATGGCAAGGTCGAAGAAATCCCGCCTGTCGGTGGTTTCAAAGCCTGCCACGGTAATGTCCGCCTTGGGATAGAGCTGCTTTGCGATTCTGCCGGTGATGCTGTCCAGCTCCACACCGTACAAGCGGCTTCCTTGCATCTCCTGCGGGAGAAGTCCGAAAAAGTTCCCGACGCCCATGGCGGGCTCCAAGATGTTGCCGGTCTGGAAGCCCATGTTGCCCACCGCCTCATAGATTGCCTTGATAACCGTGGGGCTGGTGTAGTGAGCGTTCAGCGTGGAAGCTCTGGCTGCGGCGTATTCCTCCGGGGTAAGCGCGGCGTACAGCTCTGCAAATTCGTCTTTCCAGTTATCCTTGCTTTCATCAAAAGCATCCGCAAGGCCGCCCCAGCCCACGTAACGGGATAAGACCTCCTGCTGTTCCGGGCTGGCCTGCAAGCCCTCAAATTCCAACTCCTTCAGAAGATTGATTGCCGCCATATTCGCCCGGAACTTGGCCTTTGCGCCGCCTGTGCCGAGATCATCGTCCAAAATGCGGAAATTCTCCGCAGGCAGCTTTTGCGGCATGGGCGGCTCCGGCTCGGTGGTGCGGATAGTCTGGATTTCAATGTCATAGGGAAGCTGACTTTTCTCGCCGGGGTAAAACGCTACGGTTTCCGTGGTAAACTGCGGCTGCTCCGGTTCAGTCGCCTCCGATGCTGGCTGTTCAGGATGAGAAATATCTGGTTCAGGCTGTGCCTGTGTCCGGCTCTGCGTCTGCGCTTCCTCCAGAAAAGCGGCGCGCAGCACGGGAGCGGCGTCCGGCCACAACAATCCGAGGGCGTGTACGCCCTTTTCCCCATGCACCTGTGCCTGAAAGCCGCTTCTCGAGGTGATGAAATCTGCCTCGGTGCCGTCCTCCAGCGTCATGGTGTCCGCGTCCGACGCGGCGAAAACGTTGGAAAGATACGCACCGATGGCGGCGTTGCCCTCGCCCTGCCGGAACAGCTCCCGCACCTCGTCCCGGATGTCAGGCGTGAGGATGCCGTTCATCAGGAGGTCGCGGAGGTCGTCGTTTCTGTTCCGTGCGGGAAGGAAATCTGTCATGGCGACGTTCCGCTCATCCCGGCGCAGCAGCCGTTCAAAATTCTCGCGGCTTTCGGCGCGGAATACGGGATAGCGGAGCGCAGGGTCACGAAGCTGCACATTGAGCGCGCCGACCTCCGTGATCTCAAAGGGGGTGTTGTCCAGATAGACGGTATCGCCCACGGCATACGGCGCACGGAAAATCATGTTTTCCTGTTCGTTTTCGGCAGTAATCTCCTTGACAGGTTGCGTCTGCTCCGCAGCGAAGAAATAGCCGGTGTCGAGGTAACGCTCAAAAACGGTGCGGTCTACGCTGACCGTTTTCTGCTCCGGGACGCTTGGCAGAGTGTACCAAACATTATCTTCGTCTACACGCTCGACCACCATCAGAGTTTCCCTCTGTTCGGCTGCGGTGGAAGAAAAGCCGTCGCCCACGCGATAGGCATTCCCCAGCGGCGTTGTGAAAACCGGCGCGTCCGGCTCCATACCGCGGCTGCGCTGAATACTGGAGAGGTAGTCAATGGCGTTAGATTGCTCCGCGAAGCGAAGCACCTGCCTACCCTCCTCATAGAAGCGGTCAAGGGCCGAGTCCCAGATGCCGGTAATGCCGCCCTCGTTGGGGTGCAGACGGATGGAAAAACGGTCCGGTGAGTCCATGTACGCCGCCTGCGCTTCCTGCGCCGCGATCTGCTCCACATCCGCCATGACCTGCCGGACGAAGGGGCTGTTGCGATTAGCTTCCGCATCCACAACCTGCCCATTTACAATACCGCGTTCAGCAAGCGCTTCCCGAACGGCAACGGGGTCAATATCATCGAAATTGTCGCGCTCTCGTTCGGTGTAGAAGCTATCGGCTTGAATGAGTTGGGCAATCCGCCGTTGCACCTTCGGCCACGTCAGTTCAACGGTTTCCGGGCTTCCGGCGCGGACGATAAAAAGGCTTTTGCTTTCATTCCCTCCATACTCGCGGGCGAGCCATGCGGCGGTTTCTTTTTCGCGCCCGTGCTGCTCCATATACCGCACTACGGCGTGCTTGTTCTCGATATTTCCGTTCCATGCACGGAGTGCATCGTCTATATCGTCCTGCGAGAGCGGACGCAGCAAATCATGGAGCCGCGCATAGGTTCCCTCAAAAGTCTCTCGGTGCAGGCGGCTGCGGAACTCCGGCATATCCGAAAATAGCCGGATAAGCTCCATATCTTTTGAATTGAGAACGGCGCGGCGCACGGCTGCATTACACTCGATCTCCGCATTTTCCCGGTCAGAGTGCCCGCAGGCGTTGCGATAGGCCGTATCCTCCGAAACCGCTGCCATCACCACCGGCCTGTAATGCTCCAAACGTTCCTGCACCGTGGGCTGAGCTTGCTCTGCGGCGGGGTCGCGGAACACCCTCGTGCCGTCCGCGCCGAACTCTGCTTCATAAGCATTGATGGCGGCCTCTGCTTCATGGTCAACGGAGCGCAGCGTGTAAATGTGGCGTTCACCTCTAAAGTCCGGCGCTTCGGCAATCGTCACATCATACTTATCGCGCAATTTCTCCACATACATCTCTAAATTGTGCGCCGGAACACCGCACATCTCCACACGGCCAGCACCGGGGATCGCTCTTGTGGTGAGGTTGAGGGCAAGCAGCTCCGCCGCCTGTTTTGCGTCCTCGCCGTACATCTCGAAGAAATCGCCCACCTGAAACAGCACGATGTCGTCCGGGTGGGCTTCCTTGATGGCATTGTAGTCGGTCTGTGCCTGTGTTGGCAGTTCACGCTCTGCTTCCTTTTCCCGCTGAAGCTGGGCGTAGCGCTCCTTTTCCCTTGGAGAGAGAAGGCGGTCCTTCTGAATGAGGGCGTCAATCCTTGCGGCCACCTTCGTCCAGCTTAGCTCCACATTGGCGCAGTCTGCCTTTTTCAGCGTAATTCCGCGGCTGTCGTGATTCTCGCCGCTGTGGGATGCACCGGAAACGGCATGGGAGCGCCCGCCTATGCCGTACTCATCTTTGAGGAAAGCTGCCTTTTCCTTGCCGGTATGGTCGGCGGTGAAGTATTCGTAGATTCTGCCCTTGCCGCCCTCGACGCCGCTGCCGCGATCCAGCGCGTGGTCGATCTCGTCCTCGGTGATAAAGCGCCCCAGCTCCGGCACTGCGGCCATTTCGGAGGAATACTCCCTGCGGGGCAAGGACAGGTCCCGCAGGCTCTGCCAAATCTGATCGAGCTTGTGATAGTGGAAGCGCAGCAGGCTTCTGTCCTGCTCATGGGCGGCGTAAAACTGTGCGAACTCGCCGGAGAGCGTTTCACGGAAATCTGTGTTTGTCAGTTGCTCCGCCAGCCGTGCCGTTTCATCAGGGAAGCCGCCGCCCCGCAGCGTATCCATGCAGGAGAGATAGCCCTGTTCCCGCGCCTCGTCGCTGAGATCGTGTTTCAGATACCAGAGGGCTTGGGCAAGCTGCATCCGCTCATGCTGCCCTGCCTCGGCAAGCTCCACATTGGAGGCATACGCGCCGCTGCCCATAAGCTGGGAAATACGCGCGGCGGCGTCCTGCCATGCGATCACCTGTGCGGTGCGCACATACTCCGCGCTTCTGCCGGGGGCGATGTGGATGCCGTCTACGGCGTACCACACGGAAAGCTCGCCCTCCGGCGTCTTAAAGCCGTTGCCGCCGTGGAAGGTGTTTTGCAGCAGCGCGGCAATGTCCTCCACAGGCTTCTGCTTCTGGAACGCGGCGGCAATGACCATGCGGGTATCGTCCGAATTGCCGCCCAGCCGCAGCACATGGTCAAGCTGCGCCTGAGAAACGGAAAAAGCGAAGGGCGTCTGTGCGCTCTCCGCTTCTTCAATGGATACAATTTGTTCCGCTTCGGTGGGGAAAAAGGATAGCTGACCGCCCCGTGCGGGGTGTTCTGTTATGCGTAGATCAGCTCCGCGAGAATCACTTCCTCCGCCTGCGCCTTGCAGGTGTTCATCAGGCCCACCCATTTCATTGGGTCGCGGGCTTTCAGTGCCTCCGTCGCTCCGGCCTCCGCCGCCAGCTCCGGCATCATCTGCTCTAAGCGGCTCTGCGCCGCCTGCTCGATCTCCAGCAGGTGCGGAAACAGGGTCTCCTCCAAGATCATCTGGTTCCAGAGGATGGGCCGATGCTCCTTCAGGTACCTCTGGCGCATCCGCCCGTACTTGCCGAGGGGCTGCTCCGGCACCTCGATCTTCAGGTCGGGGATCATGTAATCTCCGTTCATCGTGTAAGTCAGGTTGTTCTCCATGCTCTGCCGTCCTTTCCGCGCTGTGTTCGCGCTCATAATTTCGTATGGTGACTTCGATCTGCCGCAAAACCTGTTCATTGATCTCACTGACCGCCGTGCCGAGGGTCGCCACCGTGCGAGGGGTGTTGAAATCAAAGATGCTGAAAAAATCCTCGTGTTCAAAGTGATCCTCCGGCTGCATCCCGCAGCGGGACATGAGGGAGTAGGTGATGCTGACCACCGCGGCGTTTTTGAACGCCACCTCGATGTTGTAATCATCATACTCCTCCAGATAGGAATCCGCAACGATGCCGAGGATGTCGCGGGAATGGTCGCGCCAGTATTCCGCAGCAAGCTGAGAAGCGACGCTCTCGAACTGCTCCGCAAGGCCGTTTTTGCCGGAAACGCTGTAATTACGCTCCAGCATGGCGCTCACGCTGTCCGTATGCGCGTCTTTCAGCTCCCACAAGTTGACGCGGCGGGCGTTTTCCTTGCCGCCGGTGTCGGAAACGTCAAAGACGTATTTGAGCCGCGGCTTGTAGCCGGTAGCGTCGATGAGGGCGATGCCCGTGCTGCCGCGCCGGACATAGCGCCCCATCTTCTCGTTCCAGAAGTCGTACTCCGCGCAGGCGGTGGCCTCCGGGCGCTGCATATAAATCATGAGCTGCTCGTTGTAGGGGTATTTATACAGCCTTGCGGCGGTGGTCAGGAACGCCGTCCACGCTAAATGGCTGCCGGTGATCTGCCGAGCGGTGCGCTCCGCCTGCTCTGCGTAGACTTGCAGTTTGTTGGGCATAAGCAAAATCCTCCCTTCATGGTTTTCTGTTGAAGCCGTTTCTTTTTGCCGCCTCGCTTGCTTTCCGTTTCCGCTTCTCACTGTACGGCGCGGTCAGGCGGAAGGACAAGCGCCCCTTGCGGATGCTGAACTCCATGCCGCCTGTGTCGGGGTCTGCGTCCAGTTGGCGGCACTCTGCGGGGTGATGTGCGGCGTAGGCGGCAAGGCGGTTCTTGAGGTCAGTATTGTGGGTGCGGATATGGATAAGGGATTCTTTCTCGTCAAATACGATTTCCGTGATTTTCTGCGCTTTTGTCAGTCCTGTTCTCATAAATGGCCTTTCTGCGCCTCCTGCGCGAAGCAGGCGCGATTTTTGGGGTATTTTCTCCGGCTCATGACTTGGGAAAAACGGCGATTTTCAAACAGAAACGCGCCGGATGATACATTCCTCATCCGGCGCGCTCCCAGCGGCGAATCTGCGATTTTTCCGGCTCTTGACCGTAAAACAGTCAGCTTTGCTCAGAGGTCAAAATCCGGCGTCAGGTCAAGGGCGGCGTACTCCGCGTCGGTAATGTCGCGCAGCTTTGCGAGGGCGCTGTCCGTCAGCTCCCGCAGCTCGGCCTCCTCTGCATCCAGATACCCCCGCATTTCTGTGAGGGCTGCGATCAGCCCCTCGCGGGTGCCTGCCGCGTTGTAGATGCTCATGAGGTTGATTTCTTCATGGGTAAATGGGTTGTTTTTCATATCAAAGCTCTCTTTCCGCGCTCCGTTTGGGCGCTGTTTTGTTTTTCGCCTGCTCCGGCGTCCTTTCCCTGAGCTTTTCCAGCACGGAGGGCTTCTTCTGTTCGCGGTGGGAGGCCGCAGCCAACTCCGTCAGGGAAATGGAAAAGCCCGCCTTGACCTGCGCCTCCAAATCGGCCACGGTGGGCTGCTTGGGGCCGTTGTTGATGATGCCGTCGATCATGCCGTAGTCGTCCTCCAGCAGCATCTCCACGTTTTTGAGATAATTCTCCGGCTTCAGGAAGTTCGGCATCTCCCGGAAGCCGATGCTGTCAACGTAATGACAGGATACTACGCCGTTTTGCTTCAAGGCAACGATGTCGCTGACCGACAGGCTGTGTCCCTTGAAATCCGCAGGATGATCCACGTTGAACCGCTGATAAATCATATCCAGATTGGTTTTGTTGTCCCCATAGTCGGCAAGCCCGCCGGTGTAGATCGCGTCGTAGCCGCCGCGCTCCGGCGTGACGCCCTTGCTCTGCAAGTAGTCATAGTTCATGAAGCGGTAAGCGTCCAGCTCGCCGCCGCGCCGGATCTGATAGATGAGGAAAGCGTCCTGCGGGTTTTCCAGAAACAGCTTCTCCGTGTCCGCCTGTTCGCGCAGCGTCACAACGCCGCGTACCGCGTCCCATTCCTCGCGCTCCACGCCAAATACCCCGGTGTGGGAGGAAATGTCCTCTGCGTCCAGCGCCATGGCCTCGGTGTTGTCGCCGTAGAGCAGGAACACGGGAACGTCCTGCATGAACAGCTCCATGGCGCGCTCCTTTGTCAGCGGCAGCATGGCATTGCCGTCCGTGTAGCCGTACTGATACATTTCCAAAAAGCCGATGCTGGTATCCGGCATGGGATAGCCTTGCTCCAGCTCCGGCAGGGGCGACAGCTCGGTCATTTTTTCGTCCATTTCCGCCTTAGCCTCCGGCTGCGGCTCCTTCTTAGCCCGCCATTCCCTGCGGAACAGGCCGTTGAAGCGTTCCAGCAGCCCATGGGAGCCGTCGTCAATGCCGATCTCGTCTGCCAGCTTGACGAAATCCTCCAGCTCCTTCCGCAGCTCTGCGTCCTCACCGGCAAGCAGCCTGTCCGCCACCGCCTCCGCTGTGGGTTTGTCCGCGCTGTCGGGAACGTTCAGACCCCGGCGCAGGAACGCCGCGTAGTCGGCGGCGAAGGCCAGCGCGTCCTCGCGGGAGGGCGGGATGGTGACAAGCTCGTATTCCGTGTCCTTGGGAAGCTCGATGCCGCGCTCCTTGCAAACCTCCGCGAAATGCTTTTCCACGTCGGTGATGATGCCGTTTGCGGTTTTGCTGATGGTGTCCAGACTGGCGCGGAACTCCGGCAGCTCGGCGTTTTTTGACCATGTTGCCACATAGCCGAAGCTGTTCGCGCCGGTTTCGATGCCAAAGTAGGCGCAGACCATGAAGGAGATGCTTTCGGCCTCCACTTCTTCTGTATTGCGGCTCTTATGCCTGCGCTCCGCTGCCTGCTGCAAACCGTAGTTGTGGAGCTTGGCGTGGGCGATCTCATGGACGGCGGCGGATACCGTCTGCACCTCGCTCATACCCTCCCGCAGCGTGATGCTCTGGGATTTGGGGCTGAAATAGCCGTCCATATCCGCAGACAGCGGCTTGAACTCCACCGGCACGGGAGAGGAACGGCGCAGCGCCTCCATGAACGCCCCGTAGTTTTCCACGCTGCCGGTCAGGTTGGCGACGGGGCTGGCCACGCGCTCCGGCAGGGGCTTTCCGTCCGTCTGGGCGTAGTCAAACACCTTCACCGGGCGGAACATGGGGATTTCAATTTCCTTTTCCTCGGTGACGATTTTGCCGTCCGCGTCCAGAATGGGCAGCTTGGTGTCCGGGTCGAGCTTTTCCTGCTCGATTTTCTTCTTATACGGCGTGGGCGCGATGATGGTGATGCCCTTCTCGCCCCGCAGCACATGGCGGGAGAACTTGTCCCGCCAGCGGTTGTAGCCCGCCACAAGTGTGGCGTCCGGGCGCTGCAAGTGGATGAGCGCCTGATTGTTGAGGGAATAGTTGTGAAACCGGCTCATGGTGCGCAGGTAATTGCGGTACTTTTCCATATCGCCGGATTCAAAGATGTCGCGGATGCCCGCCTCGATGCGGTCGGTGATCTCCTTGAGCTGTTCTCTGTTTTTACCGGGTTTCTCTGGCATAGGTTCCTCCTTCCGTCAGGTCGATACGCAGGAGCTGAAGCCCCTGCGAAAGATATTCCCGTAAATCCGTTTTTCCGCAGAGATAGCGGATGTCGCCTGCCTTGTCCTGCTCACGCAGCGTCCACAGGTCCGCCGCCCACCGGGCAAAAACCGCGTCCGGCGCGTTGAAGGGCTTTTTGCGGCGAAGATAGAGGCTGTGCCGCCCCAGCACCATGATCGTGCAGACGGTATTGACCACATCGAGAGAACATTCGTTGAGAACGGCGATCCTCCGTTCATAGGAGGCCGCTTCCATCAGCTCGCGCAGCGCAGGCTTGGCGTTTTCAATCAGTGCCGGATAATCCGCTCTTGTCGGATACGGAGATTTTCGTGTCATAGGCACTTCCTTTCATTTCATGGGCTGTTTACCCCTAAAATGGCAGCGCCCGCGCAGGGGTAGGCTTTCCTGTGCGGGCGCTCGGTTCTTATTCATTTTCGGAGTATGTACTCCTTGCGGGCGGCGTATATCCGGCGTTTTTGGCGCGTTCGCTGGCGGCCCTGCGCCGCTCGTCGCTGAACGGCTCCCGGACGCTGACGCAGCTTTTCGGCACGGCGTAGCTGACCGCTCCGGCATGGACGGCCCTATCTGGGTACACATTGTCCGGGTATTTCTCCGCAAGGCGCTTGAGCTTGCGCTTCAGCTTCGGGTCGTGGGTGTAGATGCTGGCGGTGGATTCTTCCTCGTTGTAGAGGATGATACTTTCCTGCTCCAGCTTGGAGAGCTTCATGTCCTCGCCCCCTTGTCAAATTCCAAACGGAAGCGGACGCTCTCGCCGGTGTCCTCCAGCACGGCGGTAGCGTCGTAGGTGCCGCCGGTCTTTTCGGAGTAGAGGCCGGTGAGCTTCACCCGCCCGTCTGCAAGCAGCGCGGCGGCGACCTTTTTTGTCAGCGCGGCGCGCTTGGCGGCAAAGAACTTGTTGTCCCGCCACAGCCCGAAGCGGCAGTCGTTTTTCTCGCAGAAGAAGCCCTTTTTGCTCTCGGTCACGTCGCTGCCGCAGCGGGGGCATTTGCCAATGACCTCACGGCCGGAGGGGAACAGCACCTCCGCGCCGGAGATGACCTGATAGGTTTTTACCAGCTCCGTGAGCATATCCGCAATGCCGGTCATAAACTCGTCCGGGGAAAGCTCGCCGCGCTCCACCTGCTGCAAGCGGTATTCCCATTCGGCGGTGAGAAGCGGAGACTGGAGCTGCTCCGGCAGCACGGTGATGAGGGAAACGCCGGTATGGGCAGGCACAAGGCTGACGGCCTTCTTTGCCCTTTTGCGCTCCACAAAGCCCGTGGCTACCAGCTTTTCGATGATGGCGGCGCGGGTGGCGGGTGTTCCCAGCCCCTTTCGTTCCGCTTCTTCCGGCATATCTTCCTTTCCGGCAGTCTCCATGGCGGAGAGCAGCGTATCCTCCGTATAATGCTTGGGCGGCGTGGTCTTGCCCTCCTTTACGGCGGCTTCGGCGCAATCCAATACCTGCCCCTCCGACAGCTCCGGCAGTGCGGCGTCCCGCTTTTCCTGCGCGAGATACTGCTTCCAGCCGGTATCAAGGACGGTTTTGCCCTTGGCGGTGAACTCGGTACCGCCGCACCCCAGCGTAACGGCGGTTTCTGCATAGTGGTGAGCGTCGCTGACCGCACGGAGAAGCTGCCCCGCCACAAGGCGCAAAAGCTCGCGCTCCCCCAGCGGCAGGACGGAGGTATCCGCCTTGCCCGCGCTGGCGGTGGGGAGAATGGCGTGGTGGTCGCTGACCTTGCGGCTGTCGCAGACCTGTCTTGCGTTCACACGCTCCGGCGCGGCTGCTTCGCAGATGGTAGCGGCAACGGTCACAAGCTCCGGCACAGAGGGTTCCAGATCGTCGGTGAGAAAGCGGCTGTCCGTGCGGGGATAGGTGCAGAGCTTCTTTTCATAGAGGGCTTGCAGATAGTCCAGCGTCTGCTGTGCGGTATAGCCCAACGTGCGGTTGGCATCCCGTTGGAGCGCGGTCAGGTCGTAGAGCAGCGGCGCTTTTTCCGTTTTCTCCGTGCGCTTCACCGCCTTGACCGTGACCGGCTGACCGGCGCAGGCAGCGGCGAGGGCGTCCGCAACTTCTTTGTTCCCAAACTTTTCGGACACGGCGGCAAAATCGCCGCAGCGAAGATTTACCGTGTAAAAGGCTTCCGGGCGAAAGGCGGCGATCTCCGCCTCCCGCTGGACGATGAGAGCCAGCGTCGGGGACAGGACGCGCCCCACGTTGAGGGTGCGGTGGTACAGCACCGAAAAGAGCCTTGTGGCGTTGATGCCCACCAGCCAGTCCGCGCGGGCGCGGCAGAGGGCGGACTGATACAGCCCGTCATATTCACGCCCCGGACGCAGCTCCGCAAAGCCCTTTTTGATGGCGGCGTCCTCCATGGAGGAGATCCACAGCCGCTTCATGGTCTTTGTGCAGCCCGCCATGTAGTAGACGGTGCGGAAGATAAGCTCCCCCTCGCGCCCCGCGTCGCAGGCGTTGACCACCTCGGTCACGTCCTCCCGGCGCATGAGGTCCCGCAGCAGCTCGAATTGTCTGGATTTGTCCGCTCTCAGGGTATAGCGCCAGCTTGCGGGGAGGATGGGCAGGTCGTCATACCGCCATTTTGCGTACTTTTCATCGTACACGTCCGCGTTGGCAAGCTCCGCCAGATGTCCATAGCACCAGCTTACAATGCAGCCGTTTCCCGAAAGATAGCCGTCGTTGCGTTTGGTCGCGCCCAGCACGGCGGCGATGGACTGGGCGACGGAGGGCTTTTCCGCGATCACTAATCTATGTTGCGTCATATTCGTTTTCTCCTTTTCTGCATAGCAAAAAGCAGCCCCGAAGGACTGCTTTTTGCGGTTGGTATTTGTGTGCTTGCTTTTCAGGTAAAAACGGCATCTCTCATAAAAGAGAACTGCCTCTTTGTTCCGGTCAAAGCTGATGCTCTTTGATGGTACATTGTGCATCGGCGGGAGAATGCGGCAAGGGTCGGGGTCCTAACGCTCCGGCGCTTTTGCCCGCAGTTTCTCCCGCAGGTCGGTGTCACGGTAGCAGGGACGGAGGCAGACGGTGCCGTAGCGGGAACAGCCGTGGCAGAAATGCCCCTCCGGGGCAGGGGTGCGCGGCGTTTCCTCTTTTCCCTGATAGGGGCGCTGCATTATCAGCCGCTCCAGCGGGTTTTTGGTAAAAAGGATCATGCATCCGCGTCCTCCGTTTCCTCCGGCTCGTCCGCATCGTCCTCGTTTTCGTATTCCTCATCTTCATCCTCATCGCCGTAGTCGTAATCGTCCAAGTCCACAGGTCCCTTTGTGTCGGGCTTTTTCTTACGGAGCTTGAACCAATACAGCGCGCCGCCGCCCGCCATCAGGAGCAGCAGCACAATCACAACAAGACCGCTGCCGGACTTCTTTTCGCCGCCGTCCTTGTCGGGGCTGTCGCTCGTATCCGGCGTCGGGTCGGGCTCCGGCGTCTTTTCCGTAGCCTTTTCCTTGCCCATGCACTCCGTCATATTGGTCTTGCAGACTGCGCAGGCGGTGTTGACCGCACCTGTCTCGCACTTGTCCTTGCAGGAGCAGACAGGGGCGGAATCCTCGTCGATGAGTGCAAGCAGGTCGCTTTCGTCCACAAGGTTCAAAAAGTAGGTTTCATACTGATCTCCGTCCTCGTCCAGCGGCTTATCATAGTCGATCACCAGATAGAGCGTATGACCGTTGCGGGTTTCCACCGCGATGAACTGCTTGTTGGTGTGCTTGTCGTAGAGCAGGTCGCGGGTGACGGCGCTGCCGTTTTGGGAAAAGCCCGTCCCTTTCTCAATGGCGACAGGCGCGGCGGTACCGGCGGGCTCCTGTGCTTTCGCCGGCTCGGCGGCGGGCGTCTGTGCCGCAGCGGGCTTTCCCGTGCTGCCGGAGGCGTTGGAGGGCTTTCCTGCACCGGTATTGCTGCCGTTGCTGCCGGTATTGCCGTTGCTGCCGGTATTGCCGGAGGACTGCTTTCTGCAATCGCAGTCTGCGGGACAATGGGTGCTGTGCTGCTCCGGCGTGGGGCTGGGCGCAGGCGTTTCCTTTTCATAGAAGGGGTTGGCGATCACCAGATAGCCCGTGCGGTTGCCTGCATTGTCCACGCCCATGATGTAAAAGTGGGAATCCCGCGTGTTTTTGTCAATACGGACGCTGAACTCGCCGTTTTGCAGGGTGGTATAAAGCTCATCGTTCACATAGACCCCGGCTATGCCAGAGAGGGTGTCGGCGGCCTCCACGCGCAGCAGCGTACCGCTGACGCCTGCGCGAAGGACCGGCGCTTCAAGGTCTATGCAGCGCAGCTCCAGCGTCAGCGTATGCTCCGTGCCGTAGGGGTCGGTGACAAAGAAAAACACGATACCGTTGTCCGGCACCGTGTAGCGGGCGAGGCCGTTGTGGGCAAGCTGCTCCGTCAGGTCTGTTCTTTCGGCGGTTTCCCGCAGCGCCGCCTCTACCTTCTGCCAGCCCGCGTTGTTTTTGTCCCTGATACGGACCGTGACCGTCACCGGCGCGTTGTGCCAGCCTGCCGGAATATCTGCATCCAGCGCGTATTCTGCCTCCGGCTGCGGCGTTTCCGTCGTTTCAGGCGGCGCGGGAGCCGATTCCTGTGTGTCCGGCGTTTCTTCGGGCGTGGCGGAAGGCTCTGCCTCCACGATCTCCGGCGTGCTTTCCGGCGCGTCGCCTGCCGGGGCGTCCTCCATATCCGTCGCCATGGCCATGCCGGACATGGTGAGAAACATCAGGGCAAGGCAAAGGATGGCGGCAACTCCGCGCAGCAGCCGGTTGTTATTCTTCTTCATGCACATAGTCCGTATCCTCCTTGGTATTGGGTGTGATAAAGGGCGCGCCGCCCCTTTTGAGCCGTGTGAAGAACTGCGCCAGCTCCTCCATGCTCATGCCGGTGGCGCGGGCAAGGCCGATGATGTCGGTATTCTCCAGCTCAACGATGCTCTCGTCAAGCTCCCGGTTGCGGGAGCGGAGGGCGGCGATCTTTTCATCGTTTTTCGCCCGTTCAGCCTTGAGCTTTATAATCTTAGGGTTCATATTCGGCTCCTTTCTGAGAGATCAGGGCGCAGGTACGCGCCCATAAGCAAGGAAATGGGATTGCCAGTAGCTTGAATTGAGGCTTGCATACTGGATGGGGTCGCCGCAGTGGAGCATCATATTGTTGCCCACATAGATGCCCACATGGGACGCGCCGGTGGTGTCATAGGTGCCTTGGAAGAACACCAGATCACCCGGTCGGACATTGGCGGCGGACACCCGCGTACAGAGCTGTCGCAGCCCCTCCGCGCCCAGCCTGCCGAAGCTCCAGCCCACGCCGCAGTTGTTGTAGACGTAGCTGACGAAGCCGGAGCAGTCGAAGGAGGTGGCGGGCGTGCTGCCGCCCCAGACGTAGGGGTAGCCGAGGTACTTCTCCGCCTCCTTGATGATGGCGGCAAACTGCGCGTCCTCCAGCGCTTCCGGGGGTATCTCGTACTTTTCATAGTCGGCGGTGTAGTATTTCCCGATGTACTCCGAGCCGCCGAACAGGTCCGGGCGGTTGCCCAGAGTAGCCATATACATGGCGTAAAGGGAGAGCTGATCCTGCGACATGATATAGACCGGCACATGGGAGAGGTTAAAGTTTTCCAGCTTTACGGTGCAGATGTAGTAGGTGTACGGCACCTGCACGGTGTATTCATAGCTGTGCAGATTGCCCTCCGCATCTGTATAGTAGCCGGTGCGCGTTTCGGTGCGGTATCTGGTTTCCGTGACGACGGTTTCCGTCAGGATATACTGCTTTTCAAACAGCATATCGAGTATGCCGCCGACCTCGGAAAGCGTCCACTCCCTGCCCATGAGGGCGGTGACAGCGGAGATCAGCACATAGGGGTCATGCTCGATGTCGTCCAGATCAAAATGGTACTCATCGTAGTCGTGGGTGCTTTCGTAGGTGTCGAGATACTGCTGCAATTCCGCTTCCATGGCGCAATATTGCGCCTCTGCCGCCAGCATATCCGCGTCCTCGCTGGGATAGGTAGACACGTTGACACCGGTGGCTCCGCCCTGAATCAGCAGGGAGCAGGAGGAAACGGTGCAGAGGATAAGGACAATCATTGCCGCAATGCCGTCCACGATAAGAAAGCCCTTTTTGTGACGGGCGATGAACTCGCCGGCTTTCTTTGTGTTCTCCGCGGCTTTTCGCGCCGCCTTTGCCGTGGCTTCGGAGGCTTTGACCGTATTCCCGGCGCTTTTTCCGGCTTTGGCGGCGGCGTACTCCCGCTTGATGGCCTGCTTCTGCTGCCAGCGGGAGTAGGGATTGCTGGAAAACTGCGGGTCATGGTGCTGTGCCGTTTTGTCCAGCGCACGGAGATTGGCGCGGTCTGCCTTGGCCTCGGCGCGGTCCGCGCGGCGGTAGGGCTTCTCCTTGTGGGAGCGATGGGCGTACTGGGCAAGGCGCACGGCGCGCTCCGCCGCCTGCTCCACGCCGTGGGCGCTCTCCACGCCCACATTGTCCTGCTCATGCTCCCGAATCTCCCTGTGGACGGCGGACAGCGCCGCCGCACCGGGCGCGTCCCGCAGGGCGTGGGTGAGCTTGGAGGGCGGTCGCTTCTTGTCCACCTCCTCAAAGGAAAGGCGCGTCGTTACCCTGCCGGTCTGCGGGTCTACCGTGCGCTGCTTCCGCTTTACGGTTTTCTTGGGTATCTTCGTCTCGGCTTTTTCCAGCTTTTGATAGGCTTTATCCGCTTTTTTGACGGCCTTTTTCAGTTCCGGCGCTGTCCGCTCCTCCTGCGTGAACAGCAGCCGGGGCGAGCGTTTGCTCATGGGCTTCACCTCCTGTCAGGGCATACGGCACATGAAGGAAATCCAGCACGCTGCCGCAGCCTAATTTGTGGATGCAGAACTCGTATTGCTTCGGATGCGTCAGCGCCATGCGCTGAAAGCGGTTAGGCGGCTTCTCCAGATGGATGCCGAACATACAGAACATACAGCCGGTACGCTTCGCTCCGGTGGTGGTCAGCCTGCCGTTTTTCTCCACGATCTCGCCGTAGACGGACGCATACGGGATACCGGTCATTCTGAGATATTCCAAAACGTCCTGCTCGGTCCAGAAGGACATGGGCTGAGAGGTGGGGTCCCGCTTGTGATAGGCGTTGCAGCCGATTTTGAGATAGACGCTCTGGCGGCGTGCGCTCTCACAGGCCATGGTCGCAATGATCTGCTTTCTACCGGTTTCCCGGTTATATCTGTGCAGGGGACGCTCCTTCATGACGGAACAGCACTGATCGGAAACGAAAAACGGCGCATCCAGCAGGATACGCCATTTCATGTATCGTTCATTGTATTTTGAGGGCGTACCGTCCGCGTTCAAACCGTCCAGATGGCACAGCGCCCACGGGCTGCCCCGCTTTGCATAGCGAATGCGCCGTGCCACGTCCTTGGAAACGACGGGATAGCCGTATTCCGATATGACCTTTGAAAAGGGCATTTCAGGCCGCAGCCACGTTACATTGGGTACGGTTTTCACAAATTCCCGTATCTCCGGGTATTCCAGCCCTGTGTCTACGAATACGGCAGGGATGTCCGGGAATGCCCGCCGTGCAAGGTCCAGCAGCACCGTGGAATCCTTGCCTCCAGAAAAGGATACGGCGACCTTGCCCTTGTAATGGTGATACCATTCCAAGATTTTTGCCTGTGTCACGCGGATTTTGCGTTCCAGCGGCCATGCCTGCATGACACAGAGATCCTGCCGGGTATAGGTATTCATCCAGCCCCGCCTCCTTCGATCCGTTTCTGTGCAAGCTTGCAGTAGTCCGGGTTCAGCTCGATGCCGATGTAGTGCCGGCCAAGCTGCCTTGCCACCGCCGCCGTGGTGCCGGAGCCGAGGAATGGGTCGAGCACGACGCCCTCCGGCGGGCAGCCCGCCAGCAGGCAGGTTTCCGCCAGCTTGGGCGGGTAGGCAGCAAAATGCCCGCCCCGGTACGGCACGGTGTTGATCTGCCATACGTCCCGCTTGTTGCGAAGCTGCGGGATGTCCTCATCGGCGTACCCGTTCGGGCGATGGTCGTTGAGGTGTTGGTGCTTCTGACCGGGAATATCCGCGGAATATTTGTTGCCTGCACCAAATCCGCGCTTCATCCGCGCAGGAGTGGAGGCCGCAACCGGCTCCGCGATGGCAGCAGCATCGTAATAGTAGCGGCGGGACTTGGACAGCAGGAAAATATGCTCATAGCAGCGGCTTGGCCTGTCATTGGTGCTTTCCGGCATGGGGTTCGCTTTCATCCAGATGATGTCCGAGCGCAGATACCAGCCGTCTGCCCGCAGCGCGAACGCCAGCATCCACGGGATGCCGATCATGTCCTTTGCCTTGCAGCCCTCCACCTTGCCGTTGAGGGCGACCGCCTGCCCCGTCCTGCCGTTGGGGTACTTGGGGTCGAGGCTATCCCCCTGATTGCCCTTTCCGGCATAGGTGTCCGCGATATTGAGCCAGAGTGTGCCGTCCGGCGTGAGAACGCGCCTGACCTCCCGGAAAATGGAAGTCAGGCGCTCCACATACAGCGCCGGGGTTTCCTCCCGCCCGATCTGCCCGTCCACGCCGTAATCCCGCAGTGCGTAGTACGGCGGCGAGGTTACGCAGCAGTTCACGGAGCTGTCCGGCAGGGTTTTTAGCACGGTCAGGGCGTCGCCGCAGTAAATGCGGTCAGCCTGCATAGTCGAACTCATCCCTTAGAAGCGTGGTAAGCCCCTCGACAGCCGTGAGGATGTCCCTGCACACGCCGGTCAGCTCAGATATGGCCGGTTCTCCGTCATACTCAAATACGTCGGCGTCCTCATTGTCCTCGTCCGCCTCACGCTCTGCGGTGTATTCGCGCTCCATGCGCTCGGCATACTCGCAGCAGCGTTCGCCGGGGCAGCAGGGATTGTCCGCAGGAATGTAACCGGCGTATTCCGGCTCGATCAGGTCGTTTTCGATGAGGTCGGACAAGTCCGCAAGGTCATGGGACTTGAGGTAATTGAGCGCCATGCCCCAAGAACTGAACATCTCCTCGCAGCGCTCGTCAAAGTCGAGGGTGGATCTGCGTACAAGGTCCAGATAGCCGTCCTTCTCGGCTCCGTTTTTGATGTAGTGCATGAGGATGGTCGCCATCCACAGCAGCTCCAGCTTTTCCTCGATGTGCCGCAGGTAGTCCTCGCCGTGGATCAGGTACAGATTTTCTTTTTTCATGGTGTTACGCTCCTTATTCGTTTAATCAATCAGTTGGAAGCGGCCTCGCCGCAGCGGAGCAGCTCCCGGAACAGGCTCTTGCCCATGGGGGTGATGAGGGTGTACGCGCCGCTGTGACCGTTGCGGACGTAATCCCGCACGCGGAACAGCCCGCGGTTGCGGGGAATGGCGTAGGGCATGAGGTTCCCCGCAGGGCTGCGGTAGAGAAAGCCGGTCTGCTGGAGAAAGCGGGCAAACCAGCGCTCAGGCACATTCAGCTCCTTTGCCGTGGTGCGAAGGTTGGTGCAGCCGTCCGCGTCCATAAAGGCGTCGTAGTAGTCCGCCTTGGGCAGCAGCGTTTGGCGCTCCGCCCTGTGCCGCAGGTTCTCCGCATGGGCGGCGTAGAGGCTTTTCATCAGCGCGTCCAGCAGCTCAGGGTGCTCGGCGAACAGCTTGAGCTTCTCGTCGGTGATATACACGCCGTGCTTGCGGATGTTGGGCAGCACCTCATCAAACACCCATTTCTCGAAACGGTCGGCGGAGGGCAGCTTGCTGTGGGTGATAAGCCGGTACACGTCGCCCTCCGGGATGAAGAGCATCTCAATCTCCTTGCTTTCGGCTTGCGGATGGGGTACGCCCCGTTTCAGGGCGTACCGGCAATGGGCGGTGATCGCGTTTCTGGGCTTTGCATACCCCAGCGCGGCGGCAACGTCCAGACCGCAGAACAGGTATTTATCTCCTTCCTGAATAATGCGGACACTGCCAAACTCTGTGTTGTTGAAGATTTCCAGTTTGTTTTTCATGTCGTTTGTCCTTTCTGCTGTTATTCCGCTTTTTTGTCCAGAGGTTTTGTCGTCATGATGCTGTAAAGCTCCGTATCGCGGGGGAAGCGGTCTACGAAGGGCAGGATGACGTTGCCATAAAAAAGCAGCCCTTCGCCTTCACCACTGTGGGTGACATACGAGAGCTGATGCGGAGAGATATTGAGCTGCTTGGCGAGTATCTGCCGGTCGCCGCTGGCCTGATTGAGCATGAGGATGAAATCGCTGTTCTCAAAGATGTTCTCCACCTCGCGGGAGGAGAGCAGGTCTTTGACATTCTGCGTGATGCCGGTGGGGATACCGCCCCACTTGCGAAAGCGCTTCCAGATTTCCACGGTGTAGGCGGCGGTCTGCTCCTCGCGCAGCAAAAGGTGCATTTCGTCAATGTAGTAGCGGGTGGATTTGTGGGCTTCCCGGTTGACGGTGACGCGGTTCCACACGGCGTCCTGCACGATGAGCATCCCGATCTTCTTGAGCTGCTTGCCCAGCTCCTTGATGTCGAAGGACACGATGCGGTTGGCGATGTTGATGTTGGTGCGGTGGTTGAACACGTTGAGAGAGCCGGAAACGTAGATTTCCAAAGCCGTGGCGATGTACTGCGCCTCCTTTTCCTCCTGCCGCCGCAGCTCGTTATACAAGTCCTCCAGAATCGGCATATTCTCCGGCACAGGGTCGCTGAGATAATCCCGGTACACCATGCGCACACAGCGGTCGATGATGGTCTTTTCCACCGGCATGAGGCCGTCCTTGCCGCCCACGATCAGCTCGCAGAGGGAGAGGATGAAGTCGGATTTCAGACTCAGCGGGTTCTCATCGTCCGAATAGTTGAGGTTCAGGTCCATGGGGTTGATGTAATGCGGGCTTGTGGGGGAGATTTTGATGACCTGCCCGTGCAGACGCTCCACCAGCGGCCCGTACTCCGCCTCTGGGTCGCAGATGATAATGTCATCATTGGTGACGAGGAACACGTTGGCGATCTCCCGCTTTGCGGCAAAGCTCTTGCCGCTGCCGGGCGTACCAAGGATGAGGCCGTTGGGGTTCTTGAGACGCTTGCGATCTACCATGATGAGGTTGTTTGAGAGGGCGTTCAGCCCGCAGTACAGGGCTTCCTTGCCGTCCTGAAACAGCTCCTGCGTGGTAAAGGGGATAAAAATAGCGACGCTTGAGGTGGTAAGGCCCCGCTGTATTTCGATCTGGTTCAGCCCCAAGGGGAGGCTGCTCATCAGCCCTTCCTCCTGACGGAAATCAAGGCGGGTAAGCTGGCAGTTGTACTTCTGGGCGATGGAGGCTGCCTGAAATACGTTGTTGTCAAGCTGCTGGCGGCTGCCTGCCGTATTGACCACAATAAAGGTCAGCAGGAACATTCGCTCGTTGCGGCTTTGCAGGTCTTGCAGCAGCTTCTTCGCCTCCGTGCCGTAGGTGGCGAGGTCGCTTGGGATGATGTCCATGTCATAGCCGCTTCGCACTGCCTTTTTCTGCTCCTCGATGGTCATTTTCTGCAAATCGGTGATCTTGCGCTTGATGGTCTTGATGGCCTTGACCTGATCCACGGACTGGACGTGCATACTGACGATGAGGGAGCTTTCCATGTCGAGGAAGTCCGCCAGCATCCGGTCGTTCAGCTCCGGCGCTAAAATCTGCAAGAAGCTGGCGCAGCCGATGCGCCTGCCGACGCCGAAGGAGCGTCCGGTGCGGAACTCAAAGGAGCTGGGCGCGATGAAGTCCTTGACCGAAAGGCCCGATGGTGCCAGCCAGTCCCACGAGAAGCGGAACGGCTCCTGCTCATCCATGTGCAGCATCCCGTGCAGCAGCCGCAGCCGCTCCATGCCGTTCATGGGCTCCGCCGCCACGCCGAGGCGCTTGAAGTTGTTGAGGATGTCCGTTTCAATGCGCTCCAGCCTCGGCTTTGCCGCTTTCAGCCCGTCCGCCTCCACGCCGAAGGTCAGGTACTTGGTCTTGATGAGGCCGTTGTTGCCGCGGGCAAGCTGGTTCTGGAGCATCTGGGTATATTCCAGACGGATACTGTCAAAATCGTCGCCCTGCGGCGAGATGGTGATGTACCTTGCGTAATTGTCCTTGTTGGCGGACATATTCACGAAGGAGAGCTGAAAGCGCACGGAGCTGTCGAAGTAGTTGAGGAAGTCGCACCAGCCGTCAAAGATGGCGGTCTTGTCCTCGTTCTGGTTGAGCTGGTAGTTGATGTCCTGAAACTGGACGGTTTTCGTGTAGTAGCTGTCCGTCACGCGGCAGATGCCGTCGGGGAACATCCGCTGAAACGGGATGCTGTCCTGTGCGGACTTCTGTTTCTTATCCTGCCGCTTCGCTCTTGCGATGGCGGCCTCGATCTGCCTGCGTTCGGCGCGGGTGAGTTTTGTGCGAGTGGACAATGCGATACACCTCCCGGTCTAAATTGTCCTGCCGTTCCAGAACGGCGTAGAAATTATTGGTTGCGTAAGGGCGCTGCTTGGGGCGCAGGAAGCAGACCTGCACGATGTTGCGGACGATCTTTTCAAGGGGCTGTCCGTTCTTCTCATACATGGCCAGCAGGAAAAAGGGCAGCATGAGCAGGATCATGCAGATGGCCGCCGTGCTGACGCCGGTATGGGCTTTGAGCAGGAAGAACAGCGGAACGCCCAGCGCCGCACCAGCGCCGAAGCAGATAAGCTGGCGCCTCGTCAGGTTCAGCAGCACCTTGGTCTTGACCGCGTTCAGGTCCTTGGGTACGGGGACGTATGCCATATTGGTTTACCTCCGTCAATGACTGTTGAAAATTGACTTTGCGAGACTGCTGGTTTTGAACAGGGTGAAGCAGAGCAGCACCGTGTAGCCCATGCACAGCCAGATGGCCGTGGAAATGTTGTCGTCTATGAGCATATTCTGTACCAGCACCGCATAGATGGCGATGCAGATGATGATGAGAAAGCCCTGAAACGCCAGCGCCAGCAGGCTTCTCAGGTAGTTTTGTCCCATGCCGCCCCATTCCTTGCCCATCATGGTGGCCATGGGGATGGGCGCGATGCTGGTGACGAGGTATATCTCGATCATTCTGCCGTAGATGATGATAAAGATGCAGATGGTCAGCGCCCACATGGTGAAGCCCACCACGAAGGATTGCAGCCACAGCCCCAAAAGCGACCACACGTTCATCTCCAGCAGCCTCGCCTCAAGGTCCGCGATATGGTCGGCAAGGTTGATGGCGGTGTTGCCCACGATAAGGCCGGAGGCGCGGTTGACCACGCTCTGCGCCGCCTCGAATACGCCCATGACGATATTCCATGTGTTGGACACGATGAGCACGGCAGCCGCCGTCTTGAATACCCAGCGAAAGAATACCCATGTGTCGATGTCGTGGAGGTTATTGCGATCCGCGATAAGCTGTATCAGCTCCAGCGTCATCACAAAGGCGAGAATCACGCCTGCAATGGGCAGGATCAGGTTGTCCGAGAGGGAGCGGATCATGCTGTAAATGCCGGCGTTCCACGCCTGCGGGGTGCTGCCGATGTGTCCCGCCGCCTCCGCGACCTTGGCGTTGACGTTATCAAAGAGGCCGGTCAGGTTGTCCATGATGCCCCCGACCAGCAGCTCCTTGAGCCATTCGGTGAATTTTTCCCATATCAAATCCAATGGGTCAGCCCTCCTTTCCCGCCCCCGCCCGTGTCAGGCGGGCAGGGGCGAAGGGTTTTACATTGCGGCATGGACGGGATTAACCGAACAGCCCTTTGAGCAGCGGCACGAGAATCATACCGATGAGCGCCACACCGCCGCCCGCCATAAGCTGTTTCATGCCCTGCGATTTTGCTTATGTGTGATAAAGAAGTAATAGAAGTGTAAAAAATTTTGCCTTTCCTATCCGATACTTGCCTTTGATATCGGATAGGGCGGGCGGTCATTCGGGCAAGTCCACTTTGCCGACGAAAGAATAGTAAATCTCAATATCCTGTCTGCGTGTGCCGTTTTCATCGTAGCTGCACTCATGCACAACGATTTTCTCTACAAACTCACGCAAGAGGGTGTGGGTCAGTTCTTCAAAGTTCATGTGCTTGCGGACAATGTTCATAAACTTTTCTGCGTTTACGGTAGCTTCCTGTGCTTTGGAAAGCTCCGCCTGTATTCTGGCAACACGCTCTTTCAATTCCTGCTGTTCGGCTTCATAGTCTGCCGAAAGCTCCGTGAAACGCTCGTCAGAAATGCGACCGCTTACGCTGTCCTCATACAGCCGCTTGAAAATAGCGGAAAGTTCACCGATACGCTTTTCGGCAGCTTCCAGTTCCTTTTTCTTGGCGGCGTTCCGGCGTTTGCCGCCGTCCTCGTTCTGCTCGATCAGCAGCTTCATAAACCGGGCTTCATGCTTTGCCGCATAGCTCGTCACTTTCCGTAGATTGGAGAGAACGCCCGCAGTCAAAAGGTCGGTGCGGATAAAATGTGCGGTGCAGTCATGGGTGCGCTTCTTGTAGTTCCCGCAGATATAGCAGTCCTGTTTCCGCTTATCGGTCTGGTAACGCTGCTGATACATGACGCTGCCGCAGTCCGCGCAAAAGAGCATACCAGAGAACAAGCCCACTTCATCATAGCGGTTCGGACGCTTGCGCTGTTTGCGTAATTCCTGCACACGCTCCCATGTCTGGGTGTCGATGATAGGCTCATGGTGGTTCTCGAAAATTGCCTGTTTCTCAATGGGATTTTCTATGCTGTGCTTGGTCTTGTAGGACGGTTTCTCCGTCTTGAAGTTCACCAAACAGCCCATGTACTCCCGGTTTTCAAGGATATGCACCACGGTATTTGTCGCCCATTTGCACTCATAGCCGGGGTGATAGCGGCGTGTGCTGCCCGTCCTGCGGTATTCCAGCGTTCCCGGCGTTGGGATTTCCTGCTCGGTCAGCATACGGGCTATCTTGGTCGGACCGTTCCCGGCAAGGCAAAGCTGGTAAATCTGCTTGACTACCGGGGCGGCTTCCTCGTCAATGATGAAATTTTCGTCCTCGTCCATGAGGTAGCCGTACACGGGTTTGCTCGTAACAGGCTTGCCGCTCATGCCTTTTGACCGTTTTACAGCTTTGATTTTCTTACTCGTATCTCTCACCAGCCATTCGTTGAAAATGTTCCGCAGAGGGGCAAAATCATTGTCGCCCTGTGCGCTGTCTACTCCATCGTTGATGGCGATAAAGCGGACGCCTTTTTGTGGGAAAATCATCTCGGTATACATTCCCACCTGCAGGTAGTTTCGCCCTAACCGTGACATATCCTTTACGATAACAGTAGCCACTTTCCCGGCTTCAATATCCGCAAGCATGGATTGAAAGCCCGGTCTTTGGAAGTTCGCACCAGAATAACCATCGTCCGTGTACCAGCGCAGATTGGAAAAACCGTTCTGCTTTGCGTAGGTTTCAAGAATACGCTTCTGGTTGGAAATGGAATTGCTTTCGCCTTGCAGCTCGTCCTCATGGGATAGTCTTGGATAAAGGGCAGTGATTTTCTGGGTGGTCTGTCTTAACATAAAATCCTCCGTTTCCGACAGCCAGCCCCACTATTCCGTATTTCGATTATACCACATGGGGCGGCTGTCTGTATAGCGGCTTCTGCTTCTTTACCGCCCGGTAAAATGACGATTTTTCTGTGCGGCTTGTAGCGTTAGGGCGAAAGCTGGGCTTTGTGTCCTGCGGCGGCTTCCGCCTCCAGCACTTTCATCATCTTATCGGCTGCGGTGTCGGTGGTATCTTTTTTGAAAAAGCCGGAAACGACAAGGACGGTGTTGCCCATGCGGATCTCTGTCACGCAGTCCGGGCGGCGTTCCGGGGTGGTGTTCTGCTTGTTCTCTGCCATAGGCAACTCCTTTCATTTCATCAATTCTTTTAGTCTGTTCAGCTTGGCTTGCGCCGTTTCACGGCGGAAGTTCTCTCCCGTAAAGAGGATAGGGGCGCACATTTCCAAAAGGCGGTCATAAATCCGGGCATGGGCGGTGTCCAGCGGATTTTGCAGGCTGTCCAATGTCAGATTGGTGGTAACGATTAAGGGCTTGCGGCTGCGGTAGCGGCTGTCAATCACATTGTAGACCTGTTCTAAACCGTACTCTGTGCCGCGCTCCATTCCAAAATCATCAATGATAAGCAGAGGAAAACGGCAAAGACGCTCGATATACTCGTTGCGCCCCTCAAAGCTGGCGGTCAGGTCATTCAAAATCGCAGAGAAGTTCGTCATGCGGACAGCGACTTCCTGCTCCATGAGGGCATTAGCGATACACCCGGCAAAATAGCTTTTTCCTGTGCCGACCTTGCCCCATAGCAGATAGCCGATATTTTCCTCGCGCATGATTTCCCAATGCTCCACATAGAAGTGTGCAATCTCCATTTGCGGGCATTTCCCGTTGTCGTTGGCGAAAGTCCATTCCTGCATGGTAGGATTGGTAAATCCCCGGCGTTTCAAGTCCTCCACGGTGTCAAGGTGCTTTCTGCGCTGTTCGGCGGCTTCACGCTCCAAACGCTGGGCTTTCTGGCAGTCACATTCTGCCGGGTGGCGGTCACGCCCAAACAGGGCGGCTTGCTTTTCCGGGAAGTAGGCTTCTTTCGGAGTGTGACACTTGCCGCAGTAAAGCAGTCCGTCCTCGCCCGTGTAGTCCTCCGGCTGTGGGGTAACAGCCGCCATATTCAAAACTCGTTCTGTAAACAGATTACTCATAAGCTCTCGCCCTCCTTGCAGGTGTATTCGGGTATGCCCTGTTTCGGGGCAGCCTTTGCGGTATCGTCTGCCGCCCATCTGCGGATAGTGGCGGCGTGGTTTTTATATTTCTTGCCCGTGGACGCGATATAGCCGGAAAGCCGCTCAATGTAGTACGCCCATTTTTCGGGCAGCTCCGCTTGCAGTTCGGAAAGCTCCGTATCAGTCAGAAATACATTCTCATATCTGCCATAGCTGCGGGCGAGGGCTTGTCCCTTTAACTCTCCCTCTTTTTCTAACTCTATATCTATCTCTTTCTTTATCTCTATCTCTGGTGGACGAATGTCGGACAAATGTCCGCCATTTGTCCGCGGCGGCAAAAGTGCCTTATTTTCAAGCCTTGCGGCGCGTTTCCGTTCCGCTTCGGTAGAGGATTGACCGATCATCAGCTCGATGTCGGTCATATAAAGCAGGCCGCCGTGTAGCTGCTCCACAAGCCCCAACTGCTGAAAAATCCCTAACGCCCGTTCCACCGTCCCGATTTGGTGACGGGTCAGCGTGGCTATCATCTGGGCGGTATAGGGGATATGCTCGTCAAGCTGCAATCTGCCGCCATTTTTCAGCGATTTTAAGTACAGCTTCAAGAGGATATTGGAATACAAAATCCCGTCTTTCATGTCCTCCAACAGCACAATGGAATCGCTGTCGAAGAAGTTTTCTTTCAGTTTGAGGTAGTAATATTTGCGGTTATCTGCCATTGGCGGTGTCCTCCCTGTGTTTCCATCTCTTAGAGAAATACCGGGGGCAGAGGACGATAATCGCCCGGAAGCTCTGCTTGCAGCCGTGTGTGCAGCCCCGGCAAAGGTCATTGTAGGTAATACGGTTTCGGTGGTTGAGGAAAAAGCTCCATTCCAACCGCCGCTTTTTGCTCATGCGTGGCATTTCTCGCTCCTTTCTGCCGTTTCCGCTGGTATAAGCGGATAGGTCGGTAAAAATGTAGTTTCTCGGTGTCATTTTCGGGGATTTCCTGCGCTGTGCGCCCCGTTTCAAAGGTGGGCAGTATTGCGGATAGGGTGCAGGGCATATCCCTGTTTTGGTATCGTTTCGGGGCGGTTTTTAACGCTCATGTTCGTGCTTTTTCTCTCTGTCTTTCTCGCCTTGCAGGATTTGAGAAAGATTGCTTTTCACGGTATGCAGCTCCTTGACACGGGCTTTTTTCTCCCGGTATTCGTTGTAATGGGCGTTCTTTTCGGCGGTAAGCTGCTCGATTTCCGCTTGCAGGGCTTTATGGCTTGGCAGCTTGGAAACGCCATGCGCCCGAAAATAACGGGTGGCTGCGTCCGCTATGATAAAATCGCTTTCGTGCCGTTCCCGGTAGGCGCTGCGGGCTTTTTCCGTTTTCTGCGCTTTCAGACCGTCACGGGCAGGCTTGGTCTTGGCATAGGCAAGCACCTGTGTCTGAAGCTCCTTTTTCTCCCGGATAGCAGCGTCCAGGGCTTTCAGCTTGGCGGTGCTGTCCTGTAAATCCGCATTGGCGGATACAAGGGCTGCGTCCAGCTCCTCCGGCGAATAGCCGTACTGCCCGTAGGCGGCAACGGTAGCCGCCATTTGTTTCAGATTGTGGACTGCCGCCCAGCGGTCATAGCCCGCGCCCTTTCCCTCCGCTCGCTTCGCTGCCCGGTCAACCATGCGCTGAATACCGTCCTTTTCCGGGGTGGTTTGGACAGCTTTTTTGCCCTGCAAACGCTCCCTTATGTTGCGGGGGTATTCGGGTACGGTTGCGGTCTGCTCGGCGGCTCTGTGGGCGTTCTGTTCCAAAAGGGCAAGAACGGCAGCGCGGTCAAAATCATCTCCCAGCTTGCGGGCGGTAATGGGCTTTGTCCTGTCCGGCGTGAGGTAGGATAGCCGCCCTCGGCTCTCCTTGACAGTCACGCCCTGTTGCAAGAGAACGGCGGCGAACTCGCCATAGCTTGCGGCAGAGGACAGCGCGGTGCGTATGGCCTGCCGCAATTTTTCCTTGTCTGTTTCAAACTTCGTGGGCTTGGCTGGCTGCTCCTCGGCTGGCAAGGCGGCAGCTTCCTTGTCCAGCTTTGCCTGCCCTTTCTTCTGCGCCCAATACTCACGCTCGGTAATGCGGTTTTTGCTGCCATGCAAAAGGTCGATTTGATAGAGATTTTCCCGGTGGCACAGCTCCATGACTTCGGCTTTGAAGTATTCCATCGCCGCGTCTGTGCAGCGGTGTTTGCACCCGGCGCGGGTGTCTGCCGGTCTGTCCATGTAAGGCAGGAACGGAACTTCCTCTATCCGCAGAGAATTGATAACGATATGCACATGGATATTGCCGCTGTGGTTGTGTCCGTCCGGGTGGGTGCAGACAATGGCTTGGTGTCCGGGAAACTGCTTCCGGCAAAATTCCTCGCCCAACGCCTGCGCCCGGTCTACGGTCAAACCGTTGTCCACCGCGTCCCGTGGGTCAAAGCTGATAATGTAGTGGTGGCTTTTTACATCTTCCCGCTTCTGGTTCTTCCCATAGCGGAGATTGGAGCGCATACAGGCAACGGCAAAATCCTCGTCGCCGCAGTTCAGCGTGGCTATTCGATAGTCCTCCCTGAGCATGAGCCGCCCGTTTTCATCAAGGGTGGGCTTCATGGTAAACTCGTCATGTTCAAAGGTGAGGTACTGCTCGGCTGCGCCATAGTCCGCATTTTTAGAGCTGATATGTTTGAATGTTGCCAACAGCGTCACCTACCTTTCGCAGGACTTCAAACTTCAAGGCAGCAAGGTCAGAAATGGCGGCGCGGACTTCAACGGACAGGGCGTTGTATGGTGTGCCGTACTCGTTGAGGGCGCGGGCAATCTGATTGAGGTTGCCACCGATTTTTCCATATTCGGCGGTCAGCCTGCCAACGGCGGACAACAGTTCATCATTGACCGGGGAAACGGTAACGATGGGGCGAATGGTCGCCCGTGTAATGGCTTGCCGGATAAATTCGGCTTGGCTCATGTCATAGTGTTTCAGCCGCTCGGTAAAGTCGGCGTATTCTTCCTCGGTCATGCGGGTTTTGACCACATGGCAGCGGTGGGGCGTGTTGTATTTTTTCTTCAAGCGTTGACCTCCTTTCTCGCCCGACAGGGCGCATGAGCAGGGTTTGGGGAAGGCACTCCCCAACAAGATTTACCAAAGGGGGCAAAACCGCAGATATGCGGATTTTGGCACCGTGGTAGAATCTTGCTCTAA
>ERZ1673742.559-NODE-559-length-46167-cov-6.042028_pt1 | contig 46167 bp, 30 predicted proteins | sample MGYA00580208_ERZ1673742 | MGnify/ENA primary metagenome ERZ1673742 (study PRJEB41218, sample SAMN15661774) | gut metagenome | host: Homo sapiens | place: Canada: London | collected 2015-08-20/2019-03-30 | study: EMG produced TPA metagenomics assembly of...
AGCCATCTTTGCGCGAGCTGTATCGCCGCCCGTTATTCGCGCGTACTCCTCCATATACATAAAGACGGTCGAAGAGATCCTCTCAAATACATAAAAGCAGATTTGGTCACGCGATAGAGAGTTGTAAACGTTGTAAATCCTCTTCTTGTGATCAATGCATGAGTATAGTATCGCCTTGGCAACGTCCTGCCACGACTGCGCCGAAGTCGACTCGATGTGCGCTTCAAGCCACTCAGCAAGCGCCTCGTCCAATAGTTCGTAGATGTCTTGGTAGTGGTAATAAAAAGTATTTCTGCCGATTTGACACTCCTTAATCAGAGCCGTCACCGTAATCTTGTCGAACGGCATGCGGTCAAGCATCTCATTAAACGTGTCAATAATGAGCTTTTGCGTGTAGTTTGCCATATAAACACCCCTTTAAGTATATCTACCCATTTCCTTAAAATTATATCAATGGAGATGCATACATACTACTAAAGTATGATTTTAAAAAAATACTTGACATAATCGATTTACCGTGCTATAATGTAATCAAGATAGAAGAAAGATAATTCTATCTAAAGAAAATTAGCTCCATCCCTTGACTTAATATAGATACGAAGCTAAATATTTTAGCAAGGAATGAAAGGCTTAAGTTTTACTATTTGAGAGCGAAATGTGGATCAAAGGTAAATAAAGTCTAAATTAGATGAACCTTAAGTGGCAATAGCTGCTGAAGTGCTTGTTTAATCATATTCTCTTAATTCTTATATAAGAAGAATAAGATATTTATTAGTGGAGGTAATTTAGAAATAAAATTTAATATTTATGACGATGGTAGATGACATGTGTAAAAGAGTCACGACTATGAAAAGACATTCATTTATCTCTGTAAAAGGAGAATTATTTATCTTTTCAAGGTGAAAATTAAACAATGAAGGACATATGGATGAATCTACAAAGGAAGATCGCTAAGAAAGGATGTATAAGATGTTCTTTTGAAGCACACGAATGAAAGGAAGTTGTTAAAGCGATGATTGAACCTAAAGAAGATCGTCAAGGGATGGTAAGCTAATATTTTTAAATATTAGCTTTTATTTTGCGTTAGAATTGCGCCTAAGGCTCGCGCGCTTCGCTTCCTCCCTCAACGTACCATTTAGTACGATGTCGGTCGGTCGCTCGTTATGCTGCGCCTTATCCATCAATTCTATCCGCAAAATAGTTTGATCAGCTTAATTGACATTATAATTTATTAGCTTTTTGCTCAAACGCCAATCTCAGCATAGCGCAAAGGTTCACGGCCATTTATGGACGGGGTTCTTCATCGCTCTGCGTAGCGCAAAGGTTTTAGGACTTATAGTCCTAAGTTCTTCAAATATTTTTGTTTAAATAATTTTTATTTTCCCTAAGAAATTATAATTATTAAGATGCTATCTTTTAAAATTTCATCTTTTTCACTTGACAAAATCAATAAAATTAATTAAAATAAATATATAATCAATACATGGGAATGAAGTTCTCCCACGAAATGAAACCGCTATTAGCTGATGACTTCTGTTTTTACAGAGGCGCCAGCTTTTTTTATGCACTAATTAATTTTATTTTATGAAAGGAGCAAAAATGATACAATCATTGGCATTCATACTACTGCTCGGCCTAATCATGGCTGAAATTTCAAAACGATTAAAGCTGCCACGCATAGTCGGCATGCTATTTACAGGGATAGTCCTAGGGCCTTTCGTTCTAAATCTACTCGACCCTAAAATTTTAAGCATCTCAGCCGAGCTAAGGCAAATCGCCCTACTCATCATACTGATCAAGGCAGGGCTATCACTCGATTTAAAAGACCTCAAAAAAGCAAGCAGACCCGCCCTCCTACTAAGCTTTCTGCCCGCATCCTTTGAAATTTTGGGCTATGCACTCCTCGCACCCATCTTACTAAAAATTTCTACCATAGACGCCTTGCTTATGGGTGCCGTCCTAAGCGCAGTCTCTCCCGCAGTCGTTGTTCCGCGCATGTCCATGCTCATTGATGAGGGCTACGGCACAGACAAAGCCATCCCTCAGATGATTATGGCAGGCGCATCCATGGACGACATCTTCGTCATAGTGCTATTCACAAGCTTTTTAGGCATGGCCATGGGTCAGGGTGTAGACCTAAGTCAGTTTGCCAAGATCCCCATAAGCATAGTCCTAGGCATAGCAATAGGCGCCGTCTTTGGCCTCATCGCGAGCTTCGTCTTCGAAAAATCATTCTCGAAAAAGCATCTAATTAGAAATAGCATGAAAGTCATCATCATCATGGCGCTTAGCTTTTTGCTCGTTGCGATCGAGGGACTGCTTAAGGAAAAGCTTGCAATTTCCTCGCTTATAGCCGTCGTGACCATGGCGATGACCATCAGAATCAAAAGCGTGGAGAGCGTCTCGGCAAGGCTATCAGCCAAGTTTGCGAAACTTTGGATAGCAGCCGAAGTCATGCTATTTGTGCTCGTTGGCGCCGAAGTCGACATACGCTACACCCTAGACGCTGGGCTCATGGCGGTCGTTATGATATTTCTAGCGCTTGCGTTTAGAACGATTGGCGTCTTAATCGCACTCGCAGGCACCGGACTTAATAAGAAGGAAAAGCTATTCACAGTCTTTAGCTACCTGCCAAAAGCCACAGTGCAAGCGGCGATAGGCTCCGTGCCACTAGCAATGGGCCTCGAAAGCGGCAAGATAATCCTCTCAGTTGCTGCACTTGCGATACTGATTACAGCGCCCTTAGGAGCTACGGCGATGGATTTGACATACAAGCGCTATTTGAATAAATAATTTTTGTTCAAGCGAGCCCTTGAGCTCGTTCCAAAAATTTACTTTGGTGACGATTCATTGACATGATATGAAATTTGTGAAAATTATTGATTTAGACATAAAAGAAGGACAGAGAAAATTAAAATCTCTGTCCTTTGTTATTATCAGTTTTAAATTATTTAATTAATAACCAGTCTTCTTCTAATCTCTTCAATACATCTTCTTTATAACGTCTCACGTATTCGTGAGTGTTAGTTGCTTCCACCATATCATTCCATCCCCAGAAGCTTTCATCAAGGTCTGTGAATCTCTTTATCATTTGTGGGTTTTTACATTTCAATAACGATAAATTATCATATTTTCTTTCGAAAATCTTGTTTAGTATAACTGCTGCTTCTGCTCTTGTGATATTGGTGTCTGGTCTGAATAGTCCGTCTGGGTAGCCTGTGATTCTCTTTGCTTGGTATTCTGAGCCGATTGCTCTTTCTGCCCAGTGACCTGGAACGTCTGCAAATGGCGCTACTCCATATGGCTTGTTATCAATTGTAGATATCATTTGAGTAAATTCTGCTCTAGTTATAGGGGCGTTTGGTCTAAAGCGTCCATCTGGGTAGCCTTTCATTATGCCTCTAAATACTACTGCGTTTATGGCTTTGTTGTACCATGAGCTGTCTGTGTCAGTGAAGTTTGGTTTTGCTGCCGAACCGATGGCCTCGATGTTTAGTAGTCTTGCTAGCATTGCTGCTGCTTCGGCTCTTGTTATGGATCCATTTGGTCTAACTGTGCCATTAGGGTAACCGAAGATGTAGGCTTTGTGGTCTTCGCCCTTAATTTCTTCTGGCTCTTCAACTCTTTCTTCTTCGGCCCTCTTCCATATTGCATATAGAGTAGTGTCCGAGTAAATTCTGTCGCCAGGCTTTACTTCGTCAAGATGTTTTTGGTCGTAGCTCCAGCCTTTGAAGATGTATCCTCTTCTGCGAGGGATGTATAGATGCGGCTCGATTAAGTCTCCTGCTTCTACTTCTATGTTAGTTATTTCGCCATTTCTATAATTTTCGTCAAGTGTTAGGATAACGTAATCGTCATGCCACTGAGCATATAGGTAAAGGTTGCCTTTTACTTTTACTAAGTCTTCAGGTAAATATTTTGTGCCCTTGCCATCTGCTCTTGTGTTCCACGATTCAAAGATTCTATCCCCATTGTGAAGTCCTGTCTCGGAGATAGTTTTTATCTTTTCTTTGTACTCTTTAATCGGAGGAAAATCTGCTAATTGATCATAATCTAGTTCAGTATTGCTAGGGACAACAAATACTTCATTTGAGCCGTTATTACCATCATAAACTACTGTGCTTATTTTGTTAATATAAGCAATATCATAATTATTTAGTAAGCTTCTTACATGTTCCCACTTTCCTTCTCTGTTTGGAAGCACCAATTTGTTTTCAAGTGAACACTTTGTAAATTTTAAGTTTGTAAAATCTTTGTAATTTTGAGGTGGATTGAAGTAGCCTTGTCCTGCTTTATTGCTTTCAAAGACAACATCACTAGCAATATTTAAACAACTATATGGTTTATAATCAGGTTCATCACCTAAACCTGAAAACTCATAACTTGCATCATAAGTGTAAATAGCTCCTCCATGACCATCGGTATAATTATTTATAATCTTACCGCCATTTATTGTTAGATTTGTATTTTCTCTTATTGATGCTACAACTACTGCCCCACCATTTCCTTTTGCTACGTTGTCACTAATAACAGTGTTGTTTATCGTTAAGTCGCAGTAATCCTCTATAAATATAGCTCCATAGTTTTCTCCAATGTTTTTCGAAATTATTGAATTTTCAATCAAACCATCAACGTGACCATAACTGGTATTTTGAACTCTTATGGCAGAACTTTCATCACCTTTATTCCCTGTGATGGTGCAGTGTTTAATTTTAAAATCATAGGATGTAATGGCTATAGCACCTTGGTAATAGCCGTTGTTATCTGCTATAGTTAAATCTTCATACACAGCAGACCTAACTTTATCTTGATTTATAGCACCAGTATAACCACTGTTGCCCACTATCGATCCGCCTTTAATCAATAGATTTTGCCCTTCAGAAAAGTTTAATGGAGAATAACCTTCACTTTCATTGTCTTTAAAGTCTGAGTTGATAATCTTGGCTTCCGAGAAACCGTAAAAATGTGCTGATCCACGATTGCCAATAAACACTGAATCTTCAATAACTGGATTGCCTCCATTCACGTCAAAATATCGTTTGTTTCCATCACCGCAATTCATAATTTGTGATTTTTTAACAGTTACTTGGGAATTTATAGAATATAGAGCCCACTCTTTGGCTTTTTTTAAAGTGCAATTAACTAATTCTATATTTGTCTCCGCCCAGTCTCCATTAATCAAATTATACTTATTAACTCCATCAACTGCGCCATCCAAAGTTAGGTTTTTTAAATATAGTCCACCATCAATATTAGAAGTATGGTCAAGCGTGATAAAAAAAGCATCTTCTTCACTAGAGTCCACTGCACTTATTGTATGATTGTTGCCTTCTATGGTTAACTTCGTAAAATCTCTATTAAGCTCTAATACTTGTAGGCGTCCATATTCATTAAGAGGTATTTCTAAATCATCATTAAGTGTTAATGTGTAGTCATACGGTATCGGAACATACATAGCGTAGCTATCGCTAATATCTTTTATGCGTTTCAATACTTCTCCAGCGTCATCTGTTTGAAAGTCCAAAGTTGGCTCTGTCTGATTACCAGTTGGAACTTTTGTAAGGACGTACTTGTAAACTTTGTCCTCTGCTTTAACACTAGCAAAAGGCATACTTGATAATAGAATGAATAAAGCTAATAATAAAGATAATTTTTTCTTCATAATTGCACTTCCTTTTCTATAAATTTCACTTTATTTTGCTATATGGATAGACTTCTATAATTAACTTCATTATAGCACCCCCCCCCTAGAATAATCAAGCTTTGAGCGTTTTTGTAACACGTTTGTAACATACATTATTATTTTTGCGGAGGCATAAAAGAAGGACAGAGAAAATTAATCCTCTGTCCTTTGTTTTTATTTATGATAAGCCTCGTTATTTATGATTTTAAATACTCTGAATATTTGTTCCATCAACACCACTCTCATCAGTTTATGGTTCATGGTCATTCTACCGAAGCTTAGCTTTAAGTCTGCCTTATCTGAGACTTTCTTGTTGAATCCATTGGACCCGCCTATAATCAAGGTGATCTTGGAGTAACCATTTACGCCTGCGTTTTTAATCGCGTCTGCGAATTCTTCACTCGTTAGGAGCTTTCCTGCTATTTCCAAAGTGATGACGAAGCTCTCTTCATCAAGCTTCGTAAGTATTTCTTCTGACTCTTCATCCACTATCTTTTCAAGCTCGGCGTCTGAGAGTTTATCTGGCTTATCTCTATCTTTGAGTTCTATAATATTAAGTGAGGCGAAGCGCGAGATGCGTTTTTTGTACTCGTCTATGGCCTCGTTTAAGTACTTTTCCTTGATTTTACCAAGTACTATGAGATCTATCTTTAGCATCTAATCCACCTCGTATACAAGTGTTCTTTTTAGTCTGTGTGTGACTCTTAGCCTAAAGTCGTCGGCTCTTCGTCCTGACTGAATGAGTTCTTTATAAACTGTCATGTAAGCAAGTTTCTCTGTGTTGTTCTCGTGCGATAGGTGCGCTAGGAAAACTAATTCGTTTTTGTCCTTTAATGACTTTTTAATCAGGTCTGCGGCCTGCATATTAGAAAGGTGGCCTTCTTCTGAACGCACTCTTCTCTTTAGGTAGTAGCTATATGGGCCCTTCTCAAGCATCTCCTCATCGTGATTGCTCTCGATGTAGTAGATGTCGGAGTCCTTAATCGCATCCGCTATATCACCATCAACAAGGCCAGTATCTGTCAAGATGCTGAGCTTTTTATTCCCCGCGTATATGGCAAGGCCAACTGGGTCGTAGGCATCGTGATAAACCTTAAACGGATTTATCACTAGATCCTTCACTTCAAAAGCGCCGTCAAATATATGAACATGACTCTCCTTAACTGAGCCGATGCGCGGCAGCAACGCGAGGTAGGTCTTTTCATTGGCATATAGTTTTGCGCCGTACTTTCTTGAGAGTATTCCTGCGCCTTGAACGTGGTCTCTGTGCTCATGCGTTAATATAACTGCGTCTAGGTCCTTGATGTCTGTCCCTATCTCCTTGAGTGCATTTTCTGTTGTCACGCCATTGAGCCCCGCGTCTATCAAGACTTTGGTGTCTTTGTACTCGATGTAGTTTGCGTTTCCGCAGCTACCAGAGCTCAATGAGCAAAATTTTAATATGTCTTTCATATATTTCCCTTCGTTATAATATCATCTTGTAACCGTCTGAGAAAGTGATTCTCCAGTGCGGTTTGGCTCTAAGCCTTGTAATCTTAAGTTCCTCTGCTTGGTCCAGGGTCACTTGGTCGAGGTAGTAGCAAAGCTCGACTCTGTCTATGGTCTTGCCCTTTACTTCGGGCTTATCGATAATTGAAAGTATCTTGTCCTTCACATCATTCAAGGCAAAGACTTCGTCCTCCGTGTTGATGTATTCAAGGCACATTGCGTCGACTCTCCTCACGCCTCTTTTGTCAATAGTGAAGTTTATAAAGCTATTTTCCAGGTAGATATCATCGTGCTTTACCGCGTAATGCACTTGGTAGCTCCCTTCGTCCATGTAGGCGCCGTCAAAGATCATGCCTCTGATTAAAATTTCCTTCTCTTTCAAAAACTCGTTCGCTAGTTCTATCGCCTTGTCCATGTCGATATCTGGGTACTTCACTTCCTCTGTAGCGTCCATGTAGCTAAATAGCGTTCCTTGCGATAGTGAGACGCTTCTTTCGCCCTTTGTTAATAGCTTTAGATCGTATCTGTCATCGATTTCTGCCTCGCCATTAAAAAAGTTCTCGTTAATTTTCTCAAGATCAAAATCGTAGTACTTAAGGATGTAGCCCTTGTACTCGCCCCCTGTCTTGAGCTCTTTTTCGTCTATGTCTATATCTTGCGCTTTAAGTATCTCAATCGCATCATTTTTGCTAATGGATAGACTGTCATCGTCCTTGGTTTTTTTCATATACATAGTTAATAGAACGACGTCTATAATCAAAAAGCATACTAGGAGTATGGATTTAGCTTTGTTCCAGTTCATAATCTCTCTCCTTTATCAGCTCAAATGTCTTCGCGTCGAAGATGAAGTAGCCCTTCTTCGTATCAATACGTATCTTTGGCGCAACGGACTCGCCCTCGTCCTTCTTCACTAGATAGACGATGCTAATCTTGTCAATGGACTTAAGCGGATTCTCCTCAGCATTGTCACGAAGTAAAACTGCGTTCTTCTCAATCAGTTCGAGTATGTTCTTCGTGTAAAAAGCTTCTTGGGAGTCCTTATTGAAGCTGGCCTTATTAACTGAGGCAAAGCGCACTTCGTCCATGAAGACGTCGACATATGCGTAGTGATCTGCGTCCTTCTCGTAGCTTAGTTTTATCCCATCTAGGTAGTAGTCGAAGCTTATCCTATATCCCACGCTCTCTTCGCTTGTAATCTCTTCTATCTTGGAGACTTTTAGAGGCTTTTCTTCCTTGATGCCCTCTTGCAGAAAGCCTATAGCCGTCTCTATCGACTTAAGCAAATTTCTTTCCTTGTAATTTTTCTTCAGTGGGTCAAAGTACTCGATTGAGCCGTCGTACTTAAGCTTGATAACTTCTGAGTCGTAGCTATATATCTTGGAGAAGTCTTTTTCCTCAAGCTCCTTTAAATACTTTAGCTCCTTATTGAAAAACCTTTGCGCAAAACTCCTCGCATTCTCCCTGTCGAGTATGTCGAAATCGTGTGCAACTGTGTATTTATCGAAGATGTAGCTCGCGTACTCGTCTTGATACGGTATGTATAAGGGGCTCTTCTCCCCAAGTATGCTCGATGCGTTATAGTAGTACGCTAAATTCGGCTTTAGCTCAAGATTATTTACTATAGTGTTTGGTATTGAAAGAGATGTATTAAGCTCAGTAATCTTGTATATGGAAGCGTCCGTCTTAAACATCGCCTCTCCGCTATATAGAAGGATGGCTATCTCCTTAATATTTTTATCATCATCTATAAAATTATTTTTCTCCATAATATTAAAAGTTCTCGCGATTAATCTAAGAGGGAAATTGTCGATGAAAGTGAAGACAACTGATCTAGAGCTCTCTATAGCCTTTTCGTACTCCTCTTCGCCAATAAGGCTCACTCTGTAATTATTTTTCGTAAAGACATCAGAAAAAAACCCTTTGAAACTTTGGAAGAGTCCTTGCTCCCCAGGGTTGTCTAAAACAGTGTGCTTGTCCTTTGAAAAGTTGACGATGGCAGTCTCGGCGCTAATGTAGTCCTTTAGCTCCACCTTCTCTTTCTCCTTTGCCTCGATACCGACTCTTCTCTCACTAGAAAAGTCCAGCCATAGCTTTGAACTTAAGAATATGGCAAAAATAATCAAGAAAAAAAGAAGGGCTGTCTTGATTCTTTCTCTCAATCTAGCTCCTCCTATCTCAAATTTTTTATTAGATCAATAGTTTTCATAAGTGTAATGCTTTCTGATAACTTATCTGTGTCAGTTAAGTATATGTAGAAAACCTTCTCCGATTTCGCTGTGCTTATGACTATCTTGTTAAGCCCATTCATAAGGCTAAGCTTTTTGGAGAATATACCTAAAGATCCAACACTTATACTTGTCTTTGATAGCTCTTCATATCCATCGTCCTTAATCACTTCTTCCTCAAAGTGCTTCTTAAAGTCATCAAGCTTAGGATACTTGTCCTTGTAGCTTTCAAAGTCCTTAAAGCTAATGTCCTTTAGGTAGTGTTTTATCTCAACATTCGCATTCTTCGGTGCACTGCCATTGATAAATAAAGCTTCGTCAATGGTAGAGTATATATCTTGATCAGGTTTTGTAACCTTAAATACATATGCATCTTTCGCAAAAGAAGATGACCCAATTGTGAATATGAAAAGGCATAAAATAAAGATTAAGACTTTCTTTTTCATACCTTCCCTCCTTATCTACATCTATTATAACATAGATGGGAGGGCTTTTATATTACAGTTGTATTAAATTGTTATTACGAATTTATTTCTTTATATTCATCGATTAAGAAGGTAAATGTCGTGCCTATACCAAACTTCGAAGTGAAGACTATGTCTGCTTTGTAGGCGTTCGCCATCTCCTTGGCGATGGATAGACCTAGACCCGTTCCACCCATCTTTCTCGAGCGGCCCTTTTCGACTCTGTAGAACCTCTCGAAGATTCTCTTTTGGTCCTTCTCTGGTATGCCTATACCATTGTCAATAACGTCGATGTGGATCTTACCTAAAACTGAATATAGTTTTACCTCGATGGTACCTTCTTCATTCGTATACTTAATCGCGTTCGATATAAGATTAGTGATGATCTGTTCAAATGAGTCAGCGTCGATCAACGCCTTAAGCGGCTCGCCCGCAATAGAGTAGATAAGCTTTTGCTTCTTTTCGTCCGCTAGTATCTTTAATTTATCGATCGCGTCCTTGACCTTATCGTTAAGCACAGTGACCTTGACGTCCTCCCCGCCCTTGTAATCGATATTCGATAGAAGAAGTAGGTCAAGAACAAGTCTGTTCATCCTGTCCGCTTCCTTCTCGATAACGCCTAGGAACTTGTTTTGCATCTCCTCAGGCACTCCGCCCTCAAGCAGCGTCTCAGAGTAGGACCTTATAGCCGTGATAGGCGTCTTTAGCTCGTGCGAAACATTGGCAACGAACTCCTTACGCATATTGTCAAGCCTGTGCTCCTTAGTTATGTCTTGGAACATGATGATGATGCCGCCAAGACTATAGTCCTCGTTTTCGAATGGCGCATAAGTCATCTTGTAGACACCGCCCTTAAGCTCGATCTCCTCTTCGCCTTCAAGGGTAAATGGATTATCGAAATTAATCGATGAAAGCCCAATCTTGTCAAGGTTAAAGTACCTTTGCGTGTCCCTCTTTATGTCAATATCAATAAGTTTTTGCGCAACAGAGTTTGCGTGAATAAGCTCACCCTCGCTGTTTAAGGCGATGATTGCCTCAGTCATATTTGTAAATATAGTCTCGAGCTTCTTTTGCTCAAGGTCTTTCTCGCTAATGGTCTTGTTTAATTCATTTGTAAGCGTGTTAAACATAGACGCCAGCTTACCAATCTCGTCCTTGCTCCTTACCTCAACTTTTTGAGTGAAGTCACCCTCAGCAAGTCTCTTGGCCTTCGCAGTCAAGCTACTGATAGGTGAAACTATTGACGAAGCGAGTAAATAAGCGATGAGTATCGTTACAAAGATCGCCGCCAAACTGATCATAGTAAGCAGCTGTCTCGCCTTCTTTACAGTCGCCTCAACCATCCTTGTAGAGCTGATTACGTAGACAACGCCCTTGACCTTGCCCTTCTCCGATACGACAGGGTAGCTTAGATGCACTTCGGCGTCTATTCCTTCGCCGATAATCTTTTCGCTTAAGTTACCCTTTAGAGCCTCAAGTAGCATCGCTTGATTGATCGTGTCAACATCATAAGCGTTTTTGCCCACTATTAGCCTGGTGCCTTCGTCGTTACCAGCAATAACGGATGGGTAGCTGTCGTTACTTATAACGTAGACAAGTTCGTCCGCGTTAAACCTATTCTCATCGATAACAGTCTGTATGTGAGTGATAGTGTCTTCGTCCGACCAGTTCTCCTTCGTAAAGTATCTTGAGGTCGAGGTCATGGTCTCAACCTGCTTTTTGATATCGTCCTTTAGGCCCTTCATTAGCTCAGTTTCAAGCCCTGTAACAATGAAGGCAGCAACGCTCACTAGGACAAATAGTACTAGCGACGCGTAGATGATGACAAACCTAAACTTTATCGAATTAAACTTCATTTGAGATGTAATAACCCATGTTTCTTCTTGTCTTGATGTATTTGTAGTCGTCTGTTAATTTCTCGTCAACTTTTTCGCGCACACGTCTGATAGTTACGTCGACAGTCCTTACGTCGCCGATGTAGTCGTAGCCCCAAACGTCCTTAAGTAGATCCGCCCTTGAGAATACTTCGTTAGGGTGCTGCATCAAATACTTTAGCACTTCAAACTCACGAAGAGTTAGCTCAACTGGTTTTTCCTTCTTAAATACTTGTAATAAAGTCATATCCATCCTTATATCGCCTATGGTAATGGAGTTTTCAGTCGATTTACTCTTAGGCGCGCGTCTAAGATTCGCCTCAACCCTTGCAATTAACTCTCTTATGCCAAATGGCTTAGTGATGTAGTCGTCAGCACCAAGCTCTAGACCCTTGACTTTATCAGCTTCCTCTTCCTTCGCAGTCAGCATAAGTATAGGGAACTTATACTTTTGTCTTAAAAGCTCAAGCGTCTTAAAGCCGTCCATCTCAGGCATCATGACGTCAAGAAGCATTAGGTCCGGCTCGTATTCATTCACTGCAAGAAGCGCTTCTTTGCCGTCGTGAACCGCCTTTGTCTCAAAACCTTCCTTTTGTAAATTGAACTCGATGATATCAGTTATCGTCGTTTCGTCGTCAACAATTAGTATATAACCCATAACTCCTACTCCTTATTTTATATATTACTATCCTCTTCTACGATTATGGCCTTGCCACCATCGTCATTTTTCTCATCTTGAGTATTTTCGTCTTCTTTAGTAGAATCGCTATCAATAGTAGAATCACTATCTTTAGTAAAATCACTTTCTTTAGTATTTTCACTTTCTGTAGTATTTTCGCTTACTTCGCCATTTGCGCCATTAGCATCACCATTGCCATCACTATTAGCATCGTCTTCATTAAAGATCTTCATAAACTCTTCTCCGCTGATAGTTTCTTTCTCGATAAGGTATTTTGAAATCTTATCAAGCTTAGTCCTATTCTCACGAAGTATGCGTTTTGCTTCTTCATAAGCTTCTGCAATAAGGTTTTTGACGATATCGTCGACCTTGGCAAAGGTATCTTGGCTCGCTGTAAGCTCGCCTGCGCCGCCTAGGTAGCGGTTTCCTTCGCTCATTAAGCTCATCATAGGGAAGTCGTCGCTCATGCCGTAGCGCATAACCATATTTCTAGCGATGTTTGTGATTTGCTCTATATCATTGCTTGCGCCAGTCGTAATTACGCCAAAGACTATATCCTCAGCGGCTCTACCGCCTGATGCAGTAACCATCATATTGAAGAGCTCTTCCTTGTCCATAAGGAACTTTTCTTCTGTATCTGACTGTAGTGTGTAGCCTAGTGCGCCCGATGTCCTTGGTATGATTGTGATCTTCTCAACTGGAGCGCTCTTCTTTTGAACAGCTGCGACTATCGCGTGACCAACTTCGTGGTAGCTGATCATTTCACGCTCTTTCTTTGAGATAATCATAGTTTTTCTTTGGTATCCGACTATAACTACTTCAACTGACTCTTGTAAATCCTCTTGTATTACGTAATCTCTTTTGTTTCTAACTGCTCTAAGTGCCGCTTCGTTCACGATATTTGCAAGGTCCGCGCCTGATGCGCCTGCTGTAAGTAGACCTATCTTTTTAAAGTCTACATCGTCTGACATCTTGATGTTTCTTGAGTGTACCTTTAATACGGCTATTCTACCATTAAGATCAGGTAATTCAACTGGTATACGCCTGTCAAAACGACCTGGACGTAGTAAGGCTGGGTCAAGCACTTCTGGTCTATTTGTTGCCGCAAGTACCACTATACCTTTTTTGGAGTCAAAGCCGTCCATCTCTGTAAGTAATTGGTTTAGAGCTTGCTCTCTCTCGTCGTTTGAGGAAAAAGATCCTTCACGTGACTTACCTATGGCATCAATCTCGTCTATAAATATGATGCATGGCGCCTTCTCTTGCGCTTCTTTGAATAATTCTCTAACTCTCTTGGCTGCAAGTCCCACGAACATCTCTACGAAGGATGAACCCGATATGGAGATGAATGGCACGTCTGCTTCGCCCGCAACTGCTTGTGCTAGAAGCGTTTTACCTGTACCCGGAGGTCCTACGAGTAAGGCTCCTTTAGGAAGGTTGGCGCCTATCTTGGCGTACCTTTCTGGGTAGTGAAGGAAGTCGACTATCTCTAGAAGCATCTCCTTCGCTTCTTCTTGGCCCGCAACGTCTTCGAAAGTCTTCTTTTGCTTGCCCTTTACATAAACTTTGGCGCCCGATTTGCCGAAGCCAAATTTATCAAGGCCGCCGCCCATATCCTTGAATAAAATTCTGGATAGAACGAGACCCATAATCAAAAATGTCGCTATCGGTAGTAGGAAGCCCAAGATTTTTACTAAGATCGATGGCTCTTCGATGATCTCGCTACCGAAGTGAACGCCCTTTGCCTCAAGCTTTTCTGTAAGGCCGTCGTAGTCCCACTCGCCTGTGATGAAGACCCTAAGCTCTTCGCCTTCACCATTGACAATTGACTTGCCACTTTTATCTAATTTTGCTTTTTCAAATTTTAATTTCTTATCATTGTCTTTATCGCGAACGGCCACGTAATCAGGCTTAAGCTGAAATACAATGTTGCCGCCCATCTTTTGCACCTTGTCAACAACGCCCTCGTCAATCGCTTCCAAAAAGGCATCGTAAGTGACCTTCTCAACATTCGGCTTCATGAAGTCCTTCATGAAAAAGACGTTGAAGAAGTAGGCAATAATTAGTATTACTATATAGTAATAGACGAGAGACTTCTTAGGTCCCTTCTTGTCTTTATTGTTCTTATCCATGTTCTCACTCCTTTATTAAGTATATATACCCATTCGACCATATACTTAGCTATTTTAATTTTAACACAAAAATGTATTTTTTTCAATAAAGCAAGGCACAAAAAAAGAACTGCTCTCACAGTCCTTTTTCGTTTAGATATATTCTATATTAATGGTCTCTATACTATATTAATAGTTAGCGATTACATATGCACTTGTGTTTGGATTGAAAGTGAATTGCACGTAGCTCCTCTTAACTAGGTCGGCCTTTGTCTTGACAGGCTTGTTAAAGACGTTAATGTATCTGACCTTGTCAAGCACTTTGACGGACGCTTCGTTTGAGCCGGCAACGACGTAGACGTTTTTGCCCATGTCGGCAAGCTCCTTAAGCTTCGCGTGAAGTAATTCTGCTTCCTTCTTGTCAGTGAAGCCGCCCTTGCCAAAGACAGGGCTAGTCATAGTCACAACAACGTTCTTTTGCGTGATGTTCTTAAGGCTGCCTGTGATGTAGGACCACTCTTTTGCGTCGGAAAGCCTTAATGACCTCTTCGACGTATTTAAATTTAGTATAAAGGCGTTTGTAGTAGCACTTGTCGAGAAGACGTTTCCATTCTTAAGAAGGTTTTTCGAAACTGCCTTCTTCAAGGCGCTGTCGTAGCTATTAAGCGTAATGCCTGTGTCAACTTTATTCATCTTATTGATTATGGCTGTCGTTGCTCCGGCAAAATTCTTGTCTTGATTAGCGTCGTAGCCTGAAACCACTAGGTATTCGCCGCCACGAGCCTTTTCCAAGAAGCCGTTTTGACTATCTGCCAAGACGGATGAATTGTCGATGGCGTTTTCAAATTTGTGTTCATATAGTAAATCGATCGCGTCGATCAAGATCTTTGACTTGACCATGGCAGAGTTGTTGGAGCTGCCAATGTAGATGTTTAGTAGGGTATATGGATACGCCTCGTTGTCAGGAATTTCTGCCTCAAGATATCTGTAGTCACTAAAATTAATCTTTTCAGAGAAAGTGATTTGCTCAGCAAAGCCTTCGCTGTCCTTGATAGTCGCCTTAAGCATAGCGCCCTTCGCGTCGCCCTTGACCCAGATGCCAAGCCTCTTTGGTTTTCCTTCTAAAACTGGTGCCTTCTTGAAGCTTATATACGCAGCTCTCGAGTCATCAAGCTTAGAAAAGTCGTAGTTAAGCTCAACTGCGCCGCTTCCTTGCTTAGCGTCCTTTGAAATTTTTAGGCTAGCTGCCACTTTGTCAGCTGGGAAGCTCGATGCCTTGATATTGTCAAGGCTTTCAAAATCTAGTAATGGCTTTGTATTAAAGCCAATAGTTACTGGGATGTTCTTATAAGTATTTTTATAGCCCATAGTGATGTAGCCGTAGCCAATATTGTTTGATGCAGTGAAAACATTTCCGCTCATAGCACCAACTTTGCCCCAGACGGAGAAATTAATGCTCGAAGTCGGTATCTTCGCGCTGCGGCCTTGATTATCTAGACCAATAATATCTTTTATAGTGTATTTATCGCCAGGTTTTGCGTTTATGCTCTCAATCGAGCTTCTTAGCTCAACCGGCTCTGAGTATACTTCGATGTTTTTCGTGTCGCTCGCACCTTGGTAAGATACAGTCACTTGCGAAACACCTTGAGCAGCTCCAATAAAACTGCCTCCTGCACATGATGCGCCATTCGTAGCGCTTGCACTTACTGCATTTGCGTCAACTCTAACTGGATTGTTGCTTGCGTCGTAAGCTTTAACACTGTAGCCTACTGGTACACCAGGGAAAGCCTTGTCAGTATCAAGCTCAAGCTCAATCCTTGCAACAGCGCCTGGATTATCATTCGAGAAGACGCCAACGCCCGATACAACAGCTCTTGGAGTTCCGCCCGATGGCTTGTTGATGATCTCAGCCGAGTCCATCGCCTTAGTCTTTTTGACCATGGTAGTTGATCCGCCGCCATCAAGGTTCATCGCATTGTAGCAGCCGAAGCTCTTAAAGAGTTCGCCGAACTCCTTTTGAGTAAGACCTGCATAACCATTCCTTCCGTCAACAGTGATGATGACTATCTTTGAGCCGTCTTGAGTGACTCCGATACCAGTCCTTGGGTGCCTGCCTTTATTAACAATATTGGTTTGCATTGCTACGCCATCTTTTAGAATGATGGAGCCGCCGCCCATAGCGAATTTTAGACCATTGTGGTCAACATTTGAAGTGACTTGCAGTTCAAGCGGAGTACCTAGAGTTAGACTTGCTAGAGGCGAATCATTTTGGCTAAGTACGTAGCCATCTTGAGGGATGTCAAAAGGCTCGCCGTTCGTTCTAATGTCCGCAACAACACCATTAACCACAAGGATTTCAGTCATGTTCGCAGACTTCGCGCCGAAGCTCTTCTTGCCCCAGTCCCTTGTTAATAGAGATAAGTATTTGTAGCCACCGTAAGCCTTGTTGTAGCCGCTGACGTGGTATTTCGCGCCAGTAAGTTTATTTAAGATGTCAACAGATTGAGTGATGTAGCCCACATGCGAGTCGCCAGCACTGCTTTGGTAGAAGACAGGCAGATTGTTCTTGCCCTCTTGAGCCGAGCTGATAAGTTTGCCGTCATTCACAATCACGCCAAGCGTCGATGGATGCGGTTGGTAGTTGAAATAGTCGCCGTTAACACCAGCAACGGCGCCACTTACAGAGACCATGTCCTTAACATTCGACCTGTGAGATACACCTTCAGTGTTAAACATCGCCTTGATCTCGTTCATGCCGCTAGTCGCGTCAATCGTCAAGACATTTAAGTTTTGCCAGCCCTCAGAGGTGAACCTCTCGATGTTCGCGCGATGCACGCCGCTTGCCAAATACTCTTCCTTTCTTTCTTCGTTAATTATATAAGCTAAAGAACTTTGACTTAAAATCGAAAATGCAAGCGTTGCGCTCAAAGCGATACTTGCTATACGTTTAAATTTCATTTTATCCTTCCTTTCTATCATACGTCTCCATTATATAACAAAATGCACTAACTTTGTTAATATTCATGCAATTGTAACTATTTTGAAATATTGAGAATGGTTTTGTCAGACGCCTATTAAGATAAAATAAAAATATTGTAAATTCGTGAGATAATAGAAGAAAAACTATAATAATAGTAGTTTTAATGAGAAAATAAGATTTATCTTCACTTGCAAGAATGGATAGAGAACGGTATAATAGGTGAGTAATATTTCGGCGGGGTGTAGCGCAGTTTGGTAGCGCACGTGGTTTGGGACCATGGGGCCGGGAGTTCGAACCTTCTCACCCCGACCATACAAAAAACGACTAAACAATTGTTTAGTCGTTTTTTTATTTCGCATTCGATTTGCGCCTAAGGCTCGCGCGCTCACTCCCTTCCTTGCGGAGTACCTTCAGTACACCTCAGTCGGTCGTTCGTTATGCTTCGCCTTATCCATCAAATCGCTCTGCGAAATACACGAAGTATTAATTACATCTAATTCTAATTACTTAAATTGATTGTAAAGACAAAAAAATATTTAGACTAAATTGCATATTTTATATCTATTCAATATACATTTACGTAAGCAATGGACATCGAAAAGTATTTTACTCGCTTGCTGCGTCTATGAAAACTGATATAGATATCGAAAAGTGTATTACTTGTGACTTAGGCTTCGCAAATTGGAAATTTCTAAAAGCTCGTTCACTTGCAAAACCATATTCGTTCGCTACGCTCAACTAGATGGTTTTGGAAGAACCTCGTTCTTGCGAACGAGAACCTTGGTGCAAGACACTTGGCCAGTTCACTTCGCTAATAAATTTCACAATTTGCTCAGATGCGTCACTTCGTTAATAGCACTTTTCTCTTATTTAATAGAGAAAACAAAATTTTAATCTTAAATAAGTTACGCTCGTGAAAATCAATTTTCTCTCTATTAAGTGCCGTAAGCTTAATATTTCGTTTTAATCGTATTAGATTAAACATCTTTCTTATTTAGATCAAATTACATATCTTTTATCGGATCAAACATGTTTCTTAGGAAAAATTCGATGATTTAGCGTTGTGCAGAATTTTTTGGAGTGGCCGTAAGTTTAATCAAATCGACGTTCACTTCGTTCCGTCTCTTTGTAAACTCTGGCATAAATCATACATAGCCAATCGAACTTCGTTTCACTCGTTCTCTTGGTGTATGAAATTAACGTGTGCAAATGCGCACTCCGCAGCGACGAAAAATTCTAAACTAGCTAAAGGGCGAATTTTAACAAGAAACACTATAAAAAACAAGGGTCAGTTTATAAAACTGACCCTTTGTTTTTGCTATGTAGTGCACCCGACTTTGTTCGGCTCCTATAAGTGTTACCACAACAGACAGCTCCCGAACGGCACCCTCGCGGCACACACAAATACATACTTATCGCTGCTTCCGCCAGGACCTGACGAGGTTCGTAAGATTTATGTTGCGCAAGAACCCTTCGTTCAACACCTCTTATTGTGGGCAAGCCCCACAGAAGACGCCCTCGGTCGGGAATTCATTCCAAATATAGCGGATTTATGGTTACAGGATGCCGCTACCTTCCCAACTAGCACGTGGCGGAGAGAAGGGGATTCGAACCCCTGATACGCTTAATCACGTATACCCGCTTTCCAGGCGAGCGCCTTCAACCAACTCAACCATCTCTCCACGCCGATTGTTTTACAAAGTTTTTAACTTGACTTAACCATTATAGTATAAATAGCTGTTCTTGTCAAGATATATTATTTAAGCAAAAAAAGATCCGCCCATATCAATGAGCGGACCCCTTAGGACTTTATAAATTATTTGCTTATAACTCTTCTTGTTAATTTAACTTGCTTCATAACTGGATCCCAGATGATGTCAGAACCATCAACTAGGCCAAGTGCTCTTGCTATGTTAGCGATTGGAAGCATTGTTCTACTGCTGTTGATTTCAGGCTTAACATCACTTGTGTAAGTTACGCCATTAACAATAATCTTGTTAGACTTTATAGGTATTTCAACTCTTTGAGTTAAATCCCAGATGATAACAGTCTTTGTTTCAGGTACCCAAGATACTTGTAGACCAAGTGCTTCAGCAACATATCTTAGTGGAAGCATTACTCTGCCGTTCTTAACGTATGCAGCAACATCCATTTGGTGCTTAGTAGTAACGTTCTTGTTAACCTTAGTAAATACGTTAGAACCAACGTTTATAGTTGCGCTTGCTTCAAATACTTGTGGAGTTTTTTCAACTACTTTTTCTTCTTCAGCCTTTTCTTCAGCCTTCTTTTGTCTTTCGTAGTAGTTGTCCTTTTTATTTCTATGATATCTGTAATAATAGTAGTCATCATAGTAATATCCATAATATGCCCAGTCAGTAAATTCTACATAAACTGTAACGTTACTTGCTGGCATATCAAATGTGTCAGTTGTAGCGTAGTTATAGTATCTGTAGTCATAATATCTGTAGTCATATTTGTCATAGTATCTGTAGTCTCTGTAGTGACTGTAGTGTCTGTCATATAGATAGTCACTGTAGCTGCTGTACTTCTTGTAGTAGTTGTCTACATAGTCGTCATAGTATCTGTAGTAGTCACTGTAATAGCCATAGTAGCCATCGTAGTATCTATCGTAATATCTGTTATAGTATTTGTAGTCATAGTCGTCCCAATATCTGTAACCGTTGTTCCAGAAGCTGTAGTGTCTATCTTTTAGATAAGCATCATAGCTTGAGTAATCATAGTAATAGTTCTTTTCATAATCACTGTAGTATCTGTAGTAATCACCATAGTATCCATAGTAGCCATCATAATATTTACCTTTGTATCCATAGTAATAGTAGTCGTTGTAAGGATTATTTCTTAAATTAACTTTAGCGCCGCCTTTTGTTATATAGTAAACGTTCTTAACTGCATAACCAGCGTTTGGCGTAGCTGTTACAGTGATAGTTTGACCTTCTTTTGCGTAAGATGTGTTTACTTTTGCAGTACCGTGAGCGTATGAATATACATCTACTTTATAGTAGCCTGGTTTTGTATCTGGCTTGTCTTCATCTGGTTTTTTATCTTCTGTCCATTTTGCATATAAAGTTATTGCTTTTGTTACTGGTGTATCAAATTTATAAGCTTTTGTTAGTTTTTCATCTTCATACCATCCATCGAAAATAAAACCTTCTGCCTTTGGTGCAGGATTTGGTGCTGCTACAGGTTTTCCGATTTCTACTTCAACTTCTCTTTTTTCGATTGAACCTTTGCCATTTAATTCGAATTTTACTATAACGATTTTCTTTTCATCATCTTTCTTTTCTTCTTCTTTCTTTCCTTCTACTTTCTTTTCAACTTCTTTCTTTTCATCATCTTTCTTTTCTTCTTCTTTCTTTCCTTCTTCTTTACCTGGTTCTTCTTTGCCTTGTTCTTCTGTTTCTGTTGTTGGTGTTCCAGCAAATACATTCATTGGCATAACTGCTACTAGCATAACGAATACCATTAGCATAGCCAAAATATTTCTTAACTTTTTCATACTACTACCTCCCTAGTATTGAATAATTTTGAAAGTCCTAAATAATTCCTTTCTTACTGTATTTATACCTCATTATTTTTACTTTTTCAAGTCTAAAAGACCATTTTTTCTAAACATTTTTAATATTTTCGTATCACAGTAAAGCACGACTTGCTATACTGCGATAAAGATGCGATTTTTGGGCTTATTGCTCATAATTATTATTTTTATAAAATATTTACGTAGTGGCAAGACCATCACCATAAACATAAAGATAATACAAAACGATTGCCATAAACTATATTTAGTGGTATAATACTCTTTGGGTGATAATATGGATTTAAAAAGCACTATAAGGGTGATTGAAGGCTTCCCGAAGGAAGGGATTTCTTTTAAGGACATAACTACGCTTCTTAAGGATAAGGACGCTTTCAAGTACGCTGTAGATGAATTAGAAAAGAATATCGAGGGCCTTGGCGCTGAATACATTGTCGGGCCTGAGGCGAGGGGCTTTATGCTTGGCTGCGCGCTTAGCTACAAGATGGGTCTCGGCTTTATTCCTGTTAGAAAGAAGGGCAAGCTACCTGCTGAGACTGTGTCGTACTCTTACGAAAAGGAATATGGCACTGACACTATCGAGATCCACAAGGACGCGATCAAGCCGGGCACTAAGGTTGTTGTTATTGATGACCTACTTGCAACTGGCGGAACCGTTGAAGCTGTTAAGGACCTTCTTGTGAAGATGGGTGCGGAGATTGTTGCTTTTGAGTTTTTGATTGAATTAACTGACCTTAAGGGCCGCGACAAGCTTGATGGCTACAAGGTTGACTCTTTAATCACATATAATGTATAGTATAGAGAAAAAAGAGATTGAGCGCTTCATAATCAAGAGCTACAGAAAGGAGCTTTGGAAGAAATTTCTTAAGGCGATAAACGATTTTAATCTGATTGAGGAGGGTGACAAGGTTTTGGTCGCTATAAGTGGCGGCAAGGACTCGATCCTTCTTGCGAAGATGTTTGAGGAGCTGAAGAAGCACTCGATTTTTAAATTTGATGTCTGCTACGTGAGCATGGACCCTGGCTTTACTAAGGAGAACAGGGACAAGCTTGAGGAGCTATGCAAATTCTTAGGCATAGACATACAAATATTTGAGACTGACATATTTCAAGTGGCTGAAAAGCTTGCGGGTGACTACCCGTGCTACATGTGTGCTCGTATGCGCCGCGGCGCCCTTTATGGCAAGGCGAAGGAGCTTGGCTGCAACAAGGTCGCTTTGGGTCATCACATGAATGACGTGGTTGAGACGACGCTTATGAACATGCTCTACGCCGGCACTTTCAAGACGATGCGCCCGATACTCGATAGCCAAAACTTTGAAGGGCTCAAACTGATTAGGCCTATGTACTACATAAGGGAAGATGACATTAAGAGGTGGCTTAAGAGAAGTGATCTCAAGGCTTTGGACTGCGCCTGCTCTGTTACGAAGAAGAGAAGTGGCAATATCCGCTACGAGATCAAGGACCTTGTCGCCGAGCTTATGGAGAAGAATAATATGGCGGAGAGAAATATTTTGAATAGCGCGATGAATATTAATTTGGACTCTTGTATTGCCTGGGAGAAGGATGGGAAGAAGTATCTTCTGGGGGAAGAAATTCAAAAGTAAGGTTCGCGTTCAAGCGAGCCCTTGAACTAATAGTGAGAAAAGTGATTTTCACGAGCGCAGCATTCGGAGAAAACTGTTTTAATTTCTTGGCGAAGTGAGCCGCCCGCAAGACCATCTAGCTGAGCGAAGCGAACGAATATGGGCTTGCAGGTGAACAAGCTTAGAAATTATCAGTTTTCGTAGACGAGCAAGCGAAGGAAAACACTTTTCGATGTGCGAAGTCCCATGGTCGATGGTAGTGCCAGAGTAATTATAAAAAGATAGTGAAGAAAAAGAAATAGATATAAATAATAAATTAAATAATACACAGAAAAATGGTCGGATTACTCCGGCCATTTTGCATTTACACTTACTCTCACTTGTTTATATTATTTCAACTTGCGAAAAAATTATATTGACAACTTTTTCTAATATATCGTCTGGGCATTTTTCAATAAATACATGTTCTCTTGCATTAAGATCTAGCGACTTAAGATGCTCACAAAGTATCACGCCTGTTGTTTCTGTTCTTGAATCAAGTGGAACATGTAAGGGAAAGTCATTGTTTGTATTAGTGATTGGGCATAAAATTGCTAATTTTGCATTTTTATTGAAAACGTCATTGCTGACAACTACTGCCGTCCTAAAGCCAGCTTGCTCATGTCCCCTTTGCGGGTTAAAGCTTAGCTTTACAATATCTCCTTGTCTTACCATATTTCCTTACCCTTTGTTTCGCCCCAATCAATTTCTTCTGGCTTGTAGTCGCCCTTGTATCCATCAAAAAGCTCTACTATGCTTTTTCTTTTATCGTGTTTTTTTATGATAATCTTGTCATCATCCTTGCTTATTGAAAGCTCATCGTTTTCGCTCCAACCAAGTTCATCTATTAAAACTTTAGGAAGCCTTATGCCTTTGCTGTTTCCCCACTTTTGTAAAGTAATCATAATATACACCTCCACTATATATGTATGTATATATATAGTATATACTTTTTATTTTGATTTGTCAATATTTTTACATAAAAAAGGAGCAATTAAGCTCCATATTTAATCTTTTATCGTATTCGTGAATTTGAAGAACCTCGACCTAAGGGTCGAGAACCTTGGTGCTTTACACGAACGCGAACGCTTTTATTTATTATTGATAGCAAAAGTCTTATCCATCACTCTAACATTATTCCTCCTCAGCTCTTCGATAGCAATTTTGCGCATTTCCCTTTCCACTCGCCATTGCTCACCCGGTATCGTCTTCGCCGCAGCACTAATCACCACACCATTGCTATTAAAATCAGTTATGCCCCAGACATTAACCCCTTCAATAACGGCGTGGTCCTCATCAACTTTTTTCAGTGCCTTCGTCAAGATATCGATCGCCATTTGCGCGTCAGCGTCATAAGCTATAGGCACTGTAATCAACGCTCTTTGAACGTTTTTGTTCCTGTTAGTCACGACTCTGATCTCGCCATTGGGAATGACGTGCAGCTCACCCGTATAATCACGGATAGTCGTTGTACGCAGACCAATCTTCTCAACAGTACCAGTCTTGCCCGCTACAGTGATGTCGTCGCCAAGTACAAAGCTATCTTCAAGCATCAAAAATATACCGCTGATGATGTCCTCAACGAGGCTCTTCGCTCCAAAGGAGATCGCGATACCACCTATCCCAGCAGTTGTAATGATCGCCGAAGTGTTGACACCGAATATCCTTAGCGCCGACAAAACCCATGTGAACATGACGATGATTGTCGCGAAGCTCTTCAAAACGCTAAGCACGGTCTTAAGCCTCTTCGCGTCTATGGTTCTGAGCTTGTCGTACTTTTTCTTCGCAAGCCTACCTATGATGAAGCTTATGATCTTCACTATAATCAAGGCGATGACGAAGTATAAAAGCACTAGGGCGATTTTGCCCAAAGTGTTCAGCGTGCCCGCCTCGGTCAAAAAACGTAATTTTATTTTATCAAACATATGATTCTCCCCTCTCTAACTATTTATTTTATCACAAGACGATGGCTTTATCAAGCAGGATAACTTTGATGATGGCTGTGCCACGAAGACCATATTTATATGTAATAAGAAGAAAATTAAAAAACTTTACATTTCCCTTACAATTTTTGGGTAAAATAATAATGAAAAATATAAAAGGAGGAAAGATTATGTTTATAGTAATTTTAGGAGCAATAGTAGTAGTGTTAATCTCTTACTACGTCGGCCAACAAAGGCGTTTCGTATTTTTGGAGGAAAACGTTGACAACTCTCTTGCCAACATCTCTGTCAATCTTAACTCGCGTTGGGATGCTCTAAAGGCGCTTGCTAGTGCGGTTAAGGCATACTCGGCTCACGAGTACGAATCTCTTGTAGGCATCATCGAAAAGCGTAGACCAGTTCTTAAAACTGCCGGCGATGTCAATGGCGATGAGGCTCTACTTGAAGGTGCTCTATCTAGGATAAATGCAGTTGCAGAGAGCTATCCAGAGCTAAAAGCATCAGAGCTTTATACTAAGACTATGGACTCGATTAACGACTACGAAAACAAAGTTAGAATGAGCCGTATGGTTTACAACGACTCAGTTACAAAGCTTAACAGAGACGTTAAGATGTTCCCATCATCAGTAGTTGCTTCGATGCTAAACGTGCATCCAAGAGAGTATCTGACTGTTGATGACAATAAAAAGGACATGCCTGACTTGGAGTTTAGATAATGAAAAAAGTACTCGCGACTATCCTCGCAGCTATAATTATAGTTTTTTCTGTAAATATCTATGCTGCCTCGGATAGTATCGACTCGATTGAGATAAAAGCCACGCTTATGGATGATGGCGCGCTTATGGTAACTGAGGTGTGGAAAGCTACACCCGGTACTGGCACTGAGTTTTACATCCCAAAGACTAATATGCGTGACATAGTGATTGCGGATTACAAAGTTTCGGACGAAAATGGTCCGTACGAGACCGTTAATAATTGGAACGTCGATGCGTCCTTCGACGAAAAGGCTCGCAAATGCGGTATCAATGAGACTTCTGACGGTATCGAACTCTGCTTTGGCAAGAGCGATTTAAACAAGAACAAAACTTATACTTTGACTTACACCATGAGGAACGCGGCTCAAAGCTTTGACGATATGGACGGCTTCAACATCCGTTTTGTGAATGACCAGATGGATCCTGCTCCAAAAAAGGTTTCTTTTGAATTAAGCCTTGCTAATGGCGAGATAAATGAGGACAACGCTCGTGTTTGGGGTTTTGGCTCAAGCTCAGACATCGTTTTTGAAGGCGGCAAGGTCATCGTTCACGAAATTAATGACTTTGGACCCGCAAATCACCTAACAGTTTTATTTGGCTTAAATAAGGGCGTGATTAATCCCATTAGCATAGGCAGTGGCACTTTCGAAGAGATGAAGGAAAGAGCTATGCAAGGCTCTGACTACCATAATCGTGACGAGGAAAATATTCCTGAAGACATTGATGAGGGTGAAAGTGAAGATGATTATGAAGAGGGCGGCTTCTTAAATGGCTTAAATAAAGCAACGAACATGCTTATGGGACCCTTCCGTCTTGCCTTTATCGCGATAGTAACAGGTTTTGCGTCAATGCTGTTTAGCAAGGCCATCAAAAAGAAGGAGGGCAAACTCCCTGAAGATGTTGACTACTACAGGGACCTACCTATTGGCGGCAGTATAATTTTGAATAATTTTATCTACTCGCAATTCCATTCATTTTCGGTTAGAAATTTGGTCGCGGCTTACTTTTTGAAATGGATTAAGGATGGCAACATCGAAGTGATTAATGAAAAGTTCAAGAAGGGCTTTATTTTTAAGAGGGATGTGGCTGAGGACTGCTTCGCCATAATCAAGGAGCCGGCAAATGCTGACAGCATGGAAAGAGAGCTTTTTGATCTTGTAGAGAGGGCGTCGGGCGAGGACCACATCTTGAGAAATGCTGAGCTTACGAAGGCTTTTGACAAGGGCGACCAAGCGACTTACTTTGTGCAAAAGTACAAGGACATCTCCTCGCTTGAGTCCGAAAAAGCAAGGCTGTCGACGCAAGAGACGCGTCTTGTGTTTTTTAAGTACGATAAATTGACTATGAGGGGCCGCGAAGAAGCGATTAAGCAAAAGGGCTTCATCAAGTTTTTGAAAGACTTCACTTTGATTAATGAGCGTGAAGCAATCGAAGTCGCTCTATGGGACGAATATTTAGTGCTCGCGGCTCTGTTTGGCCTGGGAGAAAAGGTACTAAATAAGTTTAAGATGATAGACCCTAACTACACTTACGCTGGATATAGCGGCATGGATCCACTTGTGATGTACCACGTCGTTAATCATGTTGGAACAGCTATGAGTCACGTGTATGAGAATCATGCGTCTTCGTCATCGTCGTCAAGCGGCGGAGGCGGAGGAGGAATGTCCTTCGGCGGTGGCGGAGGATTTTCTGCCGGCGGCAGTGGCGGAGGAGGACGGTAATTTCTTGCCTAAATTGCGCCTAAGGCTCGCTAATTTCATACACCAAGAGAACGAGTGAAACGAAGTTCGATTGGCTATGTATGATTTATTCCAGAGATCACAAAGGTGTCGAGTTAAGCGAAGACAGCTTTGATTGATCTTACGGATCGCTTCGCTTCCTCCCTCAACGTACCTGTTAGTACGATGTCGGTCGGTCGCTCGTTATGCTGCGCCTTATCCATCAATTCTCTTCGCAAAAGTGTGAATAAATATAGTTTGATCAGACTCATGCCTCCCTTAGCAATGCTCACGTACGTTTAGTACGTTCCGCTTGCTTCGTCAGTCCACATCGCCTAATCATCGCAATGCGTAGCAGTAAGATTCACGTCCATTTATGGACGGGGTTCTTCTTTTCCGACAAACTCTAATTGTGGTGCTGGCGGAGGCGGTTGCGGTTAAATTATTTTTAAAGATATTTTAGATATTTAAATCCACATCGTCTCATCCAGCTCAAGTGTCTTGCACCAAGGTTCTCGTTCTTAAGAACGAGGTTCTTCATTGCTCCGTATAGCGCAAAGGTTCACGTCCATTTATGGACGGGGTTCTTCAATCTGTTTGATCAGGCTCTTTGCTCTGCGAACTCTGGTAGAAGCAGCAGTTAAGCTCCGTACACCAACTTATTTCAAGAACTTACGGCTTTAGATAAATTTAAATAATTATATTTCATTTATATATAAGGATAAAGATTTTATTTCTTTGTCCTTATTTTTTTGCAAATCTATAGAAATTATCATAATTTTATGTTATACTTTATCTTGGTTAGTGCTAGCTAAGTCATGCGCTAAAATACATAAAGGAGAAAATATATGCTTGATAAATACTTATTCAAATCTATTGGCAATGCCAAAAAATACATTCGCAACAGCGTTTTTATGATGATGCTGCGCGTTGTAGGCACTGCTCTACTCGCTCTGGCCTTCGGTATCTTAGCCGAGGCTCTTTACTCAAAAACTGCCATTGACATAAAAAAACTTCTAATAATCTTTGTCCTTGGCATACTTATTAGGGTTCTGGCGCTTTTCAAGGTGACTGATTACCAATCAAACATCATCGGCGAAGTTAAAGGCAAACTCAGAGAAAGGCTTATTACGAAGGCGGTTTCAATCGGTCCAAGCTACAAGGAACAAATTTCGACAGCGACTTTAATCAATTTAGGCTCGGACACTATTGAGCAGCTGCAAAACTATTACGGTCGCTTCCTTCCTGAGTACTACGGTGCATTTGGCGCAAGCCTTGTGAATTTCGCAGTTTTAGCGTATATCGACTGGCACGTGGGACTATTATTTTTAGTACTAATGCCAATCATTCCCTTGCTCTTAAAATTTATCTTGACTATGGTAGGGCGCATGCAAAAGAAGTACTGGCGCAAGTATCAAGACGTTGGCGAGCTATTTCTTGACAGTTTACAAGGCATCACTGCTTTAAAAATTTTCAGAGCGGACGAAAAAAGGGCTGAAGAGCTTGATAAAAAGGCTGAAGACTTTAGGAATGAAACGATGCGTATACTTGCTATGCAGCTAAATTCAATAACTCTAATCGAATGGATTGCCTATGGCTCGTCCATCGCCTGCATTTTCATGAGTCTTTATGTTTATGCAAAAACTGGCCTTGCTCTGCACTTTTTAATCATGATACTAATCATGTCCATGGATGCTTTTAGGCCAATGATTACGCTTACATCAAGTTTTCACGTTGCAATGACTGGGGTTGCGGCTGCTAAGACTCTTATCGATTTTCTAGAACTAAAAGAGGATGAAAGGGGGATGAGCTTCCCTAAGGCTGATGATATCAAGCTTAGCGTAAGAGACCTTTCATACAAATACCCAGACGGCGAAGACTTCGCTCTGCAAAATATTAATATAAACTTCCCTAATAAAGGCTACATCGCACTTGTCGGCGAGAGCGGCTCGGGTAAATCAACTCTTGCAAAAGTTTTATCGGCTGCGATGAGGGCAAGTTCTGGCGACGTTTTTGCAAATGAAGATGCGTATAACGAGATACAATCGGCATCCATTGCCTCGAATGTCAACAGGATCACACATAATGCACACATCTTTGAAGGGACTTTAAGAGAAAATCTAGTCATGGCAAAAACTGATGTCAGTGAAGAGACCATAAACACAGCTCTTAAAAAAGTTAACTTGTATAAGGAGATTATTGAGAGAGATGGTCTTGAAATGCCTTTGTCAAGCGGCGGAGTGAATCTTAGCGGCGGCCAAAGGCAAAGGCTTGCTCTTGCAAGAGCCATGATTGAAGATTCGAAGATTTTCATCTTTGACGAGGCAACTAGCAACATCGACATCGAAAGTGAAGAAATAATTTTAGATAATATCAAAAATATTGCCAAAGAAAAGCTTGTAATCATAGTTAGTCACCGTCTTTCATCGATTAAGGACGCTGACAAGATTTATGTCATGGCTAAGGCAAAACTTGTAGAAGAAGGCACTCATGATGCGCTTATGGCGCAAAATGGCGAGTACAAGCGCATTTACGAGGCTCAAGAGAGTTTGGAAGGAGGTCTTATAAATGCAAAATAAGAAAAGCGGATTAAAAACTGTTACTAAACTTTTAAAAGTAGTTAGACCTCTTAGCAAATTCATGGCAATAGCTGTTTTAGCGGGATGCATCTCGTTTTTGTTCTACACAGCAATTGGCGTAATGGGTGCAAAACTCATACTTGAGTACATTGAAGGCGGCACTCAAATGGCTACAATCATGAAAATAATGGCTGGAGCTGTCATATTGAGAGGACTTTTCAGGTATCTCGAGCAGTACATGAACCACTTAATCGCCTTCAAAGTATTGGCACTGCTAAGAAATAGAGTGTTCGCAGCGATTCGTAGACTTGCTCCTGCTAAGATTGAGATGATGAATAAGGGCGACCTCATCAGTGCCATCTCCTCTGACATGGAGCTATTGGAAGTCTTCTACGCTCATACCATATCCCCAGTTTGCATAGCGATGATCACAAGCCTTGTATATGCGTTTTTCTTAGGGCGCATTTCGCCTCTAGCAGCACTTGTAATGCTTATGGGTCACGCAGCCATCGCCATAGTTTTGCCAATGATATTCTCAAAACTGGCTGGAAGTGCTGCAGCTGAGACGAGAAGCTCACTTGCAAGGATTAACAACAGCTTTTTGGATTTACTAAGAGGCATTTCGGAAATAATTAGTTTTGCTTATCAAAAAGAGGCGGTGAAAAAAGTTAACGCGCTTAACACAAGACTTAAAAGTAACCAAGATACGCTAATTAGGCAGCTTGCAGTACTGCTTGCGCTTGAGGACCTACTTGAAGTTTTGGTGACTCTTCTAGTCTTCGTAGTCTTGTCAATGGCTGGAACAGCTGGCTCAGACATCTTCCTAGCAGCTGTTTTAACATACTTTAGTTTTGGCGCTGTTAGAGCCGTTTCACTTCTTGGCAATGGCCTTTCGCAAACGCTTGCCTCGGCTGACAGGGTTATGAAGATACTTGAAGAAAAGCCTATGGTTGAGGAAATTACTGATAAAGAAGACCTAAGTAAAAAAGCTATTGCTTCATACGAAGGTAATATAATTGAAGCAAATAGAATTACATTTGCGTATAAAGATGAAAAGATTTTGAATGATTTTACTTTAGCTATTAAAAATCATGAGTTTATCGGTGTTCAAGGTCCAAGTGGCTGCGGTAAATCGACTATGCTTAAGCTTATCATGCACTTTTGGAACCTTGATGCGGGCGAGATCAAAATCGCTGGCAAAAACATTTTGGATATAAATACGGCATCGCTTTACGAGAATCTTAGCTATATGACGCAAACAAGCGAGTTTTTCGAAGGCAGCATCAGAGATAACCTCTTGATTGCAAAGCCAGATGCGACTGACGAAGAGATTGAGGAAGCGCTACGCAAGGCATCTATACTTGATTATGTAAGCTCACTTAAGAACGGCTTAGACACATATATCAAGGAGCTGGGCGAAAACTTCTCAGGCGGCGAGCAGCAAAGGCTCGGTCTTGCGAGATGCTTTCTGAAAGACGCCGAAATTTATTTATTCGATGAGCCGACAAGCAATTTGGATGCGCTTAACGAGAGCATAATCTTGAACTCGATTATGAAGTATATGAAGGGAAAGACCGTGATTATGGTGAGTCATAGGGATTCGACGCTAAGGATATGCGATAAAGTGATTAAAATATAAATATAATAAATACATGGTGAACAATGATAAAAGAAAAAACATTTCCAATACTAAAAAATAAAATTCCCATCGACAAGGATAAGGAAGCAGCGAAAAAACTATTCGAAAAGAAAATATTTCTCTTGATGGCGGCCATTTACTGCGAAGATATGATTAGTGGCAGTAAAAAGTCCATCAGCAAATACAAGTTCGAAGAAGACATAGATGAGTTTATTCTAAACAGGCCAAAGCTTTGGAAATACAAGATAAACGATACTTACTACGAGCTGATCATGAAGGCCTTTAGACACACAGAGCGCTGCCCGCACTCCTTCTACAAAACCTTCTGCCACCAGTGCCCGACTACTTGTTACAAACTCACGGATTTAGAACAGATAGAGCCGATAATGAAGTACGCTGGCAGAAAAATTATTTTGAAGCATCCGATTATGGGACTAAAATTTGTGATAAATTTGATAAGGTCGAAAAATTTGATAAATAAAAACAAGGACAGAGAAAACTAATTCCCTGTCCTTTTGTATTGATAGATGTTTTTTCTTGTTGATTGGACGAAGTGGACTGACGAGACAAGCGGAATATACATGTTGTACAAGAGCATTGTACATCAAAAAGTGTTAAGTCCATGCACCAAGAGAACAAGTGTTAGCGATGTTCGATTGGCTATGCATGCCTTATGCCAGAGTTTACAAAGAGACGGAACGAAGTGAACGTCGATTTGATTAAACTTACGGCTTTTCCTTCGCTTGCTCGTCTACAAAAACTGATAATTTCTAAACTCGTTCTCCTGCGTGAGATTATCTAATATTTATTTTTCTTTAAATTAATTTTAACTTTACCTTATCTCTATTTGTTAAATACTCTTCCACATCAAACAAGTTTTTCTTATAATGATCTTCCAACAACTTATAATTCTTATGCTTTGTAATATCAAATTTATCAGACAAGAAATGTATTACTACTCTTAGATAAAAATATACCAATTTTAATAATCTCCGTCTAAGTAATCCTCAAGTTGATATTCTTTCCCATCAACTTCTATAAACCATGTGCTATAAGCATCTATATTTAAAGGATTATCATCAACAACATGAGTTTTATAATACTCTGTATATATACTATACACGAGATTCTTTCTTGTGTCATTCTTATCTATTTTCCCATTATAAAAAGATATATATACAGTAGATACTTTTGTATCTTTTTCCCAATATTTGCTTGCAATTTCATCCATGTGATTGGTATTTATGAATGGTTTTAATTTATCTATTACTTTTTTTACATCATTAATTTTAAAATTTTCAGATGTAACAAAATTAATATATAGGGATGGTCTTAAAAATTTTATTTGAATCTCACATATTTTTTTATTTGATGACATCTCTTCTTTAAACAAATGAAACTCTTCACTTGTAACATTTTTTTCTTTAGAACAAGAAGTTATAAATATCAACCCTATCATTAAAGTCACTATTATTAAATTTTTCCTGTTTTTATTTTTCATTTAACCTAACTCCATCTTTTTTTGTAAATATTTCTCTACATCAAATACATTTCTCTTATACTCCTCAATCGAGCTACGTATAGATGCCGCCACTATCAGCGCTATATAATTTGCGATCTTCTCGTGGTCAACGTGCTTTCTCGAGTAAAAGTAGTCGATAATCATGTTAGCGATGGCGCCCGCATACATCTTGCACAGAAAGTCCTTGAAGTCTGGGTCCAGGGCTATATCCATATCTTCTTCTGTCGTTTCAATCACTTTTAGCACTACCTCGTAGAAATCGTCGTAAAAAAAGTCCTTCAGCCCCTCTCTGCCAATCGAGTCGTAGGCGCAATTAAGTATATCCTGATTGCCCTCTATGTAGTCCATGACGAAGAGTATCGCCTCTTTGTGGTCCTTCTTTACGTCGAAGTTTTTCACGACGTGAACCGCCTCCTCCTCGAGCATCCACTTGAAGAGCTCTTCGATGCCGATGAAGTGGTAGTAGAAGGTCTTTCTGTTGACGTCGCAGTCCTTAACTATATCTGAAATTGTGATTTTGCTTAGGCTTTTCTTTTTCATTTGTTTTTTTAATGACTCCGCCAATTTTTTCTTGGTCATAGTCGAAATTTCTTCGTTTTTCATTGTATCACCACTATTATTATACCCTATTTATAATAATAGCTGTCGTTTTTATACATATTTGACCATCAAATTAAATAATTTTGTCCCATTTCACACAAGAACGTGTAAATTGACCAGTTTAACTTAGCTCATATCTGGCTATAATATGTACTAGATTAAAGAAAGGGGATAATTTTGTGAAAAAGATTTTTGCAAAGCTTATTGAAAAGCCTAGACTAATAGTATCGATCTTTGTGATTTTGCTAGTCTTTTCAATAGTTTCGTACCCGAAGATTCGGGTTAACTACAAGATTAATGACTACTTGCCAGAAAAGAGCGACTCGTCTGTCGCCATTGACAAGATGAAGGAAGAGTTTGACGAGGACATCTTTAACGTGCGCGTCATGCTTCCAAAGAAGGATATCAGCGAGGTTTTGGATACTATCAGCGCCATCAAAATGGTGGATGGCGTCAAAACTGTAAGCTGGCTAAGTGATTTCGAAGATGTGATGAAGCCCATGGACTTCATGGATCAAAAGCATCTAGATAGCTACTACAAGGACGGCTCTGCGCTTATAAACATTGCCGTGGATGAGGACAAGGCGATTGAATCGACTGAGGCAATCAGGGAGATTATTGGTGAAGAGGCGGCCATGACTGGCTCTGCCGTGAACACTGCCATCGCTACGACTAACTCGGTTAATGAGATTATCATCGTAACTATCATCGGTGTGCTATTTACAATACTGATACTGATTTTAACGACTGATGCGTGGATTGAGCCCGTCATCATCATGCTTTCACTAGCGACTGCCATACTTATAAATGCGGGCACGAACATCATCTTCGGAGAGATTTCATTCGTGACAAACGCTGCGGGCAACATACTTCTACTCGCCGTGTCCATGGACTATACTGTCTTTGTGATGCATAGGTTTAAAGAGGAAAAGCTCAAGACGAATGACAAGAAGGTGGCAATGATTGAGGCGCTTGATGTGTCGTTCTCGTCGATACTTTCGTCGGCTCTTACTACCATCATCGGTTTCTTGGCCCTTGTCTTTATGCAATTTAAGATAGGTCCAGACCTTGGTCTAGCGCTTGCAAAGGGCGTATTCATCTCGCTTCTAACTGTATTTACGCTTGCGCCTATCATTATTTTGCACTTTGATAAGTACATCGACAAGACTAGCCACAAACGCTTCATTCCAAGCTTTGACGGCTTCGCGCGCCACGTTTTTAAACACAAGAGCGTCTACATCTTGGTCTTCTTGCTACTTATAGTGCCAAGCTTTTTAGCGGCGAGCAAAAACTCATACTACTTCGGCACTTCACACATCTTTGGCCCAGATACTAAGCTCGGCCAGGACAATATCGCCATCGAGGAAAAGTTCGGCGCTGAAGATAACTACGCAATCTTGGTGCCTCTTGGAAACTTAGAAAAGGAAAGGCGTCTTTCTGACGATTTGAGGTCCATGAGCAAGGTTAAGAGCGTTATCTCTTATGTGGACATGGTTGGAGAGACGATACCGACTAGCTTTTTGGACGAGAGCGACCTAAAGAAGCTAAACTCTGATAATTATACTAGGATGATAGTTTCGGTCGACGCGGACTTCGAAGGCGAAGACACTTACAAGCTCATCGACGATATCAAGGCCGCGATAAGTAAGTACTACGGCGAATACTACCTACTTGGCGAAGGCGTATCGACTTATGACCTTAAGAACACTGTAACAGCGGACATGACTACCGTTAATATCATAGCCATCGCCGCCGTATTTATAGTTTTATTGCTTACAGAAAAGTCTCTTAGTTTGCCTATACTCTTGGTCGCAGCCATCGAGACAGCTATATATATAAACATGTCAGTGCCTTACTACCGCTCATCGAGCGTCTTCTACATCGCCTACCTGATCATTTCATCGATACAGCTTGGGGCGACAGTTGATTACGCGATACTTTTGAGCGAGAGATACCTTGAAGAGAGAAAGTCCTTGAACAAGGCGGACGCAGCCATTAACACAGTGTCAATGACGGCCGTATCGATACTGACATCAGCTACCGCGATGATAGTTGTCGGCATCTTGCTAGGAAAGTTCTCAACTCACGGCCTGATCTCGCAGCTGGGCTACCTGCTTGCGATAGGAACGACAGCTTCACTAGTCATAGTGCTCTTCGTTTTGCCGGGCCTACTATATAGTCTCGACGGACTTATTCAAAAAACTACGAAAAACACAGAATTTGTTAATTAAGAAAGGTGATATTATGGATAAAAAGAAAAGATTATTCGCGGGCGTTTTGTGCCTCGTAATGATATTTATGGCTACGGCGCCCATCTTAGCAGCGAGTGATAATGCGAAGGAAGAGGTTGTCTACGCTAGTTTAGGAAGCGATGGTGAGGTCAATAGCCTTAGCATTGTGAATATTTTTGGTAAAGGCGCTAAGGAAGACTACGGACGCTACACTAAGGTCAAGGCCTTAAACTCAGAGGCCGATGTCAAGATGAACGCTGATAAAATCACATTTACAAGCGATAAAGATAGGTTCTACTACCAAGGCGACATGGACGACAAGACTCTTCCTTGGCTAGTTAGCGTAAAATATTACATGGATGGCAAGGAAATGAGCGCGGACGAGATCAAGGGCAAGTCAGGCGAGGCAGAGATCAAACTTAGCATCAAGGAAAACCCTGCCATGGACAAGGAGTTCTTTGAGAAATACACGCTTGAGGTCTCGACTAAGCTCGACACAAAGAAGTTTAAGAACATATCTTCAGACAAAGCCTCTCTTGCAAATGAAGGCGAGATGAAGCTTATAAACTTTATCGCTCTTCCAAACACAGGGCTTGAAGCAAGCATAAACGCTGACGTAGAGGACTTTTCATTCGAAGGCTTCTCCATCAATTGCCTTGATTTAAAGCTAAACATCGACCTTGAAAGCCTTGGACTTGAGGAAAAGGCAGACGATTTGAAGAGCGCGAGCCAAAAACTTAAGGACGCGAGCTACAAAATCAATAAAAATACAAAACCCATTGCCAATGGCGCAAGAGATATAAAGGCGTCGTACGATAAGCTTGAGGGCGCAAACAGAGCCTACATCGAGAAGAGCGTAGAAGTTTTTGATGGCGTAGCAAAACTTGATGCTGGTCTTGAAGCCATTGACGCGAAGTCAGATGAATTAAAGGCCGCTTCAAAGAGCGTGGAAGATGGTCTTGATAAAATTGCTTTACTTGCGCAAAATGACAAGAACATGGCCCAAGCCATTGGCATGCTGAAAGAATCATACAAGGCCTTTGACGCAGGACTTAATGACTACGTGGGCGGAGTGAATGAAGCTCTCAAGTCAAGCAAAATGCTAAACGCCGGCGCAACAGCCATGAGCGCAAAAGCAAGTGAGCTAATAAGTGCAAACTCTAGTATGACTAAGGGCATGGCGAGCTTCACGAAGAGCCTCTCAGACTACCTAGTCGCTACAGACAAGATTACAACAGGCTTTACGAAGCTATATGACGAGATAAAGAGCGAAGAAAATGAAGTTAAAGACAAATTCGTGAAGAATGACAGCGCTAGCACTTATGTAAAGTCATTCGCTTCAGAGAAAAATGAAAACGTTAGATCCGTACAATTCGTACTAAAAACAGAAAAAGTGGAAGAAGAAGTCAAAGAAGAAGTCCACGAAAAGAAAGTAGACGAAAAGAAAAACGTCTTTAAGAAGTTTACAGAACTCTTTAGTAAATAGATTTAATTTATATATACATGAAGGCAAGTCCTTCCAGATAAACCTCTCAAAAATAAAGGATAGAAAAAGTAAAATCTCTATCCTTTGTTTTTTGTGTTAAGTTATTTAATTCTTTCGTTTGTACATAGAAAATAGTTCCATACTGATTAGTCTCATTAAAAAGTGTTTTCCTTCGCTTGCTCGTCTACAAAAACTGATAATTTCTAAGCTCGTTCTCCTGCGAGCCCATATTCGTTCGCTGCGCTCAGCTAGATGGTCTCGCGGGCGGCTCACTTCGCAAAGAAATTAAGACAGTTTTCTCCGAATGCTGCGCTCGTGAAGAACACTTTTCTCACTAAGTGTTCGTTTGAATGCGAAATCTATTTAATTAATAGCCAGTCTTATTAAAAAAATTTGTCTTAGATCTATTTTTGTTTATCGATCATTTTATCCACACCAATTGAAGAACTTAGGACTATCGTCCTAAAACCTTTGCGCTATGCAGAGAAAAATGTGATGATTAAGGGCTCACCAAGGTTCTCGTCCATATGGACGGGTTCTTCTTGAATGCAAAATCTATTTAATCAATAACCAGTCTTCTTCTAACCTCTTCAATACATCTTCTTTATAACGTCTTACAAATTCATGAGTGTTTGTTGCTTCCACCATATCATTCCATCCCCAGAATGTTTCGTCTAGGTCTGTGAATCTCTTTATCATTTGTGGGTTTTTACATTTCAATAACGATAAATTATCATATTTTCTTTCGAAAATCTTGTTTAGTATAACTGCTGCTTCTGCTCTTGTGATATTTGTATCTGGTCTAAATAATCCGTCTGGGTAGCCTGTGATTCTCTTTGCTTGATACTCGCTGCCAATAGCTCTTTCTGCCCAGTGACCTGGAACGTCTGCGAATGGTGCTACGCCATATGGCTTGTTATCGATTGTTGATATCATTTGAGTGAACTCAGCTCTAGTGATAGGAGCGTTTGGTCTGAAGCGTCCATCTGGGTAGCCTTTCATTATGCCTCTAAATACTACTGCGTTGATGGCTTTGTTGTACCATGAGCTTTCTGTGTCAGTGAAGTTTGGTTTTGCTGCTGAACCGATGGCTTCGATGTTTAGTAGTCTTGCTAACATTGCTGCTGCTTCGGCTCTTGTTATTGATCCATTTGGTCTAACTGATCCATCAGGGTAACCAAAGATGTATGTTTTGTGATCTTCGCCTTTTATTTCAATTGGTTCTTCTTCTCTTTCTTCTTCGGCTCTCTTCCATATTGCATATAGAGTTGTGTCTGAGTAAATTCTATCGCCTGGCTTTACTTCGTCAAGGTGCTTTTGGTCGTAGCTCCAGCCTCTGAAGATGTATCCTCTTCTTCTTGGGATATATAGATGCGGCTCGATTAAGTCGCCTTCTTCTACTTCGATATTAGTTATTTCGCCACCTCTGTAGTTTTCGTCAAGAGTAAGAATTACTGTGCTTGGTTCACTTGGCTTTGGTGCTGGCTCACCTTTTGTTTCCCATACTGCATATAAAGTTATATCTTCTTTAACTCTGTCATTAGTTCTTTGATTTAAGTCTTCATACTCGATAACTGTATTTTTCTTTATAAATTTACCTTTTCCGTCTGACTTTGTGTTCCAGCCTTTAAATGTTAATTCTTTTCCGTTAACTACTAATTTTGTTTCATCTACTTTATAATCTTCATCGCTAATAAAAGCTTCTCCAGCTTGATTTATATCCTTGTTAGGCTTTGTATCTTTATCAAATCCATCGCTGTCCATAGCTTTATTAACTACAAATTTTGAATATCCTAAATTTTGTTCTTCTGTATCACCATAAGCCTTAGTATTTTTATCAAAACGTACATATGGAATTGCAAAGTCAAAATTCATTGTATTCTTTGCTTCAAGCTCAGGAATTGCTTGAGAATTTGGAAGGAAAATAGCAATCGCTGCAGCACCACCTGTCATTCTGGTTTTATCAATTCCTACTGCACCTTTAATTACACCTTTACTGATTGATTCTAAAGGTTTATTTGCTTCTAGTTCCGTAGCATAATCTTTTAAAATCTTAATATTTGAGCTCTTACCAGTTTTTAGCTTCATAGGTTGTAATATTTGTCTACCTGTAACAACAGTTGTATTATCAGTTGGATAGTTTGTTTCATCACTGCCATACTTTGCATTGGAGTTATCACTTCTTGGAGTTGTTCTTATAATAAATTTCTTTAATCCATTTGGATTTTCAAAAGAAAATTTGGTTATTAAGCTATCTGGATTAGGTAATGCGATAGTCGGGCTTAGAGAATTATAATTTTCATCTAGAACATCAGAAACAATAAATGTTGAACTTTCGAAAGTCCACTCTTCTTGTTTTTTAGCAACTTCAAATTTAGTATCTAATTCTACGATTAAATCTTCATAAGTGTAGTTTTGAGGATTTTCACCTGTGAAATCTGTAACTCCTTTAGCAGATTTTATAATTCCCAAAGGATTTTCAACTATAACAAATGGAACTCTTGGATCTTCAAAATAAAATTCGGATACAGCTTGCACTTCATATTCATTTTTTTCAGGATCAAAATAATATTCAATTAATCTTTTCTTTGCATCTTTATCCTCAAAGCCTTCAGTTCTTTTTATAAAGTTATCTTTTTCTGTGGCTTCATCTTCGACATCTTTCACTGTTTTTTCACCATTTATATATAATGTTCCGCCACCAGTTTCAAGCATTTTAGCAAAAGCCATTAAATCTGTTACAGGCATAATAACAGGATATAGCACTGTATCCTTGTTTAGTCCCTCAATTGCTGAGATTGACTCTATATCGCGATAAATTACTTCATTTGGATCCATGTTATGAGTAGAGTCATCTTCTAAAAACTTTTTATCAGTTGACCAACCTAAAAATATTTTTCTAAAAGTCCTATATGACCAATCACTTCTTCCTGCATTCTTATACCATTGTCCTAGCTTATCATCTGGAGAATTAAAAGTTTTATCTTCTAATTTTTTCTCTGCTAAATTATACATTTTTATTGTTAGTGGATATTTAATAGCCCCTTCTCCAACTCCCTCAGGCACTATCTCATCGCCTAGTTCAAGTCCATCGGCACCGCCATTATCAAAGACTACCGCTTCATTAGCATCTTCCGCCATCAATTGCACTGGAACTAAGCATAGCAGCATCACGACTGCCATAAGCATGCTTAAAATTTTCTTCATAAATTCCTCCTAAATAGATTTTCTACCTATAATATCTTGGTTGAGAGAAAACAAATCTTTCATTGTTCAATCTATACCAGTGTTCTTCAATGTCTGTGAAGCTTCTGTTGTAGTCGTGTCCGTCTACTGCTTCATATATCTCGTAATAAGCCCAGTAACTTGGTTTTAAGTCTGTGAATGGTTTTAGTTCTGGCTTATGTGTGTCGATGTAGTCCTTATCTGGACGTCTTTCTAGTAGTCTGTTGACTATGGTAACGGCTTCTGCTCTACTGATGAAGCTGTTTGGTCTGAATGATCCGTCTGGGTAACCCGATATCCAGCCCTTTGCTGCAGACGAAACGATGTATCTAAATGCCCAGTGGCCGCCATCGACATCGTTGTAAGGACTCAAGCCCCATGTCAATGCTTCGAATGACTCAGCGATCTTAACGAATTCGGCTCTTGTGATCTTGTTATTTGGTCTGAATGTGCCGTCGCTATAGCCGCTAAGTATGCCAAACTCTGATAAGTAGGCTACTTCTTTGAAGCCCCAGTATGATTCGTCTACATCTGTGTAGTATTTTTTATAATTATAGTCTAGTCCTGGATACTCTTTGAATAGTCTTGCAAACATCGCTGCTGCCTCGCCTCTAGTGATATTAGCCGCTGGTACGAATGTCCAGTCTGGGTAGCCGTACATATATTGCTTATGGTCTTTTTTGTTTAGTTCTGGCTTTCTCTTTGCTTCAACTACAGGCTCTTCTACTTCTTTTTCTTCGCGTTCGTATCTGTCCCTTCTATCAGTAGTACGTCCGCCCCTGTCTCTTCTATATAGATAAACTACATATTGAGTGCCTTCAACTACGTATCCTTCAGCAGGATCCGAGTATGGCGCAAGACCTACGAATCTGTATCTAGGGAAGGCCTTTTCTTCTGTGTAGTAGTAAGTGCCTACAGGTGCATCGATTAGTACAGCGAATTCGTCAAGAATCTTGCCGTCTTCAGTCTCGTATCTAACGTAAACATCGCCGCGTTTTTCTTTTTCTTTGAGAATGGATGTCGCTTTGGCGTCTTTACTGTCTTTGCCATGTGTTACAATTGCTACGTTAGTTACTGATTTAGCTTTTACATCATCTTCGGTAATAGTGTATGAGTATTTAAACTCTTTTGATTCTTTAATATCTAAATCAAATGGTTCTTCATTTAAATTTACTTTTGTATCAGAAATACTTAATTTTTCTAATTTCTTTTCGCCAGTGTTTTTCACTATAACAGTATAAGTTAATACTTCACCAGCTTTTTTGTATGTTGCTTTGTCAACAGTTTTTGTGATTGTGAAGTCAGATTTCTTCTTGATTAATGTGCTAGTTTTTGAATCTTTTTTACTTTCTTTTCCATGTGTTACTGTCGCTGTGTTTGTGATTGATTCTTTATCTATATCAGCTTGTGTTACTTTATAAGTGTAAGTGAATGTTTTTTCTCCATTTACATCTAAAGTAAATGTGTTGTCTGTTATATTAACTAATGAATCTGTTATAACTAAATTTTCTAACTTCTTTTCTCCAGTATTCTTAACTGTAACTGTATATGTTAAAACATCATCAACATTTTCGTAAGTTGTTTTGTCAACTGTCTTTGTGATTGTGAATTCAGATTTCTTTTCAGTAAATTTCCAATAACCAGTGAAAGTTACGTCTTTATCTACTATTGTTTCTTTTTCTTTATCCCATTTAACAAATGTCCAAGTGCCATCATCTGTGCTAACTGATGTTGTTGTTACCACTGTAGGTTTTACTTCTTTACCTTTTTCATATAAGTTTTCATCTTTTGGAAGTAAATCTGTTACTGCTGTTGGAAGTTCTTCAGTTGTACCTTGAGCTTCAAATTTATGAATTACTTTAAACTTATTTGTATAAGTATTTTTAAAGTTATATCCATCTTGACTTGAAGTGTAATGATCTACAGTATTTTCTGTTAAGGTGTATTTTACTTCTTGTTTATTCTTATATTTTGGAAGTTCTTTAAATTCCCATGATTCTCCAGATGCTTCTTTAATTTTCTTACCATTTTCTAAAAGATTTACAGTTACACTTGTTGGTAATGTGCCCTTATTTTCGCCATGTTCCCAAGTCTTGCTGCCTTGTATAGTGATGAATTCAGTTGAGTTTGTAATTGTAAAGCCATTAATATCATTCCCACTTACAACGCCCTTTTCATATCCAGTATATTGTTCTGGATCTTCTTTGACTTGATATCCTCTAAATCTTTTTGGTACTCTAATGTTTCTAAATTCGCCCTTCCAATTGTTTTGAGCATTAAGTTCTATTGGGCTTGCTAATAAAGCACCACCTGATAATAGTTTAACTGTAACTTTATCTGGACGGTTATCATATTCATCATTATTATCATCCCAAACTTTTTCAACTAAAATAACTTTTTCCCAACCAGCGTAAAGTTCATGTTCATGTGGATCAATTATAGATGTGATTTCACCAGTGCCTTCAACAAGTTTTTGTTCTTTAACTAGAGTTTTATCACTTTGGTTTTTATCAGCTTTATCATCATATACTTCTTTTTCTTTATACCAACCTGTAAATTCATAGCCTTTACGTTTTGGCTCAGGGCTTAATTCTGCTAATTTTTCTCCTTTGGCATAAATGTCGTAGATATCTTCTTTCTTGTCTTCAGATGGTAATTTAGTTAATATGCCTTCATCTTCATTTCTTCCTGTTTTTACGTCTTCAAATTTAGCAGGAGTTTTTTGTAATCCATTTGCATGTAAAGTTAGCTTTACCCTTTGACCAAGAACTACTTGTTTAGTCTTTGGATTTAAAACAAAATCCCATTTACCAGTACTTTCTTGATCGCTAAAGTCTGCTATTGCTTGGCTAGTATCTTTTGATACATAATGAATTTGTTTAGCATCTTCAGATGTTGGAGTATAAGATCCGTCTCCTACTGCAACAAGATACCCAACTTTTCTCTTTTGAGTTTCTACAAATAAACTGTTATTACCAGTTTTAGCTGTCTCACTTATTGAAACATTTATTTGTTTTGTCAATGGACCCGTCAAGATAATTTTTGATTGTCCATCTAATATACGAACATCTTTGGCATCAAAGTCAGCATTTGGTGTTATTATTACGTCTTTTACTGCATAAATGCTTTCTCCAGCCATTTCTTCCTTTTTATAAACATGTTGGTTTGTATTTGACCAATCACCTTTTACATTGCCAGAAAAAGTTGCGTAATCAACAATTAGTTCACCGTCATTTAAAACTCCGCCAGCCATGTGGTAAGCCTTGTTGTTTATAATTTGAGCGTTACCTTTTTCAGATTTAGTAAGTGTTACTTTACCTTCGTTGTAAATTGCTCCACCTACGGATGAATATTGGTTGGAGGAGATTTGTCCGCCTTCCATGGTAACGGTGTTACCCTTACCTACAAAAATTCCTCCACCATAAGCTGTCATATCAAAAGCATAAGCTAAGTTATTCAAAAGCTTAGTATCTATTAAAGTTAATTCTGTTCCACCGTTTTTGCCAATTTGTGTATTTAAAGCAATGGCACCACCAGAAATTTCAGCTGTAAAATTTTGTATTGTAGTATTTTCTATTGTAGCTTTTACTGTTGAGTCATCGTAAAATACAATAGCTCCACCGTATTTTGCAGTTTTGTTAGCTCCTGTTTCATTCCAGCCAACACCTGATCCCTTTAACTCAGAATTTTTTAGGTCGAAAGTTCCTATTCCAACTACTTGGATAAGTCCACCTGACTCTTGAACATAAGATCCTTTTCCTGTATTAAAAGTAGAGTTATCAATTAATAAATGTGAACCTTCTGATGTTATCGCTCCACCAGCCATACCTACAGGTTTTTTACCATCTAGTATTGTGAATGAGGAATTAATAACTTTTGCTTTTTCTGTTTCTGTACCGCAATCTTCAAATTTAATTGCACCACCTGTATTAAAAGGTCCAACGATATCAAAAGTAGTACCATAAATTTCTACTTTTGATTCTGTTGCTTCTATAGATCCGCCTTGACGACCACCTGTTGTTTCCCAACCATCTAAGTGGTTTCCTATAAACTTTGTCGTATCTTTAACTGTTGTTGTAGCATCATTAATATAAAGTTCAGATTTATAAAGCTTAATAGCGCCCCCTTCAGCGGCTCTACTTCCGTCTAAAGCTCGTGTGCCTGTATTGTTATTTTCAAAACTACCGCCCTTGATAGTTACTATAGAACCTGCTTCCGCATAAATAGCTCCACCTGAGTATACTTGATCAGTTTGACTGTTCTTTTCAACTTTTCCTGTTGAACCATTTTTCATGATAACGTTTGTAAGGTTAAGCTTTGCCCCTTTAGCTCTAATCAATCTTGCCTCATTAGCTCCATCAAGTGTGATATTCTCAAGTGATAATGTTTTACCGTCAGGAACATAAAACATATTACATCCTTCTATAGAATCCATCTTTAATGGTCCTGCTTTTAATGTCTTTGTACCATCTGACTTGATAGTGATGTTTTTTGTTATCATCAATGTTTCAGTGATAGTTATATCCACATTAACAGTGATAACATCGCCATCTTGTGCATTTGCTATTGCCTTCTTTAATTCAGCAAAATCATTTACCGGATGATTTGCTGCAAAGACGTCAACGCATAGCATCGGTACTAGTAATGCTATCACAAGCAAGACGCTTATAAACCTCTTCATAATTTTTTTCCTCCTTATTATATAGATATAGTCACTACGTTTTTAGACGCAGTAATCTACCCTTATCATATCACCCCCCCCCTAGAATAATCAAGCTTTGCGAGGTTTTGTAACACGATTGTAACAATTGGCGCAAAAAAAGTGAGCACATAGATTAATCTATGTACTCACTTATGGGATTATTATTCATTCATTCTTATCAATATTTATTTAAGTCCTGAACGTAAATATATTATAAGTGCTATCAAGCAAAGCAATATTACAAAGCTCACCATCTTGATTGTCGTCCAAGTAGCATTCTTTTCTGAGCTTACTTCTTCTGTAAGTCCAGCGCCTGCTAGCGCGCTCTTGATTGGCTTATACAAAAGTATAATAAGTGCTGCGTTAACTCCGCCTTTGATTAGGTTAAACGGTATGATAACTGGCATAAGTTTTACTACTTCTGCTCTCGGGAAGCCTGTGTATATCGGTGTTACAACTAGGTTCCAAAGCGACATAACTACTGTTAGCGATAAAACTGCGCATACTAGTGACAAAACTGCTCCCTTTGTTGTTCTGTTTTTGTGGTAGATAGCACTCGCTATACCTGAGAATGAAAGTGTTGCGATGATGTTCATCACTGCGCCCCAAGGTCCTGACTCGGAGAAAGTTATCATCTCAACTAAAACTTCAATCACTGCTGCAACTATCGTTACTAGTGGTCCAAAGATGAAGCCTGCTGTTGTTAGCACCACGTCTTTTGGATCGTACTTAAGAAATGGTAGTGATGTGATCGGGAAGCGAATTATCGCTGTTAAAACTATTGCCATAGCGGCAACTGCTGCAATTAATGTGATTTTTTTTGCTTTTGACATAAAAAAAACACCCTCCTTAATGATTATTCAACTAATAACCTTTAAGATCTTTTTCCATCCTGACTATACAGTCGGCACCTGAATCTCACAGGTTCTGCAAACGCTCGCGGGCTTTACCGCCGGTTAAAAGGAATTTCACCTTACCCCAAAGTATTAGATGTACCTTTATTATAGTCCTCTTGAAATAATTTGTCAAGGCTAAATAAAAAATTCGAGGCTCATCACGGCTTTGCTCCCACTATTCACTTTATA
>ERZ1673742.567-NODE-567-length-45646-cov-7.072492_pt1 | contig 45646 bp, 35 predicted proteins | sample MGYA00580208_ERZ1673742 | MGnify/ENA primary metagenome ERZ1673742 (study PRJEB41218, sample SAMN15661774) | gut metagenome | host: Homo sapiens | place: Canada: London | collected 2015-08-20/2019-03-30 | study: EMG produced TPA metagenomics assembly of...
GAACCTAGAATGACGGTACCAGAAACCGTTGTGTTGCCAATTACACCATAGGCCATCGCTGCTGAACGCAACGAGGAATAATATAGCCAATTCGCGTGAACAAGAGCAAATCACCTGGTCAAAGGCTCGTTGTCAAAGGCTCGTTTGAATTCGCGAGGCCCCACAGCCCACCTCAGCAGTGCACATAACTAATGCATAACCAATGCAGTGCATCTAACTAACGCAATCCCAGATCGAAAGCCCATTCGATCGCAGCTCAAAGTCGATCCGCCCTTCAGGAGACACTTCGTGGTGAAGCGGCTGGCAAACAGCCGCCACACACCACAAACCATCCCTGAAAGGCAATCATCATGACTTCCCCCACAACAACGGCAACAGCAACCGCCCCCATCACACTCGAGCTGGAGTTCTCCGACATCACGGAGCAAATGAACGGCACCATCGGCCGCGTCATCGGCACTGTCACTATCCGTCAGTTCGCGAAAATCATCTCGGGCCTCAACCTCGATGCCAACCCACGCGTGTCCCGCACCGGCCGCATCACCGATGCCATCATGGAAACCATCGACACCACGCCGGAGCTCTTCGCCTACAAGTCCAAGGGTGTGCTCCTGGCCTCCACTCAGTTCACCAGTGAAGACAATCTCTACCGCTTCACCTTCAGCAACCGTCGCATCGAAGGCATCCTCGACGGCGGCCACAACTCGCTGGCTATTGCGCTGTTCGTCCTGGGCAAGCTCACTCCACCGCCTAGCCGCAAAATCAAGACGTGGTCCGAAATGAAGGAGGTCTGGATGGAGCGCTCCGAGGAAATCGAGGAATTGCTTGCCGACGAAAGCCTCACCGAGCTCGATGCCAAGGTTCCGGTAGAGGTACTCGTTCCCGGTGCTCGGGACGAGGACACTGTGCAGGACTTCTCCGATGCTCTGCTCGATATCTGTGCCGCCCGCAACAACAATGCGGAGCTCAAGGCGGAAGCAAAGCTCAATCGCGCCGGCTACTTTGACGATCTGAAGCATGCTCTGCCGCAGGGAATTAGCGACAACGTGCAGTGGCGCACCAACGATACTGGTCGACTAAAGGTGGGCGATGTCATCGCTATGGCGTGGATTCCACTGTCCTGTATTGACCTGCCGAAGGATGCCGACGGCAAGCAGATTGAAGCACCGACCCCTACCAGCCTCTACTCCGGAAAGGCCAAGCTGCTTGACCGCTTCGAGGATGTCATGAGTTCCCCAGAGGTCACTAAGCCCAGCACTGAAAGTATCAATGAGCGCACCGAAGAGGTCGTTCTCTACAACGAGAAGGTCCGCAGTGCCTTGAACCTCACGCGTGACTTCATCGATATTTTCGAGCGCATCAACGCGGAGCTACCCGATCTCTACAACAAGAGCGGCGGCAAATTCGGCGGCATTGATGCTGTTGACAAGGCCAACAAGAAGAATCCGCGGACTGGCAAGACTCCACAGAAGTACTCGAAGTTCTACCGCCAGCCCATCGGCTACGCGATTCCGGACGGGTTCATCTACCCGCTCGTGTACGCCTTTGCCGCACTGCTCAAGCGAAACGAGGACGGCACGGTCTACTGGGGAACCGACTGGCACGAGTTCTTCAATAACCACATGGGGTCGCTGGTCAAGGACTACCGCGAAACCTCCATGAATATGCTGAACCGCGACCCGCAGAAGGTGGGCAAGGAAGCGGGTTCTTACACGAACCTGCTTCGCTCAGCCCAGCTCGCACTCTTTACTGAGCAGCAGTAAAAGGAGTCACCTCGAGAGCCTTGCGCAGTCGACTCAGGCTGCGGCTGCGGCCAAGCAGCTCCATGGACTCGAACAGCGGCGGCGATACCTGAGCACCAGTTACAGCCACGCGCACCGGGCCAAAGGCCTTGCGTGGCTTCAGCTCCAGGTCCTGGATGAGAGCCTTCTGAAGTGCAGCTTCGAGCTTCTCGGTGACGAAGTCCTCTTCGCTGAGCGGCTCCACAGCTGCAATGGTGGCCTCCAGGACAGCAACAGCGTCTTCCTTGAAGTTACGGCGTGCCGAGCGCTCATCGAAGGTGAACTCGTCCTCTTCCACAACCAGGAACTTCGAAAGGTCCCAGGCGTCGGAAAGCGTCTTCACACGAGTCTGCAGCAGCGTTGCCAGGAAAGCGAACTTATCCGCCGGGTAGTCGGACGGGAAGTCAAAGTGGCTTTCCAAATACGTGCGCAGACGCTGTTCGAAGTCCTTCGGATCGAGCATGCGGATATGGTCGGCGTTGATAGCGTCGGCCTTCTTCTGGTCGAAGCGAGCCGGGTTGGACAGCACATCGCGGATATCGAAGGCCTTAACCATCTCGTCCATAGTGAAGATGTCCTGGTCACCGTCCATAGACCAACCCAGCAGAGCCAGGTAGTTCAACAGACCCTCGCGGATGAAACCGTTATCGCGGTGGATGAAGAGGTTGGACTGTGGGTCGCGCTTGGACAGCTTCTTATTGCCCTCGCCCATAACGAACGGCAGGTGACCGAACTCCGGGGTGAACTTGGCGACACCGATGCGCTTCAGCGACTCGTAGAGAGCAATCTGGCGCGGGGTCGATGGCAGCAAATCCTCACCACGCAGGACGTGAGTAATCTCCATCAGAGCGTCATCCACCGGGTTAACCAGAGTGTAGAGCGGTTCACCGTTGGAGCGGGCAATAACGAAGTCCGGAACCAGGCCGGCCTTGAACTCGATACGACCGCGGACGAGGTCCTCGAAGACAATGTCCTCGTCTGGCATGCGCAAGCGAATCACCGGCTTGCGACCCTCTGCACGGAAGGCTTCCTTCTGCTCCTCGGTCAGGTTGCGGTCGTAGTTGTCGTAGCCCAGCTTCGGGTCACGGCCGGCGGCCTTGTGGCGCTCCTCAACCTCTTCAGCGGTGGAAAAGGCCTCGTAAGCTTCTCCAGCGTCAATGAGGCGCTGCAACACATCGGCGTAGATGTCCTTGCGCTGCGACTGGCGGTACGGGCCGTGCGGACCGCCGACGTCGATGCCCTCGTCCCAGTCAATACCGAGCCAATTCAGGGCCTCGATGATTGCCTGATAGGACTCTTCGGAGTCGCGAGCGGCATCGGTATCTTCGATGCGGAAGACCAGCTTGCCACCAGTGTGACGGGCATATGCCCAGTTGAACAGGGCGGTGCGGATGAGGCCAACGTGCGGGGTACCGGTTGGCGACGGGCAAAAGCGTACGCGAACATCTGACATGCTTTCCCACGATACCCGCCCTCCCACCTGCAGGCATGCATAGGGTTTTACATAGGGTTACAGAGTCCACTCCCCTGCCACTTCACCGGCGTATCCGGCGGCGCGCAGCCGCTCAACCCAGCTGCGCAGTGGCGCCTCACCGGTGCCCGGCGCGCCGCGGCCTGGGAAATCGGCAATCTGGACGTGCGCCGGCAGACTCACTCTTCCGGTCTCCACATCAGCGAGCCAAGCATCCACATCGATGCCATTGGCCGCAAAATGGTAAAAGTCCGCGAGCAGGCCAGCACCAGTCTGTTGCGCTAACTCCTCGGCCTGCCAGGGATCTGTAATGGGATAATCGGTCATCCCGGACAGCGGCTCAATCAACGCGCGAACGCCACTGAGCTCCAGCTGTGCAGTAACCTCGGTCAGCCTTTGCAACTGCAAGTCCGTTAGCTCCCCCGAGCGCCCCAGCAGCACATTAGAGCATTTCAGCCCCGTGGCTCGCGCGATCTGGCTCACTGCCTCCAGGTGTCCGGCGGGCAACCCATCAGTATCGAGCACTCCCCGCTGTCCCCCTGCCATATCGCCACCCCACAAGTTCATGGCATACAGGCGCAATCCGTCGTCAAAGAGGTCACAAAAAGCGGAAACCTCATCGGGTGCGGGCACTGCGAGGTCAAATGGCCACCAGAATTCCACGGCCGCGTAGCCGTCGTCACGCGCGGCGTTGACGGCGTCGTGCGGGGACATGTGTGCGTAGACCGTAGAACAGTTAATAATGGTGCTCATGACCAAAACGGTAGTAGTAACTGGTGGCGGCGCGGGCATTGGTCGCGAAATTGCTCTGGCTTTCGCCGCCGATGGCTGGCACGTGCATATCTGCGGCAGGCGTATCGACGCGCTCGAGACTGTTGCCGCCGAAGCGGACAACATCACCTACTCCAGGTGTGACATCACCGACCCCGAGCAGGTCCGTGTGATGTTTGACGACGCGCAGGTGGCTACAGGAACCATCGATGTTGCGGTGCTCAATGCGGGGCTGCCCGGCACGCCCGCAGAGTTCGGTGAGACCGACATTGAAGACTTCCGGGCGGTCATCGATACGAATGTGGTCGGCTCGTACCTGTGTGCACGCGAGGCTTTTTCGCGGATGAAGGCGGGGTGCGAGAGGAAGACAGGGCAAGCGGGCGGCCGAATCCTGGTCAATTGTTCTATCGCAGCGCAGGTGCCGAGAGCGCACACGGCGGCGTACGCGACGTCGAAAAGCGCGCTTGCCGGAATGACCCACGTGCTTGCCCTCGACGGACGCGAGTATGGCATCACGGCAACGCGCATTGATATCGGCAATGCGCAGACTGACCTGTTGGGGACGTTCACAGGCAGCGAGCCGATGTTCGATGCCAAGCAGGCTGCGGAAACTTTCCTCTACGCCGCGAATCTGCCGGCAGGTGCCGTCATCGATCAGCTTACGATTACCGCTGCGGGTATGCCCTTTTTGGGCAGGGGTTAGCCTGCCCCTTAAACTGGAGCACAACTGGGTTTAGATTGAGGAGGCGGGTTAGGGCTATGTCCATGGAAAACCACCCCTCTCTGGGCGGCGGAAACGAAGAAGAACAGCAGGAGAAGTCTCACCCGTCGAACGAGCCTGCAGCGACTCCGAAGCGTTCGACGCGCTGGGACACGTCCCGCCCAACCACCGCTCCGGATTTTTTGCTCTCCCGTGCGCACGGCTCCATCCGCACGCAAGGTATTGAAGAGCAGATTTCCGACCCCTGGCTCGCGGCCGAGGGACTGCACTCGGGCATTCACAAGATGGTGGTCGGCGCCCTGCCCTTCGACTTGGACAAGCCCGCCGCCCTGACCGTTCCCCGGGAAGTCATCCGCTCCTCGCAGCCGCTGGAGCCACCCGCGCACTACCGCTGGAACGCACCGAAGCCTCACGCCAGCATCGTCGCTTACGATCCCCCGCTCGATGAGCACGCTGAGCGCATCGCCGCAGCCATCCGCACCATCGAGTACTCGGCGCTGGAAAAGGTCGTGCTCGCGCGCGCTGTGGAACTCGAAATCGATCCCCCGATTGACCCACTCCTACTCGCATCGCGGCTTATCGACGGATCCCCCAACCGCGATGGCTTTGTCGTGGACCTCTCTCCCGCCGGTTCCGATTACGAGGGCAAGTTGCTCATCGGTTCCTCCCCGGAGATGCTGGTCCGCCGTACAGGCGACATCGTTGAGGCATTTCCCTTGGCCGGGTCGCTGCCGAGATCCCGGAATGAAGAGGTGGACCGGGCGTCGGCTCGTCGTTTAGCGGACTCGCGCAAGAACCTGGATGAACACGCCTTCGTTGTCGATGACATTGCCGACAACCTGGCGCCGCTGTGCAGTTCGCTGGATGTTCCGGACAGCCCCGAGCTGATGAGCACCGCCGAAATGTGGCACTTGGCCACGCATATCCGCGGTCGATTGAAGGATCCGTCGCTGTCCGCGCTGGATTTGGCACTGGTGGTGCACCCAACACCAGCCATTTGTGGCACACCGACGGAATCCGCCTTCGGCGTCATTCAGGCCGTAGAGACCGACCGCGGCTTCTACTCGGGCGCTGTCGGCTGGTGCGATGAGAATGGCGACGGCGAGTTCGTGGTCTCCATACGCTGCGCCGAGATTGACACTGAGGGCTCCGTGGCACGACTATGGGCCGGAGGCGGCATTGTGTCGCACTCCGACCCAGAAGAAGAAGTCACGGAGACCAGCGCCAAAATGGGCACTGTGCTCCGCGCTTTTGGAGTTAAGGGCGCTTAAGCTCCTAGCAGCTTAAGCTCGCTCCACCGGGTTGGCCAGCTTGCCGATACCCGGAATCTCGATTTCGATGCGGTCGCCCGGGAACATCGCAGCGGTACCGGCCGGGGAGCCGGTGCAGATGACGTCACCCGGCAGCAGCGTAATCGAGGCGGTGATGAACTCGATGATCTCCGGGATGGACATAATCATCTGGTTGGAGTTGGAGTCCTGCTTAGTCTCGGTAACACCCTCGTGAGTTAGGTGCGCCTTGATTGGCAGCTCGTTGTAGTCCAGCTCCGTCTGGATCCACGGGCCCAGCGGGCAGAAGGTATCGATGCCCTTTGCGCGTGCCCACTGACCGTCGGCGAACTGCAGGTCACGGGAAGAAACATCATTGACGATGGTGTATCCGAAGATCACATCGTGAGCGTTTTCCTTCTTGACGTTCTTGCACGGTTTACCAATAACCAGTGCCAGCTCGCCCTCAAACTCAACGTTAGTGGCGAAATCCGGAATACGAATCGGCGCTTCCGGGCCAATGACGGCCGTCGGCGGCTTGATGAACATCGTCGGCGGCAGCGATTCTGCCGACTTCTTGAACACCTCGGCGACGTGGTCAGCGTAGTTACGACCAATAGCGATGACCTTCGACGGCAGCATCGGGGCAAGCAGACGTACGTCGGCAAGCGGCCAGGAACGACCAGTCTTATTCAGCTGACCGAAAGGGTGCCCTTCGATCTCGTGCAAAGTAACTTCATTGCCTTCGCCCTCGACGAGCGCGAAGCACATGCCCTCTGGGTGGGCGATTCGAGCAATACGCATAAAAATAGGGTACACGTCACATTGCGATAATTATGCAACGCCCCCCACTCTCAAGCACTTACGATTTAAACTCCGCGCGATTCCTGCGCAAGCCACACCAGCGCACAAGCCAGCGCATCGTTGAACGCGTGGTGCGCCTTAAGACGGGGAATGCCGTACTTGTCGCACAGTGACCACAACCGCAGCTCATCACGGACGGGCTCGCGGTTGGCCCGCAAAATCGCGTCGTACTCGCGTGTCATAGTGTCCGCCACCGGCACATCAAAGCGCGCATCAAAGTACTTCCGGCACAACGGATCCAGGAAACCAACTTCCATCCGCGCGTAGTGCGCCAGCAGCTTCCGTCCGCGCAGAGCTTCTAACAGCTTGCCGACGGCTACCTCTGCCTCTACCCCGGTTGCGACCATGTCGTCGGTAAGCCCATGCACCGTCGCCGACTCGCCGACGCTCACCTCCTCGCGCTCTGGGCGGATGAGAAGATGACCCGACTCTTCCAGGACGATGTCGCGGCCTTCCACTGCCACCCAGCCGATGGAAAGCAGCTGATCTTTGGAAGGATCCAGACCTGTGGTTTCCACATCGACCGCGAGCCAGGCATTGTCGCGGATAGGTGCGTCCAGGAGTTTCTTGCGGGGTCTAAAAAACTTCAACATTGCGCGCTCCCACAGCTAACTCACACAGCTAAACTCACACAGCTAAACTACGACATCGCCCGGATGGGATACTTCGCCCCGAGACTCTGCTGCAACTTGCGGATAACACCAAACGCATCGCGCAGATGCTCCCGTTCCAGGCTTGATAGGCGCTTCGGATAGATGTGGTTATTCGGCTGGGTGCTTGCGTTGAACTGGGCCTGCTGGTGATGAAGCTGCACCGTGCACAGGAACTCGAACGCATCCGCAAGGTCCTGAGCACCTTGGCGACTCACGCTTCCGGCTCCGGCACTTGCTGCCAAACGCTCACGTGTCGACAGCTGTGGCAGACCGGCTGCCACAGCAAATAGACGCGCCATCTGCACCACAGCAGCAGTTCCCCCCTTCTTGATGTCCAGGGTTTCCGCGTGCTCGCCACCCTTTTCCAGCACTAGGCCACGGAAGAAGCCGAGCGGCGGCTCCCGCCAGGCCGCGAGTTTGGCCAAGTGCGCGTGCAGACGCTGCGACCCCTGCGCCAGCGGCAGGTAGGCAGCGCGCAGTTCCTCCACTAGTTGCACGTCGCCCGCCACCCCACGCATGTCGAAGAAGGTCTGTGCATGTAGCAACGCCTCCGCCTCCGGTGCCGTAATCCACCCGTGGAAAGTGCGCAGCCACTGCGACTTGGTCATCCGCCACGCAGGGTTACTGGCCATCATGTCCCCTGGACAGAGCGGATAACCAACTCGGTCGAGGTTAGTGCAAATCTCGTCGCTAAGCGCGGCGAAATAGTCAGCGTGAACGTCGGCATCGTAGTCGTCGGCGAGAACCAGCGCATTGTCCTGATCGGACGCGAGCCCCATCTCCCCGCGCCCATGCGAGCCCAGTACCGCAAACGCGTAGCTGACCGGCGGTGGCCCGAGCTTTTCCTCAGCAAGCGTGACCAGACGGCGAGTGACAGCATCGGCCACGGCAGTCAGCAGCTTGGCGACCTCCTCCCCCGAGTCACCCCGGTCAATGAACCGGCCGACAATTCGCCGCGCGTTCTGAGCAATCTCCGCAATCTCCGAAATATCACTCTTTCGCGCCAGCGTCGCCGTCGCGTACACGGGATCGGTGTGCAGACTGCGCAAGAGGTCACCAATGACAATCATGCCGACCACTCGCGTCCCGTCATGCACCGGCAGATGATGGTAACCGCGCTCGGCCATCAGCAGCATGGCTTCAAAAACAAGCAAATCAGGATTGATAGTCTCCGGGTTCTCTGTCATCACTTCGCTTACAAGCGTCGCCGCTGGCTTAGCCTCTGCCAGTACCCGACGCCGAAGATCGCGGTCAGTGATAATGCCAACGAGTGGGCTTTGGTTGGCGCCTGCAGACTCCATCACCAGCAGACTGGAGACATTCCGCTCCGTCATAATCTGCGCGGCCACTTGCACTGTCGCGTCAGCGCTGCAAGTCACCAGCGATGTTTCCATCAGGTCCGCAACCCGCGTACGCAACGATTCCGATGCGGCAGTACTCCGCAGCTTCGATGCCACTGCACGAATGCGTGCGTTTTCTCCGCCGTAGTAGCGCCGAACTTCAGCAAACTGGTCATTGAGCTGGTTAAAGACCTCCTTGGAAATCACCAGTAAAACGCAATCCTCCACCGCCGTCATCGTGTACAGCGAGGGATCGCTACTCAATAGTGTCGAATAGCCGAGATGATCACCCACATCGCGCCGGTCCAGCAGAGTGCCCGCAGGATCAAAGACATCCACCATGCCAGAGCGAATAATGAAACAGCTGTTATTATCCGCACCCGCCCGGATAATCTCCGTACCACGACGGGCATAGCGCATGGTCAAAAGCGGTGGGATAGTCGCCCGCTCTTCATCGGAGAGGTCCGAAAAGGGGCGAGTGTGGCTGAGGAAGTCTGCGATCTCCGCAAGCTCGACGGTCATGGGGGCAATTATCCCCTATTTTTGGCCCCAATAGGAGTGATTTGCGGGAATACTCGACCTTATGACCAATTCCACACACAGCGCTTCAACGAATCCCGAATGGCCGCTCGATGCCCACATCCTCGGCAGGATGGACAAGCTCGCGGCACTCGTCGCCACGCTTGACGACGACACCTTCAACGCAACCCTCCCCATCCCAGCCATTAACTCCCTGGCAGTGCTGCTACGGCATGTGACTGGATCTGCGAGGTACTGGCTCGAGCGCGTCTGCCTTGGGCGCGATTATGTCCGCGATCGCGATGGGGAGTTTTCCGCCCATTGCAGTGTTGCGGAAGGACTGGAGATTTACCACCGCGATCGCGCGGCTATTGAATCCGCGCTGGTGGAGCTGCAAGGCGTGGACCGCGCTGGTGCTCCTGCTGCGATTCCTACCGATAAAGACCGTTGGTGGTGCGGCAGCATTGAAGGCGTGATTGTGCATGTCTTCCACGAGGCGGCTCAGCACCTGGGGCATGCGGAGATTACGAGGGATGCGCTGATGGCGGGGCTGGGAGAGAACCCCGGCAAAATTGGGAACGGGGCTCGCGATACCCGCTCCCTCAACACACTTGACACGGTTATCGATGTACTGCGTCAAGTCGGGCATGCGTCAGACTTCATTGAGCACACTGCCGACGGAAGGACTCACATCACTACCGTTGACGGCAAGACTGTGATTATCTAGCCCCTGCCCTATTTTTAGCGCGCCACTGCACGCTCTACTTCAAAGCAGCCGCAATACGGTCGCCGACCTCAGTGGTCTTAATCGGCCCATCACCACGGTTGGCCATGTCAGCTTCCACAGCAGCTTCGATGCGCTGGGCGTCTTCCTCACGGCCCAGATGGCGAAGCATCATGGCACCCGACAGAATGGCTGCCGTCGGGTCAGCGATCCCCTTGCCGGCAATGTCGGGTGCAGAGCCGTGAACGGGCTCGAACATGGACGGGTTGGTATTGGAGGCGTCAATGTTGCCGGACGCTGCCAGGCCGATACCGCCCGAAACTGCACCAGCTTCATCAGTAATGATGTCGCCGAAGAGGTTGTCGGTGACAATGACGTCGAAACGTGATGGGTTAGTGACCAGGTAAATCGTCGCAGCGTCGATGTGCGAGTAATCGACATCTACCTCAGGGTATTCCTTAGCGACCTCGTCGACCGTACGCTGCCACATACCACCGCCGTGCACCAGCACATTGGTCTTGTGGACGAGAGTCAGCTTCTTGCGACGGGTCATAGCCAGCTCGAAGGCGTAGCGAACAACGCGCTCAGCACCGAAGCGGGTATTGACGGAGGTCTCGTTGGCAACCTCGTGTGGCGTGCCGACGCGAATCGCACCGCCGTTACCGGTGTAGGCACCTTCGGTTCCCTCGCGGACGACCACGAAATCAATTTCGCCCGGGTTCTTCAGCGGAGACTCGACGCCCGGGAAGAGCTTGGAAGGACGCAGGTTTACGTGGTGATCCAGCGCGAAGCGCATCTTCAGCAGCAGGCCGCGTTCGAGAACGCCCGGAGGAACGTTCGCCGGGTCACCGATGGCACCGAGCAGAATAGCGTCGTGCTCGCGCAGGGAGTCAAGGTCGGCGTCGGTGAGCAGTTCGCCATTGCGCAAGTAGCGACGCGAACCGAGGTCATACTCAGTGGTGTCGAACTCGCCGATAGCGGCCCTCAGCACCTTCAGTGCTTCTGCCGTAACTTCCGTGCCGATGCCATCCCCCGGGATGACGGCGATCTTCAGCTTTCCTACCTCAGTCATTTTTTGAGATACCCTTCTCACTATATGGACACAAATGAGTGTAGCAGAACCTAGCACTCACTCCCCATCACCGTCTCCGCGGTTTTTACCATCTCTATCGCTTTCACCATCCCTATCACTTTCACAATCCACCCCGTCTACTGTCCTCCCCTTTTCCAAATCCCTCCGCACCTTACCCACCAGGCTGCGGAGACTGTCATGCAATTTGCGACGTTTCTCATTGTGCTCGGCCAGCGCAGCGGTTTTCTTTTCAGTCTGCGAGGCAAAGGTGTACCGACCATGCCCAGTGTGCTCTTTGTCCGACTGCGCAAACGACCCCTCATCACAAGAGAGGAACGTCCAGGCTTCAGTCCCATCATCACCTCGAACAACTCGCCACATACCAGCAGTTTTGAGGTTGTGGTGCCGTCGACAGAGACAATGGAGATTATCTGTGTGCGTAGCCCCTTCCGTTTGCCGCTCACCACCGGAAAGACTGTGATCAAATTCCACAATATGGTCGATATCGCACTTTTCCGCAGGGACATCGCATCCAGGAAAACTACACACACCGTCACGGGCACGCACGAATGCACGCTGCGACTCGGAGGGCCGATAGCCCTCAACTGCACTATCCCCCAGCACCCGCAATGTCGATACCCGTTTCAGCCAAGACTCGGCCACCAGCGTAGAAAGCCAACCAGCACCAGCGAGCCACACTGGAGTGTTTTCCGGTTCGCCATCCTCCCCGGGAGAGAGCACTCGGAAGAGCTCCAGATTCACCTCCACCTCACAAGTACCGCGTAGCGCATGCATGAAAGCTGCCGCGCGACTCACTTTCATCTTCTTAGCCACTGCGTCGATAATTGCAAGAGCTTCCACCGCATGATGTCGCTCGAGCACAGTAGTCAGCGTTACCACTCCAGCGTCACCACGTTCATCAACCGCGATAAACTCCTTAGCCGTCATGCGATCGCCAAAGTAGTCGAGAGCCGCAGCTTGAACCTCCTGCACCTCTTTCGACTCCTCAGGACTATCCGCAGACCCTCCACCCTCCTCGACTTGGTATGCCGCCGCATCAATTGCAGCATCTACGGTCGCTTCCACATTCCGGGCCAGGACCCTATCAGTGTGCAACCCAGCGACATCCACATCGCGTGGCCGCACTTCGGGAGCACACTCACCAATCACTCGCTGCACCCGCGTTGCCATCGCCCGCACGCCACGGAGCGCTTCCCCGTCTCGCCTTGGCTTAACGACGGCCACGAGACCTGACTCAACTGCGTCAACTTTTTCATCGACTACAGGGCGTGTGTGTTTTCCGAGCATTGCCAAATGCTTCATTGACAAGTGCCCGCGCTCCTGGCACATTTCCGCCAATTGCGGCATGCGCCCAAGCATGTAGCCAATTTCCATATATTTATTAACTTCGGTACGAGAGATTCCGAGCACCACCGACCAATAAGCCAGATGAGCTTCAACATCGCCATCATCTGGTGGCGCCACCTGCTGTGCGATAACCACTTGCAAGCGATTAATCTCCCGCATCACTTCGGCGAGCGGATGAGCCCTCACCTCATGACTGAAGCGAAATTCCCCACACGATTCCAACTCTGACATTGCACTGTCCCCTCCCTAACGAGGTCCCCTAACGAACAGTTCTTTATCAATTCGCCCACACCATATCCCCCACCCCGGATTCAAACCGCCGCCCAAGCCCAAGAATCACCGCCAAATTCGAACACTCTTTCGAGCGGATACTAAAAGCAAATCCCGCCCTACGACGCAAACTTCGTCGTAAAGCGGGAAACGCACTAGAACCTTAGTCGACCGGCTTCATCGAGCCGTTCTCAAGGAAGCGACGGTGGAAGTCGTAAGAAGTACCCAGGTCATGCGGAGTGTGCAGGTACGGAGTGGCCTTCTCAGCACGCTCAACGTACTCGAGCAGCGCCTCCTTGTACATTGGGTGAGCACACTTCTCGATAATAAGGCGGGAGCGCTGACGTGGAGCCAGACCACGGAGGTCAGCCAGACCCTGCTCAGTGATGATAACCATCACGTCGTGCTCAGTGTGGTCAACATGGGAGACCATGGGCACGATAGCAGAAATATTGCCATTCTTAGCCAACGACGGAGACACGAACGATGAAATGTAGGCGTTGCGGGTGAAGTCGCCGGAGCCACCAATACCGTTCATCAAGCGCGAGCCAGCCACGTGAGTGGAGTTGACATTACCGTAGATGTCGGCCTCAATCATGCCGTTGGTGGCAATCAGACCCATACGGCGAGTCAGCCCCGGGTTATTGGAGAGGTCCTGCGGACGCAGCACAATCTTGTCACGGTAGTCAGCAGCATTCTCATTCATTCGAGCTGCATATTCCGGAGACAGCGAGAAAGCAGTGCCGGAAGCCATGGTCAGCTTGCCAGCATCCATCAGGTTAATCATTCCATCCTGAATAACCTCAGTAAAGGAGGTCAGGTTCTCATACTTGGAGTCAAGCAGCCCCGCAAGCACAGCGTTTGGAATGTTGCCGACACCCGACTGCATCGGCAGCAGGTTCTCCGGCAGACGTCCGGCCTTGACCTCACAATCGAGGAAGTCGAGCAGGTAGCCCGCAATGGCCTTAGAGTCATCATCCAGCGGCTTGAACGGCGAGTTACGGTCCTCGGCGTTAGTCTCAACGACAGCAACAACCTTGTCGACATCAATCGGAACATACGGGGTGCCAATACGGTCACCCGGAGTCAGAATCGGAATCTCCTTGCGGTTCGGAGGCAGACCGACACTGTAGATATCATGCATGCCCTCGAGGTCCTCCGATTGCCAGGAGTTGACCTCGATGATGATCTTCTCGGCGGCATTCAAATATGAAACACTATTACCAACCGAAGAGGAAAGAATCAGGGAGCCATCGGCCTTAATGCGAACGGCTTCAACGACGGCAACATTGACCGGACCAAAGAAGCCCTGCTCCGTCATCGGACCAGAGTGCGAAAGGTGAATATCACTGTAGTACGCGTCGCCCGCATTAATGAGGCTACGCATTGTCGGATCAGACTGGTATGGCATGCGCCACTCGACACCGTTGGCCTTTGCCAACACACCATCGAGCTCCGGAGCGGTAGAAGCACCGGTCAAGACCTTAATCTTGAACTCATCACCCCGTTCATGAGCGGCCTCCATACGCTCAGCGAGAGCCGGCGGAACAACCTTCGGGTAACCGGCGCCGGTAAATCCGGCAAAGCCCACCATATCTCCGTGATTGATGAACTGTGCCGCCTCCTGCGCGGTCATCACCTTGGATTTGAGGCCGGCATGGGCAATACGATCTGACATGAACTCACCTTTCTGCATCCCCCAACGCGACTATCGGGGGTAGCACTTCGAATACCGAAGCACACCCCCCAACCCTATCAACGAAGCGGTTAGCGCCCTTCATTCAGAAGTCCGAAAGCGCCCCCATTTTAGGCACGCTCCACGCGCCACTAAAGCCGACTACAACACTGTTTTATGCCCTATGTCACAGCTGGCCAACAATCAGCCATACGACACATTTACAACCTCCTCCCACACCTTAACTCACGCACGCGTTATTGATAATCATTTTCAGTACGCTAGTCTTGTTGGGTGACTTCTACCGAATTTTCTGATACCACTACCCCGACCACTCCCGTCACCGTCCTGTCCGGATTCCTGGGCGCCGGCAAGACCACGCTCCTGAACAACCTCCTGGCAAACTCACAGGGACGCAAAATCGCGGTTATCGTCAACGACTTCTCGGAAGTCAACGTCGACGCCGCCCTGATCGAGCAGGGCACATATCTCGAGCGCGGCGAAGACCGTTTCATCGAAATGTCCAACGGCTGCATATGCTGCACACTTCGAGATGACCTCGTTGAAAACGTCGGCAAGCTAGCGCGCAGCGGCAAGTTCGAGCACATCGTCATCGAATCCACCGGCATCTCCGAGCCCATGCCAGTCGCCGCTACCTTCGAGTGGGAATTCGACGACGGCCGTCGCCTCGCCGACATCGCCCCCATCGACACGATGGTCACGCTCGTCGATGCCTCCACATTCCTCGACAGCCTCCGCCAGGGACGCGCACTGCCTGACGACGAACGCACGGTCGCCGACCTCCTTGTCGACCAGGTGGAATTCGCCGATCTCATCCTCATCACCAAATCCGATCTCGCAGGCGAAAAGCTCACCGGCGGTACCGAGGAAACCATCCGCGCAATGAACCCTCGTGCACGCATCGTCCGCGTGACTAACGGAGAAATCGCCACCTCCGCCATTCTCGACGCATCGCTTTACGACGAAGGCACGGCGGCCACTTTCCACGGATATGCAGAAGAACTTGCGAATCCCCACACGCCGGAGACCGAAGAATACGGCATTTCTTCGGTTGTTTTCCGAGGCAACCGCCCCTTCGACCGCGAACGACTAATCAAGGCCCTCCGCGGCACAAAGGGCCTCGTACGATCCAAGGGACACTGCTGGATTTCCGACCGCCTCGAAGTCGCCCACGTGTGGAGTCAGGCGGGGCCGAACCTGAAGATCACCCCTGCTGTCATGTGGGCACAGACCGATGTCCCACCATCCAATGAGGTCGTACTCATCGGTGTGAAATTTAACCCAGAGGCCACACTGCAAGCGTTCGAGGATGCCATGCTGACCGACGAAGAAGTGCGGGAGTTGCTGTAACAAAGCCCCTGGAAGAGCGCCGATAAACGACCGACTGAAGCGATTGGAGTGCCCTAAATCACTTCCCAACCTGCGGGTGTGGCAACACACTGTTAGCGCATGCTAGGTTAAGCGACAAAACTAAAGTCGAACAGTCTACTTAGGAGATGACATGTCTGATCGCATCGCACATGCCGGTTTGCGCGGCAAGGTAATGACCGCCGACGAGGCGGCACAGTTTATCAATCACGGTGATGCCCTCGGCATCTCTGGCTTCACCGGTGCTGGCTACCCGAAGGCCCTGCCGACTGCGCTGGCAAACCGCGGCAAGGAGCTCCACGCCAAGGGTGAAGAATTCGCTGTCGACATCTACACCGGCGCTTCCACTGCCCCGGACTGTGACGGCGTGATGGCAGAAGCTGACATCATCCGCTACCGCATGCCGTACCAGGGAGATCCGGCACTGCGTAAGTCCATCAACTCCGGCAAGGCAAAGTACCAGGACATCCATCTCTCCCACTCCGCGCTGTACATCGAGCAGGGCTTCCTGCCGATTGACGCCGCAATTGTAGAGGTCACTCGTATTACGGAAGATGGACACCTCATTCCGTCGTCAAGCGTTGGCAACAACGTTGAGTGGATGGACAACGCCGACAAGATCATCATTGAGGTCAACTCGTGGCAGTCCGAGGAACTCGAGGGCATGCACGACATCTACCGCATTCAGCACCTGCCTAACCGCACGCCGGTGCCGATCAACGCCCCGGGTGATCGCATTGGTACCCCTTACATCGACATCAACTTGGACAAGGTTGTCGCTGTTGTCGAGACCAACGCGCCGGACCGCAACTCCCCGTTCAAGCCGTTGGATGAGACCTCAAAGGCCATTGCTGGTCACTTCCTCGACTTCCTCGAGGGCGAAGTTCGCGCGGGTCGCCTGGCTTACGACCAGTACATCATGCAGTCGGGCGTCGGTAACGTGCCGAACGCTGTGATGGCGGGTCTGTTGGACTCCAAGTTTGAGAACATCAAGGCCTACACCGAGGTTATTCAGGACGGCATGATTGACCTGATTGACGCAGGTAAGATGACCGTCGCTTCAGCTACTTCGTTCTCCCTGTCTCCGGAAGCGGCAGAGCGCATGAACAACGAGGCTGCTCGCTACCGCGAAAACATCATCCTGCGCCCGCAGCAGATCTCCAACCACCCGGAGGTTGTCCGCCGTGTTGGTCTGATTGCCACCAACGGCATGATTGAGGCCGACATCTACGGCAACGTCAACTCCACCCACATCAACGGCAGCCGCATGATGAACGGCATCGGTGGATCCGGTGACTTCACCCGTAACGCCTTCGTTTCCTCGTTCATCTCGCCGTCGCTGGCGAAGGACGGTGCGATTTCGACTATCGTTCCGTTCGCTTCGCACATTGACCACACCGAGCACGACGCCATGGTCATCATCACCGAGCGCGGATTCGCTGACCTGCGTGGCCTAGCACCGCGTGACCGCGTGGCTAAGATGATTTCCGTTGCACACCCGGAGTACCAGCCACTGCTGGAGGAGTACTACGAGCGGGCGCTGAAGACCGCTCCGGGCATGTCTACCCCGCACGATCTGCGCACTGCCTTCGACTTCCACGTCAACATGATTGAGAAGGGCTCGATGAAGGGCTAAGGCTTGTAAAACAGCTATAAGAAGCAGCAGGCAAACAAAAAATCCCCTCCGGTTGGAGGGGATTTTTCATAGGCTAAGAAGTAGCTCTAAAACGCCTAGGCGCTCAAAACTAGTCCAGCTCAAGCTGCAGAGCGTGGGTAGCGGAGATTTCCTCGGCAATCTTTTCGACGAGCTCCTCCGGAACCTCCTTGGAAACGCGCAGCACCAGGATGGCAGTCTGATCTGCTTCCTGCGGAGACAGAGCAGCAGCCTCGATGTTGATGCCGGACTCACCCAGGGTGGTAGCTACGCGGCCCAGAGCACCCGGAACGTCCTTGTACAGCAGGAAGAGGTTACGGCCCTGAGCACGCATGTCGATGCCGCGGCCATTGATACGAACAATCTTCTCAACGCGGTTCAGGCCAGTGAGAGCACCAACGACGGTAGCGGTGGAGCCATCAGCGCCGATGACCTTGACCTCGAGGACCGAGCGGTGGGAGACGGACTCCGGCTCAGTCTCGACAGTGAAGGTCACACCCCGCTCTTCTGCAATACGCGGAGCGTTAACGAAAGTAACAGGCTCTTCCACCATGAGGGAAAACAGTCCACGGATTGCTGCCATCCCCAGAACGTTAACGTCCTCAGTGTGCAGCTCACCGCGAGCGGTGACCTCAACAGCGGCCGGAGCGCCCTCCAGCAGACCACCAGCAACCAGACCCAGCTCACGAGCCAGCTCGAGCCACAGGGCCACCTCTTCGCCAACAGCGCCACCGGAAACGTTGACGGCATCCGGGACGAACTCGCCAGCCAGTGCCAGCAGTACGGACTTAGCGACATCGGTACCGGCGCGGTCCTGAGCCTCAACGGTGGAGGCGCCCAGGTGCGGAGCACAAACAGTTTCCGGCAGGCCAAACAGCGGGGAATCCGTGCACGGCTCGGTCGCGTACACATCGAAGCCAGCACCGCGGATGTTGCCAGCCTTGATCGCGTCGGCAAGCGCCTGCTCGTCGACGAGACCGCCGCGGGCAGCGTTGATGATGATCTGCCCCTTCTTGGCCTTGCCCAGGAGCTCAGCATCGAACATGCCAGCGGTTTCCTTGGTCTTCGGCAGGTGGATGGTCACGAAATCAGCACGAGCCATCAGGTCTTCCAGCTCAACCAGCTCAACACCGAGCTGAGCAGCACGGGCCGGGTTCGCGTACGGATCGTACGCAATGATGTTGGTCTCAAAAGCAGCGAGACGCTGCGCAAACAGCTGGCCGATGTGACCGAAACCGACGATACCGACGGTCTTGCCGAAGATTTCGACACCCTTGAAGGAAGAGCGCTTCCACTCCCCCTCACGCAGGGACGCGTCCGCAGCCGGCAGCTGGCGAGCGGTGGCCAGCAGCAGCGCGATTGCGTGCTCACATGCAGAGTGAATATTGGAGGTCGGAGCGTTGACAACCATGACGCCGCGCTTGGTAGCGGTATCGATGTCGACGTTATCCAGGCCAACGCCGGCACGGCCGACGATCTTCAGATTCGGAGCCGCCTCGAGGACTTCCTGATCCACGGTGGTAGCGGAGCGGACGAGCAGTGCGTCAGCGTCACCAACCGCAGCCAGGAGCTCAGTGCGGTTCGGACCATCTACCCAACGGACCTCAACGGAATCCCCCAATGCGTCCACTGTGGACTGTGCCAGCTTGTCGGCGATGAGGACAACGGGGCGAGCGTTCTGGCTCACAAGCATCTCCTGGTTTGTCTCGAAAAATTTATGCAGTATGTGCGGTGTCACTTAAGAAAACTACTAAAGCGTGCACGCGCATTACGTCTCATCATAAACTCTGGGGGTGAGGCGCGGGGGTACTTACCTAAGCAAAACGGCGCTTACTACCCTTTGTTTAGGGAGTAAGCGCCGTTGCCCCCGACATTCAAGTCGGCAAAATTCTTCGCGTTATATTTTTATTTCTGCTGGTCTATAACCTACTGGTACGTAACCAACCATGGACGCGGTTCGATGTTCATGGTCTCCTCAGGAGTAAACATCGGCTGGTCCTCGTCGATGAAGTTCTTCCACGCCTCGAAAATCTCCGGCTGCAAATCCTGCAGCATGACGTTCCAAGTCTCAAACTTTTCCTGCGCGGTGCCATGGCCGTCGGCATGCAGTACGAATGCGAGCTCCGGGTGCGACAGATCCAGCGTCTCGCGGTCGCGAATCATCTGTAGCTGGAACTGGTGCAGCATCAGCATCTTCTGCGGAAGGTTGTTCTTACGAGTCAGCTCAGCCAGCCAATCAGCAACGCGGTTGACCTCTTCAGCCTTAACGTGACCAACCTGAGTCGCCGGAACCTGCCCCGGTTCCATCTTCCACTCCGGATCCAGCGCCAGACCGACGTTTGGCATCTTCAGCAGTTCTTCGTAGAACTTGGCCTGGTCCAGGAAGTCTGCACTGCCCGGCTGCAAATCGATGATGACGTAGCCGCCGGCCTTGGTCATGGCCTCGACGTACGGCTTCAGAGTCTCAACCGGAGCTGGCTCAGAGTAGTCACCGCGCGGGCCCGGGTCTGCCTGTGCGACTGAAGCAATAATCTCGAAGGCCGGCAGTACCGGATCATCAGCGAACTTCTCGTACTGCTTGACGTAGTCCTTCGCGCGGGCGACGGCATCCTCCGGATCATCCTCGCCCATCACACCCAATGGAGCGGCACCTGGGTGACCATACGTTGCAATCAGATGACGACCGGGGAACAGCAGTGTGCCTCCACCCGGCAATTCCTTAACCTTGTCATTTTTGGCAAGCTCGATGGACTGATCGAACTTGTCCTTATCGCCGAAAACCTTACCCAGGGCAATCAGGGACTCGCCGTCGCGAGCAGCCGAAATCGACTCAGAGGTAGCACGCGCGTCGCCCACTGGCAACCAACTGACCTTCAGACCAGCGGCGCGGGCCGTAGCAATGGAGGCCAAACCAGTACCCGGTGCGGCCAGTGCCAACTTGTCCTTAACCTCCTTTGGCGATCCCTTCGGCAGCGTGATGCTCTCCTGCCCCTTGTCATCCTGCCCATCGCTGGCGCGATCCTGAGCCTCCTGGTTGGAGCCCCCATCCTTCGTTGCGTCACCCTTGACGACAGTGGGCTTCTCCGGATCCATCTCAACGACAGCACGAGTCGGCTTCGACTCCGTCTCTTTGAGAACCTTGAATTCAGTACCGACAAGCTCCTTGAGGCCATCGGTCGTACCCGGATCTGCAATAACCTGACGCTCCTCTCCCCCGGTCAGGTCAACTGCCCCCACTGTAAGGACTGTCTTTGCGCCCAGGCGGTCAATCTCTTTTTCCACATCGGCGATATCAGCGCCAGTATCGTGGCCACGAGCGTCCTTCTTGGGGCTCTTGGCAGTGCTATCATCTTCTGCATCTTCGGCAGAACCAGCCACCAGCATCGGCAGCCCAGCAGCAACCGCAATGCCTGCCGCCCGACGCTGCTCAGCTGCACCAGCCGAGGAAACGACAACTGCTTCCGAACTGTCGATCAGGCTTTCCGACGCTGCGATGTCGTCGCTAAGCACCGTCGACTCACCGTCCACCTTCTTCGCAGAAACAGCGCTGTCGGAATTACCACACGCGACCAAGGCGCTTGACCCCAACGCCAGGCTGACCGTCAGGGCAACGGTTGCCGTCACGCGCCGCGTCATTGCGGATACTCGCACAATTACCTCCGTGAAATGATTTGATTTCAACGATTAGACTATCGAACGTTTTTGTTGAGGGAGACCTTTAAACCCAGATTAGAACCCCGGATGCGGCTGGAGCCACACCCGTTTGGCCGTAGTTGCTTTTATCTCAGACGTTTATCCCACCCGCCTACCCCACACGTTTCAGTAAAAGAAAACGAGTAAGAGAGATACGAAAAAGGGCCTCATCACGGCGGTGAAGCTCAGTGATGAAGCCCTACTTCGCGAACAAGCGAAGGATTCGCTTAAGCAACAAACTTAGGCGGTCTCAGCGCGAGCGTCGACCTTAACCCAGCTCATCAGGTCGCGCAGCTTGGAGCCGACCTCTTCAATCTGGTGGTTGTTGTAGGAAGCGCGCAGGTCCTCGAGCTCCTTGTTGCCGCCCTCGACGTTGGCAATCAGGCGCTTGGTGAAGGTGCCGTCCTGAATGTCAGACAGAATCTCGCGCATGTGCTGCTTGGTATCAGCGGTAATAACGCGTGGGCCAGACAGGTAGCCACCGAACTCAGCGGTGTCGGAGACCGAGTAGTTCATATTGGCAATACCGCCCTCGAACATCAGGTCAACAATCAGCTTCAGCTCGTGCAGGCACTCGAAGTATGCCATCTCCGGCTCGTAACCAGCTTCAACCAGAACCTCGAAACCGACCTTGACCAGTTCCTCGGTGCCGCCACAGAGCACAGCCTGCTCACCGAAGAGGTCGGTCACAGTTTCTGCCTCGAAGGTGGTCGGGATAACGCCAGCGCGGGCGCCACCGATAGCTGCAGCGTAGGACAGAGCCAGGTCGCGGCCCTCGCCCTTCGGGTCCTGGTCAACGGCGATCAGGCACGGAACGCCCTTGCCATCGACGAACTGACGACGAACCAGGTGACCCGGGCCCTTCGGAGCAACCATACCGACGGTGATGTTGTCAGCCGGCTTGATGAGGTCGAAGTGGATGTTCAGGCCGTGTCCGAAGAACAGCGCGTCGCCGTCCTTCAGGTTCGGCTCGATGTCCTCGCTGTAAACCTTTGCCTGGGTGGTGTCCGGAACCAGCACCATAATGACGTCTGCCCATGCAGCGGCATCTGCGTTGGACTTAACCTCGAAGCCAGCTTCCTGGGCCTTCACAGCGGACTTGGAACCTTCACGCAGACCGATAACAACCTCGACACCGGACTCGCGCAGGTTCTGAGCGTGAGCGTGGCCCTGGGAACCGTAGCCCAGGATGGCAACCTTACGTCCCTGGATGATGGACAGATCAGCATCGTCGTCGTACAGCAGTTCAATAGCCATTAGAATTAGCCTCTTTTCGAATCGGATTCGTTAAAAATCTTAGCGTTTAGTTGTTAGCGGGTCTGGAGCATCGGCTTCGGCCCGCGTGCCATTGCGACGGTACCGGACTGAATGAGCTCACGGATACCAAACGGCTCGAGGACCTCCAGCAGGGCTACAAGCTTCGAGCGCTCACCCGTCGCCTCAATGATGACAGACTCTTGAGAGACATCCACCACGCGGGCACGGAAGAGATTGGCGGCATCGACGACCTGCGGACGATTGGTGTTGTCGCAGGAAACCTTCACCATTAGCAGTCCGCGCGACACCATGGTCTCCGGGGGCTGGCGGACCACCTTCAGCACGGGCACCAGCTTGTTGAGCTGCTTAGTGATCTGTTCGATCGGCAGCGTCTCCGTCTCAACCACGACAGTGATGCGGTTGACTCCCTCGGTCTCAGTTTCACCTGAGGTAATCGACTGGATGCTGAAACCTCGGCGGGTGAACATGCCCGCAATGCGGACCAGAATACCCGGCTCATCGAGGGTCAACACGGATAGAGTGTGCAGTTCAGCCATTTTGGGACTCACTTCCTGTTGCTTCGGATCCCGATTAGCGGGCCTTCATGGACGGGTGGTTAGCGGCGGGCTGCTTCGCGGCGTCCTCGGCGTTGTCCACAACAGTGCCGTGGATGTCAGCCGGGGTCTCGGCCGCTGAGTTCTCATCGTTGAACAGCGGGCGCAGACCACGGGCGTATTCAACCTCATCATTGGATTTGCCAGCTGCCACCATCGGCCACACCTGAGCATCCTCACCGACAATGAAGTCAATAACCACCGGTCGGTCATTAATCTCGCGTGCCTTCTTAATCGCGGCAGCGACATCTTCCTTCTTGGTCACGCGAATCGCCACGCAGCCAAGCCCCTCGGAGAGCTGGACGAAGTCCGGCAGGTAGGAGTTGTCCTCCGGGCGCAGCTTGGTGTTGGAGTAACGCTGATCGTAGAACAGCGTCTGCCACTGACGAACCATGCCCAGGTTACCGTTGTTAATCAAGGCAACCTTGATGGGGAAACCTTCCATTGCACAGGTGGTCAGCTCCTGATTGGTCATCTGGAAGCAACCGTCACCATCAATGGCCCAGACTTCCTTTTCTGGAGCAGCCGCCTTGGCACCCATCGCAGCCGGAATTGAGTAGCCCATCGTGCCGGCACCACCGGAGTTAAGCCAGGTGCGCGGGTGCTCGTACTGGACGAACTGCGCTGCCCACATCTGGTGCTGGCCGACGCCAGCGGCATAGATGGCCTCCGGGCCAACGATGTCGGACAGAGTCTGAATTACAAACTGCGGAGCGATTGCACCATCCGTGGGCTCTTCCCACCCGAGGGGGAACTCGTCGCGGAGACCGTCGAGAAGCTTCAGCCAGTCGGCAATCTGCGGGCGGCTAAGACCGAGCTTGGTGTAGGACTCGCTAAGTGCGGCAAGGACCGCGCGTGCATCACCGACGATGGGGACGTCAACTTCGCGGAGCTTGCCAATCTCTGCCGGGTCAATGTCGGCGTGGATAACCTTCGCGTTCGGCGCGAAGGAATTCAGATCACCGGTAACACGGTCGTCGAAACGCGCGCCGATAGTGATGAGCAGGTCTGACTTCTGTAGAGCAGCGACGGCGGACACCTTGCCGTGCATGCCCGGCATCCCCATGTGCAGCGGGTGCGAGTCCGGGAATGCGCCACGAGCCATCAGCGTGGTCACAACCGGAACTCCAGTTTGCTCGGCGAGCTCGACCAGTTCCTTGGAAGCATCAGCCTTAATGACGCCACCACCGATGTAGAACACCGGACGCTTGGCTGCAGCAATCATCTCAGCGGCTTCGTCAATCTGGCGCTGGTGCGGAGTCGTCACAGGACGGTAGCCCGGCAGGTCAATCTCCGGCGGCCAGGTGAAGTCAATCATCGTATTCTGGAGGTCCTTCGGGACATCAACCAGAACCGGGCCTGGACGCCCAGAAGAAGCCAGGTGGAATGCCTCGGCGAGCGCGCGCGGGATGTCCTCAGCTTCGGTGACCATGAAGTTGTGCTTAGTAATCGGCATGGTCACACCGCGGATGTCAGCCTCCTGGAAAGCGTCGGTACCCAGCAGCGGGCGACCGACCTGACCGGTGATAGCGACAACCGGAACAGAGTCCATCTGAGCATCCGCGAGCGGGGTCACCAGGTTAGTAGCACCCGGGCCGGAAGTCGCGATACAGACACCGACCTTGCCGGAAACCTGCGCGTAACCAGTGGCAGCGTGGCCAGCTCCCTGCTCGTGGCGCACGAGCACATGGCGGAGCTTTTCCGAGTCATAAATCGGATCGTAGAGCGGAAGCACTGCACCACCGGGAATGCCGAAGGCTACCTCAACACCAAGCTCTTCAAGGGATCGGACAATGGCTTGTGCACCAGAAATTCGCTCGGGGGCGCTGGTGCGCGCCTTAGCTGCGAATTGGGCGGGCGATGGGGTGTGCTGCTCGTGCGCGTTCACGATTTCGCTCCTGGGTCATGGTGGGCAACTACTCAACTCACATTCACGCGAAGAAGCTACGAATGTGGCGTTGGCTACAACCATAACGTCCACATAGTGAGAAGTCAATCCCGCCAATTGGACGCCCCGCCCGTATAACACCCCGAGCACCCACCCGATTCCAACGAGAACCCCACCCCAACTTTGGGAATTACTCTACTCAGAAACTCCCCGACCACGACCCCGGGGACACCCAAACCTGCGCACCTCAATTCCAAAGCTCGTCTTTATGCATGATTCTTTACCTTTAAACTCAGCGCACATTAAGGCGAACGACCTACGGTGGATGGCATGGAATTTTTGCAATACATGTTGTTACGGACATGGCAATGGGTGGCCAATAACGGCCTTGCCATCGCATGTCTGGCCATTCTGCTAATTCTTGTTCCCCGTATCCGACGTTTCGTTCTGGCAATTGCGGACGGAAACATCTCCTCTTCAGAGGAGCAGTCCAAGGGACGGCGCGCACTGATTGGCGCTGTTGTTTACATCGTCGAAGTCATTGCATACTTCGTCTTAATCATCGCGATTCTGTCGAAATTCGGAATCTCACTGACCGCCGCCGCTATCCCCGCGACGGTCGTTTCCGCCGCTGTTGGTTTTGGCGCACAGGGAGTCATCGCCGACTTCCTTGGCGGACTGTTCATCATTGCCGAGAAGCAGTACGGCATTGGCGACTGGGTTGAGTTCCATGCCCCTTCGGGGACCGTGCAGGGCGACGTGGTCAATATGACATTGCGCGCCACCACCGTCCGAACCCTTAACGGCGAGGAAATCATCGTGCCGAACTCCGAGGCACGCATGTGTATCAACTACTCCTCACAGTGGTCCCGTGCTGTTGTTGAAGTTCCCGTACCGATGACCGCCGGTGGCTCCATTAAGGATTTGGAAGAGCGCACTGTCGCCGCCGCCAAGCGTGCAATCGCACTGGACTCCGTCAAGGACGCAGTTCTCTCCGAGATCAAGCTGCAGTCCTCCACGGAACTCAATCCGCCAACGGTTATGGGCCTGCCGTGGACCGTCACTATGCGCTTGATTGTCGACTGCAAACCGGGCGACCAATGGCTCATCGAGCGCGCCATCCGCGCCGCAGTCATCGACACTTGGTGGGATGACTACGGCGAGCGCGCCCAACAGACCCCGTTTGCTCCCGCCGAAGAAATCACCGGCCACGTCCGTGATGACACGATGATAGAACAGCTCAAGCGAGCCGATGCCAAGCAGGGACAAAGACAACAGCTTGACGACGGCGACAGTGCTCCAACCGAAGTTGTCGAAGCGGTAGCGAACACTACTGTCCAGCCGGATACCGCAGAAACCAAGCTGATGGAAACTCAGACCGTCGACAAGCAAGACGGGAATGAACGATCCGATCTTCCGCACACGGGAGCCAATCTTGACGATGCGCGACGCGAGCAGGAAGACAGTGAAAACAACAACGCGATCCGCAAGCTGATTAACCACCCCGATTGGAAGACACTCACGACGCGCCAGAAGGTTCGTCGCATCCTCTCCGCAGGTGGACGCGCTCGCGTTTCGACGATTGTGCTCTTGGTAACCTTACTGATTCTCTTCATTTTGAACCTGATGACAGTCGAAACTGAGGACGGCCCATCTGGATGGTTGGCACCGAGCAGGTGGAGCGATCGAGTAACGACACAGGAAGAGGACCCGGAAGAGTCGTCAGCTCCGCAGTCATCGAATCAGCCGACTAGCACCACACAGAGTGTGCAGCCCACCGAGACTTCGCAGCAGACTCAGACGCCACAGAATCAGCCGTCCGAGACTTCCCAGCAGCCTCAGAGCACGCAGAACCGCGCACCTTCGACGGCCACCTCCACCGAGCCGGACTCTGACCAGAGCAACACCGACAACGAGCGCTCTGGCGGATCACAGGCGACAGACTCCACTAACAACGCGGAACCGAACTCCGCTGATACGCAATAACGCGCAACCGCCTACCGTGCATTAGCGAATCCGAACTACCCGCTACAATCAAAGGCCATGACTGACTCGACTCCACAGCCAAAAATTGCGACGCAGCGATTTCGCCCACAGAAGACGCATCTGTTCATCGTTGCGTTCATGCTCGTGCTGTGTGTAATTGCCACCGGTTTTGCCCCGTGGCTGGCCGTTACCTTCCTGGCACCGTTGATTTATACGCTTTGGATTTTCCGAGTACGCACCACTGTGGGGCCACGCGGTATCACTGCGGTGTACCTATTGGCCAAGCGCCGCTCGGTGCCCTGGAGCGAATTTGCGGGCATATTCTTCAACAAGGGCGGTCGCGCCTTTGCCGTGACCAAGTCCGATGAGCGCATCGCCCTGCCGGCCATCTCTTTTAATTCGCTACCGGAGTTGAAGGAAGCCACCGGCGGTCTGATTCCAGATCCGATTGCTTCGGCTCGCATGGCGGAAAATGACAAGGTCGAGGTTTTCGACCGCGATGGCTACTCCGTAATGAAGAAGGCCAGTGAGGTTGAGGCCGATGCCAAGGCTAAAAGCGCTAAAGCCAAAGATGCCAAGCCTAAAGGTGACACCTCTGCCGAGTAGCATATAAGCAGTCCACAAAGCCCCTAAATCTCATTATGCGGACACTAGTGACCGCGAAATGAGACATTAGGGGCTTTTTGTGATTAATATGGATAATTAATTACCTTGCACCCTATCTAGGAAGGGCAGCCCCCATGATTCCCCTTCGCTCTAAAGTCACCACTGCCGGCCGTAATGCTGCAGGTGCGCGTTCCCTATGGCGCGCAACTGGCATGACCGATAACGACTTCGGCAAGCCGATTATCGCAATTGCCAACTCTTACACTCAGTTCGTTCCGGGTCACGTGCACCTGAAGGACGTTGGCGACATCGTCGCAGAAGCTGTGACCGCAGCCGGTGGTGTCCCCCGTGAGTTCAACACCATTGCTGTCGATGATGGAATTGCGATGGGCCACGACGGCATGCTCTACTCGCTGCCGTCCCGTGAGATTATTGCTGACTCTGTGGAGTACATGGTCAACGCTCACACCGCTGACGCATTGGTCTGTATTTCCAACTGTGACAAGATTACGCCGGGCATGCTCAATGCGGCTCTGCGTCTGAATATCCCGGTGGTCTTCGTTTCCGGCGGGCCGATGGAATCGGGATCTTCGGTTGTTATCGATGGCGTCGTCAAGCCCGGCTCTGACCTCATCTCGGCTATTTCTGCATCCGCGAACGACAAGGTCGATGACAAGAACCTGCTCGACATCGAGCGCTCGGCGTGCCCGACCTGCGGATCGTGCTCGGGTATGTTCACCGCAAACTCGATGAACTGCCTGACCGAGGCCCTCGGCCTGTCCCTGCCGGGCAACGGTTCGACCCTGGCAACTCAGCAGGCCCGTCGCGATTTGTTCACCCGCGCCGGTGAACTGATTGTGGACCTGGCGAAGAGCTACTACCACGATGGTGACGAGTCCGTCCTGCCGCGCAACATCGCCAACCGCGATGCCTTTGTCAACGCAATGACGCTCGACGTTGCCATGGGCGGTTCCACCAACACCGTGCTGCACATTCTCGCTGCCGCACAGGAGGGCGGGATCGACTTCGATCTCTCTGACATCGACGCCATTTCCCGCCGCGTGCCTTGTCTGTCCAAGGTGGCACCGAACTCGGACTACTACATGGAGGACGTCCACCGCGCCGGCGGTATTCCAGCCATCCTCGGCGAACTGCGCCGCGCGGGCCTGCTGCAAATGAATGTCCGCTCCGTTCACTCCCCATCGTTGGAGGAGCACCTGGACAACTGGGATATTCGCGGCGGCAAGGCCACTGACGAAGCCATTGAGCTGTTCCACGCAGCCCCTGGCGGTGTCCGCACCACCGAGCCGTTCTCCACGTCCAACCGCTGGGAGAGCCTGGATACGGACTCCGTAAATGGTTGCATCCGCGACTTCGACCACGCCTACACGAAGGAAGGCGGTCTGTGTGTCCTGCGCGGCAACATCGCCGAAGACGGTGCTGTTCTGAAGACCGCGGGTATCGGCGAGGATCAGTTCCACTTCGAAGGCACCGCTCGTGTCGTAGAGAGCCAGGAAGAGGCTGTCTCGGTCATCTTGAACCGCACCTTGCAGCCGGGCGAAGTTCTCTTTGTCATCTACGAGGGTCCTTCCGGCGGCCCGGGCATGCAGGAGATGCTGCACCCGACCGCATTCATCAAGGGCGCTGGCCTGGGTAAGGTCTGTGCACTGGTCACCGATGGTCGCTTCTCCGGCGGTTCCTCCGGACTGTCTATTGGCCACGTTTCCCCGGAGGCCGCTGCCGGCGGTGCAATCGGTCTCGTCCGCAACGGCGACCCGGTGTACATCGATGTCGCTGAACGACGCCTCGAGATTCAGGTGTCCGACGAGGAGCTGGCCGCTCGCCGCGATGAGGAGCTCAAGCGCGACAAGCCGTTTACTCCGCACAAGCCGCGTCCGCGCAAGGTGTCCAAGGCGCTGCGCGCATACGCCAAGATGGCGTCCAGTGCGGATAAGGGCGCGGTCCGCATTGTCGACTAGCTAGATCAAACCCGCTTAAAGGCCTGTGCTTACCGCACGGGCCTTTGGCGTTTCCAGGGTAGCTTTGCGCCCAATCTTCCGCATGGGCATCACCAAATCCCGGTACTCGACGTCGGCAATCCCCTCAGCGACGTCCTCGGTGTGGGCATATTTGCCGCCCTCGGTAATGGCCGCCATTACATATCCGGGGCCAAAAACAACGGAAGAGTGCCACGAACGCCGGTTGGACCAGCCCATCTTCGCGCCTTCAGAACCGGGCAGGCCGGCAAGACCAAAATTCTGTCGATAGCCATCGGCAGCAACCGGCGACCAGTGTCGCATCGCCTCAAGCACCTCAGAATTAGGATGCTTCAGACGAAGCTGGGAAATAAAAGACACCACATCTTCCGCGGTGGTCCTCGATACTCCCCACTTTTCTCCGCCGGAAGTGTTGAACAGGCCATACTCGGTCGCAATGGAATCGACCGATTCCGGGTACTTCCGGTAGAAGTCGGCTGCCAAATCATCGTCGGAACGCGAAATCATCTTTTCGACGCGCTCGGCATCGTCGGCAGTGCCGTGTTCGAGCACATACTGACCGATATACAACTTAATCAGGGATAGCGCCGGCAGCGGGCGTTGTGATGCCTGGCTGCTGTACCCCACGCCCACCGGCTCGTAGCTCACCGCCATTTGCGTGCGTGGGTCAGTCTCAATCAACCCTTCGGCGTTGAGGTTCATGCGTGGCAGACTCACCTCATGTGTCGGCCAGGCGCTTGCCGACGAGACGGAGGCTGCACCCTCACTGTGCTCGTCGGCAGCAGCTGTCGACGGTGAGTGGATCGACGTTGTCGCGCCTATCGAAGACATGAAAAAGACCACCGCGAGGGTGGTCTTTAGTGCGTGTCTCGACTTTGGCATAGGGGGCATTGTACCCCGGCCCTAACCGAGAACCTAGTTTAGGTCGCTCGACTGTTTGTGTAGCTGCGAGCTGCCTTAGCCAACAAACGGCAGCGTGCCGGTCGTCAGCCACCACAGGCCAATTGCTGCAGCGATGGACAGAATTCCGAAGATCCAAGACGATGCCAGTGGGCGACGAGCCCAGCCGCGTCCGAAGTCGATGCCGATGCGGCCTGGGCCGGTGAACTGCAAGCCAAGTGCCATGGCGGTCATCAGCAGTTGTAGCTGAAGGTTGCTGGAATCCTGGCCGACGATATTCACGCCATTGGCAGAGGTAGCTACATCAAACATGCTGAGGTAGGCGGACAATGCCAGCGCCAATGCTGCGGCCAGCGGTGTCGCAAGCCCCAAGATGAGCAGGGCACCCGCGATGAGCTGAACCGTTGGGATGGCAGTGGCCATCACAGGGCCGAGGGCGAAGTTGTTCTGGCTAAACTGCGTCTCCAGCGCAGTGGTGCCACCGGAGTTGCCCCAGCCGAGCAGCGTTGTCAGGCCATGGACCAACAGCAGCGCACCCAATCCAAGACGCAGCAGCAGAAGGCCGAAATCAGTGGTGCCGCGACGGTGCTCCGGTTCGTTGTCGTCGTAAAAGTCCGTGTCTTCATCGTCGTCAGCAGCGGCGGTAGTCGTAGCAGCGGTTGCCCCGGCGGCTCCTACGCCTGCTCCTGCAACACCAGCGGCACCAGCTGCACCAGCGGTATCGCGAGAGCCAGCCGGTTCAGCGAAATCCGATTCATCGAAATACTGAGTCTCAGCTGCGGAATTGCGTGCAGAGCCATAGGTTGACTCCGCCTCATCGTCGAATGCTGACTGTGCTTCCGACTTATTTGCGGCAGTTCCCGCTGCGGACGCTGCTGCCGCTTCAGAAGCTGAGAAGGCTTGCGTCGGCTGGCTGAAATCTTCATCTGAATCAACGCGCTCGCTACGAGCCGGCTGCTCAAAGATTTCGGTCGCCTCCGACTCCGGGGCTACCTCCGACTCTTTATCGGCCACGGGTGCCAATTCAGTTTCGGCCTGTTCATCCCGCGGCGAAGGCTTACCGGCAGGACTAATCACCTGAGGTGCCGTGCGGCCTGCAGCGGCGTAGGCGTCGTAGCGCTTCTTCGGGGCTTCCTGAACTTCAGGCTCCGGTTCCGAGCTCGGCTCAACCTCTGTCTCTGCCGCTGGCTCTGATGCAGCGGCGGATTCCGGCGGCAGGTTTTCTTGGTCTGCCTCCGCCTCCGGCTCCTCCTTTACGCGCTTTTCCGGCACACCCGGAAAAATCTGCGTTGCGGTGTTGTCGCTGTCATCGCGGTTGGTTTCTTCGTTCATTGGCTCAGCGAGCTTGCGGTAGGTCGGGACGTCGAGATCGTCATCGAATCCGTCCTCCACATTCTCGAGGGCGCGGTCGTTCGGGTACTTCTCTGAGTCGCTCACATCGTCCACATTAAAACTACTGCCTCACTTTTGGCCGCAGGCGTGGCCGTAAAACGAGGCTGTATTGTGTATGCCTATGAGATTCCACCTCGTCCACACCAGCAGTGCACAGGCTCGCGCTCGCGGGCGGCATCGTCGTGCTGCGCTCGCTGCTGGTGTCGTCGGGATGGTCTCTCTTTCCGGCTGCATGAGTGCCTCGAGCGCGCTTGAGTTGCCGTTTACTGAAGACAAGTCAGAACCGACAGGCATTGCCATGCCGAAGTTTTCCTCTCCTGATTTGCCCTCTACCCCGGTCCCAACCACGGAAAGCAAAGCCAAAGACAAAGGTCCCTGCGACCTCGACGATGTCACTCTCGCGGCCTGCCTACCGCTTACCACCGCGCTAGCCTCAACCGCCCCTGGGGAGGCTCTCGTCGCCACCGACGACGGTGCGCTCACCGTTGTCGCACCGGGTAAGACACCGCGTGAGGTCGCACGGCTTGGCGCCCCTGCAAAACAACTGCTGCCCAGTCCCTCGGTTGAAGAGGACCGTCAGGTCTTTGTTTTGCGTAACGACGACACCATTGCGCGCGTCACCCTCGTGGAGGGCGGCACCGCTGATGTGCGCGAGCTTCCGGACCTCAGCGAGCCCGGCATTCTCGGAATCTATTTTGACCGAACTTCGGACACCCTGTCCCCGCGCAAATTGCTCGTGGGAGATCCAGGCATTGAGTTTCAGCAGTTCTGCCATGGTCCGGACGGAATGCCGCCGTTGGCAACCGCCATTCTCGACGGCACCCCACAGCTGGTTCAGCTCACCGGCCCTGTGATCAACCCCCTCGGCGGTGTGGACCTGAACGATTCCATCGGTGGATGCGCAGTGATGGGTGACCGCGTGGTCATTGCCATCCCAGACGCGCAGAAGGTCATCTCCATGCCGGTGGGTCCGAAGTCAAGTGGGCCCGACGCGGCGTGGGAGGTCAAGGGTTCCCCTGAAGTGCTTGTCGACGGCGACTTCGGCCACATCTCGCATGTAGCGGCTGTCGCAGCGAATCAGGGTATTGAAGTTTGGGGTGCCACGACCAACAAAACCGCCGGGGCACAACCGTCGGAGTCCGACGAGCGCGTCGTCAGACTGCCGAGCGATGGTGCCGCCGGCGGTTCCCCGGATTAGCTTTCAGGAAGGCTAGCTCAGCTTCTTCGCAATCAGCTGGTTGACCTGAGCCGGGTCTGCCTTGCCGCGGGTGGCCTTCATGACCTGCCCCACGATGGCACCGACAACCTTCTTGTTGCCAGCTCGGTACTTCTCGACGATGTCCGGGTTAGCAGCCAGTGCATCGTCAACGGCCTTCTCAATAGCACCGTCGTCGCGAACGACCTCCAGGCCACGGGCAACAACGACCTCATCAACATCGCCCTCGCCTGCGAGCACGCCGTCGACGGCCTTACGGGCCAGCTTGTTGGTCAGCTTGCCCTCTTCAATCAGTGCAATCACACGTGCAACCTGTGCCGGGGTAATCGCGAGCTCAGCCAGCTCCACGTCTGCCTCGTTGGCCTTCTGCGCCAGGTAAGCGACCCACCAGGAACGAGCCTCAGCCGGACCGGCACCAGCCTCAACGGTGTCGACAATCAGGTCGAGAGCGCCGGCGTTAACCAAGTCGCGCATTTCCTCGTCCTTCAGACCCCACTCTTCCTGAATACGGGCACGACGCACCCACGGCAGCTCCGGCAGAGTTGCGCGGATTTCCTCCACCCACTCACGCGGAGCAATCACCGGTGGCAGATCCGGGTCGTTGAAGTAGCGGTAATCCGACTGCGATTCCTTCGGGCGGCCCTTGGAGGTCGTGCCGTCGGTCTCCTGGTAGTGACGGGTTTCCTGAACAATCTCCTCGCCATTAGTAATCGCAGCAGCCTGGCGCTGCATCTCGTAGCGAACAGCCTGTTCAACTGACTTCAGGGAGTTGATGTTCTTAGTCTCGGTACGAGTGCCAAACTCCTCCTGGCCGATTGGGCGCAGGGAAACGTTGGAGTCCACACGCATCGAGCCCTGGTCCATGCGGGCATCGGAGACACCGAGGGACTTCACCAAGTCACGCAGCGCAGAAACGTACGCACGAGCAACCTCTGGGGCACGCTCCCCTGCACCGAGAATCGGCTTAGTAACGATCTCAATCAGCGGAATACCTGCGCGGTTGCAGTCCACCAGCGAACGCGTGGCGCCGTGAATACGACCATCGGCACCGCCCAAGTGCGTCAGCTTGCCGGTGTCTTCTTCCATGTGAGCGCGCTCGATTTCGACACGGAACTCCGTGCCGTCGTCAAGCTGAACGTCAAGATATCCGTCGTAGGCGATTGGTTCGTCGTACTGCGAAATCTGGTAGTTCTTCGGCTGGTCCGGGTAGAAGTAGTTCTTGCGCGCGAAGCGGGAGGACTCAGCAATCTCGCAGTTCAGCGCCAGGCCAATCTTGATGGCCCACTCAACGCCCTGACGGTTAACCACGGGCAGCGCGCCAGGTAGGCCGAGGCTGCAGGGATCGACGTTGCTATTCGGCTCGGCACCAAAGTGCGCCGAAGAGGGGGAGAACATCTTGGTATTCGTCGAGAGCTCGACGTGAACCTCCATGCCCATTACCGGGTCAAAACGTTCGAGGACCTCATCAAAGTCCATCAAGTCATCAGCGTATGCAGCGGTCATGTTTGTAGAGTCTACTAGCGATGGCCCCGCAGGCGTGCCCTAGGGTATAAGTCGTGCCCGGAGTTAACGAACACCCACCGATTCCACCGACGTCAGCACGCGAAACGCCAACGTTTCGCGATGCAGCTGACCGCTACCGCGCAGGCGCTACTTTCGACAACGATCTGCAAGAAAGCGCTGACGGCGCCTCGGGCTACCACCGCGTGCGTCCCGGATATCCTCCGACCGTCATTGAAGCGCTTGCCCGTCTTGCACCGCGCCCACAGGTAGTCGCCGACATCGGCGCCGGCACGGGAAAGCTCACCGCCTCGCTTGCCGACGTCTACCGTGATGCCGCCCTGCTGGCACTCGATCCCTCCACCGCGATGCGGCGAGCACTGATGCACAATGTGCCAGCGGCGGAATGCCTGGAAGGTACTGCGGAGCGCACGGGACTGGAGTCCGACAGCGTCGATGTAGCCACATGTGCGCAGACGTGGCACTGGGTCGACCCGACAGCTGCCAGTAAAGAACTCGCTCGGGTGCTACGCGCGGATGGCGTGGCTATGTTGGTGTGGAACACCTTGGATGTTTCCGTACCGTGGGTGCATCGGCTCAGCCGCATCATGCACGCCGGCGACGTGTTGCGTCCCGGCTTCTACCCCGAGGTTGGCCCGGAGTTGGAGTTAATCGATGAGGTACGTCTGGCCTGGGAGCAGACACTGACCATCGAGGACATCGTGCTGCTGGCACGAACCCGTTCTTATTGGCTTCGTTCCAAGCCCTCCACTCGCGCCAAGGTGGAGGCGAACTTGCATTGGTATCTCCACGAGCACTTGGGGCACACATACGAAGAAGGCATCGCCCTTCCCTACCGGTGCGATGCCTTCTATTTTCGAGCCGCCTAAATTTTCGAGCTGCCTAGTCGCGCTAGTTACTTTTCTTTCTTCGGCTTAGGGCGAGCCACACGCTTCAATGCGTTCTTAGTCTGTCCGGCAAACTTCTTCGGCGCAGTAGCCGTGGTCTCGCCTGGGAAGGAGTCTTTCGCGGTCTCGCGAGGATTGTCATCATCGGAGGCTTCTTCAATTTCGGAGAGCTTCTCCAGGCGCTCATTATCCTTTTCTACGATGCGCTCGGCATCATCCTCAGTGAATTCAACATTATCGTCGCTAACCAGTTCCTCGACGATGTCGTCGCGAACGCTTTCCTGAAGATCGACGTTGGAAATGTTGGAGTTGGCCAAAGCGCGGTCGAGCTTCTTCTGATCGGCGGTGGTGAACTTCTTGTTCGGATGCATCTTCCGGCGTGCGAGCTTACGGATACGGCCGCGACGCTTCGACTCCTCCATCAGCTTGTTACGTCCAGCCAGGTACGCACCACACAGAATCACGATAAGAGCGATACCGACGTAGCCAAGAGCCGGGTAGATGGAGCCAACCAGGGCCTTGAATCCGAAAAAGCTCAGGCCAAAACCAATCAGCACCGTCACGATGAATACCAGGCGGAAGCGGTGCGGGGTATTGCGCGTCAGACGGCGACCCAGCGCGTAAAACATGCCGATGGCGGTGTTGAAGATCATCGCGTAGATAATGATCGCCATCACCGTACCCAGAACCGGGTGGATTTCATTGACAATCGCCAGAGTCGGCATATCCTCGTGGCCAACGGACTCGACCTTGAAGAAGAGGGCAAAGGTCACCAACGTCAGCAGACCTGCGTAAATGGTGCCGCCCATGAGACCACCGATTCCAGCTTCACGTGGGTTCAGGTAGCTACCACCAATGACGATGGACATCGATACGGCCACCATCACGCAGAAACCAACATAGTTCAGTGCAGAAACAGACCAGTGCGGCAGCGAGGTCGACAGTTCAGTGGTGTACTGCGCGGCCTCCGACATCGAAGTATCGGTGGTGAACAAAGTGTAGATACCGGCACCAAGCAAGAACACGATGATGAATGGAGTGATCATGCCAATCACGCGGCTGACCTTGTCCGCATCCAGCATGCCGACGCCCAGGGTCAACGCCACCATGATGACGGCACCAATCCATACTGGAAGTCCGAACTGCTGGTTCAAGTTTGCACCCGCACCGGCGAACATAACGAAGCCGGTACAGAACAGCGTGATCATGACGGCAATATCCAGAATCTTCGCAACCCAGCTTCGGGTGATTACATCGAAGACCTCAGAGTGCTCGTCAGCCTGCAAGTAGCTGGCAATTGACAGCACTGCCAGGCCACTGGCAATCATCACGACGGAAGCGAGGACAACGCCCCACAAGCCGTTAGTGCCAAATGCCACGAAGTACTGCATCATTTCCTGGCCGGATGCGAATCCGGCACCGACAGTTAGGCCGACAAAGGCCATCGCGATTGTTGTGGCTCTTTTCCACATAACGAGAAAATCCTAAATATAAGTCTATTTTTCAAAAACCGGAACCTTATAAAGCATACTGCCCGAGCTGGTGATTGATACACCAGCTCGGGCAGTATGCCTATTTTGTTACGAAGATGTGCCTAAATGTTTAGCAACGCGTGCTTAACCGACGCGTTTAACCAAACAGCGCAGCAGCTGCGCGGTAACGACCATCCGGCACAACCTTCAACTCAGCAACCGCATCGTCGATGTCGATACGCTCGATGTTCTCACCGTGCAGAGCGACGATCTTGCCGAAGTCCCCCTCGTGTACTGCACGGGTCGCATGTATACCGTAGCGGGTAGCCAGCACGCGGTCGTACGCAGTCGGCGTACCGCCACGCTGAATGTGGCCCAGAACCGTGGTGCGAACGTCGTACCCGGTGCGCTTCTTAATCTCCGCACCAATAACCTGACCAATGCCGTTGAAGGTTTGGTGGCCGAACTGGTCAACACCGCCCTCTTCGTACTCCATGGTGCCCGGCTTCGGGGTGGCGCCCTCAGCGACGACGATAATGCCGTACTTCTCACCCATCTGGAAACGGCGCTCCATCGACTTCACAATCTCGTTGATGTCGAATGGCTTTTCCGGAATGACAATGTGGTGAGCACCGCCGGCCATACCCGCATGCAAAGCAATCCAGCCCACGTGTCGACCCATGACCTCAACGATCATGACGCGCTGGTGGGATTCCGCAGTGGTGTGCAGACGGTCAACCGCGTCGGTGGCAACAGCCACAGCCGTGTCGAAACCGAAGGTGTAGTCCGTACCGTTGACATCATTATCAATAGTCTTCGGAACACCGACGACCGGCACCCCATTGTCCGAAAGCCACTTGCCGGCCTTCAGCGTGCCTTCGCCACCGATTGGGATCAGGGCATCGATACCCGCATCAGAGAGATTTTCCTTGATGCGGTCGAGGTTGGACATGAGAATGTCCGGATGCACGCGGCCGGTACCCAGCATCGTGCCGCCACGCAGCAGCATGCGGTCAATCCGCTCATCGTCGTAAAGCTGAACCCTACGGTCTTCCATAAGACCAATCCAACCGTCCTCAAAACCGACGACGGTTGAGCCGTACTCGCTCGAGCTAGTACGGACAATTGCACGGATAACGGCATTCAGACCGGGACAATCTCCACCGGAGGTAAGGGTCGCAATTCGCATGATGCCTACCTTAGTCGCGTTAGTCAGTTCGTGCTTGACGGCCTTGGTCGAAACTACTTCTGCAGGTACTCCTGCCCCGGCAGCTCAGACGGTAGCTCCATCTTCGTCGTCACCTCCGACGCCGGCAGAAGACCATATTCCTCGAGCGCCTTGCGCACGTACTCTGCGGCATCGACGTTCAGCGGAGACTCCGTCCACAATGCAATCGGCAGGTTAATAAAGCGGTTCTCCTTGACCGCCTCGAGATCCTTCGTTGCCGGGTTAGTGCGCAGAACCTTGATTTTCTCTTCGAAGGTCTGGCCCGGGTAGTCCACCAGCGCGATGAAGTCAGGATTCATCTCCGCGACATGCTCCCAGGAGGTCGTAGTCCAAGTGTCCTTAATCGACTCGGCCGCATTGATTGCACCGGCCTTTTCCAGGATGCCCTGCGGTGCGCCAAAGGAACCCGAGGTAAATGGTGCTTCACCGACAGAATCAAAGAGGAAGCCCACTGGCTTCTTATCTCCCTTTGGCGCGGCATCCAGGGCTTGCAGTCGGTTATCAATATCTGCAATAACCTTGTCGCCCTCACCGTCGTGTCCGGTCAAGGTAGCGATATTCTTCAAATCAATTTTGACAGCTTCCCACGGATCCACCAGACCACGAGTATGCCCCGGGTCGCCACTGCCTTCCTTGCCCGCCGAGGCTGCGTCACCAGTGCGGCAAGATTCCGTCAGGGTGTAGGCACCGATACCGTGCTCGGAAAGCGATTCCGGGGTAATGCCCTTGTCTTCACTAAAGCCATAGCCCCAGCCCGCCAGCATCACATCCGGTTCGGCCGCAATGACCTGCTCCAGATTCGGGTATTCCTTCGCAACTTCTGGCTTCTGCGCAATTGCATCGCCATAAGCTGCGGTCAACACCGGCAGATGTGAGGCCATAGAGCTAACCGCTGTGATCTCATCCGCAGCACCGACAGCCAGCGCCAGCGAAGCAATATTGCCGTCATTAATCAGCAGCTTTTTAGCTACACCCGGGTAGCTGACTTCTTCACCGCAGTTGGTGAGGGTAAGGCCTGACGACGAGGCCTGCGTTCCCTCATCAGAGCCACAGGCGGCGGCTCCGAATGCCAGAGCAGCCACAGCGATACCAGCTGCTGAGGCACGAAGGGGACGTCGGAAAGCATGTGCGTTATTCAAGGGAGTACTCCTAGTTGATGGTGGCAGCATCCAGCTCGCTATCGATTGCGAGGTGGCGGCGGCCAGAGGGGGAATTGAGCTGACAGGATTCAACCTGAAAGATTTGGGCGACAAAGTCGCGGGTAAGCACTTCTGCGGGAATGCCGTCGGCCGCGATACCGCCGTCCGCGACCACGATGACGCGGTCGAAGTGGTTCATTACCAGGTCCAAGTCGTGGATCGCGGCAATGACACACGCTCCGCTGGAGCGGGCCAGTCGGAGGACGGATTGTTGATGGCGCACGTCGAGGTGGTTGGTGGGCTCGTCGAGAAGCATAATCGGCGAGTCCTGGGCGATGGCGCGCGCCAAACATACGCGACGACGTTGCCCACCCGAGAGTTGCCCACACAGGCGTTGCGCAACCGCTTCCAACCCCACGAGCTCCAGCGCACGGTCGACGTGGGAATTGTCCTCGGCAGTGTTGCCACCAAAAAGGCGCTGGTAGGGCAAGCGACCGAGGGAGACAAAGTCGCGCACGCGCATTTCGGCGGGTGGAACCTCGTTTTGCGCGACGAAAGCCAGATCGCGGGCGCGGTGCTTCGAGCTTATTGAGCTCATTGATTTGCCGTTAATCTCAACCTCGCCCGTGGCCGGTTTCGTGATTCCACCGAGCGCACGCAGCAACGTAGATTTGCCCGCGCCGTTAACACCAATGATGGCGGTCATGGGTTCTGCACCGAAGTTGAGGTTGACTCCGCTGACAATGGTGCGCCCAGCGATATCACAGCGCACATCTTTAGCGGCGAGTACAGATTTTTGTGGGGCGCTCATTTACTCGGCACCTCCGTAGCTGTAGTGCGAGCGGCTCATGAGGTAGAGGAAAAGTGGTGCACCAACCAATCCCGTGACTACTCCCAGCGGCATTTCCTGGCTTCCGCCCACTACGCGTGCGATGATGTCCACCCAGATGAGAAACAGTCCACCCATGAGTGCAGCAACCGGAAGGACAACGCGGTGCGTGGCCCCTACCAAGATGCGGGTCAAATGCGGAATCACCAGGCCGACAAACCCGATGCCGCCCGAGACCGCAACAAGCGTGCCAACGAGGACAGCCTGGAGCACAAATACCTGTGTGCGTAGCCGAGAAACGTCAATACCTACGGCCGCTGCGGTGCTCTCACCAGTTGCTAGCGCATCCAGATGACGGGCTTTGACCAGGAAAAACAACAGGACTGCGATGAGGACGACGAGCGGGAAGAGTGTCTTCACCCATGTCGCACCGGCAACAGAGCCCAGCATCCAAAACATCACGGACTGCGCGGCCCTCGGGTCTGGCCCAGCGAAGACCATGAAGCTACTTAGCGCGGAAAACGCAGCGGAGAGCACAACGCCAGAGAGCACCAAACGCAGCGGAGTCAGCCCACCGCCTGCAGTGGCGAAAGCACCGACTGCGAGGGTGGCCATGACTGCACCGAGGAGTGCGCCGAATGTCAGCGGCGCGATGGGGCTACCGGAGAAAGCACCAAAGATGATTACCGCGGTCGCACCGGCGCCGGCGCCGGCGGAAATACCTAGCAGATACGGGTCTGCCAACGGGTTACGGACCAATGTCTGCATAGCCACACCGGAGACAGCTAGCCCCGCCCCTACAATCGCTGCGAGAATTCCCCGGGGAGCGCGGAGGTTCCAGATGATGGTGTCCGAACTGGCGGGCACAGATTCATCGAGCTCAGTGCCGAAGATGTGATGCGAAATGACCTGTGTCGTAGTGGACCAGGTGATATCCGCCGAGCCGAAGACCACCGCAGCGACCAGACTGACGGCAATGGCTATGACAATGACCAGCCCATAGATCCAGGGCATTAATCGCGGTGGGTTTTTAATTCTGACTCTCTCCATGTTTGCGTTCCTGCGCATGTATGAAACTTCCCCCGGCATAACAACAACCGCCGCTCTCCCACTTCAGTGAGAAAACAGCGGTTGAAGAAAACCGACTAACGCTTATTGAGCGCTTTTATGCAATCGAGCCGCGAACCTTTTCGTAGGCAGCGCCGACCTTGTACAGACGATCATCACCGTGACGCGGAGCCATAATCTGCAGGCCCACCGGCAGGCCGGAGTCTTCAGCCAGGCCCGACGGCACGGACATGCCACACATACCGGCCAGGTTGAGTGGCAGCGTACACAGGTCGAACATGTACATGCTCAGCGGGTCGTCAACCTTCTCGCCCAACTTGAACGCAGTGGTCGGAGTGGTCGGCGAGATCAGGACATCCACCTGTTCGAAGGCCCGCTCGAAGTCCTGCTGAATCAGGGTACGGACGCGCTGTGCCTGGATGTAGTAGGCGTCGTAGTAACCGACCGATAGCGCGTAGGTACCGATGATGATGCGTCGCTTAACCTCATCGCCGAAACCAGCGGCACGGGTCATAGCCATGACCTCATCGGCCGAGTGCGAACCGTCATCACCAACACGCTGGCCGTAACGCATGCCGTCGAAACGAGCCAGGTTGGAGCTGACCTCACACGGCAGAATCAGGTAGTACGCGCTCAGTGCGTGGTCGAAGTTCGGGCAATCGACCTCGACCACCTCTGCGCCAGCTTCCTTAAGCTTGTCGACGGCCTCGTGGAAGCTGTCCAGTACGCCGGCCTGGTAACCCTCGGTGCGGTCGAACTGCTTGACGATGCCGACCTTAACCCCCGTGAGGTCACCGGTAGCACCTTCCTTGGCAGCAGCAACCACATCGGCAATCGGCTGCTCCGTGGAGGTCGAGTCATTCTCGTCGTGACCAGCAATGATTTCGTGCAGCAGCGCGGTGTCCAGAACGGTTCGCGCGGTCGGCCCACCCTGGTCCAATGAGGAGGCACAAGCGACCAGACCGTAGCGGGATACCGTGCCATAGGTCGGCTTCACGCCGACCGTTGCGGTCAGAGCTGCTGGCTGACGAATCGAGCCACCGGTGTCAGTACCGATAGCCAGCGGAGCCATACCGGAAGCCAGCGCCGCGGAAGAGCCACCACCGGAACCGCCTGCGGTGCGCTCAACATCCCACGGGTTGTGGGTCGGGCCGTAAGCGGAGTTTTCAGTCGACGAGCCCATGGCGAACTCATCCATGTTGGTCTTACCCAGGATTGGGATGCCAGCTGCACGCAGCTTGGCAGTAACCGTTGCGTCGTAAGGGCTCATGTAGCCCTCGAGCATCTTGGAAGCGCAGGTGGTAGGCGCATCGGTGGTAGTGAAGACATCCTTCAGCGCTAGCGGAACACCGGCCAGCGCGGAGGCTGGCTCCTCGCCAGCATCCAGCGACTCATCGACCTTGCGAGCTGCAGCCAGGGCCTCTTCGGCACCGACGTGCAGGAATGCGTGAATGTCCTCATCAATTGCCGCGATACGGTCGAGGAACGCCTGGGTGACCTCTACCGAGGTCAGCTCACGAGCGTGAATCTTCTGCGCGAGCTCGAAAGCGCTCAGCCCCAGAATCGGGTCCTCAGCAACAGCGGCATGCAGATTCGGGTTAGCTGCAGTCATTTCTTCCACGTACTCCTACTCGCCGAGAATCTGGGGAACTTCAAAGCGCTGGCGGTCCTGCGACGGCGCCTGATCCAGCGCCTGCTCCGCAGTCAGCGTCGGCTTGACGACGTCCTCGCGCATCACACCGGACAGCGAAGAGGGGTGACTCATCGGTTCCACATCATCCGCAGCCACCTTTTGAACGGCCTGGACGTGGTTAATAATGCCGTCGATCTGACCGGCGAACTCGTCGAGTTCCGCGTCAGTCAGAGCCAGACGGGACAATCGCGCTAGGTGTGCGACCTCATCGCGTGAGATAGCTGGCACGCTAGTACCCCTTTCATTTCTTCGTACGAAGCTAGTGCACAGAAGTTTAGTTGAAACTGATTTTGAACCGCGCGAGCGGGCTGTACTTGCCAACAGTAGTCGTTGCCGCCAAGCAGTTGTCCGCAGGGTCTTACATTTCAATGGTTTACCCTGTAGCCTAAATCACTACTTCTATAGTTACACCGCAAGAATCACTATCAATTATTCGAAAGGTTGTGCACACAGCCATGAGTTACCTACTTCGCATCCAGCTTCCCGACGAACCAGGCGCACTTGGCTACGTCGCGGCTGCCCTGGGCGAAGTAGAAGGTGATATTCGCAGTGTCGATGTCGTAGATTACGGCGCTAATGGTGTTGTTGTCGACGACATCGTGGTTGATCTGCCCATGGGCCTGCTACCAGACACACTGATTACGGCGGCTCAGTCCATTAGCGGAGTGGAAGTCGATTCAATTAGGCCTTTTTCCGGCTCGGTCGACCGCCGCGGACAGATTGCGCTGCTGGCCAAGTTCTCACAGCACACGAAGAACTTGGATCGTGCCCTCGGAGATGTCGTCGACGGCCTGCCTCAGACTATGACTGCCGGCTGGGCTATCGTCCTCGGCGAACAGAGCGATGGCCGGTGGGTACGTCGCGCTTCCTCTACCGCTGCTCCAGAGGATAACGGCCGGACTCTGCCGGAAGCCCCGATTAACTCGCCGCGAAACCTGGATCCGGACGAAGAAACGTGGCTCCCGGAGGACTGGACGGTTATGGACTCCTCCATTGCCGCTACTCCAATGGGCGAGGGTCTGGTTCTCGTTATTGGCCGGCCCGGCGGGCCGGACTTCCTTCCAAGTGAGGTTGAGCACTTGGGACGTATTGGCACGATTGTCGGGGCGATTATCGACTAGCAGCGACTAGTGGGCTGCTCCCTTCTGCGGGCTGCCCCCTTCTGCTCGAAGCTCTCACCCTATGGCTCCGCCCCTATGGAGCGCAGTGATTCACGCTTAGCGGTAAAGTCTGGAAATGATACCAGTCAATAAGGAGCTTCTTTGATGTCGAACTTGAGTGACCTCGTCGGATCCCACATTCGTGCCGAATCCGGCCGTGTCCCCCAGTCGTCCACTGAGATGGAATTCTGGTCCGGTCTGTCACGGGTTGTTGTCGATGACCTAGCGGACAACTGGCAGCGCACCACGGAGGCATACGCTGCTACCCGCCAGCAGCACTACTTCTCCGCCGAGTTCCTCATGGGTCGCGCCCTGCTGAACAACCTGCTCAATGCAGGCCTGGTGGATGAGGCCTCCGCTGCGGTGGAAAAGTACGGCAAGAATCTGACAGACGTGCTCGAGGCCGAACACGACGCGGCTCTCGGTAACGGTGGCCTGGGTCGTCTGGCCGCCTGCTTCCTGGATTCCTGTGCCACGCAGAATCTGCCGGTGACCGGTTATGGCATCCTCTACCGCTACGGCCTGTTCAAGCAGACCTTCGAAGATGGCTTCCAGGATGAGCACCCGGATCCGTGGATGGAAGAGGGCTACCCCTTCGTCATTCGTCGCGAGGAACTCTCCAAGATTGTCACCTTTGATGACCTGGTCGTGCGCGCTGTTCCATATGACATGCCAATTACCGGCTACGGCACCGATAACGTCGGCACGCTGCGCCTGTGGCACTCGGAGCCAATGCGTGAGTTCGACTATGACGCCTTCAACTCGCAGCGTTTCACCGACGCCATTGTCGAACGCGAACGCGTCCATGATCTGTGCCGCGTGCTCTACCCGAATGACTCGACTTATGACGGCAAGGTCCTGCGCGTTCGCCAGCAGTACTTCTTCGTCTCGGCTTCGCTGCAGACGATGATTGATTCTTACATCGAGAATCACGGCGAGGACCTGCGCGATTTCCACAAGTACAACTCCATTCAGCTCAATGACACCCACCCGGTGCTCGCGATCCCAGAGCTGATGCGTCTGCTCCTGGATGAGCACGATATGAGCTGGGACGACGCCTGGAACGTCGTGTCCAACACCTTCGCCTACACCAACCACACCGTTCTGGCAGAAGCGTTGGAGACCTGGGAATACTCCATTTTTGACCGTCTCTTCGGCCGCGTTCTGGAGATCACCCGTGAGATCGACCGCCGCTTCCGCGAAGATCTGGCGGAGCGCGGCTTCGACCAGGGCAAGATTGACTACATGGCGCCGATTTCCCACGGTCGCATCCACATGGCGTGGATCGCCTGCTACGCCGCGTACTCCATCAACGGTGTGGCTGCCCTGCACACGGAAATCATTAAGCGCGAAACGTTGAAGGACTGGCACGATATCTGGCCGGAGCGCTTCAACAACAAGACCAACGGAGTCACCCCGCGCCGCTGGCTCAACCAGTGCAATCCGCGTCTGTCCGCACTGCTGACTCGCCTGTCGGGTTCGGATGCCTGGGTCACCGACCTGGACAAGCTCGCTGAGCTCGAAAAGTTTGCTGACGACGAGGCCGTGTTGCGTGAGATT
>ERZ1673742.572-NODE-572-length-45119-cov-6.790431_pt1 | contig 45119 bp, 38 predicted proteins | sample MGYA00580208_ERZ1673742 | MGnify/ENA primary metagenome ERZ1673742 (study PRJEB41218, sample SAMN15661774) | gut metagenome | host: Homo sapiens | place: Canada: London | collected 2015-08-20/2019-03-30 | study: EMG produced TPA metagenomics assembly of...
CGCCGAACAGAAACGGGAGGCGGCAAAATCCCTATCAAGAAAGCTGGATCATGGGTACAAGAAAAAATGAATATTTTTTTGTCGTGGGCTTGACATAAGGGTGCCGCAGGGCGTGGATAGTTCTGTAGCAGATCCCGTCTTTTCTCTGGGCGGCCGCGCCGTCTCCGTTTGCTCGTCGTGCGTTCATATACATACTTCTTTTCTTTCCCAAAGTAGTATGTTTGTTTCTGCGAAAACCGGCAAGACTGCTCCCGGAATATTTTTACAACAGTTTCGAGGATAAAAAGGGATTTTCCAGGAGAATAATGGGGAAACCCGCACACGGCAAGAAAGACAAAAAAGTCCCGCAAGGCCTTGTAAATCAAGGCTTTGCGGGACCCTTGGCACAGGGTATTAGAGGCAAATCGCCGAAACCGTTTCTGCCGCGCTATGACACACGATCAAGCCGCGATTCAGGGCTATGCGGCAGACGGGGCTGATCCCAAATGTACTATGATTATTAACAGTTTTCAGTTTATTCTTTTAGGCCCTTTCCCAACTGATACGCCATTACAGGATAGTCGGAATGCCGTGTCATAGATGGAGTTCCACAGCCTTTTCCCAAAATCATCCCCTGGTCGCGAAAATTGAGATAGCGTACCAACGTATGGTAGTGGGCTTCCAGTGACTCAAACGTCCAGTCATCGCTATTCCATGCCACGGCGAGCAAAGCAGAGCGCATACGCTTTCTTTGGATGCTGCCGTTAAAAGAGCAGAAACGATCGATTAAGGTCTTCAGCTGTGCCGACATTCCATAGTAGTAGAGCGGCGTAGCAAAAACCAGCATCTCCGCCTCTAAAATCATGGGGCGAATCATCTCCATCTCATCCCTTTGGACACAGGGACCTTCATAACCGCAATGGATACAGCCGGTGCAGGGGAGTATCCTTGCGTGTGCTGCATCGACGGTCTGAACGCTGTGACCGGTCTCTTTTGCGCCATTCGCGAAGGATTCCACAAGCAAATGCGTAGAGCCATTTCGGTTGGGGCTTCCCTCTAATATGACGATTTTCATCTTGCACCTCCGTAAACTTTATTCAAATCCCTGGAGAAGTTTTACCACCATGGACTTTGTGATTTCGCAGATAGACAGAAAGACGTAATTGGTATGCGACTTCTCTATGGCTTCTCTTTGCTTTTCTGTTACTACGGTATAAGGGTATATCCCAAACATGAACGGAAAAAAGGCGAAGATAAATCCCTGTATGTCGCTCACTGTCATCTGAGGGAAAAACTTTTCCAGACAGCAGGTTATGGCTCGCATGGAGTTCCCATATGCGGTTTTGAAAGCCACCAGATTTTCCATCCGGCTGTTGGCCTCCATGTCGTAGTGATTCATGGACATGAGCTTCAGCAGTCGGCTGCGACGCTCCAGCGAATGCGCCAGTTCCTCCGCGAACTGATCAACGGTCATCTTCTGGTGGCATTTTTGCATCGCGGTCAGATCCACGATCCATGCCTCGTACTCCCTCTGAAGCAGGGCAAGGAAAATTTCCTCTTTCGTATGAAAATAATAATAGATCAGTGTGCGGGTAAAGGATGTTTTAGTCCCGATGTCCTTGAGTGTCACATCCTTAAAATTCATGGTCTCATAAAGTTCTGCACAGGCGTTAATGATTTCATCTTTCCTGGCTTGGGTTAATTCTTCTGAGCCTTTTGGCATAACAGGTACTTCCTTTCACAATACTATACCAGAAGCGGTCATATAGCACAGTTGCAATCCAATGCAGCCCATTATACCTACTTCTTGACATTGTGTCAAACAAGAACACTTCTGCCGCCTCTCACCGTTGCTTATTTTACTTCATTTCCTTTTCCCAACCGCGGATGGTGGAGACGTTTGCCATATCCGCAAGGGCTTCCAGTTCCCAAGCTTCCTGTTCCGTCAGAGAGATAGCGGCGGCCCTTGCCGCTTCTTCGACCTGTGCTGCCTTGGTTACACCGATAATCGGGAGCGTACCTTTTGCAATGGCCCATGCAGTAGCGATCTGGGCAACGCTGGCGCTGTGGGACACGCCTGTCTCGCGCAGCTTGTTCAGCAAAGCATCCAGCCTCGGCAGGATCGGGTTATAGGCGTTCGCGCGGTCGCTGACCGCAGGGAAGGGGTGAGCAGAATCGTACTTTCCGGAAAGAACCCCCTGCTCCAGAACCATATAGGCGTAGAAGGTGATACCGTTCTCTTTACAGTAATCCAGAATGCCGCTGGTCTCAGATGAACGGTTCAGTAAGCTGAAATGGTTCTGCACGGCAGAGATTTTCAAGCCCGCTTCGCCTAAAATTTCGGCAGCTCGTTTGATTTCGGCCAGATTATGGTTAGACACGCCAATGCTGCGAAGCTTACCGCTTTTCGCCAGAGGGATCAGCATCGGAGTATATTTTTCCACATTCATGGGATTATGAATCCAGTAAATGTCAATGTAGTCGGTGTGCAAGCTGTCCAAGCTGGCCTCCAGCATATGTTCCATTGCCTGATGAGTGCCATCCTCGATCTGCGGTGTGAATTTAGTAGAGAGAATCACATCTTCCCGCTTGGTATTACGAATCAGTTCTCCCAGGATTCGTTCCGAAGTGCCCATACCGTATACAGTTGCAGTATCCCACAGGTTCAGTCCATTTGCCATAGCAGTTTCATAGACGTCCCGTAGGCTGTCAGCAGTATAATGGTCGCCAAATGTACCATCGTTTCCCCATGCCCAAGCGCCCAAGGCAATCCGGGGCAGCTTTGTTTCACTCATGATTGCTTCCTCACTTTCTCATAATTATTTGTTGATTACAGTTTTGGTCCAAGAGACCACACCTGTATGATCGAGCAGCTTGCCCGGTCTCCATGCTGCGGTCGGGCAATGCGCCCTCAAGCTCTTTCTCGCTTTCTGAATCCCGCTGCTGCCGGAGGCAGCGAAGGGAATCATCGTTTTTCCTGTTTGAAAGAAAGGCATTTTCCAATGATATCGCCGGTTTTCAGGTATTCATAGGTAGGAAACTCAAACAATACCGGCCTGAGGGTGCGGTAGTTCACCTTGCCGGTCTCATTCAGATGTTCCTCTTCCACATAGGTATTGTCAATGGAGCAGATAAAGCTCTCAAAGCCCGGAGTATTGTAGACATCCACCACAGAGCACTCCATAGTCAGCGGAGCCTTGCAAATGATCGGCGTACCGGCCTCGCCCAGCTCATACGCAAACACTTCCGATTTGTCCACCCTTGCGCCGCTGACCGAACCTACGAAGTCGGCTTCCGGGAGCATTCCCTCGTCCACAATGTTGACAGACAGCTTTTTTTTCTCATTAATAAACTGGTTGATATAGTGCGCGGAGGCTAAACTGATCAAAATTCTGTCGTGACCGATAATGCCCACATGCGCAACCAACGTCCAGGCGGGCTTTTCGCCGTTCATTGCGCCTACCACAACAGTGGGCGTAGGATATAACGCCAGAGCGGAACCAATGTTTTTCTTCATAAAAGTTACCTTCCTTTCTTTACTAAACATGCGTGATAAATAGCTCGCTTTTTGTTTTGACACTGTGTCAAACGTAAGTCAAAATTTTTGCGGCCACATAGCCGCCTTTTGATTTTGACATCGTGTCAACATATATAATATAGCACTGTTTTGACATAGTGTCAATATTCTGCCTGAAAAATCTTCCTGCCTTTTCCTTTCGGTTCCATAAGAACGTCCGGCGCGTCATTGTAGGAAACAGCGCCTTAAATGTCATCAGAAGCTCGCTTTCCTCATAGAAAAATAGTTCTCTTTGAGAGCGCAGCTGCTACGCTTACCTACAAACTGAGATTTATCTTTCAAAATCAATTTGTACAAATTTCTTCCCGTTAGGTAATATATTTTCTAAAGTTTTGATTCCATGATAACCAATTTCAAGCATTGCATTTTCTAATGCGTGTGCATCCATCTGATGATGCACCTGTTCTAGACAGTCAAACACATGAAGATATGGTGAGTTTGATACCCAGTTCTCCGCTGTATTGATCTGGATAATACATGAAACATACTTTGGATTGACCTGCTTAACAACTTTCTGGAAGCATTTATATCCAATATACTCAATTAATAAATTTGCGATAACCATATCCGCTTTCGGGAGTTTACCGGCACTGTCTAACAAATTAATACATTTACATTCTAAAATCCCGTTTAAATCCGGGTATCTGCGAACAACTTCTTTTAAATAGTCAGCGTTTACATCTATGCCATATACTTTTTTAAACTTTGACTTTTGTATGTGTTCCAGCCCATTACCGCCTGCAATCCCTAATATTGCTACACTGGAGATAGAATAAGCGTCTAATTGCTCTTTCATCATTTCATTCATAGCCTGCAGCTGCATAACAGAATTAAGTTTCATATGATTTTCGTAATCTGATAATGGAATTTCTTCCCATGGATTTTTCATTTCCTGCCTCGCCAATTCCCGATTTGTGTTTATGCACAGTATATCATGATTCTTCCGTATCGGCATTTCTTATCTGCTTAAAGCGTGCTGTCCTGCATTGCTTGCGCAATCGAAACGGCCGGGAAAGGACTGTACAGTTCCGTTCTTGCCCGGCCTTTCATTACATCCGAAAGTCAAGCGGTGACTATTTTGCCGATTTACAGGCTGTCCTTGAAAATGCTGATAATTTCCTCATGGCTCAGTATTTTGTATCCGCCGTTCATGATCAGCGTGGCGTCGGCAAGTCCTTCAAGCATTTCCTCCGTGACGCCGAGCTCTGAAATATTCATCACAAGGCCCAGCTCCTTCATCCACGCTTCCATGGCCTGGAGACCTTCTTGGGCCACCTGTTCATCGGTTTTACCGGCAGGGTTCACATCCCACACATTGACTGCGAAGCGCTTAAACCTTTGCAGGCCATAGGGCAGAATATAACGGTAATAAGGCAAAGAAACTGCTGCCAGCGTCATCCCGTGGGTGGCGTTGGTATAAGCCCCTACGGCCTGCCCAAGCATATGCACCATCCAGTCGGTGGACTTACCTTTTGCAACCAGGGTATTCAGCGCCCAGGTGGCCGTCCACATAATATTGCTGCGGGCTTCGTAATCCTGCGGGTTTTTGTTGGCAATCCGGCTGGAGTGGAGCAGGGAACGCATCAGCCCCTCGCTGATATAATCGCTGGTATTGTCATCCTCACCGGAGAAATACTGCTCGCAGATATGGTTGAAGATATCATAGATCCCGGCAACCATTTGATAGTGCGGCAGCGTCAGAGTGTATTGAGGATTCAAAATGGCAAATCTGGGCATGATTTTCTCATCGGCGAAAACATGACCGATTTTCTGTTTTGTTTCCGGATTGGTAATGACAGCGCCTGCATTCATCTCCGAACCAGTGCCTACCATGGTCAGCACGCAGCCCACCGGCAGCGTTTCACAGTCCGGCTCCTCAAAGCGCAGATAATATTTTTCCCAAGGATCTTCTTTGCAGTTGGCGGAAACGGAAACCGCCTTGGCGTAGTCACAGACCGAACCGCCGCCTACTGCCAGCAGAAGATCCGCATGGTGCTTCCGGGCAATCTCAATCCCTTCGTACAATTTCGGTAATGTAGGATTTGGCATAACGCCGGCAATCTCAGCCACATCCTTGCCGTTGTCCTTCAGGATCCGAACGACATCGTCATAGATCCCGTTCTTTTTGATAGAACCGCCGCCGTAAATCAGCACAACATTCTTTCCGTATTTAGGCAGCTCCGTGTTCAGATCGTTTAGAGCTTCATCGCCAAAATAGAGTTTTGTCGGGTTGCAGTAAGAAAAATTTCCAAGCATAGATCGTTCCTCCTTGATCATTTCAAAAGATTCTTTTCTACAGGCTTCTGCCGAACTCCTTGAGCTCGCTTAATTTTTCCCGGGATTTGTTCTGCTTCTCATAGGCCGAATACATCCCCATATCCTCCAGCTGCAGATACTGAAGGAAGGAATTCTGATATTCGTAAATCGCACCGCTGTATACGTGATCCGATCCCGAGCTCATAATGAGCGCCGCTTTTTTCAGATTCTTCGGTTTGTCCAGCGCATAAATACGGTTGATGGCGCACTGCAGCTGGCCGGTAAAACCATGGTAATAAATCGGGGAAGCCAGCACGATCATCTCTGCCTCATCCAGCAGAGGGTAAACCTCCTGCATATCATCCTGCTGAACGCATTGCCGCTCATGGCTGGAATTTTTTTTGCGACAGTATTCGCAGGCCATGCACCCGGCGATTTTCTTTTGACAAACCGGGACAATATGCACGGTATGGCCTTTATCCCTCGCCCCTTCTGAAAATGCCTCCACCATAGCCGCCGTATTTCCATGCGCCCGGGGACTTCCATTCAAAACCAAAATGTTCATGGTATCACGCCTCTAAAGAAAAGGTGACGGTCACAGTTCCACTGCCCAGAGCTTCTTCCCAGCCGGTAAGATCGTCGATGCGGCCCAGCCGAGTATAGCTCCAGGAATTGGAACCGTAGAATATAACGATCTGATTTCCCTGATACAGCACGATGTCGCCGGCGTGCGTCGTGGTCTGACTGTTGCTGGTCGGAAGGCTTGTTCCAAGCGGCCCAACCTTTTCAAAACCGGAATAGTCGCTCATCTGGATGGTGACAGGCCCCCGCTCCATCATTTCCACCAAAGCGTTCACTGCTGCATTCTCTTCTAAGGTAGCAGTAAAGGTACTGCCGCCAACCTGTACAATCATATTCATTACGCTGTTTTCCTCCTCAATGGTTTCACTATCTGTTGTCTGCGATTCCGATGATGCTTCTGCTTGAACGGAAGCGCTGCTTCCCGGTTTACTCTCGGCCTGCTCGCTGTTACTGCAGCCAGCAAGCAGCACTGACAAAGAAAAAACGGTAATAAACAGCAAAGACCGCGTTCTTTTCATATCCCATTCACCACTTTCTTTATTCTGTATTATAAAAATAACCTGACAAAAACGATCATTCCAAACAAGCAAAGAACCGCGCCAAAAATTCGGTTCATGGTACGCAGCCGGAATTTTACGGCTTTTCTTTTAATCATCTGGGTTAAAGCAGAAAGAGTTCCCCACCAAAAATAAGTTCCCAGAAATACCCCTGCCGCCAGTAAAGCACCATCTATCCAGCTATTTACTTCTGAGATTCCGAAGTAAGTGAACGCAAATATAAAGGTTAAAATCGCCGCTGGATTGGTAATCCCAATGGCAAATGAGGTGAGAAACAGCTTCACCCCTCCCAGGGGGTTCTCGTCAGGCGGAGGTTCCCCTTGGGGACGGATCAGGGAGCGGAGCCCCATAATCAGAATCAATGCTCCGCCCAAGGCAGTGATAATTCCTTGCCAACGAAGCAGAAAATCCGAAATAAGAGTGAACCCAAAGGCTCCAACACAGGCATAGAAGCAATCTGCCACGGAAGAGCCAAGCCCCGTCAGCAGACCGGATTTAATCCCCATGCCCCAAGTCCGCTGAACGGTTAAAGCTCCAATCGCTCCTACAGGTACGCCAAACAGTAAACCAATTATCATGCCTCGCAACAAATAGTCCATGTCACTCCTCCACTCCGCAGAGATGAGCCGTGAAATTTCCCTCTGCCTCCTTATGCACAAGCGAAGACGCTTTTTGCCTCTTGCTTCTGCACCTGCACGGTTCCCTTTGCTTCTTCAAGATCCCGGATGATTTCGCCTACAGCTGGAACAATGATGCATCCGGACAGCGGGTTTTTGATGCTGAGAACCGGCGTTGTGATCGTAGCTTCCACATCGCTGCGCTCAAAGGCCAGGTCACAGCTGGTCATTTCACAGTGAATAAGCTTCAATCCCTTGCAGTAGCACAGCGGCTGCGTACCGATGATTTTACAGTTTTCAAAGGTGACATTCTCGCAGTACCAGGCTAGATATTCGCCTTTTACGATGCTATTGCGGACGGTGACGTTTTTCGCGTGCCAGAAAGCGTCCTTGGTATCAAAGGTACAGTTTTCAAAGATGGAATCCTCAATATACTGGAAGGAGTATTTGCCCTTCATGCGTACATTCGTAAAGTGCAGGCCGGTAGAACGCATCATGAAGTATTCACTCTCGGCGTCGCAATCCTCCATTTCGATATTGTGGACGGACCAGCCAAACTCCGGGGAAACAACGTCGCAACCTGCTATCTTCACATCGGCACATTCCCGCAGAGCCTTGATGCCATGAAGCTTGGTATTCTCAATGGTGATATGGTCAGAATACCACAGCGCTGCCCGGCAAAGTTCGGTCATCTCCGAATCGCGAATCGCAAGGCCGTGGTCGTGCCAGAACGGATATCGCAGGTTAAAAAAGCTGTGTTCCACTTGTACGTCTTTGCATTCTTTGAAAGCGCTCTCTCCGTCGGCGGGGCCGTCAAAGGAGCAGTTTTTCACCAAAATATCGTTGCTGCCATAAAGAGCTCGCTCTTCATCAAAAGTCTGATTCTGAATTGTTCTCATAAAAAAACCTCCATTTTATAAAAAATCCATTAGACTGCTGGTTTCTTTTTCTGTATTTGATAAACTAAATAATCTAGGCAATCGATCCGCTTCTCTTCTTTATGCACCCGATCTAATAGCTGCCGTCTGTGGCTGGCAAGCAAATCCAGCTGCTCTCTGATCTTTCCCTCTTCTTCCAGTTCCATAAACCGTTCTACTGTTTTCGCATCGCAGCCGGCATCTTTCAAATTTTGGATCACTGCCTGAACAGATGCATTATTTTTCACACTTTTCGCCATCCTTTTCTCACTGATTTTGAACTGATAAATCATTATTCACCATTGCTGATAACAACAATCTGGTTGCCCCAGCCTTCCAGAACAGGATTATTTTCTACGGCCTCCACAAATTCTTCTGTGGCATCGAACCGGCCGATCAGTGTGTACTCCTCGTTGATCTCTGCATCGCGATAATACAGGACAATGCGGTTCGGATCGGAATAGTACACTTCGCCCGCATGAGCCTCGGTTACGGTTTCGCTGTTATCCGGGATCTCATACCGTCTGGGGATATCGTAATATTCCATGACCTCGGATTCGTCGTAGCTGTATACCGGTAACCGCCAATCCGTAGTGCCTACATATCCGGCAATGGCTGCGGCAGTACTGTTGTCCTCTAAGTGCATGACAAAGGAATCTCCGCTGTCTCCAAACTGGACTGTCAGCTCCGTGGCATTCGAACTTGGAATATTGTCCTCTTCTTCACTGGCCTGGCCGCCCGTTTGAGAGGAAAAAACACGATTGCTTTCGCCAGAAGAACTGGAATCGGGGGAACTGCTGCATCCGGCCATTGTAATACTGAACATCAAAAGTAAGCCCAATATGGTCATAAATTGTTTTTTCATGATATTTCAGCTCCTTCTTGCTTTTTGTCTCATCGCTTACAGGAAAGCTCCGTTGCACACCTGCAATACTTGCCCTTTCACGTGGCGTCCCATCTTGCTGGCTAGATATAGGCAGGCATACGCCTGATCCATGGGATCGCACTCCGGGCCGGGAAAGTAAACGAAATGGCCGCTGTATTTGAGCATTTCCGCCCCGCCGGGCTGCTCTCCCGCCTTATTGGCCAAGTGCGCCGGCGTAACTGTCGCTCCGGGCGCTACCGCATTGCAGCGGATATTGGTGTCAATGAGCCGCATGGCCACATTCTTGGTCAGTGTGTTCAGGGCGCCTTTGGTGGAAGTGTATGTTGCCCCGCAGAAAGGCCGGGTGCCGTTGACGGAAGAGACGTTAATGATAACCCCGTCGTTCTTGGGCAGGAAAATCCTCAGAGCCTCCCGAATATACCGCATGGGGCCACCCAGGTTGGTGTTCATCACATACATCATCCAGTCATCATCAGTTTCGTCGATCATTTTCTGTTCGCCGATACCGGCATTGTTGATGAGGATATCCACATCCCCGAATTCTTTCAGAGCAGTCTCAAATACTCTCTTGGTATCCTCGGTGGAGCAAACATCGGCTGTCACCCCGACAGCTTTTCCGCCTTTCTGACGGATGCCTTCCACAACGGCATCCAGCTTTTCGCGGTGCCGGGCGGTGATAACCACTGCCGCGCCTTCCTCCGCAAACAATTCTGCCATCGACCGTCCCATTCCATAGCTGGCTCCGGTGATGATAGCGACTTTATCCTTAAGCATTTGTTGTTCCATAGAAAAACCTCTTTTCGTTCCTATTTCTCTTTACGTCCATAGTGTACTGCCAGAAAATTTAAATATCAAATACTTATGTTTTATTGATTTCCATAAGAAAAACGAATGGAATTTTCTATTCTTCCGGCAATGAAGCAAGGGGCGTTTTCCGGATTTTTCCTGCCGCCAGATCAGCAAACAGGAGAAATAACACAATCACGACAATTCCCGGCAGTAGCACAGTGAAGATGCGCGGCTGGGAGGAAAAGTTGCTGATGCCTTCCATCCGCATGAGCACGGCCACCAATGGATCGGTGAGGAAAACGCTGAGAATTGTCCCCAAAATACTGCCCAACAGGGCGATCATCCCAAACCGTAAGGCAAAGGAGCGCCGCAGCCGGCCGGCAGAAAAGCCCAGGGTGCGATAAATGCTCAAATCCTTTTGTTCGGCCCGCAGGAGTTTTCCCGCTGTCAGCAGCGTGACAACCAACACAAAGAGGATCACCATAGCATATAGGAAAATCATCAAAAGCTGCATGGCGGAAAGAATGCCGTAGAGCCCCGGCCAGGAATTTTCATGCAGATACACATCTCCTCCATAAGTCTCCTGAAGCGCCTGCATAATCTCAGGCTGGAGGGATGGGTCGGCCAGGAAATAGTGGGTACACCACATAGTGGGAGACTCTTCGCCAATCAGAGCATAGCCTTCCCGGTTCATGCCGATATTCATTCCCATATCGTTGGCGCACTGATAAATGCCGCTGACCACATATTCTCTGCTCCCGAGCACACCCGCCACGGTAACGGGATCTCCCACCCGGACGCCTAAATCCGCTGCTACAAATTCTGTCAGTACCACTTCATTTGCCTCCCGGCAGGTTTGCCCGGAGAGCAGATGAAACCGTTCTGGCTCCGTAATCACGTTGGCAGTCATATCCACCCCATTTACGGACACATTTGGCATGCCCAGCAGGTACGAATCCGTAATCGCGGTATAGCGCTCGATCGTCTGCTCTACCTGCTCGATGGAGGTTTCCCCCATAGGCTGGGCGGCGATGTGCAGATCGGCTGGGTTAAAGGCATCCATTAAGCCCTCGCCGCCGGGCCCCAGCCAAGCATCTACACGACCGATGAGCGAGGCAAAGAAGACCAGCAATACTGCCACCAGACAGGCCCCGATGTATCTGCGCTTGCTGCCGAAAAGCCGCCGAAGGGCAAGCCAAAAAGAAAGCCCTTTTTTTTGAATACGGAAACCCGCCCTTTTGCTTTTGAAGGATTTTTTCCAGTTCCCCCGGATCGCGCTTACTGGAGAAATTCTGCTGATCTTCCCAGTACAGAGCCAAACGAATCCCATCAGCAGGGAAAAAATTACTGCCATGGCAGCTAGGCAAATCGAGGCGGGCAGCGCGGACGGGATCAACAACCCGGTGGTTGTCACTGTCATCTGGCAAATAAACCCAGCTGCCGGGATCGACAGAAGCATTCCTGCAGCCATACCACACAAAGTAGTAATCAGGTATTGCAAAAGCTGGATTCTTCTCAGCTTCCCACTGGTAAATCCCATGGTTTTAAGGATTCCCATATTTGTATAATCCTGTTCGATTGTGCTGCCAATGCTGTGAGAGAGTACTGCCATGGACGCCAGAATCAGGATCCCCACAAAGGCCAGCAGCAGGCTGGTGAACACATTCTGTAGAGTCAGCATAAAGCCGGAAATGGCTTCACGGCTGTGGGTAAACTCCACCCAGCTTGTCAGGCTGGTGCTTTGATTGAGAACTGCGTTAAACTGCGCTGCCGCCAAGCTGCCGTCCTCCGACTGAAAAACGTGCAGCATAAATCCTTCCCGGGCCAAGCCGTCAGCGCCTGCCGCTCGAATCATCTCAGAAATTTTCTCATGATCCTGCCCGCTGATGAGAAAGCTCTTCATTCCGATCATGGAGCTTCCCATAAAGGGATCTTCAAAAAAGCCTGCCACGGTAAAGACCATATCTCCTCCGCTGCGGGCAATGGGAAAGGTAATGGAGTCCCCGATCCGAACGCCAAACATGGAGACCATAGAAGCGGATGCATATATTTCTCCCGGCGTGATCTCCTTGGGGGCGTCGCCATAGCCGGTCAAATCATCAATGAAAAATTTGTAGGGATAGCGCTCTGGCTCATAAAGAATCAACTGGCCTTCGCTGTCTGATTCCTGATTCCCGATTTCATATTCGGAGAAAATAAGGGACTGCACCCCTACGGAATCTACCACGTCCAGGGCAGAAATTTCCTCTGCCAAAGGAGCTGCCTCCGATAGTCCGGATACCCAAGCAGTTAAATCCCCATAGCCCAGCCGGTCCATCTCGCTGTTCACATACCGGTCGGAATTATTCCATACTGTCAGCACGGTTCCTAAAGACAGGGAAACCAGAAGGATCAAAACAAACACGCCAAGCACAGTTCCACGATGAGATTTAAGATTGGATTTTAGTAACGTTCTGCGTTCCATACAATGCTCGCCCCTTACCAGGACATAGAAGTAAGCCATGCGCTTACTTTTTCTTCTCGTTCTTTCTCTGCTTGTGCGTCAAAGGACGGCAGGGAAATTTCATCCAGAATTTTCCCGTCTTCCAGATAAAGAATGCGGGTGCCCCGGATGGCTGCCTTCACATCATGGGTTACCATGAGGATGCTTTGTCCCTCCTGATTTAAAGCAGTGAGCAGATTCATGACTTCTTCGCTGTTTTTTCGGTTGAGCGCCCCGGTGGGTTCGTCGGCAAAAAGCAGTCCGGGCCGATTGATCATGGCCCTGGCAATGGCCGCTCGCTGCGCCTCGCCGCCGGAAGCCTGAGAAGGCAGACGGTCTTTGGCCTTTTCCACATGCATCTGAGCAAGCAGGGATTCAGCCCGCTCATTGACTGCTTTTTCGGATCGCCCTTTCTCCAGATATCCGGCTACCGCAACATTCTCGAACAAGGTCAGGTTGCTTACCAGATGAGTCTGCTGGAAAACAAAGCCGAATTCCTTGCTCCGTAATTCTGCCAGCTTCTTTTCCGACAGGGTGCCCAGCTCCTGATCCCGGTACAGCACTTTTCCGCTGCTGAGAGCGTCCAGGCCGCTGAGGGCGTAGAGCAGGGTGGATTTCCCGGCGCCGGAGGGCCCCATGATAATAGTAAAATCCCCCAGATAGATTTCGGCGCTGATCCGGTTCAGCACCGGCTCCTGCGCGCCGGGATAGGTTTTTACGATTTCCTTTGCTGTTAGCAGCGCTTCGCTCATACCGCTTCCTCCATTTCCGTTTTTTCAGATGGGACAATCAGCGGCTTTTTTCCTGTGGCCGGATTAGGAAGAATCTCATCCACAAAACGCACATAAAACTGTACGTAGCTCAAATTTTTCTCCCGCAGGATTTCTTTCATCTGTCGGAGCATCTCTTTTTCAATATAGGGCTTCTGCTCTTCGCTTACAGCTTCCGCCAACATTTCAAACGCATCAGAAGCCACCTGCTGAAACTGGTAATCCCGCAGTCCGTCCAGGCAAAAGCCTTCCACAGCCAGCGGATGCAGAAAATCCCGATGCCCATTTTCATCTTCAAACCATAGCAGATCCTCATTCCGCCCTAACACGATTTCTGCGCGGGTAAAGGGACTTCCTGCCATTGATTCTTTCATAACTAAACGGTCGGAAATGCGGTAGCGGATCAGCGGCTGGGCAAAGTTATACAGACACGTCAGGTACATGACGTCGTCTTCCACTTCAATGACGTTTAGGTCGTCGAACAGCAGCATGCCGTCCTCTTTCCCGGTTTCTACGCCCAGAGCAAGAGACTCGCTGGCTCCATAAATATTGATGACCGTGCACCGGAGGGTTTCTTCCAGAAAGCTGCGAAGCCCGGCGCTCAAAGGCTCGCCGCAGGAAATCACACGGGCAATCCTCACGGATATCTCGCCTTTTTCCACCAATTCAGCAAGGATTTTAATGGCGGAAGGATAACCGATGATGAGATTCGGGCTGAATTTCCGGACGTTTTCAATCCATTCCGAAAGCGGGGTTTTAATGTCCAGATACATCTGTCTGGCACCCACACCGTCAATGCCATCTCCTACAGCCTTGGCTCCGCCGTAACGTCCATCCGTGGCGGCTATGTAAATAATGCGGGGACGCCCGGCCAGCAATTTCAGGATCTGCGGCATGCTCATGTTCCATAAAGCACCTCGGATAATTCCCAGCAGCATGGTCTGCCAAGCCGCTTTATCATAGATGAAGTATCCGGGCTTCCCCGTACTGCCGGAAGAATGCACCACATGATATTTTCCAAGATAAGGCTTGCGGTCCGCTTGCGTTTCCGCATCAAATTTCCGCAGTTCCTCCTGGCACAGGTCCGGCACTGTGACAAGCTCGTCAAAGTGTTCTATCAAACCGGTTTTGTCAATGGCGGGAAAGGCGGAAAGGGGAAGCACATCCAATTGTTCTTCCGTAATACCGGCCGTTTCAAAGGTGCGCCGGTAAAAAGCGGAGCGCTCCCAAGCGAAATGAAGCAATGTCCGGAGCTTTTGATTTTGCAGCTTCTTCATTTCCTCTTCCGACAAACGGGTGTTTTTCATAAATGCAAACAAATCTTTCAGTGTTTTCAGATAGTTCATTTCGGTCGCTCCTTCCTATCGAGATTCCAATCGAAAAGTGTAATTCTGGTTATAATTTTCCCGGTGATAATACCTGGCTTCACCGGCGGACAGGTTCATGACAATGCTCCACTCTGTGGATTCAAACTCTCCGAAATTGTCTTTACTTACGCTGTCCAAAGCATCTCGAACATCTTCCATTCCCATTTCCGGAGTTTCCTCTAGTTGTTTTATCAGAATGTCATACCGTTCATGGGATTGCTGGGTTCCAATGCCCTGCTTTTCGCCTTCCGCCAGATAGAAGTTCGTCAGCACCGGCGTTTCGATGACGATCCTTTCCCCCGCCACATACTCCACTGCCACACTGCGGCCTGTGGAATCTGCTATTGCGAAATGAATCATCATACCCATGGAACCGTGAAGGTCATATTGTCCCAGCAGCTCCAGCGCCTCATTCACACTCCCTGCTTTATCCAGCAGCAAGCGGATTGCTGTTGTCGTGGTGATGTCCGGCTTGTCCGTATCCTGCTCGATGGCTGCGCTGTCTTGAATCATATTCACTGATACCGCCAAGCCGGCGGCATTCATCCCGTCCAGCGGAGCATACAGGGCGGCAAGTGTTTTGACCTCGTCCGGATTCAGCGTCATCCCCACCATGCCGCCGCTTATATTTTGGGCGATAAAATCCATATTGACAGTGGAAAGGGAAGCATATCCATTTTCGGGATGTGCTTCCACAACCATAGCCTCGCAGTTCTCCCAATCGAAATTGCGGCCAAATAAGGCATCTCCCTCCGGACTGGACACCGCAATGGTACTGCATCCGAAAATACCTCCCGGCAAATCCTTCAGATTCAGCCCGGAAAGCAGATTGTTTGCCAGATATTCGATAACCTCTTCATCGGAGGATGCACCGCCACCGGCAAGGAAATCGTCAAACCCATAATCGCCGTCATAGCGCACGGCGGAAAAATCGTCTTCCAGCTCTACGATCTCAGATGTGAGTGTGATACTGTTTTTCTGTTCTTCCTGCGCTTCACTGCCGCTTTGCATATGTTGCATTTCTTCCGTCGTCCCTTCGCATCCGCTTATTGTTAAGGCAAAAACAAGCAGGAGGGAAAACCGGATCAGCCGTCTTCTGTTCAGGAACCTGTGATTCATTTGAAAAGCCTCCTTGCAGTTTGTTCGCTATCATCTTTTGCATTTTTAGTATAGTGCGCTGTTAATAATATAACAAATACTTATTATTGATAAATATGCATAGTTGAATTCAATAGAATATTGTGCTATACTGGCGTTAGGGAGGCGATACAAATGGAATTACGAGTCTTGCAGTATTTTTTGGCGGTGGCAAGGGAACAAAGCATTTCAGCTGCAGCAGAATCCCTGCATCTTTCTCAGCCCACACTGTCCACGCAATTGAAAGCAATGGAAGAAGAACTCGGCAAACAGCTATTGATTCGAGGTACAAAAGGCTCCCGGAAGGTGGTTTTGACAGACGAAGGAGTAATCCTTCGCAAACGGGCGGAGGAAATCCTGGACTTGGTAAAAAAGACCGAAAGCGAAATCCAGTTCTCGAATGAGTCTATCGCAGGAGATGTATATATTGGAGCAGGAGAAACCGACGTCATCCGTTTCTTTGCTCAGGCCGCCTGTGAGTTAAAGAAAACCTACCCTGACATTCACTATCACATATCCAGCGGGAATTCCGCTTATGTCATAGAGCGGCTGGATAAAGGGCTCATTGATTTTGGGCTTTTATATGGCACGATTGACCGCTCAAAATATGAATCCATTGAAATTCCTATCAAAGACACCTTCGGCGTATTGATGCAAAAAGACGCTCCTCTTTCTGAAAAGGAATTCATTGCTCCCGAGGATCTGTGGGACAAGCCGCTGATTATGTCCCACCAGGAGGAGCGAGACGGATGGCCTGTCGCCTCGCAGATCCGAAGGGACGTATCCAAATTAAATATTGTTGCCACCTACAATCTCCTTTTCAATGGATCTCTTCTGGTGGAAGAAGGACTGGGCTATGCCGTCTGTTTTGATAAACTGATTAACACGACCGGAGACAGCAATTTATGTTTTCGGCCAATAAAACCGGAGATAGAGACCGCTCCGTCTATCGTCTGGAAAAAGTATCAGGTGTTTTCAAAGGCGGCTGAGAAGTATTTGCAACAGCTGCAAAAATTGTTTGAATCGATCGAATAATCTTTGAAAAGTTTGGACGGTATCTTATCTGTAAGAGCAGAGAAAACAGGGGACGGTAAAAACATTGCTTTTTTGCGGACAATGAAAATATCCTGCATAGATAGAATCAAACAGCCATCGTTCGACACCGGCCTGTTTATGAAAACGGTTTCGTTCCGGCATCTGAATATTGAATGTTTTGCTCAAAATTGATAAATAAGACAGTCGTTTTACGAAGGAGGCGAGAGGATGAAGGCCTTGCCCCTCGGCACGCGGTTTTGGAGGGAGGCCCTTTGCACCGGCTTATTTACGAAATGAAATCAAGAAAATCCTGATTTCATGCGGTTTCCCTTGTATGTTCTGCCGTATTCCTTGTCCATCCATTCGCGCAGCGTGCGCTGTACATTATCAGCCGTCATTTTTCCGCTACCGTCTTTGGCGGCAACATATTCATCCGGCTTTTTCCTGGCTACCGCTGCTTTCAATGCCCGCTGCGCTTCCTGACTGATGATCGGAATGATTCGTGGCCGATCTCCTTTCGCTCCGCCGCCCTTGACGATCTCCACCCACCCATAGCCGAACTCGCCGCCTGTAAAATGGACGTTTCCGGCTTTCAGACCGGTGGTTTCCTCGGCGCGCATATCGCAGTAGGTGGATAAAATAACAGCCCGATAGACCTCGGTTTTTCTCTGGGATAACGCTTCTATAACTTTCTTGGATACCTCCAGCGGCACCGGCGTATCCTTGACAAAATCGGCGTTTTTCATGGACACCGGCTTTTGTACGTCGGCAACTTCCCAGGTAAAAACGGAGTTTTCGTAGGCATGCTCACAGTACCTTTCCGGCTTTCCCAATCGGCTGATGATTTTATCCAGCGTGGCGTCCACACAGGTGGCCGCCTTTTTATCCACATAGGCTTGCAGAACGTCGCTGGTAATTAGATAGGCGCGATTCACTTCTGGGTATTCCTCTTTGACGAATCTCCCGAAATCCTTTGCCAAATCCAGCATATCCCGCCGGGACGATATGGAGTAAATCTTCCAGCTTGTGTCTATGGCGGCGTTAAATTTGTCTGCCCGTTTGGAATCTCCGGGAGTATAGCAGGCATGGACGGCGTGTTCCAGTTGCTTGCCAATCGCTCTTGACAGATTTCTCACCTCTTTTCTCCGTCAGTATGGTTCCGGTAATTTTTGAAAACAATAGGATAGTTTTCAAAAATTACCGGAACTCGCCTTACGGCTCGATTTCTTGCCTGTCCTCTCTTGTTTCTCTTCCATTGCAGTAACTCCGCTCGGCGTTGCCTCGCTCCGTTACTGCAATGGAAGGAGGAAGGCTTTTTTCTTGGATGTGTTCATTTTCGGTTCTCCGCCGAACCTCTATCGGCGGCAAAGGGGCCTAACGGCAAGGGACACATCCGATCCAAAGCAATACCGTTATGCGCTTCCGTTTTGTTGCAGACACAATATCGTTCTGCGGATGTCGGAAGAAACCATCCCGCTGGCTGGTTGCAGCCTTCACTCCTTTCATCTTTTCATTTTTGCCAACCTACTTTAATGGGGTACACTCATAGTATGACGGATATGGACACACAACAAAAAACGCGCCTGCGGCTCTCTTGGCCGCAGGCGCGTTTTCCCGCAAGTTGCGGGGAACGGTTTGCTAAATTTACCGAATAGTATTTACTTTCTATATGTAAAATGGTATTCTTATAAAAAGGAGAGTGATAGGATGCATTATGTATCTGGTATCATGAGATTAAATCGACTGATTTGCTCCACTCAAAAAGGAAACGACGAGACGTTGTGTGGAGCTTAATCGGAAAAGATTTTCTTTTCTGTATTCGTCGGTAATATGGCAAAAAGCATAGTGGTTGTAAGCTATGCTTTATTAGGTGTTACCATTCACCGAGAAATAGAAATGAATTTCATCCTTAATGAATTAAGTATCCGGTCACTGACATCTCGTCCGTGACCTTTTTGTTTTGTACAAAAAAGGTAATTGCTTTTATTAGAAATATTCGGAGGGATCATTACGATTTATGAAATGAATATGTTATGGATAATAGCACACTTGACCGTGTTCTGCACTTTTCCGATAGACTGCTCAAAACGCATGATTTTATAAAATGCCGATCACAATGGCAGGCAAGAATAACCGCACAACCCGAATTACTTGTATATGCGCAGGCCTCTGATGAAGTGGTAGCGGTCGCGCTAGCTTATCTTGAGGATAATGGAAATATCACCGTCGGTGTTGTTGCAACGGAACAACAATACAGAAAGCAAGGCCTTGCGAGAAAATGTCTGTCTTTGATAGAAAATCGTGCGAAAGATCTGGGTGTCCATCTGATTGCTTTGGGTTCTGTCGATTCCGCCGTGGAATTTTATGAAAAACTTAGATACACTTCCCAACTGTTAATTCAATCCCCAAAACATACGGTTGATGAACTATTATCCTTAAACCCGGGTTTTCCTATTTTATTTACAAATATCTATGACGGCACTATCCACCAACTTTGTCTGAAGTTAACCAAAGCGGATAGCGGCTTGCGACAAATCTATGAAAACACTTTTGATGACTGTGATACACAGATTATGTGCTGGAAAGCTATTTGAGGGGGAGAAAAATGAATAATTTTACTATGTCTCATCTCGGCGTCATGGTTGATATGGCTGGTTGTCCCAATCGCTGCCGGCATTGTTGGCTGGGTGCGCATAAAAACGGACATATGAACATAAAGGAGTTTCAAGAGATCGCCAGCCAATTTAAAAGCTGGAGAGATGAAAACGGAAAAGGCATTTCGGAATGGAGTTTTTTCTCATGGTGGCGGGAACCGGACTATCACAAGGATTACCGGCACCTATGGGAACTGGAAAAGGCCTTGTCCTCGCCGGAATGCGCCGAACGTTTTGAGCTTTTATCCACCTGGAGGCTGGCCCGTGACGATTCCTACGCCGCATGGGCGGCAACGCTTGGGCCCAAGGTTTGTCAGATCACTTTCTTTGGCATGGAGGATACCACCGACTGGGGAATGCGGAGAAAAGGCGCTTTCAAGGATCAAATCACTGCTACCGAACGTTGTATAGAAGTGGGAATTGCTCCACGTTGGCAGCTTTTCCTGACGAAACGTTGCCTACCAGAGTTGGAAGATTTCCTGCGTCTAATGCATGAACTCGATTTATGGCATCGCTGTGAAAAAATAGGAAGAAAGTTTGAATTCTTCATCGGAGGCATGACGCCCGAGGGCTGTGGCTATGAACTCGAGGCGGAACGCCTCGAACAGCCTGACCTTGAAAGGATTCCGCGGGAACTTGTAACGCTCAGCCGTGACGGCCTGTGTATGCTTGGACGTCCTGAGAGTGAACTGGTACAAGAACTCCTCCAAGAGAGCAAGCCCCCAAGAATGGGCGCAAGTTTCCCCTCTGTCGCTATTGATGCGGATTATGACGTGTATCCCAATATTGCCGAACCAGCCAGTTGGTGGCGGCTAGGAAATCTCGAAACAGATGGGGTGGACCAGATAATGGACACCTTATTCTGTGGAGCAACACCAGGTATGATCGCCAATCAAACGATTGCTGTGTCGGCATTAGCCGGACAGTATGGCGTTGCTGACAGTCAAAAGCTGTATAATAAAGGCGATCTTATCTGCCGATTTATGCATCAATGGGGTATAGATTCGCTCAAATGACGGGCTGACACTCAGCAAAAAAACGCGTCTGCGGCTCTCTTGTCCGCAGGCGCGTTTTCTCGCAAGTTGCGGGGAATACAAAAGGAATAGTAGGTTAACGATCCCTTCTGTGTTTATACTCCCTTCGTCTTTACCATAAATAGTATGACAGATGTTGAGTTCATCTAAATTCTATCATACTATCCTAAGAAGCCAATATAGAATGGGGTGATAAAATGGATAAGCAACCACAAGGGCGTTTAATGCCGTTTGATTCAGCGGAATTGTCCGCTCGCTGGACTTGGATTTTGTCGTTCCTTCGACCAATCCATAATGATTACTGTTTTCTTCGCCGTCCCGGTTTTTGACATATTCCAGCGTCCGCTGCACTTTGAGCGTCCGTTTCTGAAAGTCGATATCGTCCCACATAAGCCCCGCCGCTTCTCCCAGACGCAAGCCGGTAAACAGGATCAGCACAAGGCCGTATCCCAGCCGGCAGACGCATTTCCCGTTTCCATAGCGTTCCGTGGCGTGTTCGCAATACAGCTTGATTTGCTCTTTTGACATTACTTGAAAGGATTTCACGTTCTTCTCGGCTTTCTTCGGCAGCTTGGCGCCAAAGCAGGGATTTTTCAAAAGCCGGTCTTTCATCATGGCGTATTTGTAAACACCGTTGAGAGCCAGATATGCTTTTCGGATAATGGAATAGGAACGTCTGTCATCATTGAGCTGATTGATGAATTTTTGAATATCCTCATGGGCGACGGAAAAGAACTGCATTCCCTTGAAATAGGGGATAATCTGATGATGAATGGTGCTTTCCAGCGTGTCATAGGACTTGGGTTTCAGTTCGATTCGCTTGTAGGTGGTCAGCCAGTTCAGCATATACTCCTCGACGGTCTGTTTTCGGATTTCCGTATAGGTGCCGCTGGCAATCTGTTTGGCAAATTCCTTGTATTTCTTGTCCAGCTCCGCTTTTGTCTTGGCATAAAGGTACTTTCGCTTTCCGGTGCCTTCGATCCGAATGGCTCTGTACCAGATACCGTCTTTTCGTTGCCGGGGGGCGGTACCTTCCCCGTCGCTGCGTTTTCCCATAAAAAACACACTCCTTTAACCGTAGTATGCATTTTTATGGCAGGGAACACGCTCGCCCTTATTCTCCGCTTTTACTGGCAACCACACTACAACCACAGGAGGGTAAAAACAGAATAAAAAGGGGGAAAATCGGATAATTTGGCCGGGGTGCAGCCGCATGATTTTCAGACAGAAAAAGTGCGCCAAACCTGCATAAACACTGGGTTTGGCGCACTTTTCGTTTTGGCAGGGGCAGAAGGCCTTGCCCCTCGGCACGCGGTTTTGGAGATTGCAGCTCTTTTCCGCTTTTCGGACAAGCGGCGGTGTGGTATAATCCAAACGTCTTATCCATCATATAAACGAGGTGTGCCCCAATATGATAAACGAGGAAAACCTGGCGTCTCTTTCAAAAGAGCAGCTGATTGAATTAATTGAGATTTACGCCAAAAACTGGCTGGCGCTTGACGGCGTATGGTTCCAGTCCGTGGAACGAAAGGAAGGGATGGAGGAAGCCATCTATCACGATCTGGAGGCGTGGAAACGGTTTACCGTAATCGAAGCGAAGCGAATCAAGGCATTTCTGCAGCTCCCTGAGCAGGCCGGCACAGACGGCCTTGCAAGAGCCCTGCAGTACCGTTTTTACGCGAATCTGAACAGAAGCGAAATTGTGAAGGACGAGAAAACGCTTGTATACCGTGTCGTTGAATGCCGCGTTCAGACCGCCAGGAGCCGAAAGGGAATGTGCTGGCATCCGTGCAAAACGGTAGGAATCGAGGAATATTCCGGCTTTGCGCGTGTGATTGACAGCCGATTCCGCTGCGAATGTCTCAGCTGCTATCCGGATGTTACAGACAAGAGCGTTTGCTGCGCATGGAAATTTGTTTTGGAAACGTGAATTTTTTTGGTAAAAAAGATTGCCGCGGCGCTTCAGGAATGTTATGATACCCACGGGTGATCCGATATGGAATTTTATACAGTGAGCTGCGAGAAACGGCCGGTCCGGCTTTCGCAAGAAACCAGACGGTTCGCGGAAGAATCGCTGAACGGGAAATATGGCGATGAAGCAATGCGAAACGTTGCAGTCTCCATGGACGGAACGGAAGGCTTCGAAACGATGTCGGAGCTTGAGAAATATGACGCCATGATCCGTAAAATTGCGGAAGAAGCGCCTCTGCGCTATTGCCCCGGAGAAAAAATCAGCGGAGCGGCGACATTGGGAGGCAGCATTTCCCATTGCGTACCGGCTTTCTATCGGAATACATTCGTGCTGCCCTCCGTGAGTCATCTAACCCTTGATTTCAAAACTGCCGTAGAATGCGGCATGGCGGTGAAGGAGCGCGAGATCGAGGACAGGATGCGCGGCGGAGAACTCAGCGCTTATCAGGAGGCGACGCTTCGAAGCATGTCGCGCGCGATGGAAGCGCTTCGAATCTGGCACGGGCGTTATCTTGCGTATCTGAGAGGAAGGGACCCTGAGATTTACCGCTGCCTGCGTCAGGTACCGTTTGGAAAGGCCAGGAATTTCCGAGAAGCGGTGCAGAGCGTCTGGTTCCTGTTTGCTTTTGAACGGCTGTGCGGCAACTGGCCGGGAATCGGCCGCCTGGATGAAATTCTTGGAAAATATCTGCGGCATGATCTTGAAACCGGCGCCCTGACCGTGGAGGAAGCGCGGGAGATTCTCGCGCACTTTTTCATCAAGGGCTGCGAGTGGATCCGAAGCGATGCCGTTCCCGGCTCCGGAGACGCACAGCATTATCAGAACATCGTGCTGGGCGGACGGAACGCCCGAGAGGAGGACATCACGAACGAGGCGACGTATCTGATCCTGGACGTTATAGAAGAGCTCCCGATCGGAGATTTCCCCATTACGGTACGCCTGAACCGGAAAACGCCGGAGAAGCTGAAACAAAAGCTTGCTGCGGTGATCCGCCATGGGGGAGGCATCGTTGCCGTATACAACGAGGACATAGTGCTGAAAGCCTTTGAACGCCTCGGATACGAGCGTGAGGAGGCGCTCGGATTTGCCAACGACGGCTGCTGGGAGGTACAGATTCCGGGCAAGACCTATTTTGAATACATGCCGTTTGACGGGCTGCGGATTCTGCTCCATGATACGCTGCGCCTGAACGAGGAAACGCCCGCTGCTTTTTCTTCGTATGAAGCGCTGTACGCTGAATATCTGAACCAGCTGCGAATCTTTCTGTCAGGGCTTGCACAGGCCGGGATTGGCGGACGCGGAACCTTTGACGAAACCGGAAAATGGATATGGAAGCGGAAAATTCCCTGCTCGGTCATCTCTTTGCTGGAGGAAGGCTGCATTGAAAACGCAAGGAGCTATCTGGAGTCCGGAACCCGGTATTCCGTGCTTTCCCCGCATATGGGCGGGGCCGCAGATACTGCCAACAGCTTATACGCAATCAAAAAGCTTGTATTTGAGGACGGCAGAATTTCGCTTTCCGCGCTTCTGCAAGCGGTAAAAACGGACTGGAAGGATGCCGAGCCGCTGCGCGCATATATCAGAAATAAATTGACCTATTACGGGAATGACGGCGAAGGCGGGGCGGACGAGGTGATGGCACAGCTGCTGAATGATTTTGCTCGGATTACTGAGGAGTTCAACGGGAAAACACCTGTGATTTTCACAGCGGGCGTCAGCACGTTCGGGCGGCAGATCGAATGGCGCGGCGTGCGCGGCGCTGCTCCGTTCGGAACGCGGGCCGGAGAAATTCTGGCATCGAATGCTTCGCCTACGCCCGGCACGGACCTCTCGGGAGCGACGGCGGCAATTCGTTCTTACTGTAAGGCAGATCTGTCTCTGCAGGGAACGGGAGCCGCTCTAGACCTGCGCCTGTATCCCGGTGCGCTGGACGGCGCAAACGGCATTACGGCGATCGTCTCCCTGCTGGACGGCTTCTGCGCACTGGGTGGTTTTTTTCTCCAGATCGATATTACGGATGCCGCTGTGCTGCGGGAGGCGCAGGAAAATCCGGAAGCATATAAATCGCTTTCCGTACGCGTATCAGGCTGGAACGCGCGCTTTGTTACACTGGATCGGGAATGGCAGCAGATGATTATAGAGAGAACGGAGCATATGCCGTGAAGCAGCGGAATATTGCGGTGACAGAGATTCAGCGCTTTTCCACACACGATGGGCCGGGGATCCGTACCGTGGTATTTCTGGCGGGATGTCCGCTTGCCTGCGCCTGGTGCCATAATCCCGAAGCGCGGACGGCGGAAAATCACATTTTTTATATAGAATCCCGCTGCATCGGCTGCGGGGAATGCGCTTTAGTCTGCCCGCGCCGCGTTCATACGGTCGGTGCTTCGGGACATACTGTTTTCCGGAAAAACTGTATTGGCTGCGGTCTCTGTACGGAAGCCTGCCCCACGGGGGCGCTGGAAAACACGGTAAAACAGATGACCTGCGAGGAAATTATGAGAATCGTGCTTCGGGATCAGGTCTTTTATCGGGAAAACGGGGGACTTACGCTTTCCGGCGGCGAACCGCTGGCGCAGCGGGAATCGGCCATGCGCCTTTTAAAAGAGGCGAAAGAGCGCGGAATCGGGACGGCCGTGGAGACGTGCGGCTATGCGGAGGAGCGCACCGTACTTGAAACGGCGGAATATACCGATTTGTTTTTATGGGATGTCAAGGATACCGATCCCGTTCGCCACCGTAATTATACGGGAGCCTCCAACGAGCTGATTCTACGCAATCTGCTGGCCGCGGACCGCGCGGGAGCTGCAACGATTCTTCGCTGCATATTGGTGGAGGGCGTCAATACGGATCCGGCGCATTACGACCGAATTGCGGAACTGTTTAAAGGGCTGCGGCACTGCCGCGGCGTGCAGCTACTGCCGTATCATACATACGGGAGTTCTAAAGCACTTCAGATGGGGCTCTCCGATCCCGCGCGAAAGGAATGGATTCCGAGCGCCGAACGGCTCCGGGAGGCGCGGGAGCAACTGAAAAAAAAGAGCGCTATTTTAATATAATTTAATACATATTTTCTAAAAATAAATTTTGGTTTTTAAATGAATGTTATTATAATTACAGGAGGAAAATATATGAAAAAAACGAAAAGATCCTTTTTGGCAGTCTGTGTAGCTCTTTGCGCTTGCTGTATTTTTCTTTTTGTCGGGTGCGCCGGCAACGAGAATGGCGAAGAAAAAAGTTCTCCCGCTGCATCCGCAACGGCACGTGCGACTGCAGCTTCCGTAGCGCCTACGACGGAGCCGGCAAGCCCGGAGCCGACGGCTACTCCTGACGCGGGACCGGAAAATCTGCTCGAATATGCGATTGAAGACGACGGGCTGCTGGGAGGTGATTCCTGGGTGCCGATCGAGGAATCCTGGGCGGGACCGCTTCAGGAAAAGCGCGATGGCTGCGAATCGCCGGCCATGCAGGAATTTGTGGAAACGACTTGCTCCGATGGAAATGAGGGAATCTGTTATCATTTCTATTCCGAGGCAACGACGGGACATCATATTGTTGCGAATACATACGGTATTTCCGATCTGATAGAAGCCAACAAAACGTACAAATTGACGGTGTCCATGAAATATACAGTACCGAATCCTGGAGGCGAACGGGATAACATGGCGGTTGGATGCAGTCTTGATAAATCATCTATGGTGAAAGTCAGCTCCAGTGAAAACTGGCAGACAGTAACATGTACCTTTACGGTGGGCGACGATTTTGAAACTGCTTATATATATGTCAGTCCATATAGTATAGATCATGAGCACATTATCATTGGTGAAATCCAGGCGGGATTTGATCTTTTAATTGACAGCATTTCACTGGTTGAGGTTTCAGCGTAACGGTTCCGGAAAAGACCGCCCCGCCGATTTACTGTTCGGCGGGGCGTTTTTTTTGATATCCGTATCTCTGTAAGCGCTTTAAAACACAGGGCCGGCGTACGATTCCCGAATCGATTTCGGTAGGAGCGCGCCGAGAAAAAGCATAATTCTATTTTAATATAAATTTACATATGTCTGAGAAAAAATTAAATATTAGTTTTTAAAATTTATATGGATTAATTTATATTCAATTAGGAGGGACATATATGGAAAAGATCAAACGGCTTATTATCGCAGTCTGCACCGCGCTTGCGGTTTGCTGCATTTCCCTTTTTGCCGGATGTACCAGTGACAGCGGGGAAGAAATGGAGCCTACTGCGTCTCCTACGGCGCCGGCAACGTCTGCTGCTGCTCCTACGGAGGCGCCTGCCGACGAGTCTTCGAGTCCGGAAGCAACGACGGAGGCGACGGCAACTCCGGATGCGGAAGAGCAGAATCTGCTCGAATATGCAATTGAAGACGACGGATTGCTGCTCGGCGGAGATTCTTGGACGCCCATTGAAGAAACCTGGGCGGGACCGCTTCAGGAAAAGCGAGACGGCTGCGAATCATCGGCCATGCAGGAATTTGTGGAAACGACTTGCTCCGACGGAAATGAGGGAATCTGTTATCATTTCTATTCCGAGGCAACGACGGGATATCATATTGTCGGAAACACTTATGGAATTTCTGATTTGATCGAAGCAAATAAAACGTATAAGCTGACAGTATCCCTGAAATACACGGTGCCAAATCCCGGTGAGGCGATGGATAACATGGCAATCGGCTGCAGTCTTGATGAAACGTCTATGGTGAAAGTCAACTCCAGTGAAAACTGGCAGACAGTAACGTGCACTTTTACGGTAGGAGACGAATTTGAAACCGCATATATTTATGTAAGTCCGGTTGAGCATGAACATGAAAGCATTGTCATCGGCGATATTCAGGCAGGTTTTGATCTCCTGATTGACAGTATTTCTTTGGTTGAGGTCGCCGAGTAACGGCGAAGGACAAGGCCGCTCCGCCGAATACTTGGGCGGAGCGTTTTTTATATTTCAAAATTTTTATTGCGGGAGACCGCTGCGTTTAGTATACTGAGAGCATACCGATGGAAAAGAATCGCGGAGGGTTACTATGAATAAAAACAGTCTTAAATGGATCTGGGCGGTCAATCTGCTGGCCGTGCTGCTGCTTTGCTTCTTCAGCGGATGCAGCGGAGCGGGAGAAGAGCCCGTTGAAAGCGGGACGCGCAACAAAACATACGATCGTGATCCTTCCGAGCTCCTGCAGCCTGTTTTCTCCGACCGCGGAGGGTTTTACGGGAATAAAATGGCGCTTCGGATTACAGTACCGGAGACGTTTCAAGCGTCAGATGTGTCCATTCGGATTACATTTGACGGGAGCGAGCCCGATGCCGGAAGCGAGGCATACGACGGCGGTGACATTATCCTCCCGGACGCCGGATGCGTAAAGACGGATTTTGAACGCAACGACCGGAATTTGTCCGTGTCCGTCGTACGGGCGGCCTGCTTTGACGGCGACGGGAACCGGCTTGGTCAGATCGCTACCGCTACGTATATCAAGCTGCCTAAGAAGGACGGGGAAGTCGATTGGAATCGTTTCAATATGCCGGTTATTTCCCTGGTAACGGAGGAAGGAAATCTCACAAATCCGCAGACGGGAATTTTTGCAAACGTCCAGGGACGCGGCTCGGAATGGGAACGCCCGGTTCACATCACTTTTTTTGAAGCCGACGGTACGCTTGCGTTTGCACAGGACGCCGGAATCCGCTTGTTCGGATCAAGCACGCGCGGACTGGCGCAGAAATCTTTCCGGATTACGGCGCGGAAAGAGGAGTATTTCAATACGGACAAATACGATGGGGCAGGAAAATTCAGATACGCGCTATTCCCGGATCGCCTGCAGAGCAGCGGGGAGCCGCTTGCCGCATACGACAGCATCGTTCTGCGCAACGGCGGAAACGATTCTATCCTGGTAGGAGAAGACAATTCCCGGATTTCTTTTATGCGCGACGGACTGGCGGCGCTTATCACACAGAAAGCGGCTCCGGAGGTTGATGCAATGGCATACCGTCCCGTCGTTGTATTTTTAAACGGCGAATATTACGGCATTATGAATATGCGTGAGTTTGAAAACAAAAAATATATCCAGAACGTCTACGGCATCGAGGATGAAGAAGGCATTGCGGTGATTTCCACCGAAATGGATACCAGCAACGGCGGGCGGTACGACGGCACCTGGTTTTATTACAGCCAGGACGACGGTCCGGAGGGAGAGCTCCAGCAATTCGTTACCCTGCTGGACGATATCGTATCGAAGGGACGGTATACGTATGAAGAAGCGGCGGAACGAATTGACATGGATAATTTTATGAAATACTGTGCGATCAATCTGTTTCTGTGCAATACCGACTGGCCGCACAACAACGTGCGTGTATGGCGTTATGCCGGCGATAACCCGGGCGCTCTGGCGGACTCCTCCGCGGCAGACGGCCGATGGCGGTTTATGCTTAAGGATGCTGATGTGGGACTCGGGCGTTATATCTGCGGAATGTACGAAGGATATCCGATTGAATTGTATACGAAAGCGGACAGTGAAAATTTCCGGCTGCTTCTTTGTCAATATCTGGATTTTGAAGATCAGTCCGGCTATCCGTCCGTAACGGAAAACTTCTATCCGGATACGCTGCAGATACAAGGGCTTTTTTATTTCTGCATGAGGGATGCGGGGTTTGCTTCCAGCTTTTACGAGTACTGCAATCGTCTTGCAACCGAGCTGTGGACGCCAGAGGCCCTGGAATCCCTGATCCTGGATACCGCCTCATTGCTGGAGGAGGAAATGAAAAATTATCTGGTTAAGGATTTCGGACAATGGCAGTGGGAGTCGTCTACCGATTACGATGCCTGGAAAAACGCCGTCAGCGGCGAGCGGGATTCCCTGATCACCTGGGCGCGTGACAGAAGCGGAGCGGACGGAGAATTCCTGAAACAGGTCGAGGAACTGCGGAATATGCTGGCGTAGGTAAGAAGCGCTGCGGCGCCGATGCCGGAACTTACATTTCCGGCATCGGCGCGCCGTAATACCCGAGCTTATGAAATTGATACCATTCGTTAATCTTTTTTTCCGGCGCGAGCTTTAAAGTCAGCATAACTTCCTTTGCAAACTCCAGTGCGGCGGTTCCGTTCGCGGTAACGATATTTTTATCGCTTACCGCCTGCTGCCGAAGATACCGGCTTTCTCCTGTATAGGAAGCGCCTGCCCATTGCTTTAGATCCTTCAGATCGTTGCTGGTATGATTTCCATAATTTAAAAGACCAATGGTTCCCAGAAACGCAGAGGCATCGCAGATTGCACCCAGGATTTTTCCTGCTTTATAGGCCGATTCCGCCAACGGTGCGACCTCCCGCGCGTTTTGCTTTCTCCATGTAAGTCCGCCGATTAAAATCAGCGCTTCATAATCAGAAGGCGCCGATTGAATTTCATAATCGGGGATCACACGGAATCCGCCGATCGATTGAACGGCTTCCTTTTTCAGCGATATCGTTTTTACTTCATAATTGTTCTGCCCGAGCATATAAATTGCAGAGGATAAGTAAGCGGCCTCCCAATCGGCAAACTGCTCAAGGATCACGAATAAAATACGCTTTTTCATATTACTTCTCCTTTTTGCCCGCGCGATGATTTTTCTACCTGCGGGAGCAGTTCTTATTTTACCACATTACTCCGTTCCCCGGCAGCATATTCCTCCGCGTTCAGACTGGATCCCGCTTCGGGTTCCATTTGCCCAGGCAGGACAGACGGTCCAGTGCCTTGAGCGCGTTTACTCCGGCGTGCAGCTCGGCTGCAGAATGGATATATGGGCTTTGCTCGTGAAGCCTGCACTGCAGCTCCACTGGAAGCGAGACGAAAAACGTCCGGCTGCTCCGGCTGTTTTGGAGCAATTCCTGTAAATTGTGATATTTCATGAGATCCCTCCTGCCGTTATTATTAACCGGATCGCATGAAATCCATTCCTATTTGAATGTGGCAATCAGAAAGCAGGAGAAATCAAACGGGACGGCGCACCGCGGCCGTCCCGTTTGATTTATATGATATTGAATTTTGAGGCCGGAATCGTCGTTTTCCCGATTTTTTCAGAGGTCTCTCCCGTACCGGAAATTCCGGAGGTATTCTTTCCCCAGACAGTGACGCTGCCGTCGGAATTCAATATCGCACTGAACCAGGAGCCGGCGGCGCCCGCGCGTGCAGATCCGCTGATCTGCACGGGGGACGGATGGGACGAAGCGGAGCCGGAGGTGATTTGATTGTAGGAATTCATACCCCAGCCGTATGCTTTGCCGTCTGTTGAGAGAATGATGGCGTGTTCATCCTGCATGCTGACGGAGAGCGCACCTGGAAATACCTTATGCAGCTTCCCGTCGCTTTCTCCCGCAGTGAAGGTCGCCGCATTTCTCCAGCCGAAATAATACAGGTCGCCGCGCTCGTCGATGCAGAAGGAAGAATGCTCTCCTGCAAAAACGCGGACGATACCGGAGGAAATCAATACCGGCGCAGTGAATTTTTCCGTACTGCTCGATATGAGCTTATTCCAGCGGTTATCTCCGATACCGTACAGTTTACCGTTTACAACGTAGAGCGAATGTCTGCGGCCTGCGGCCATCGAGGAAACGCCCGACGCGATTTTGGTAAACGAACCGACTGTGCCACCCAGTCCCTCTGATCCGAGCTGGCCGTATGCGTTATTGCCGATCCCGTAAAGATCACCGTTTTCCATCAGGATCAGTGTATGGTCATAGCCTGCGCTGATATCAGCAATCGTTCCGGCCGGTACGTTTTTCACCGGTTTTATGGTGTAGAAATCAGAACCGCTGCAGCCGGTTTGAAGATTTGTGTTGTTTCCGACCGCATACAGCGCGTTGTCCGCAGTCAGAAGAATGGTGTGCGGCGCATCTCCGACGTTGCCGCCCTGCGCGGTGGCGACTTTTTTGACCGAGGTCATTATGACGGATACGGGAAGCGGCGCGCTGCCGGTGAGAATGCCGCACTGTCCATATTCACTGGCGCCCCACGCGTAAAGATCCCCGTTTGCTTTGAGGTAAAATACGTCCCTGGAACCGGCCACTAGCGCTTCTTCTGTATGGAATCCGTTTTTTCGTGTCAATACCGTTATGGTTGCTTTAGAAGAAAGCGTAATATCGGCCTCTTTGCTTTTGAAAACCGTCTGCTTTCCGTCCGCGGTTGTAACCGCGATTCCGGCAAAGGTGTAGCCGTCTTTAACAGATGCTTTTATGTTCAGCTTCGCACCGGCGTCGTACTGTACGGTGCTTCCCGCTGCGATTTCTGCGGAATTGATCCGGAGGGAAGAGACGCCCTCCGAGTAGGAAACGCTGACATCGCTTGGGACGATATTGAAATACTGGTAGAGGTCTTCTTTTGCATAGGCGCTTCTGTTTTCCAGGAAGCTGCGAATGACGCCGATCTGCCGGGTCCATTCTGCAGCGGTGAGCCCGGAGGCCTGCCAGCGCTGGATATTCAGACGCTCTGCCAGCTCGATTTCTTCGGCCATGGCCTCCAGCACAGGAATCATTTTATCGGCTGTATATACGTTTTCCAGGAGGTAAAGGAATCGGTCGATAAATGCGCTTCGGAAGCCTTCGTTTGCCATCATGGCGTTCATCAGATCCGACAGCACGGTGCCGCAGTTGATACGGCCCATCATGTCCTCCGTAGCCTGCCCTGCAAGGCCGCAGCCCATATCCATATCGACAAGCACAAAGCGCCATTTCGTATCGAAGCCGCTCGGATCCGACTCGTTTTTGTTCCGCCATACCTTAATATTATTTGTCGGCCAGTCGAGGTTGCAGAAGTACAGGTTCGCGATATAATAATCAATCAAATTCTCGACGTCCAGCTGAGAAGCGACATGCTCGTAATAGGATTTGACAGAAAGATCGTGCGTTTTGGCATAATTTACAAGCGTTTGAAAGGGCTTTTCGTCGCCCGGCTCTCCGTCGTTGAGCACATACGCGGAGCTGCCGTTCCCGGTAATGTGCGGGGAAGGGGCTTCGAGCATTACGATGTTTTCTTCTGCAATGCCGTAATGAGCCATGAAATATTTGGTATCATACCGCTCGCGGATATTGTACAGGCCCCAGAACTCACCGTTGATAAAGACCATGGCCGGCTGCGATTCCATGATGTCAAAATTCAGATCCTTGCTGAGGCGGTGCATCAGCGCGTCGCGCAGCATGGAGGACGTATTGTCGTTGCCGGAATTGCGCAGCACCAGCCTTTTATACGAATCGATCGTATCGCCGTTTGCATCCTGCACGCGGCCTTCGAAAATATCGTAATTCAGCTTGCCCGGATTGTTTGAAATGCCGGGCGCGGCGTCCTTTTTGAAATAAATACGCATCGATTTCTGCAGATTCCCCAGGGAACCGTTTCCATTCATGCTCAGCTCTATATACTGACCGGAGACCTTTGTTCCGGTCCGGTCAAACATTTCGCAGAAAGCGATTTTTCGTTCCTTCGTATCGAACGGATGATCCATGACGCTGACGTAAATTCCGCTTTTTGTGGCAAAATCGTTCGGAGCAAGGGAAATGGACACGCTTGGAAGACCGTATCTTCTGGAAAAGCCGGAAGAAACAATATACGTATTCGTTACGGTGTCCGTAACGCTGCCGCCCTTTTTGGCATATGCCTTCACGACGGTGCCGCAGATCTGGGAAGCGGGCGGCGCATATTGAAACGAGGCGGCTATGCTTTTGGTAAGCGGTCCGGCGCTTCCTGCGCTCTTTTCAATCGAAATCGGCCCTTCATATTTTTTACCGTTCTTCTTCGGATCGGAGCCGTCCGTCGTATAGTAGATAGTATATCCGTCGTCAGAGGATAATGTAAGGGAAAAGGCCTTCTCGTAGAATCCGCTTGCTGCGGAGAACGTAACCGTCGGCTCTCCGGGATCCGGTACAAGAATCGGCGCGGTTGGACCGTCGTCCTCCGGATCTCGGATGACGACTCGCCCTGTGGCGCCGCTTGGTGTCGCCGCAGCAGATTGTGAGGCGGAAGCGGACGGGGTTGCTCCTGCGGGGGAAGCAGTGCCGCTCCCGCTCGGCGTCTGCGTCCGGCCCGGCGTCTGAGCTCCTGCGGAAGAAGGCTCAGAGACCGAGGACGTGACAGCAGAAGAAGGCTCGGGTTCGTTCTTTTTATGCGCGCATGCGGCGGCGCAGAGCGCAAGCATGCAGCATAAAAGGACGGCAGAAAGTCTTTTTTTCATGATGTTTCCTCCGTGATACCGGGCAGCGTTCTGCTTTCCCTTAAAAGATCAGTGTTTTCCGTAAAGATCGGCTTTATGGTAAAAGAGTAACAGAACTGCGGATCGTCGAATCTGTATTGCGGAAGCAGCTCCGGTCCGCAGCTGTTGGAACCGATGCCCGACTGCTTATAATCAATTCTTACGATGGTTTCCTTTCTGGGCTGCAGATCCTTTGCAAACTGCGCGGTGTCGAGATCCTCCGCCGTATAGTGCAGCGCGCTGAATTCAAATTCCTGTATTCCTTTAAACAGCAGCCCGCGTCCCTCGGCGTCAAATACGGCGGCCCATTCCGTGCCGTAATGATTTCCGGTTTCCTGCGGGAAAATATACGGAGTAAATTCTTCCGTGACGGATGCGTCATAAATTCCTTTTTTGCAGAAATGGCGCATATCGCAGTATGCCGGCCCCGGACCGAAGCCGCAGTACCGGAGCTGCTCATTCCCGGGCGGCATTGCCAGCTCGAGGCCGAAGCGCGGCAGCATCCCCGCTCCGGGACGGAGCTCCGCCGTAACGCTCGCGCCGATTTCGCCGCTTCCGTAGATGACCCATAAAACGGAATATTTTACGAACGGCAGAAAGGACGGCGCGGCGGCCGAATAGGAAGCAAGCAGTGTCACGTATTTTCGGTTTACCTCTAGTACGCGGCAGGAATAAAGCTTTTCTTTCGCCAGCTGCAGGAAGCTGCCGTTCCAGGCCCGCCGGATATTTCTGTCGTTGTCCGTAGGCGCGCGGTAGACAGAAAACCGCGTAGGCGCGGCGAGCAGCTCGATCCCATTAAACACAATACTCGTAAAATGTCCTTTGTCCAGGTCGAAACGATAAACAAAATCCTCGCCCTCCGCCTGCAGAACGCCGCTTTGCACTTCCCCGGAAAAGGTAACGGTAAGCGGAGGCATGGAGGAGGTGGGCTCCGTTTCCGGCACCGTCTGTTTTACAGGCAGCTTCAGCTGGGCAAAGCCAAGCTCATAGCCCGCTTCTGCCCAGACGGTATCTTTTTTTGTATGGAAACTGAATTCCGTGAAAAATTCTTCGAATGAAAATTCCGGCAGCGTAAACGCAAGCGTTCCGGAAACCGTCTCCCCGGGCGCACATTTTACCGGCAGCACGCCCTGCAGAAATACGGCGGAAGGCGTCCTGATTTTATAACGGATTTCCAGTTCTTCCAAATCCGTAAAATCATATCGATTCGTGAAGCGATACGCCGGCATGCCGTTTTCCATTCCGGCGTCCTCCACCTGCACGGGGGCGATTACGTTCTTCAGCTCCAGAAGTCCTGTACTCGGATTCCGATCCGGATCGACCAGTCCGTCCACACAGAAGTTTCCGTCGTTCGGAACGTCTCCGAACCAGCCCCCGTAGGAAAAAAACGGACGGGCAGCGGCGCAGTCTCTGTTTTTTCCATACTGCGGCATGGAATCGCCGTACGCCGCACGCCTTGCGGGAACGACGCTCGGATCCTCGACGCTTCGTACCGCGTGATCCGCCCATTCCCAGACGCATCCCCCCGCGGCATTCGGATAGCGGTAGAACAGGTTCCAATAGTCCTGCAGATCTCCCGGCCCGTTGCCCATGGCGTGCGAATACTCGCATAGAAAAAGAGGCTTTTTATAATTGCTGTTTCTGCAGTAGTCTTCGATAAAATCGAGAGACGCGTACATTCTGCTGTAGATGTCGATCGAATCCTCGGCGGCGTTTTCACACCGCTCGTAATGCACGAGCCGGCCGGCGTCCCGGCTCTTGACATAGCGGGACATCTCTCTGTGATTTTCTCCGTAAAACGCCTCGTTCCCGAGAGAAATCATCACGACGGAGGCGCAGTTTTTATCGCGTTCATACATCCGCTCGATCCGATCCACGAAGGCGTCGCGCCATTCCGGATTATCGGTAAGCATAAGGCTTTGATCTTTTCCGTATTCCCGGCCGCCAAGCGCCGTGCCGTGTGTCTCAAGATCGGTTTCGTCTATGACATAAAAGCCAAGCTCGTCGCACATCCGCAGGAACGCCGGTGTGTTGGGATAATGAGAGGTCCGAATGCAGTTGATATTGTGCCGCTTCATCAGCAGCAATTCTTTTAATATGCCGCGAAGCGGCGTGCAGTGTCCCGTGTCGGGATTTGTGTCGTGCCGGTTTACCCCTTTCAGCTTGACAGGGGAGCCGTTGATCAGAAATTCGCCGCTTGGGCCGACTGAGACCGTACGCATTCCGACGCACGCCGGAATGACTTCGTTATAGGCGTGAATTAAAAGCGTATACAGATACGGAGTCTCTGCCGTCCAAAGACGCGGATTTTCAATTATAAAATGAAATTCAGCGGCGCCCTCCCGGATTATTGCATCTTTTCTGGCGATTTGCCTGTGTTCGGCATCGTACAGCTCCACGCTGGCCGCTCCGGCGGCCGCCGTTGCTTGGAGGCGTACAAAGACGGCGTCTAAGGAGGTGCGGATTTCAAAATCCCGGATATGCTCCTTATTCCGCGCGAGCAGATATACATCCCGGAAAATTCCGGAGAGTCTGTAAAAATCCTGATCCTCCAGATAGGTCGACCACGCCCATTTAAATACAAGCACTGTAATCGTATTTTTCCCGGAATGAAGCAGCTCCGTAATGCGGAATTCTGACGGAAGGTGGGCTCCCTGGGAAGCTCCGGCGGGCTCCCCGTTGATATATACATAAAAATACGTATCGACGCCCTCGAAATTCAAGTATATTTCTTCACCGGACCAGCGTTCCGGAAGACGGAATTCTCTTCTGTAGATTCCCGCGGGATTTTCATCCGGTACATGCGGGGGATCCAGCGGAATTGGATAAAATGAATTTACGTACTGCGGAACATCGTAGCCGTACATCTGCCAATTGGAAGGAACCTTGATCTTATCGCACGGGATGCCAGCCTGCCGGTTCGTTTCCAGTGCCTCCAGCGCTTCCGCTGCCTCGCGTTTATTCCTGCAGTAGATAAAATCCCAATCGCCGTTCAGCGACTTGTATCGTCCGTTCCGTTCTGCGATCACCTGAGCGCACGCAGCTCCTGCGGCGCTGCCGCTGATGATCTTTGCGCCGGAAAGCGCACTGCATCTGCAGCCGTAGGGAATGTACCACGCTCTTGCCGGCTCTTTCATTCTGTTTAAAACACTCTGGTTCTCCAGCAGCGAAAAATCAGGCAGTATCATATATATCATGCTCCTTTATGACGTATAGATTGTTTTGATTATATCAATAATAAATTAAAATGCAATAGTTCGGGATGCGGCGTGCCGCAAAAAAATTCGTCCGGGGTATTGACAAGACGTGCAATTCTATGTATAATTCAGCACGTTGTCGCCTTAACCGGCACACAGGATGCTGGTGTAGCTCAGCTGGTAGAGCAACTGATTTGTAATCAGTAGGTCGGGGGTTCAAATCCGTCCACCAGCTCCAGTCGTTTCAGCGGGCGGCGATGCTGTTACACATGGGAGATTTCCAGAGCGGCCAAATGGGGCAGACTGTAAATCTGTTGTCGATGACTTCCATGGTTCGAATCCATGATCTCCCACCATCTGGGGTAGACACTTTAGATGCCTACCCCATTTTTGTTAGTATTCATGCGGGTTTGCGGGCTTTTTGGAGCCCAAAAACAAAAACGGTTTTCCATAGATGCCTTTTCCATAAAATGGAATATTCAAGGCTTTGTACGAGCAAAAGCGGAGTTTTCACCTGATTTTTCAGGCTGGAAATTCCGCTTTTTTGCGTTTACCACTCTTTTTTCCCGTTGTCGGAACTGTAGAATTTTCCGGCAGTTTCATAGATAGATTGACGAATCGCCAAAACGGGCCAATTTTAAGCCCTCAAGATACAAGGGGGTAGTGCGCCCTTTTTTAGAACCTCCCCAGCAGACCCGCCGGGGAGATTTTTCGCTTCCCCCCTCTCACACTCTCCCCCCAAATACTTTACCAGCTGGGAAAGAACAAGATACGCTTCGCTCTTAACCAGCAGGAACCTCAAGTTTTCAACGATCACCAAGAAAGGATGAACAAAACCATGAACATCGGCATCGACCATGGCTATTACGCCATCAAAACCCGACATTTTTCTTTCCCAGCCGGTATCTCGGAATATTCCCACGAACCCTACACCCTGCAGAACACGCTGGAATTCGGCGGGAAGTTTTTCGTGTGCGGGACGGGCAGACAGCCGATCCTGCGCAACAAGATGGAAAACGACAATTACTACCTGCTTACCCTTGCTGCCATCGCCAAGGAGATCAAACAGCGGGGTGGAACAACAGAGTGTTCCGTCAAACTCGCCGCCGGGCTGCCTCTGGCTGGCTTTGGCCGGGAAAAGAAACCTTTCCGGGAATACCTTCTGCGTTCTTCCCAGCTGGCAGACGGCCTCCGTCCGGTGTGCTTTAAGTTTGAAGGAATCCCCTACAAAATCACCATCGAGGACGTGAAACTGTTCCCACAAGGGTATTCCGCCATTGCTCTTCACCCCGAACTCATCCAGAATGAGCCTTCTGTCCTTCTCATGGACATCGGCGGCTGGACGGTGGATCTCATGCGGCTGGACAATGGTGTTCCCAACGCTTCCACCTGCCGCAGCTTGGAACTGGGGATGATCCGCTGCATCGACGAAACGAAAGAACAGATTCGCCGGGATACCGGGCTGTCTGTAACCGACGCTCAGGTGGAGCGTATTCTGGCCGGAAAGCCCTGCAGTATGGATGAGGACGCCCGGAATATCATTCAAAAACAAGGCAGGCTCTACACAGAACGGCTTCTCTCGGCAGCCATGGAATCGGGGTTTGACCTCAAGGCAATCCCGGTGGTGATGCTGGGCGGGGGCGCAGCGGTGGTCAAGGGCAGCGTGACCCAACAGGACGCCCTGTGCCGGGTTTTTGCCCTTTTAGACGACAAGGTAAACGCTGAAGGATTCGAGCGAATTTTGGGGCAGTTCTCGGGCGGTGTGGGCAAGGGATGACAAGACCCCTGTATATGTTCCGCCCCAATCTCCAGAACGAGGATCACCGCAAAGCATGGAATATTTTGCAAAGTGTGCCGGAAGGCCAAAAAAGCGCCTTTCTGGTGCGGGCGATTCTGGCAACTGAGCAGCAGAGAGAATTGGAAGCAACGCTGCGCCGGGTGCTGCGGGAAGAACTGCAAAGTGTTCGTTCCCAGCCCATGGAGCAACCAGAAGTGTCCATCCCACAGGAGATGATGGGGTTCCTCGGTTCTTTGCTGGAAGAGGAATAACCTTCGTTTGCGATAGACAGATTCCGTTATTTTGCCCCAAACAACACCCCACATAGCCTTTATTGGTTGTGACGTTTGTTGAGCCTGCTTTGGCTGAAAGGTTGTTGCTCTTGGTGATAGCTTTATCCGGCGGGTTGCAGTATGCTTGTGTTGCCCGAAAGGGAAAGAAAAGAAAAAGGAGCGATAGAGCGTGGAAACCAAAGGCGTAACCTGCAAAATCCCGCTGGATCTGCATAACCAAATCAGCGAGGAAATCCGGGAAACAGAGAGCACCATGAGCAAATTCATCGAAATGGTCATCCGGGAACATTATGAGAAAGGGGCTAACAAAGTCATGGAAAAAGGCAGAACATTAGCATTTCAGGTCAGTGAGGAACTCTTCCAGAAGGTAAAGGAATACCTTGACCTCTACGAGAAAACATACCACCGCCGCCTTACCCAAAAGGAATTCGTCATCGGTCTGATCGAACAGGCGCTGGAAGAAGCGGAAGAAGAATTCGAAGCGATCCGAGCCGCCGAGTATGAAGAACAGGCAGAGAACGGCTGGGAACCCCCGGAAAGCCCTGAAAACGACGAGGATGAGGAAGTACCCGGCGATGAGGAACCGGCAGGCTGGGGCGGCGAGAACAGCGAAGCGGAAGCCCCGGCAGAAGAAGATGACAGCGGCGACGAGGGATGCCCCGTCGAGGACGATGAGGACGCCATGCCGGAAAATGAGCCGGAAAGCTGGGATCAGGATGAGAATGAAGAAACCGAACTGAATAACGATACCATGGAAACCGGCGAAACCAATGAAAACAAAGAAGAAACCTACGCATAAGGCAGCCAGCAACAGCCCGCAGGATTGGGTCAAACAGCCCAGCACCTGCGGGCTGTTTTCATATATATATCTTTCAATTAATCCAACAGAAAGGGGCGATGTCCATTGATTGTATGTTAGCTTTTCATAAAGCCTGAAAAGGAGTGTGATAAGAAAAACCATACGATATATTGACCTGTTCTCCGGCATTGGCGGGTTCCGGGAAGGACTCAGTTGTGCCGGAGGATTTGCCTGTGTAGGACATTGCGAGATCGACAAATATGCCGACCGCAGCTACCGGGCACTATTTGACACCAAAGGAGAGTGGTTCTGTGAAGATATCCGAAAAGCCGACCCAAGCGACCTGCCCGACTTCGACTTGCTGTGCGGCGGATTTCCCTGCCAGTCTTTTTCGATTGCTGGACACCGTGGAGGATTCAGCGACCCAAGAGGTACCCTGTTCTTTGAAATTGCCCGGCTGACTGCGGCAAAAAGACCTGCGTATCTGCTGCTTGAAAATGTTCCCGGACTGCTTAACCATGACGGGGGCAGGACGTTTGCGGCCATCCTCCATACGCTGGATGGATTGGGGTATTTTGTGGAATGGCAGGTGCTTAACAGCAAAGATTTCCACGTCCCCCAATCCCGAAAAAGGGTGTATCTTATCGGATATCTTGATGAGCGATGCAGAGGAAAAGTATTTCCTTTCACCGAAACAGCAGGAACATCTCTTGTGCAAGTCCTTCCCGGAGCGCAGGGAGAACGAGTGTACTCCCCCGAAGGGATAAGCTGTACCCTTGCGGCGCAGACCGGCGGTTTCGGCGGGAAAACCGGACTGTATGAAGTGGGCCTGCCCATCAAGGAGAACACCAAGAAGGGGTATAAAATGGCGTATCCCGGCGACAGCATCAATCTGGCCTACGCCCAACGGAACACCCGCCGCGGCAGGGTTGGCAGAAAAATCGCCCATACCCTCACCACAAACAGCGACCAAGGCACCTTGGAAACCCGTGCGGTCCTCACCCCGGAACGGGAAACGGTTCGCCAGAACGGACGGCGTATCAAATCTGTGGAAGAACCCATGTTCACCCTCACCGCCCAAGACCGCCACGGCGTTTTGTTCGGCGGCAGAATCCGGCGTTTGACGCCAAGGGAATGCCTGCGATTGCAGGGATGGACGGATGACCGGATTGATATTGTTTTACCCCTCCAGTCGGATGCCCAGCTCTACAAGCAGGCCGGGAACGGCGTTACCGTTACTGTAGTGGAAGCTATCGGGAAGCGCCTTGCCGCCGCCCATCGGGAGGTGAATGCCATCGATTGATTTAAAAGACCAATACTTCGGCTGCGAAATCGAGATGACGGGGCTCACCCGCCAGAAAGCAGCGGAAGCGGTGGCTTCCCTATTCGGCACCATGGCCCGTCAAACTCACGAATCCCGCATCTACGATCCGTGGGAGGTTATAGACAACGAGGGCAAAAAATGGCGGTTTGTCTACGATTCCAGCATCCACGGCTCGCAACGGATTGGGCGGCAGCAGGTTTCCAATGGCGATGGAACCTACAAGGTGGAAATGAATTCCCCCAAACTGGAATACAGCGAAATGGGAAAACTGCAGGAAGTCGTCCGTGCCTTACGCCATGCGGGGGCTGTGGTGAATCCAAGCTGCGGGATGCACGTCCATGTGGACGCTTCCAAGCATACCCCGCAGAGCCTGAAAAACGCCCTTTCCATTATGTATTCCAAAGAGGATATCCTGTTCAAAGCCTTAAATGTGAATGAGAGCCGGGTGGAGCGCTGGTGCCAGAAGGTGCGGGAGCCCATGCTGGAAAAAATCCGCAAGCTTCCCACCAACACTACCATGGATCGGCTAAGGCAGGAATGGTATGAGGGTTCTGACGGAAGCTATGAGCATTACAACTGGACGAGGTATTATGCCTTAAACCTTCATTCTGTGTTTTACCGTGGGACATTGGAATGGCGCTGTTTTGAAAGCACCCTCCATGCCGGTAAGGTGCGGGCGAACATTACGCTGGCGCTGGCGATCTCCGCACAGGTCATCAACCAGAGCCGGACGGTCATGCGCAAAACCGAGATCAGCGAAAACCCCGCCTTTACCTTCCGCACCTTTCTTTTGCGCCTTGGCCTCATCGGACCGGAATACAAAAATGTGCGGGAGCATCTGCTCTCGAACCTCCCCGGCGACCGGGCATGGCGATATGACAAATCCCAATATCCCAGCCTGCAGAACCGCCGAAACCAAGAACGATAACACTGGAGGTGATGAAAACCAACGAAAGACTTTACTTTGCCTATGGTTCTAACATGAACCTAAATCAGATGGCATTCCGCTGCCCGGACGCGGAAGTGGTGGACACCGTCCGATTGGAAGGATACCGCCTCGCTTTCCGCATGAATGGCGGCGGGAACGGCGTCGCCACCATCCTGCCGGAACCGGACAGCTATGTGGACGGCGTCCTCTGGCGGATTTCTGAACGGGACGAACAGCATCTGGATCATTACGAGGGGTTTCCATACCTGTATGGGAAAGAGCCTGTCACGGTAACCGATCAGGAAGGAGTCAGGCGGGAAATCATGGCCTACACCATGAACAGCCCATATAAGGATACCCCCGCCATGCCATCCAGAGCCTATCTGGAAGGAATCCTGAACGGCTGCCAGCAGAATGGGATCGAAACCGCTTCTGTCTTGGAAGCGGTCTGGATCACTCAGCGGGAGCTGCCCGAAAAGACAGTTCCCCATAAAAAGCAACGCCGTCAGAAAAATGGCGAAGAACGATAATTTCAGTACCTGCCCCCGTGGGTTTGAGGTTTTCCCTCAATCCTGCGGGGGCTTTTTGTATTTTACGAATAAGGAGAATTGTATGAAAAAACATCTAAAACGGCTGCTGTCCGTTATGCTGGCGGCGCTGCTCTGCTTAGGGATCGTACCAAGCAGTGTTTTTGCCGCCGAGTATGAGTACGACGGATATATCTCCATGATCGACCATAACACCAGAGGGTATTCCCTCAGTTCCAATCTTCCCGCCCCGTTTGGCGGCTACAGTTCCAATAAGTTCACCGAACTGCGGATCAATGACCTGAAAGCCTTCCGCACCGCCTACTGCATCCAGCTGGGCGTCGGCGTACACACAGGTATCGGTTATAACCAGTCGGATGATTACGCCGCCTTTACCGCCGAGCAGAAAGCGATGATCAACACCGCCCTGACCTTGGGATACAACGTGGAAACCGGCACCAAGTACGGCGGCAGCGCCATCGACGAGTACATCGCCACCCAAATTCTCATCTGGCTCATTGCCCATGAGCAGTTTGGAACTGGATATGAAGATCAGATCGTCAATGAATTCACCGTCAACAGCCCCGCCGCGAAGCCCATCTTCTATCAGCTCCGGGAGAACGTCGTGAATTACCACACGATCCCATCCTTTGCTGCCGATGATCCCGGCGCGGTTGGGGCATATACCCACGACCTCAAATACAATGAAAGCACCGGGAAAAATGAAACCACGCTGGTGGATGAAAACAATGTGCTGGACAATTTCGCCGTCAGCTATCCGGGCGTGGACTTTTCCATCAGCGGAAATCAGCTTCATGTTTCCACCGCCGAAACCGAATTCGGCACCATCACCGCCCAAAAGCGCCTGCCTTCTTCCGTTCCCGGCGTGGTCACAGGCGGCACCAAATACTGGCTGCGGGACGAGTACCAGAACGTGGTCACCTTCGATGTGGGAGGCTCCGCAGAACCGGTGAAATGCTACTTTTCCCTCGAAATTAAGGCAGGCACCCTGCAGCTTGTGAAAACCTCTGAAGATGGAGAGGTTTCCGGTATTCCTTTCCACATCTCCGGAAACGGGATTGAGAAGGACGTTGTGACAGGGCCGGATGGCACCATCCGGGTGGATAACCTCCAAGCCGGAAATTACACCGTAACCGAGAAGGCCCCGGACAAATATGTCCAGCCCGAATCCCAGCAGGTAACCATCTACCCCGGACAAACCTCCAGCGTAAGTTTTTCCAATATCCTGAAAAAGTTTACCGTGGAGATGCAGAAAAAGGATTCCGGCCACAACAAGCCGAGAAGCTCCGAATACGAAGCACAGGGCGACGCCACCTTGGACGGCGCTGTGTACGGGATGTTTAAGGGCGAAACTTTGCTGGATACCTACACCACGGCGAACGGGGGCAAATTTACCACCAAGGAATACCCCTGCGGCCCGGATTACAGCATCCGTGAAATTTCCCCCAGCGAGGGGTACCTGCTGGACGAAACCGTCTATCCGGTAGGCGCGGAACCGGGGAACTTTACCTTAGAAAACAACAGCATCCCCATGACCGCCACGGAGGACGTCGTCCTTGGCAGCATCGCCATCACCAAGCATACCGACCAGCCTGCCATACCAAATCAGGAAGAACCGGAACAGCAGCCGGAAGCATCCGCTGAGGAAAATACTGCCGCAGAGAACACACCAGCAGAAGAAGCCCCGATAGAGAAAGCGGAAGAAAACGTAGAACCCGCCAATGACGATGTGCAGATCGAGCAGCCGGAGGAAGGGGCAGAATTCCAAGTCTATCTTGCCAGCGCAGGCAGCTATGAGAACGCCAAGGAAGAAGAACGGGATCTTCTGGTCACCGATTCCCATGGATTTGCCCGTTCAAAGGATCTTCCGTATGGCTTGTATATGGTGCATCAGACCAAAGGCGCCGAAGGACAGAAGTTTGTCCCGGACTTCTCGGTGTTCATTTCTGAGCATGGCAAAGTCTACTACTTTATTCTCAATAACCCCACCTTTACCTCTCTCATCCGATTTGAGAAGAAAGACGCCGAATCCGGCAAAATCATTCCTCTGGCGGGAACAGCAGTCAAAATCCGTAATACCGATACCGGCGAGTGGGTGGTGCAGCATATCAACTACCCCAGCCCCATCGATATCGATACCTTCGTGACGGACGCCACAGGTACCCTCATGCTGCCGGAACCGCTTCCGTTCGGAAATTACGAACTGGTGGAACAGCAGAGCCCGTGGGGGTATGTGCTCGACGGAGAGCCGGTGCCCTTTGTGGTGGACGGTTCGCTGGAAGTCATCACCGTAGAGAAATACAACGTCCCGCAGAAAGGAACGATTACGGTTTACAAAGAGGGCGAAACGTTCAGCCATGTGGTGGAATCCGGCGGGATGTACCAGCCTCAGTATGAGGTGCAGGGCCAGCCGGGCGCT
>ERZ1673742.597-NODE-597-length-43200-cov-7.205493_pt1 | contig 43200 bp, 41 predicted proteins | sample MGYA00580208_ERZ1673742 | MGnify/ENA primary metagenome ERZ1673742 (study PRJEB41218, sample SAMN15661774) | gut metagenome | host: Homo sapiens | place: Canada: London | collected 2015-08-20/2019-03-30 | study: EMG produced TPA metagenomics assembly of...
AGGACATCGACTGCCCCGCTGGTGACGTTGGTGTCGGCGGCCGCGAGGTCGGTTACCTGTACGGTCAGTATCGCCGCATCGTCGGCGCTGCCGAGTTCGGCGCTATGTCCGGCAAGGCCATCTGCACCGGTGGTTCCATTCTCCGTCCCGAGGCGACCGGTTTCGGCGCTGTCTATTATCTGCGCGAAGTCCTGAAGCACGACGGCAAGGGCATTGAGGGCCTGCGCGTCGCTATGTCCGGCTACGGCAACGTGGGCTGGGGCATCATGAAGAAGATCGATGAGCTCGGCGGTAAGGTCACCTACTTCGCCGGCCCCGATGGCTACATCCATGATCCCGACGGCGTCTGCGGCGAAGAGAAGCTCAACTTCATCCTCGAGATGCGCGCCAAGGATCCGATGCACTGCAAGCCCTATGCTGACAAGTTCGGCGTTGAGTTCGTCGAGGGTCAGAAGTGCTGGGGTGTCAAGGACGTCGATGTCTACATGCCCGCCGCTACCCAGAACGATGTCAACATGGAGTGGGCCAAGAAGATCGCCGAGTCCGGCGTTCCCTACTACATCGAGGTCGGTAACATGCCCACCACCAACGATGCTCTTGCTTTCCTGATGGAGCAGAAGCACCTCACCGTCGCTCCTTCCAAGGCTGTTAACGCCTGCGGCGTTTCCGTCTCCGAGCTCGAAATGGCTCAGAACGCTCAGCGCATCTACTGGAGCGCTGAGGAAGTCGACGCCAAGATGGAGTCCATCATGAAGAACATCTATGATGCTTCCGTCGAGGCTGCTGAGCGCTACGGCCTGGGCTACAACCTGGTTGCCGGTGCGAACATCGCTGGCTTCCAGAAGGTCGCCGACGCCATGATGGCTCAGGGTATTTTCTAATCGAAAATCCCTCACGACTTTCTCGTGCCGCACGTCTGTGCGCATGAAACAACAAGAAAAAGGTACCCTGCTTTCGCAGGGTACCTTTTTTCTTTGCACTCAGGTATTGTCCCGGCTGATCGGCCGCCGGACAAACAGTGCAAAAAGCGCCTTTTTGTTGAGCGGGCAGAGCGGGTAGAGATACCCCTCCCCCACGATTGGCTTTGTCGAGGCAAGCAGAGCGATGATCCCGATGCAGCCGAGCGCAAGCCCGACCCAGTCCAGCGCACCGACAAACAGCAGCAGCACTATCCGCAGCAGCTTGAAGGCGTAGCCCAGCTCATAGCTTGGCTGGGCAAAGTTCGAGATGGCGACAAAGGCCATATACGCCAGCACCTCCGGCACAAGCCAGTGTGCCTGCACGGCAAAGTCGCCGAGCACGAGTGCGCCAAGCATGCTGAAGGAATTGGAAAATACCGCCGGCGTATTGAGCGACGCCAGCTTCAACAGATCAACGATAAACTCCGCCAGCAGCAGCTGCACCAGCAGCGGCACGGAATAATCGCTTACGATTGCCAAGAATTCAAGTCCTGCCTGCGTGCGCGCAGGGTCCTTAACGAGCAGATACCACACAGGTGTAATGAACATTGTGAGCAGAAACACCACAATGCGCAGCACACGCAGATATGTTCCGATCAGGGGTGGGAAATAGTAATCGTTCGCCTCCTGCACAAAGTCAAAGAAATGCGTCGGCAGGATCATCGCCGCAGGTGAATTGTCCACCAGCACCACGATGTTCCCTTCCATCACACAGGCGGTCGCGGCATCCGGCCGCTCCGTATAGCGCACCTTGGGAAACGGCGTCCACCACTGCTTTTTCTCCATCATCGCCTCGGCGATGCTCTCCTGACTCATGGAAACGGAGCGCACGTCAATTTTCGCAAGCTTTTGCCGCACCTCGTCCAGCAGCTTGCGATCGACCTTATTCTCAAGATAGCAGAGCACCACATCCGCGCGCGAGCAGTCCGACACCTTGTGGCCTTCCAGCGTAAGCTGCGGGTCGCGGATGCGGCGGCGCAGCAGCGCCGCGTTTGCTACGAGCGTTTCGATGAATCCATCGTGCGCGCCGCGCAGCACCTTACCCGCCGACGGCTCCTCTACGCTGCGGGCAGGAAACTGCTTTGCGTCGATCAGCGCGCACGCGTCAAATCCGTCGATGAGCAGCAGCAGTTTCCCCAGAAATACGCTCGTCACCGCGGTTTCGACGCTTTGCTCGGCATTCACCTCGCTGAAGGTGATGTATCGGTCGATGAACTGCTGCATCGTCTGCGCGCCGTCGATGTTTCTGAGCGGCAGCCAGAAGCTCAACATCCTCTCAATGACTGCGTCATCGCCGTAGCCGTCCACGACCCACAGCCGCGCGCGTTTCCCGCCGACGTACAAATCGCGCGAGATCATATCAAAGCAGCGCCCCACGCCAAGCAGAGCGTCCAGTGTACGCACATTTTCCTCAAAATCCGCCGTCAAGCAATCCATAGCAGGCCTCCCGCCATACGATTTTCTTTTATTATGGACAGAGGGGAAAAATTTATGCCGCCAGATGCCGCTTTCTCCCTGCATCACGCAGGGGCAGAGCACAAAAAAGGAAGCTCTCTTTTTATCGAGAGCTTCCTTTTTTGTGCGTATCGTCGCGGCGTGAGCCTTACACTTCCTTATTGAAGTAGAAGAACTTCTCGTCCTCGCCCTTTTTGCGCATGCAGGACGAAAGCATCTGGTAGGAGGCGGTATTTTCCTTGTAGCATTTGGCGACAATGTGGCTCAGATGGCGGTCGTAAAGCCCCCACTCAGCCACCGCGCGGAACGCCTCCGCACCGTAACCCTGTCCACCGTATTCCGGCGCGATGCGGCACCCTTCCTCCGCGCCGCCCTTGCCATCGAAACGGTAGAGCAGCACCTCGCCGATGCATTTGCCGTCCAGACGAATGGCAAAGTTCACGGCGCGTTTTTTGGCAAAGTCCTCACGCACAACGTCGAGGAAGTAGGTTTTCAGATCCTCGCCATTCCAGTCCGTGCGGTAGTCGTAACCCCACCACTTGTTGCGTTCATCGTCAAGGCAGAGCGCATTGTACGCCGCGCGGTCTTCGTCTGTAAAGGCCGAGAGCGTCAGCCGTTCGGTTTTGATCTCCGGGATCTCGCGTAAGTCCTCCAGCTCGTTTTTCACGTCGAAGCAGAACTTCTCGGCAAGCATGCAGGGAAGGTACTGAAGCTTCGAGATGCGAAGGCCGCGGTCGCCTGCGTCGTCCTCGCGGTTCAAATACCTGACGCCGTCGATGGCAAAGCATCGGGCAAACTCCTGCACCGTTGCAGGATAAACGCCCTCGTAGCCGTAGAGCGCCTTTTCAATGTGGACATGCAGCGTTTCGCCGCAGCGCTCGGCCATGGCAAGGGAGATGAGCCGCCCCTCGTACTCCATGCCGCCGACAAAGAGCCACGAGGCCCCCGTCAGGCGCAGCATCGTCTTAGCGAGCGCCAGCTCGTTTTTCGCCGACTTTGACGTTTTCTCAAACACCGCCGTGTAGTCCTGCCAGAAGCGTTCAATGAGCGGCAGGTCGTCCTTCCCCAGCGCGCGGAAGCGCGCCTCGGGATAGAGCTTGCGGAATTTATTGACGTGGTTGCGCTGGCCGCTGTAATGTCGGCCCGGAAAGTCGCGCAGGTCGTTTGCTTCATAGAGATAGTCGCGCCAGGAGCGCGGATTGTCTAGATGGAAGTGCGGGTAACGCATGAGCAGCTTTCCCGCCTTCTCGCGCGGCACGACGGACAGCTCCAGCGCGATCCCCTGCTCCATGCAGTGCTCTTCGATGGCGCAGAGCGCGGCGTCCTCATCACCGTCCGGCCCCGGAACGGGATAGTCGAAGCAGTACTTGCCGTCAATGCAGTTTTTCACGATCAGGCAGCCGGCAGCCTCGGCATACTGCGGGTGCAGATGCCCGCGCCACATCAGCTTGACGAGCGCGGAATACTCGCACAATTGATAGTCGCAGTCCTTATAGTAGCGGCGCAGACGGGACATATCCCGCTGCGCAACGGGTTTGAATGTCAGCATGGAACGTGTTATCTCCTTTGATATCATATCGGTTATTTTACCCGCTTTTCCGCCGTATGACAAGACTTTTTCATTTTGGCTCAAGCTCCGCAAGCACCGCCTGCGCACACTCGATAAACTGCCGCAGCGAAACCGGGTGTCCCTCGCCCTTGTGAACAGCCATGCCAAGTTCACGCGCAGAGCGCGGCTCCACCGGTACGAGCAGCGCACCGTCGCCGCGGCCGCGGAGCGTCAGCTCCGTCATCATGCTCACGCCGAGGCCGTGCTCGACCATGCTGATGACCGTCGGGTCGTCCACCGCCGTAGGTAAGATGTGCGGCTTCACGCCCGCGCGGTTGAAGATTCGCATAATATCCTTGTCAAAGCCCTGCGCGGGCATGATGAAATCGCGCCCGTCGAACTCGCCGAGCGGATAGCCCGTGCGGCCGTCGATGGGATAATCCTTCGGCAGCACAGCGTACATCAGGTCATCGCGCAGGTGGATCCACTCATAGCCGCTCTCCTCTTCCTGGCGGCTGACGAAGATGACGTCCATCTTTCCCTGCGCCAGCAGCTCGTAGGGGCTGTTGACATGATCCGCCATGCGAATATCCACGTCCACGTCCGGCCGCTCCTCACGGAAGCGGCGGATAATGCTCGGCAGCCAATGCATGGCCATGCTGGCAAACGCGCTGACGCGGATCACCTCGCTGCGTGAGGACGCCACCTGCGCGATCGCGCTGTCAAGCCGGGCGTTGGCCTGCAAAAACTCGCGGATTGCAGGCGCCACACGCTCTCCGTCCTTGGTGAGGCGCACACCGCCGCGCCCGCGCTCGAGCAGCGTGAAGCCGACCTCGCGCTCAAGCGAATTCATCATGTGCGTCAGCCCGGACTGCGTGTAGCCCATCACCTCCGCCGCCTTGGTAAAACTGCCGAGGTCGACCGCCATCAGCAGCGCTTCTAACTTCTTGCTTTCCATAGGACATTCCTTTCCTATTAGTATTCAGCATGGTTCGATTATAATATATACTCATGCCGTATGCAAGCGGATTCTCTTCTTTGCTCCCTTTTGTTGCGTTTTTTCCGTCATCTGTCATACATCGCCGTCTTTTTTGTCCGCTTGCTGCGTAAAATAACACTTGAGGTGATCGTCATGAACCGCCGCCGCGCGCTTTTTCTGCTTTTTTTATCCACCGCTCTCATGCTGTGCTTTTTCCAATTCAAGGATAGTCGTGCCGTTGCGGTCTCTGCCGCGCCAGCTCCGCGGCGCTGCATCGCGCTCACGTTTGACGACGGTCCCTCGCCGCAAACGACCGCCGCGCTCCTTGACGGGCTCAAAGAACGCGGCGCGCATGCAACGTTCTTTCTCATCGGCGAGCAGATCGCAGGAAATGAGGCGATCGTCCGCCGCATGAAGGACGAGGGGCATCAAATCGGCAACCACAGCTTCACTCATGCGCGGCTTGACGCCGCCGATGCTGCTGCGCTCGGTGAAATTCAAAAAACAGACGACGCCCTGCGCGATGTGCTCGGCGACGGCAGCTACTGGATCCGTCCGCCATGGGGCTTTGCGAGCGAGGCGCTCAAAAGCGCCGTCACCGTTCCCCTCATCTTCTGGACGCTCGACACGATGGACTGGAGTGTGCGCAGCAAGGAGCTTGTCGCGCACCATATCATCGAAAATGTCAGAACCGGCGACATCGTTCTTCTGCACGATCTGTATGATACCAGCGCAGATGCTGCACTTCAGGTCATCGACGTGCTCGGCGCGCAGGGCTATGAATTTGTCACGCTCGAAGAGCTTTTCGCCTGCTCCGGCGTCACGCCGCAAGCCGGTCATTTTTACCTGCGCGCAGACGAAGAAGTGTCCTGGTGACAGACTGCAGCAAATTTTTGAAAAAAACTGAAATTAGGGCTTGCATTTTCCGGTGAGGTGTGCTATTCTATCAAAGTCGACACGAGCGATACATCCGGGTGTGGCGCAGTTGGTAGCGCGCTTGACTGGGGGTCAAGAGGCCGTGAGTTCAAGTCTCGCCACTCGGACCATGCGGAGTGTCCTTATAGGATTTGAGTATCCTGTAACGGACACTCCGTATTTTTGTTTTCTGCAAAATTTATACTGCAATCTGTGCCGGGGCGTAGCTGACAGCTACGCCTTTTCTTGTTTCCATGATAATGTCGGCCTCCGGGATCTTCCGGCGATCCGGCACATCGAAAGCGCCGATGCAGTTGTAGTAGATCACGACACGCTGATTTGTAACGCCGTCCTGCTTTTCAGCGTGGTACACCTCGATGTGGTCGATCAGCTCTGCGACCATAATCGGTTAAATAGCTGTTTTACGACTTGTCTTTATCGGATAACTTTCCGAATATCAGCGCTTGTTCTTTCGCTTTTCACCTTCTTGTGCTACAATAAAGAAAATATAGGCGTCCCCATCATATCCACAACAGTCACCAATGATCGATGAGGAGGTACCAGACGTGAAGCATCACCGCAGCCTTTTCCGGGCGCTGAGCGCGCTCCTTTGCCTTGTACTCTGCACGCAGCTGACAGCCTGCGGCCAAAAGGATACATTCTCTCCTGCGTCGGGCAAACGCTACGACAACAGTCTCATCACGGAAGCAATCAGCAAAGAAGGCTCTTTCACCGATGAACACGGTCAGGACTGGGACTATTCCTACCATATTCCGCAGCTTGCAGATGACACAGCGGACGCCGAGTCCATCAACAAAGCGATCATGAATATCCTCAGCAGCGACGTGCAGGCCACGCTGAGCAGCTCCTCCGTAACGAAGATGCCGGAGACCCACTATGCGGATATTTCGTGGCAGAGCCACTGGAACGGCAGCCTTTTGAGCCTTTCCCTGCACCTGACGGGCTGGGCAAGCGACATCGCCAGCTATGAGGTCTATCACTATGATTTTGCAAGCGGCAGGCGGCTGACGAACGCGCAGGTGCTCGACCGCTTCGATGTCAGCAGGGAGGACTTCATTGCTGCCCTGCGCTGTGCGGCGGCGCAGACCTACGACGCCGTCTATGCGCCGTGGGGCGTGCCGGAACTCTCACCGGACGACGAAAACTTTGGCCCTATGTGCATTGATCTTGCCTCGGTACGTGCATGGACGATCGCAGAGGAAAACTACGAGCTGGACAACTTGCGTTTCTATCCGGAGCAGGACGGCAGCTTTACCGCCTTCCAGCCCGTCGGCTCACTCGCAGGCGCGGGCCAGTGCTACGAAGAACTGCATGTGCAGCCCGGCGCAAAAGAGCGGCACAGCAGCGCGCCGCAGTCCGAATACGCCTTCGTGACGGCTCACTTGACTGATGACGGTGCGGCGGTTCGCTTTACGCGGCACGAAGACGGCATGTTCGACAGCGAGGAATACCGCCCCTACGTTGGTTTTTCCTACAACACCGACTATCCCATCGCCGCCTGCTACGGCGAGTATCAGGACATTTTTGTCGGCACCTTCGGCAATGGGATGGCTCCCTATGTTTTCCTGCTCACCAAGGGTGGCACAGTGGAGTATGCGGACATTTTCGGCGGCTTTGACAATGGCTTTCTCTGCTCCGGCGGCCCGCTCTACGGGCTGCACGACATCGCCCGATTTGAAAACGGCGAGCGCGAGGGCGGGTACGAAGAGGGCTACCAGACCGTGTACGCCGTGGATCAAAACGGTGAGCGCTATGACCTTGCCGGGCGCATCACGCCGATGGCAAACGCCATGCCCTTCCCCGTCACCGGTGATTGGTATGCAGAGGTCCGGCACGGTGTAGATGGCGGCGGCAGCTATACGAGCAGCTACTTCCTCTCTTTCAGCAAAAACGGCTTTACGAGCATCGAAAACTTCACGGAGGATATGGAGAATCTGTCCATTGACTATGGCGGCTACTGCACTTACCTTGGCATGACGGAGCAAGGCATGATCTACCTCTTCAACCTCTACAACAGCAACGACGACGTGCGCGACGGCACATTTCTTCTCGACTTTTACAACAGCGAGAACGACCTTCTGCGCGTCATCCCCGTCTCCGGCGTGAACCTCTTCGACGCCGCTGAGGGCGGCAGCACTACCTTCGTCCGCGCCTACGGCTAATTGAAATCAAAAGAACAATACGGAGGGTCAGGAGACCCTCCGTATTGTTCTTTATTCTGCTTTCATGATCACCTTCAGCCGGTGTACGAGCTGGCCCGTTTTGAGTTCCTCCAGATCAATGACCGCGATGCCCAGCTGGGCGGCGCGGTGACGGGCGGCAGAGTGGCAGGGTTCGGTCGTAACGATGACCGCCTTGGCACCCTTGCCGCCGAAGCGGTCGCGCAAGATGGCAAGCTCGTTGAGCGCCTCCGTTTTGATGTCGCACGCCTTGCAGCTGAGGAACAGCGGGATCACACCCCGCACCGCCATCACGTCGATCTCGTTGGAAACGCTGCTGTGGCCCACCACGTCGTCCCAGCGCACCACGGCGCTGCTGATGACATCGTGAAAAATACCGGAGTCGAGACAGGCCTTGTAGGTGTAAAGCTCCAGAACGCTGCCCACGTCCCGCAGCCACGCCCTGGTGTTGAGGTCGCGGAAGCGGAAGGACACACGCTCGCCGGGAATAATCGTGAGCGCGCGAATGAAGTCAAGGCGTTCAAGCGCGCGCAGCGCCGCTTCGTTGGCGGTATTCCGCGTCCCATGCTCGCCCTTCACGGTGTAGCCGCCCGCAACGTCAAGGGGCGGGATCTGCCCGTATTCTGAGGGTGACACCCTTTGGATGTAGGAGATAATATCAGGCCATTCCCGCCGAAAGCGCAGGAAGCAGTCGAAAAACAGGTCAAAATCCGGAAGATAGCGGGACAATACGTGGTTGTCCACCCGCCCGGGGAGCAGCGTTCCGCCCGCCATGAGGAAAAAGTCCTCGATGGAATAAAGAAGGTCACAGTGCAGATCGTCTGCGAAGGCCGCGCCGGAAATGTCGTAAAAGCTGTTTTTCTTTCGGGAATAGGTAAAGGCTGGCACGCCCTTTTGCGCAGCAAACATTCCCGCCGCGAACAGGGCGGCGTCGCTGCCGCCGGTCACGTCGATGGCGCAGTCCGGGTATTTTTCGCCGACGGTGACGAGCTGGCGCAGAATGCGGTCCGCTTTGAACAGGCTTGATTCCAGAAAGACCAGTTCCGGATCCCAACCCCGCCGCTGAAAAAAGGCAGCGAGCTTCTCCTGCCGCGTGCGGTCCCGCACGATCTCACCGGGGCAGAGGTAGACGATGCGCTGCGGGCGGAACATATCCGGTGCCAAAATGTTTTCAATGGCGCGCTCGTCGTATAATTCGATCAAAGTATTCATGCACCGTCTGCCTTCCTTTGTTTTTCACCAGTATACGGTGTTTTTCGCCAAAGCACAATAGGCAACCCGCCCGGCTTGTTGAAAAAAGCCGGGCGGGTATTTTGCAATTTTCTGCTTTCCGCTTGCAGATGTCCTGTACCGTCGTTTCTCTCAGTCCTGCAAGGATTTGTAGTAAAGCATGCAGTGGCAGAAGCCCTCGTAGTTCGGGTTGGCGATCTGATCTTTAAACTCCTTGCACATGCACTTGGTCTCCTCGGTGCGCTCCACGCGGCAGGGACAGTATCCGCCGGTGCGCTTGAGCCCTTCGCGAATGGTCCGAACGATCTCCTGGTCGGGATTGAGTTTGATTTTCATTTCCACTACCTCTTTCCTTGTGATGGCCTCATCATAGCAGGCCGCGCCGCGCCGTTCTGTAACAAAGTCACAGTTTGCCGTATTTATTTCCGTTTTCTCACCGCAAACCGAGAATATGGTCAATAATATGGGGAACGATCTCCACCAGGTCAGGCAGGTAAACACGCTCGCACCACTGGTGGATCGCCCGGCAGCGCGGCCCGAGGTAAAAAACGGGCGCGTTGAGCCAGGCGGCAGACTCAAAGGGAATGTCGTAGATCGAGGCAGGGAGTGACATCAGATTGGTGAGAAGCGCGCGCTCCTGCGCAGGAGCGGTGCAGGTCATATAGCTGCCGTCTCCGATGCCGGTAAAATAAGGGATCACGGAAAGCTGCATGTGGTAGCTGCCTTCAACAACGGCGCGGACTTTTTCCGCAATGTCGCTCCCGTCCGCAGGAAGATAAGCATTGCAGACCGCGGGATAATAGGGCGGCGCGATCCCGATGACGACCATCGGCTCTTCCTCGCCGGAGCATTCGAGCACACGCTGAATGTACTGTATGCTCGCGTTTTGCAGCGTCAGCCCGCCCTGCTCGATCTTCTCCCTCAGCAACTGCGCCTGCGCCGTCTTCCACGCCGGAAAATCGTCATTTTTCGCAGCCGCCATCGCCTCAAGCTCGGAGAGCAGCAGAACGCGCGGCGTGCCGCGCAGCTTTTCCGCTTCGGGCAGGAGCCCGCGCTGCATGGCAAACGCGCAGGCGGATTCATATTTCATCATCACAGATGCGACCGCCTCTTCACAGATCGTCCGAAGGCGCTGGATCGCGCGCTCTGTTGTCTGTCCGCCGCCCAAAAAGAGCAGGTTGACGCACAAAGCTGCGAGGGACGGCAGCGACACATCGTAGGTCGTCTTGAGGTCGCACATCTGCTGCACGGCGGGCGGCGCCGAGGACAAACCGAAGTCCTCGGTGACAAGGTCGGTATTCATGTCGATCCGCGCGGCGATCTCTGCGATCATGTGGGCAGCGTTGAGCCCCTTGAGCGGCTCGCCGCAGTGGGCAAGCTTTCCCTTCGCCACAATCACCGGAAGGACTTTCCCGATGCTGCCGTTATAGAGCATGAACTCCTTGCCCGCCAGCGGCAGCTGCGGCTCCAGAATGAGAGACGCAAGATAGTCGATGCCAAAGCGCTCTTTCAGATGCAGCAGCACATCGACCGCGCCGCGCATCCCGGCGGAGACATTTTCCTCGTCGCAGACAGCAACAAAGGCAACGCCTGTCTCCGCGTCCTCGGGCAGCGTCAGAAGGCGATAAAGGCCGATGGCAAGCCCGCCTTTCATGTCGGCCGTTGCGCGTCCGGGCAGCCAGTCGCCGCCGGCAAGCTCCTGCTGCAAGCATTCGTCGCCAAGCTTTCGTCTCAGCATTTCCTCGCGCAGCGCGTCCGGATCCAACGCAAGCGGCTTGAGCTCACCGTAGCAGTCAGTCTCGACCGCATCGTAATGGCCGGTCAGCACCAGCACCTTGCGGCTTTTCCCCTCTTTGAGCGCCCAGACAACGCGGCGGCCGAGAAAATCTCCCGTGTCGCACAGCCCCCAGTGATCCGGATGGGCGGCAAAGTACGCGTCGCTTTCAAAGTACTCGGCAATTTTCTCCGCTGCGCGTTCCTCCTGTCTTGTTCCGGTATCGCTCTGCACCGAAACAAGATCCTTCATGATACTGAGAATGTTGATTTCTTTGGGTTGCATCGATCGCACCTCCGCATCAGCCTCCCTGCGTCTTTTGCGTCGGCATCGGCGCGAAAGACGGGCAAAAATAATGAAAAGCATCAGGAACCAGACGGTCTCTTATTGCCTCCATTATGCGCACAGTGTCAGTAAAATTGCAATATCATTTTGCTTTTTCCCAAAACGCACATCAAGAATGTTTGAATTGACATGCGCCGCAAAATTTTTTATACTGGCTTTGAAGCATTCTTCAAAATGATTACCATCATCAGACGGGAAAGGATTGGTACTATGCCAAACTATATCATCGCCACATCTTCCACCTCTGATCTCACGAGGGACTATCTGGAAAAGCACAGCATTCCCTTCATCAGCTACAGCTACACGATTGGCGACAAGCTGTATGAAGACGATTGCCGCGAGGAATCGCGCGCTGCCGTATATCAGGGCATGCGCAACAACGGAGATCTGCTCAAGACCTCCATGATCAACGAATATATCTACTGCGACTTCTTCGATTCCCTGCTCGATACCGGCAAGGACGTCATCTTCCTCGATATGTCCAAGAAGATGTCCGTATCCTATGAAAAGGCGCTGCTCGGCGCGCAGATGGCGCGCGAAAAACACCCCGACCGCAAGATCTATGTGATGGACACGCTCTGCATCTCCGGCGGCCTCGGCCTTCTGGTCGAGAGCATGGTCGCGCGCATGGAAGAGGGCATGGACTATGACGAGGTCATTGCGTGGGGCGAAGCGCACAAGCTCAAGATCGCCCACCGCTTCACCGTGGACGATCTCAACTACCTCAAGGCCGGTGGCCGCGTTTCCAACGCCTCGGCGCTGGTCGGCTCTCTCCTCTCGGTCAAGCCCGTTCTGTACGTGCCCGATGGCGGCACGCTCGACGTTGCCAAGAAGGTACGCGGCAGAAAGGCTGCGCTCGCAGAGATCCTGCGCGGCATTAAAGACGACCTCAAGGAGGTCGACACCAAGGGCCTTACGATGCACATTCTCAATGCCGACTGCCTTGCCGACGCCGAGCACGTGCGCGATGAAGTTCGCGCCGCGTTCCCGGACATGGGCGAGATCACCATCAGCAACCTCGGCGTTGTCATCGGCGCGCACTGCGGCCCTGGCCTTCTCACGGTCTTCTACTTCTGCAACGGCAGAAAGCCGTAAGTAAAAAAACTGTATCCCCAAAATGACAAAAAGAGGGCTTTCACGGTGTCGTGAAAGCCCTCAACAATTTAATGATACCCCAACATTGCATAGAAGTCAATCGTCTCTTGCACATGCAAGCATCATTTCATTGTTATGCCCAATTATTTGCAGGAAACCTTGTTCCTTCCTTGCATTGATTTTCAGGTCGCTCCGTGCTATCTTATAGATACAGAAAGGAAGCAACCAACCCGACCGAACAGCAAGTCCCTTTCAAATCCCCGAAAGCGAGGTTAAATTGATGTTAGAGCCCAAGAATACATGATGAGCCTTGACGAATCCCGGTTATCCGTCACGGCTCATCTATTTTTTTGCCCAATTCGTCCTGTGAGGGACTTTATCTCACCTCGGATCGTTTCTGATCCGGGGCTTTTTTATTGGAGTGTTCCTTTTTCCGCTTCATAGGCAGAGCGCAGGCGACCCGCCGTCTCGCGGCTCGGAAAGACGCGCTCCCCAAGCTGCCGAACGGGCATGACGCCCATGAGGGAGTTGGTAACGAAGCACTCATCAAAGTTCTCCAGCTCGCGCGGGTCGATCTCTCCCTCCTCCACGCGATAGCGCTCGAGAAGATACGATCGCAGCACGCCGGGCAGCAGCCCGCAGGAAAGCGCCGGGGTATAGATCCGCCCGCCGGAAACGAGGAAGAGGTTGCTCACCGTTCCCTCAGCGAGCTTTCCCCGCATGTTGAGGAAAATGCGCTCGTCCATTCCGGCAGCAGCGGCAGCGCGATGCTCCAGAATACAATCGCCATAGTTGAGGGTCTTATGTCCCGTAAGCGGGGAGGTCTCGTTCCGCCGCACGGCGCTGAAGTCCATGCGAAAGCCGCGCGCGTAGCGCGCCGGGCCATAGGGGTTGGGACGCAGGCGCATCACAAGGTTTTCCTGCGTCAGCAGAATTTTGCAGGCGCTGTGCTCCGGGCAGTTTTCGCCGATCCATTCTGCCGTACGCTCCATCGTCAATCCGCGCTCAGCAAGATCGCCCAGCCCCAGAAACTGCGCCGAACGCCCAAGGCGCGCGAGGTGGCGGGAGAGAAGGATCCCCTTCCCCCGCTCCACTGCGATGGTCTCAAACGCGCCAAGACCGAACTGAACGCCGTCGTCCATCGTCATCATCTGTGTCATTGCAGCGCCTCCAGCACGGCCTTCGCCTTTTGCAGTGTTTCCTCATACTCAAATTCCAGATCCGACTCCGAGGTGATGCCGCCGCCCACGCCCAGGTGGTAGCGTCCGTCGCGGTGGAACGCGGTGCGGATAACGATGTTCAGGTCGCACTCCCCGTCCAGTGTCAGGTAACCGATGGAGCCGGTGTACAGCCCGCGCTTGCCGTGCTCCAGCTCGTCGATGATCTCCATGGCGCGGTACTTGGGCGCGCCCGTGATGGAGCCGCCGGGGAAGGCCGCACGCAGAAGATCGGTCACGTCGCTCCCCTGCGCCAGCTCGCCGCGGATGTTGGACACCAGATGGAAGACCGTTGCGTAGGTCTCCACAGTGAACAGCTCCGTCACCTCCACGCTGCCCGGACGGCAGACGCGGTTGAGGTCGTTGCGCTCAAGGTCCACGATCATCAGAAGCTCGCTCTTGTCCTTTTCCGACTGCTCAAGTTCCCGACGCAGCGCCTCGTCTTCTTCCGGCGTCTCTCCGCGCTTGCGCGTGCCCTTGATGGGACGTGTTTCCACCACGCCGTCGCGCAAACGCAGGAAGCGCTCCGGCGAGGCGCAGATGATCTGGTGATCGCCGCAGTCAAGATAACCACCGAAGGGCGAGGGATTGTGCGTGCGCAGATGCTCAAAGACCGCGAGCGGCTCGCGGTCGCTCATAACGTCCAGCCGCTGGGTCATGTTGGCAATATAAATGTCGCCCTCGATGATGTAACGGATCATGCGATCCACCGCCGCCTTGTATTCTTCCTTTTCAAAGTTGGGGCGAACGGTGATGTGCTTTGTCGCGTGCGCGTCGGGCAGGGCCGGGAAGCCCTTTTCCATTCCGCGTTCGATGTTCCGGCGGAAGTGCGCGAGCAATTCAAGCGCGTCCTCGGTCTGGCCGCAGGCGGAGAGCCACACGCGCTTTTCATGGCAATCCTCGATGAGCAGTAAGTCATAGAACACCACCCGCGCCTGCGGGATCGGCTCGACGTCCTGCTCAGTGGAGGGAACGCCCATGTGCTCGCGCCCGTAATCATAGGAAAAATAGCCGATGGCGCCGGAAACGATCGGCAGCTCCGTCTCGTTCTCGTCGCGGTTCAGCCGGAGAAATTCTCCCAGCCGCGTTTCAAAGTCCGTGTCCGGGCGGGCAACATCGTCCTCGGTGAAACTGCCGTCCTGCTCCTTCACGAGCGTCTTATAGGGGCGCAGCCCCAGGATCGACCATCGCCCCAGTTCATTGACGAGAGAGGAGTCCAGAAAGGCGCAGCCCGGCTCCTTCGCCGCCAGGTGGAAAACCTCCGACGCTGGAACGTATCGCTCCAATTCTACGGTGACGCGCTTCATGCCGGCACCCCCTTTTCCTCCGCCATGCGGCAGAAATTCTCCAGCATCTCGTGGCCGTACTCGGTCAGCACCGCCTCGGGGTGGAACTGCACGCCATACATCGGAAGCGTCCGGTGCGAGAGCGCCATCACTGTGCCGTCATCTGCAACGCAGTCCACCTGATAGTCTGCGGGAAGGGTATCCTCGCGCACCACGAGCGAATGGTAGCGCGTCACGTTGAATTCCTCCGGCAGTCCCGCGAAAAGCCCCGTGCCATGGTGATGCACCCTCGTCACCTTGCCGTGCATGGGGCGAGTGCCCTTTTCCACCGTTGCGCCCGCGCAGTGGCCCAGCACCTGATGGCCAAGGCACACGCCGAGCAGCGGCACCCTGCCCTGAAAGCGCTTCACCGTTTCTACGCACAGTGCCGCGTCCCACGGGCGCTTCGGCCCCGGGGAGAGGATGATGCCCTGCGGGGCCATCGCCTCGATCTCTTCGATCGTGATCTCATCTGACCGGCGCACCACAATGTCCCGGCCCAACTCTTCTAAATATGCCTTCAGGTTATACACAAATGAGTCGTAGTTGTCGATCATCAAATACATGTTGCTTTTCCTCCTGTGGTTCGGAGCATAAAAAAGATAACGACTGTGCCTTTGAGCACAGTCGTTATCCCTTTCGGTCCGTAACCTGTTTCCGTGGCAGAATATCACAGGATCTATTCATAGTCAAGCATAATTGCTGCCATTTTCTGTCTTTTTGTCATAAAAAGCACGATTTGAGCACGTCCTGTCGCGCAAATTGTAAAGCTTTTCCAAATTTTTTTACAAGAATGATTGCCTTTTTCGCGCTTTTGCTCTATGATAGGCTCCGTGTCAATATTTCGGCAAATTTCGCAAGCGATTTTTCTTTTTTGAAAAAGCCCTCAGCAGGAGAATAATTTATGAAACTAAAAACTGACGATACTTCCCTTATAACAGCGCAGCAGCCCGACGCCCCCACACCCGAAACGCCCAACGCCGCGCAGTCCCCGCGCCGCAGCCTTTGGAAAACGTGGATCGCCGATCTGCTGCTGTTCTGCTTCACCGGCATCTATGTGGAGCTGTGCCTGCACCTGTGCGTCTACCACAAGCTGGACAGACACACCATCTACCTTATTTTGTTTGCGCTGCAAGCCGGTGTCTTTTTCTCGCTTCTCACCTCATTCCTGCCCAAGATCCTTCGCCAGACCGTTGGCGTGCTGCTTGTAGCGGTGCAGGTGCTGTTTGCCGAGGTACAGCTGGTCTATCAGTGCATCTTCGGCAACTTCATGCCCATCAGCCAGGTCAGCATGGGCGAGAACGTGATCACAAACTTCAACTCTCAGATCTTCTACGCGATTTTCAAAAACCTGCCGCGCATCATTTTGCTGCTGTTGCCGCTGATCGCAGTAATCGCATGCCTTGCACTGCGAAAGGTCCCGACGCTGAAGCTCCGTCTGCGCTGGAAGCAGGCGCAGGCGTCCTTTGCGCTGCTGCTCGTACTGGTTTTGGTGACGGTAGGGCTCTTGTTCGTCGGACGCAACAAGCCCTTTTCCGTCTATAAGACCCTCTCCAATGTAAACACCTCCACCGACAGCAGTTATAGAAAGGTCGGTATGATCGCCACCACCGTGCAGGAGCTTCACTATATGATCGCCGGAGATGACGGCGACATCACCTTTTTTACGCCCTCCACTCTGGAAGTCAGCAGCGATCAGCAGCCGTATAGCAGCAACTCCTTCAACGTGATCGAGAGCATCGACTTCACGAAGCTGGCGGGCAGCACCGACAGCGCCATTCTCAAGGCAACGGACGAATACCTCGCCAAGATAACGCCCAGCCGCAAGAGCAACTACACAGGGCTTTTGAAGGACTATAACCTCATCACCATCTGCGCCGAGAGCTTTTGCCCGTGGTTCATCAGCGAGGAACTGACGCCCGCCCTCTATAAAATGACCCACACGGGCATCATTTTTAAAAACTACTACGGCTCGTTCCAGTCCGTCACCACCAATGGCGAATACACCATGTGCATGGGTCTCTACCCGGATATGTCCCGCACCAAGACGGATTCGAGCTTCAATGTGGCAGGCACCAACTATCTCCCCTTCTGCCTCGGCAACGCGCTGAACGGAATGGGCTACAAGTCCTACGGCTATCACGACTACATCGGCGATTTCTATAACCGCAACATCACCCACGCCAACATGGGCTACGACTTTAAGGCAGCGGATTCCGGCCTGAACGTGAAGATCGACTGGCCGTCCTCGGATCTTGAGATGATTGAGGCCTCCGTGAACGACTACATCAACAGCAAAGAGCCATTCCATGCCTACTACATGACCTTCAGCGGTCATTACCAGTACAACTGGGACAACGCCATGAGCGCCAAGAACAAAGCCGCAGTGGAAGATCTCCCCTACTCCGAGCCGGTCAAGGCATATATTGCCTGCAATTTAGAGCTTGAGTACGCGCTGCAATACCTGATGCAGCAGCTGGAGGCTGCCGGCATTGCCGACAAGACCTGCATCGTCCTCACGAACGATCACTATCCCTACGGTCTCACGGAGGAGGAATACAACGAGCTTGCCGGGCAGACGCTGGACACCAAGTTTGAGAAATACCGCAACAGCTTCATCTGCTATGTTCCCGGCCTTTCGGAGAACATTGTGGTGGACGAATACTGTTCCACGGCGGACATCCTGCCGACGCTCCTCAACCTCTTCGGCGTGGAGTATGATTCCCGTCTGCTGGCCGGCACGGACGTGCTCTCGAGCGGCGTTCATATCGCCATGCTGTCGAACCGTTCGTTCCTGACGAAAACCTTCCGCTACGACGCCGATACGGAAACGGTCATTCCCGCCGACGACAGCATCGTCATCTCCGACGAGCTGCTGCACGCCTACTGCCTGTATGTGGACAACAAGTTCAAGGTCTCCAGCAACATCGTCAACAGCGATTACTACGCTCACGTCTTCAACAAAGAGCCGAGCGGCGGCAGTCTCAAGGATACGGTGGTGTTTACGGACATCAAGAGCATCTTCAACCAGGCAAGCGTCCTCTATATGTATCGCAACGGCTATGTGGATCCGGAATCCCCGGACAACTTCGGTGGTCAGTCCACTGCAAAGCTGGGTGAGTTTGTCGATGTGCTCTACCGCATCGCCGGACGCCCCGAAGCAGACAACTCCGCCCTGCCGCCCGATTACGAGAGCCGCTCCTTCAACGCCTCCTATCCTTACTACGATGCCGTATGCTGGGCCTATCAGACAAGGATCCTGCGCCAGAGCGACCTGCTGTACACCGGTTACGACGAGAAAATGGATTATCGCGGCGCCTGCATGCTGATCTACCGCTTTGCTGCTCTTGCCGGGATCAACACCAATGTGGATCAGTCCCAGCTCCTGCAGGTGATGAGCGACAACTCGAACCTCACAAGAGAAGCCGCCAAGGCCATGCTCTGGTGCAACCAGAAGGACATCACCTCGCGCGACAGCAACCTCGACGAGCTGCTTGACGCTTACAACACGCGCATCAGCCGCTATCAGATGGCGTCGTTCCTCTTCTATCTCTGCACCTACGAGCTGAATCTGGGAAGCTGAATGTCAGGCAACTGAACACAAAACGTGCAGCAGCGGATATCCGCTGCTGCACGTTCTTTTTGTTATATATTGCGTTTCAACGGTGTTCATCAACGGTGAAAAAACAGCATACTGACACAGGTTTTAGAGCGGTTTTAGCCGCTCTTTTTTTCTTTTGTGCAAGTTGCTGTTTTTGAGCCAAATTTTTTCTAAGAAATATTTGGTTGTGGTTTGTTTGGAATGTAGAAGTTGCAGAAAACGCGCAAAATCCGCTTTATTTTCGATGTTTTGGACTGTAAAATAATATTACGCAGTACAGGAGGGAGTGAGTATGCGAGAGAAAGTCAGCACAGCATATTTTCTTGATGACCCTCGAAAATTCAGCAGCATGGAAGAAGCGGAAAAGGAGCTGAACAGGCTTCGTGCTGTCTGCGTCAGGCTGAAAAAGAAACAGGGCGAGGAAATAGCGTTCATGCTCGGTCTTTCTGTCACAGACTCACAGTACATAGGCAGAATGGGTTATCAGAAGTCCATGCGCTACGGCGGCAAAAAGGTCTTTATCTGTACGGAGAAGCGCATACACAACGGCGAGCGGGTAGAGCCTTGCACAGACAAGCCGCCGCATATTCACATCATGGTACAGGGGTACGGCGCAAGCACCGCCGCAGAGCGCATCATACAGAGCGTGCGGAAAGGCAATCCAGACTGCAAATGCCACAAGCAGCACTTGAAAACGGCAGAGCAGACAGCGCAGGCGGCGGCGTATATAGAGGGGCAAAGCTCTGTTTTGCGGCGGGTTTGAAAAGTGCTTTTGTACGTTTTCATGATGCCTTTGATAATCGCAAAGCATTGATACACAAGGGCTTGCGGGTGGTCAAGGGGCGCTTTTCATTTGTTACGTAATATATATAGGCTTATAAGCGTTCTATACGCACTATGCAGCTACACGGCTAAACCATTGAGCCAATATACAGCGATACGCCTTATACAACAGCTTGCAAAGCTGATGATATAGCAAACTAAAGAAAGGGGATTTTTTACAATGTCTCGACCGCCTATTCCAACGGAATTGAAAAAGAAGCACAGACGGGAGTATATGCGTAACTATCGCAAGCAGAAATTACAGCAGTCATTTGGTACAGCTTTTCAGCGTACCCCCTCACCCCTCACGGCAGAGGGTACGCACAACAACACAGCGGACAAGATGAAAGGAGAAAAACAGGTATGAACACAAACAACGGATTGCCGTCTGGATGGACGGTCATGCAGCAGCCCAAATGGAAGCCTTATGCGCTGCAAAGTCTGATTGACACCAACCCCTACCCCGCCGCGCTCGCAAAGCTGCAAAAGCAGAAAGAGGACTGCGGCTATACAGACAAGTGGTATCAAGACGAACTGCGGAAGATGAACAAGGAGTGGCGGAACAAGGTACAGAGCGCCATTGAGGAAAATAGCCGCTACATTGACGAGCAGCGGGCAGAAATTGCAAAGGTAAGAGCCGCCAACTTTGAGCACCGCTATACAGAGCGTGACTACGCCGATTTGCAGTTTATGCAGAACCTTATCAAGACACGCATTGCAGCCGAGGGGCAGAACAATGGCGTACTGATTGGGCGCATTGTAGACGATTACATCAATACGCAGGTCGGCGCAAGGGCAATCATGTTTTTGTCTGGCGACAGCGAGGTAGGCAAGCTGCTGCAAGACTACTATCCGAGAGCGGCGCAGAATGCGAAGTCGGCGGCAGAGTTGCAGTTTGAAAAGGATAAGGCGGCAGAACTGGATAGGCTGGAAAGCGCACTTATTCCATTCTTACAGGCAAATATCATTGGCGGCGGAATGCTGAAAGCGGCAGAGGAAAGAGTGACCGCAGATGTTGTAAAACAGGGTGACGAACTCTATTTTAGCGACGAGGCAGACGAGGACGAAAAGGGAAAGGAGAAAGGCTATGTTTACAGACCGCTTTGAAATTCAGAAAAAGGATTACAGTTACAGCGCACAGGTCAATTTCGCAGAGTGCAGAGAGAAAGTAAAGATTGACCCAAATGCAACCGTATGTGTAGACTTTATGAAAGAGGAACAGGAGAAAAAGGCTGTAAAAACCGCTGAAAGTCCGCATACAGTCGCACAAAGTACACAGCAGGACAGCGCAAAACCCACGCTCTCGCCGCGAGAAACAAGCGAGATGGCGTTAGAAGCTGACGATACCGTAACTACACCAGACAGCGCAGAAAACAGCGAGAAAAGTCACGAGAGCAAGGAGAGAGTGTCCAATTTCGCAAATGCAAGGGTATTTTAAGCAGGAATAGCAGAATATGGTACGGAGCAGAAAGGGCGAGAACAGCGAAATCAAGCAAATAAATATTTTTAGGGGGTATTTCTTCTATGGACGATAGGACGAATATGGCGTTTGAGCGGATAGCTGGGCTAACAGTCAAGCAGTCCGCTTTTCTCATGGAATACGCCAAGACAGAAAATCTGTCACAGGCTTGCAGAGTGGCGGGGATCAACCGCTCGACAGGCTATAAGTATCTCGAAAACGAGGACTTTCAAGCAGCATTGGAGCAGACAAAGAATAAAATCGTCAATGCAGCGTGGACGAAGCTATCCAGCCAGCTTGAAAAAGCGGTCGATAAGGTCGTTGCAGTATTGGACGACCCAAAGGCAAGTGTAAACGCAAGGCTGAGAGCAACGGAGCTGATTTTCAATTATGCGTCACGCTATGCGGACAGCAGAGATATTCTCTCTCGCATGGAACGATTGGAGGACAGCTTGAATGCAGAATAAGGTGTTGCAGAACAGGTTGAAGCGGCTTGAGCGGCGGGCGAACAAGGGCAAGACACACTTTGTCTTTTTCGGACAGCCGAAGCGGTCAGAGTTGGCGAAGCTGCCGCCGAATGCAAAGGTGATTATCTTTGTAGGCGAGGATAAAATTCCAAACTGAACAGCAAAGACGGCTATACAGCGAATGGTGCTGCATAGCCGCCTTTTTATGGCTGTTATAGCATTGTGAGTTCGTCAGAGATATTTTCAAAAATAACCAACACACCGTCATACTGCTCTGCCAGTTCGCACAGCTTGTTACGGTCTGGAACAAAGCCGCTGCAAATGCAGATATCAGAATGCTCCATTACGGCACGGAATACCTCTGCTTGCAGCCGTTCGCCCCTGTCCTCTGGATTGGATATATACGGCACATTATGGGGCAGTATCTTAGGCAGAGGTTGAAAGCCTGCGTTATTCTTTCTTCCCATACACATACTCCCGTTCCGCTTTTTTCAGTCGCTTAAAGGTATGCAGCCAACCGTCATAAGAGCGGTCATGCAGCAACTCAATAATGCTATCACGAGCGGGGTTTTTCCCGCTGCTGAACTTCAACCGTGGGCGAAGTCGGATAATCTCTTTCGGGTCGGTAACATCATCGGGCATTGTATCAAAAATGATAAGGAAACCGTCATAGATGTTTTCATTTTTGATTGCGTCCATTTCGTCTGCTGCGGGAAGGTACTTCATAACCTTGATATTCGGTCTGAACTCAATAACCTTATACAGCTCGTCAATTTTACCGCCAGTGCCTATAAGGTCTCTCTCGCTCTGCCGTTTTTCCTCTATGCGTTCAGCCCAAAACAGGGGCTTCGGTCTTAATCCCATTATTCATCTCTCCTTTTGTTTGTCAAAAATAATCAGCACTCCATCACAGAGCGGATAGTGCTTTGCTTGCCATAGCTGCAAGCGTGAGGGCATACCCATGAACACATCCACAAAGGGGTATTGCTCAATAAGGCGCATAACGCTTGCTATCTGCGCTTCTCTGCCCTGCTCTCGCTTTTCTCGCAGTCTGCGCCAAGTCAGTACCATGTATGCCGCACCGCCTTTCAGACCGCACGATACAGCGTGAGAACGCCGTTGACAAGCTGCATGAACTCGCCACGGCTGATTGTGGCGTTTGGTGCAAAGTCCGCGCTGTCCTCAATCCAGCCAAGCGCAACGGCGGTCTGCACCGCTTCAACCGCCCAACCGTCATACTGGATATGTTGCAGCGCACAGGCTTTTGGCTCTGTAAAGCGGCTCAATACGGTAAGTATCTGCGCCCATGTCAGCTTGTCATTCGGATAAAAGCAGCCGTTGCCAACACCCGCCACAATGCCGGCCTTTGCAATGGTGGAAATATAGCGGCTACACCACATATCAGCGGGTACATCGGTAAAGGCGGCTTCTGCGGCTTCATATTCAGCAATACTCTTTTCATCTAACAGGCGGTAAAGGATAGTTGCCATTTGCGCTCTTGTCAAGCTGTCCTCTAAATGCAGCAAACCGTCACCATAGCCTTGCAGCACCACGGAGCGGGAAAGGTCAATCACAGCATTACCGCAGACAAGAGCGGGTGCGGGGGTCGGCTTTGGCTTACTGGCGGCGGGGCGAGAAGGACGAGAGGGGCGAGAAACAGGCGGCGTATCATCATCGTCATTGTCGCTGTCATCTGGTGTCGGCGTGGGTGTCGGTGTAGGCTCTGGCGTTGGCTCTGGAGCGGGTTTGAAGCGGTCGGCGGCTTCCTGTTCGGTCAAGAATAGCAGCGTTGCGGTATCTGTGTATTCAGACAGCGGCAAGGAAAGCGGCTCACCTGTTGCGGCATTGTAGAGAAGCCTATCGCCGCTGCTCTCTGCAAGGCTCATACTGCCGTGGTTAGATATATCGCTGCTACCGTTGCCGTAGATCTCGCTGGCTCTCACGGCGAGAGTGCCGTTGTTCATAATGCCGCTTGTGTTGCCGTACACCTTTGACTGCTCCAAGGCGAGGTTGCCGTTGTTTGCAATGACGCTCTCGCCGTCTGGCAGCGTGAAGTCGGTTATGGTGCAGTTGCGGACGATAACAGCGGCGGCGGGTACGGGGATAGACAGGGCAAGACAGCCGTTTGTCTGAAAGGTGCAGTCGGTTATCTCTGCATTCCCACACGCCACAATGAACATGACAAGGTTTGCGCTGCTGCCAGAGAACGAACACCGCTCAATCACCGCATTCTCTGTATCAACGGCAATCGTGACAGTATTTGCAAAATCAGCGGTCATGTCCTCTATCGTCAAGCCAGACAAGCCGCCTTGATTTCCAAGAGTGAACATATCACCAGTAAAGCCATTGGAGCGGACGATTTTAACCGTCTTGTCGCTGCTGACAGTTTCATCTGAAATCATAATGCAGTCCGCTATGGCGATGCTGTCACCATCGGCGGCAGCGGCAAGCGCAGCTTTCAGCTCGTCCAAGGTATGGACGGTACAGGCTGACGGTTGGCTTTCCTCGACCTCTGACGCAAAGGTGGTCACAGGCAGACACAGCAGCATAGCCACGGTTAGAAAAACGCTCAAAACTCTTTTCACAAATAATCCTCCATTCGTTTGTTCTTTGCTGTCATAGATGCCACAAGGTCACAAATCAGCGTGGCTTCTGCGGCGGTCAGTCCAGAAAGGTCAACGGAACGTTGGTCTTCTCTGCCGAGCAGATAATCGGTGCTGACACGGTAAAGGTCAGCCAAACGGATAAGAGCCGCATAGGACGGTTGCCGCATATCCAGTTCCCATGACGATACAGCAGACTTTGTGACACCTACCAACAGCGCAACTTGCTCTTGCTTTAGGTGTTTCTCCTGCCGTAGCTGCTTCAGTCTTGCAGACAGGTTATATATCATTCGTTTCACCTCAAGCGGTTGTATTTTATCTTGTTTCGGTATTCAGTTGGGCGATTGAAGTGCAACAGTATGTAGACCGCAGAGCAAAGAAAAAGGCTGATACTCACAGCGAATGAGTACCAGCCATAAAAGATATGAAGCGTTGCAAAAAACGCCGTATAAATGCAGATAGTTTATTGCAAAAGTTTTTGCAAGCATCACACCGCCTTTGAAGCCTTAAAACTGCATGGGCGAAATATTACAAAATACCATCGTATTTTATAAGGCAGTATCAGCCGTTGCCTTGTGCGCCGCAAGAATGGGGAAAGGGGCGGGACAAGTTCTATATCGCACATGACAGCACAGCGGACAATATACAGCCATACAGACACAGCGAAAGCGGCGCACGATACAGCGGCACAGACAGCAGCGGTATCAAGCAGCCTGCATAGACACAAAGCCATAGAGCGCAAGACAGCCAGCGAGAACAGCGGCATATACAGCAACGCACAGGCACAAGGGCAACGAAGCAGCGATAAGAAAGCGGCAATTTGCATTCATAATATCCTTGCAGGACTGCCAGCCGCCGACACGCCACCCCCACCCCCGGTTTTGGCGGTGGTATGAAAATGAAGCTCTGTCAAAGGGTAGAGGTCATTTTATTTCGACCTTTTTCTCAACCTTCGTCAAAAAATTTCGGTCTAAATGAGGTTAGCCTGTTCCATGAACTCTTTTAGGATTTTAGCAGATTTGGCATAGCCGCGAGCCTTTGCCTCCGGCTCTCTCCGTCCTGTTGTTCTGAGAAACCGCTCCAACTGCTTTTGATACTCGTCTATGCTCAACTCGCCGCTGAAAAGGTCATATAAATCTACGCCGAGGGCGGCGTTGTTAGGCTGAGAAGCAAAGATAGCGTCTGAAAAAATCGTTGTTGCGGTGCTTTTGCTCACATCGCTTTGTCCTGCCATATAATCCAGAAAGGCTTTTTTGATTTGCCGCTTCTGGCTGATGAACTGCTCTGTGCAAGCTATTTTGCCATCATTTTTTGGCAGATTGGCGAGGGCGTATTCACAGCATTGTACCACAAGCTGATTAAAAGAAATGTCCTCATTTGCAGCGATTTCTTCCAACTGCTCTATCAAAGTGTTCGACATACGGATTGTTTTGTTGGACGCTTCATTTTTCTGAACGATAAACATAATCATCACCCTCCCATTTTCTATAAACATTCTACATCAAATTAGCAAAGATATATACAGTCAAAATAATAATAAAAAAGTACTTGCAAAATTAGCGTATAGATGTTATTGTAATTATGCAAATAGTTTATTACAAAAAGGAGGGCGCAACAATGAAGTTTGGATATGCAAGAGTAAGCACCGAGGAGCAGAGCCTTGACCGTCAGATTGACGCACTCAACAGCTATGGCGTGGACGAACTGCTGACCGAAAAAATGACAGGCACGAAGCGCAACCGACCCGAACTGGATAGGCTGCTGGACAAGCTGCGTAACGGTGACACCGTTGTTATCGAAAGTCTGTCTCGGTTAGGACGTTCCACAAAGGACTTGCTCGCACTGGTCGAGCATTTTGAAAAACAGGGGGTTGTGCTTATCAGTCTGAAAGAGAGCATTGACATCAGCACACCGACTGGAAAGCTGCTTGTGACTGTCCTCTCTGCCCTGTGCCAGTTCGAGCGTGATTTGACCGTGCAGCGGACAAACGAGGGCTTGACCTCTGCCAGAGCGAGAGGGCGCAAGGGCGGCAGACCGCCGAAGGACGCAAAGACGATGGAAAAGGCTTTGAAGCTGTATGACGCAAAGGCACACAGCATAGCCGAGATTTGCGAGATTTGCGGTATCTCGTCTGGAACGCTGTATAATGCGCTGCACCAGCGGGCGGCGGCTTGCTGACGAGAGGGGGCGAGGTCGTGGCGAGAACGGATATTTGCGCCTATGTGCGTGTCAGCACCAAGGACAAGGAGCAGTTGAGTTCGTTTGAAAATCAGATGAGCTATTTTCAACGTGAGTTCGGTGAGAACGAGAACTATAACCTTGTTCAACTGTATGCGGACTGCGGGCGTAGCGGCACAAGTTTGAAGCGTCCGGCGTTCGATAAGATGATTGCAGATGCAGGCGTGGACAAAAGCCACATGGACGGCGATTTGTTCCGCATTGTCGGCAAGCCGAAGTTCAGCCGCATACTGATAAAGAACACAAGCCGCTTTGCACGAAATGTCAGCGCCGATATGCTTTTGAAAACGCTGCGTAAGAATGGCGTATATGTGGACTTTATGGACACGAACCTGTCTACCGAGCGTGACACCGATATTACGATGATGCAGATATTACAGGTTTTGGACGAGAACGAAAGCCGTGACAAGAGCCGCAAGGTGCTGTTTGGCATACAGGAGGGCATCAAGCGGGGCAATATCCATACGCACGGCAATCTATACGGCTACAAGTATTATCCGAAGCCAGAGAATAGACTGGAAGTGCGGGAGGACGAAGCAGAGGTTGTGCGGCTGATATTTGACCTGTATGCAAACAAGAATATGGGCGTTCAGCGCATCGGCGAGTATTTGACCGAACACGGCATATTCACAAGACAGGGCAAGCCGTTCAGCGGCAGAAGCCTTTTAATCATACTGCGGAATATCACCTATACAGGGCGAGGGGTACGCAACCGCTTCACAACAGGCTTGGTATTTGAAAAGCACCCTGTCAGAGAAACAGGAAATGCCGTGATATTTGAAACGGACAAAGTACCTGCCATTATTGATATGGAAACCTTTGAGAAAGCGCAGAGCGTACTTGAAAGCAAGGTGCAGCACCAAGAGCGCAAGGGTATCTATACAGGCAAGACAGACTTTGCGGGTAAATTGGTATGCGGCTGCTGCGGCGCACACTACTTTTCATCTGGCAGCGATTATGTCAAGTCCGCTGGCGGCAGAGTGCGGACATACGCCTGCAAAACCAAGCGCACGATGAAGCGAGACAAGGACGGCAACAGGGTCATGCTCTGCAACAATCCGAACGTGTCTGAAACAAAGATAAACCGTATGCTGCAAAGCCGCGCATTCGGCAACAGCCTTTTCATTCGCTTTCATACTGGCATAGAGGAATTAGAGGGTATTCGGGCGGCGCTGGAAAGTCAGATTGACAAGCAAACAGCCGATGAAGTAAGCTATATGAAAGAGCAGCTTGCAGAGATTATCACGCAAAAGGACAAGCTGTTAGACCTCTACCTGTCTAATATATTCAGCAAGGAGCAGTTGGACGAGAAAGCCGAGCCGCTCAAAGCCGAGGAAGAACGGCTGCAATACGCCATAAAGCAGCTATCCCGCTCCAATGAGGAAATACAGGCGGATATTGCAGCGGTAGACGAAGCGATTGCATATTTGCAGGAGCAAAGGGAGATTTGGCGCAAGGAGTTCAAGACAATTAGCAGAGAAGAAAAGATTGCGGGATTGGAAAGCATTACCGTCAATCCAGACGGTACGCTCACCTTTAAGCAGAAAGGCATTGAGGAAGTGGACAGGCTGGTGGAAAAGCACCAGTATTTGAAATACCAGTCACGGCGCAAGGTGTCTTGATTGATAGGAGGAAATACCATGGAAACAAGAACAGTATGGCAAATGGTTTGGGACGACTATCAGAAATGGTTATACAAGACACTGAGAGGTTTCGGACCGTTCAGCCTTGACAGAAAGAAAAATAGTGCGATTGGTCTATCTAAGGTAGTCAACTCCATTTTAGCGATAATCGGAACACCGTGGATAATCGCTCATTGGGTCGCATTCTGTAACAAGAATGTTCGCCCTCAACGAACCTGTAATAAGGTTGGATATTGGATAGCTCTTATAATTGCACTTGTACTCGACCTTATTCCTCTTTCTCTTCTCATATTATTCGTACACGTCAATGACGAACATAACGTAGATGGTTTAGAAAAATGGATGTATATACTCCTATTTTATATCCCGCTACTCTATGCAGGCGTAAGCAAGCTACCGTATCTGTTAATGAATGACCCAATTATTCGTGAAGAAGAACATCAAAATAAGGAAACTGAAATTGAGTATCTTACAGATTACGAAGATGACGAAGAAGAACACACGGACGAAGCTGACCGCAGATATGCGAGGGGCAGGGCTTATACTCCTTATCGCTATGGCAATTCAGAATGCAAAGGTATTGAGGACAGCCAGTACGATGAAGATGAACACATTGACATTGACAAAATGGACGGTGGTACATTCGAGCATTTCTGCGCTGATTTGCTGCGTGTGAACGGCTGGACAGATGTGCGGGTCACACCTGCGTCTGGTGACCACGGCATCGACATTACAGCAGAGAAAGACGATATAAAATGGGGCTTCCAATGCAAGCGTTGGGGCGATACAAAGGTGGACGCTATTGCCATAGGACAGACCTACAAGGGCAAAGCACTTTATGAGTGCGATATGGTGGCAGTTATCACTACAAGCACACTCACAGCGCAAGCAGAGGGCGAAGCAAAGCAGTTAGGTATCAAAGTATGGGGGCGGGGCAAAATCCGTCAGTTAATGAGCAAGCTGGATAATGCAGATGATTATTACCTATCCGCATAACCGTACATCTCGCCCGCTCTCATGCGTTCTCTCGCAGTTGCAGCGCAACAGGCTATAAACAACACCGAAAAAGAAAAAGCACTTGTAACCGCCGCTCTCGTAGCGAGACAGTTACAGGTGCTTTTGCTATGCTGTGCGCTTTTATGCCGTTGGCAAATACCGTTGAAAAGCAAAACAAAACATTTGAATGATGCGCACAATGATTTTTATTTAAAGGCCCATTTCTTTCTTCACTTCACCGAAGCACTTGACCGCGAAATCGAGGTCTTCCTTCGTGTGGCCCGCGGAGATCTGCGTACGCACGCGGTCGCGTCCCTTGGGCACGACCGGATAGCAGAAGCCGACGACGTACACGCCCTTTTCGAGCATTCTGCGGGCGAACTCGTTCGCCACCTTCGGGTCGTAGAGCATGACGGGCACGATCGGGTGCTCGCCGGGCAGGAGGTCGAAGCCAAGCTTCTCCATCTCCGCGCGGAAATAGCGCGCGTTCTCATGCACCTTGTCGCGCAGCGCGGTGGACTCGGTCAGCATATCGATCGTTGCGATCGTTGCCGCGCAGATGGCCGGGGCGAGGGAGTTTGAGAAGAGGTAGGGGCGGCTGCGCTGACGCAGCAGTTCGACGATCTCGCGCTTGGCGGCGGTGTAGCCGCCGGAGGCGCCGCCCATGGCCTTGCCGAAGGTACCGGTCAAGATGTCGACACGGTCCATCACGCCGCAGAATTCGGGCGTACCGCGGCCGTGCTCGCCCATAAAGCCGACGGCATGGCTGTCGTCGACCATCACGAGCGCGTCGAACTCATCGGCGAGGTCGCAGATGCCCTTGAGGTTGGCGATGTAGCCGTCCATGGAGAAAACGCCGTCGGTCGCAATGATGATTTTCTTGCAGCCCGCCTCGCGCGCGCTCACGAGCTGGGCGCGCAGATCGTCCATATTGCTGTTTTTATAGCGGTAGCGGTGCGCCTTGCAGAGGCGCACGCCGTCGATGATGCTCGCATGGTTCAGCTCATCGGAGATGACGGCGTCCTCCGCGCCGAGCAGCGTTTCAAAAAGGCCGCCGTTGGCATCAAAGCAGGAGGAATAGAGGATGGCGTCCTCCATGCCGACAAAGTCGGCGATCTTGCGCTCAAGCGTCTTGTGAATCTCCTGCGTGCCGCAGATGAAGCGCACGGAGGAAAGGCCGAAGCCCCAATCGTCATAGCTCTTCTTCGCCGCCTCGATCAGGCGCGGGTGGTTGGAAAGGCCGAGGTAGTTGTTCGCGCACATGTTCACAACGCCGTGCGCGGTGGTGGTGTCGATGCGGCTTTTCTGCGGGGTGGTGATGATGCGCTCATCCTTGTAGGTGCCCGCCTCACGGATGGCGGCAAGCTCTGCGCGGTAGCTCTCGTATGCGGTCTTCATTCTGCTTAGTCCTCCTTTTTCGTCGTCCAGTCGAGAATGACCTTGCCGCTCATGCCGCTGTGCATGGCTTCAAAGCCCTTTTCAAACTCGGTGTAGTGGAAGCGGTGGGTGATGGCAGGGGTGAGATCCAGCCCGCCCTGTACCATGTAGCTCATCTGGTGCCAGTTGTCCATCTTGCGGCCGTAGATACCCTGCAGCGTCAGGCCCTTGCCGATGACAAGGTTCATATCCATCTGGACAGGGCCGTTGCCAAGGCCGAGCAGGCTGATCTTGCCGCCGTTGCGCATCACGCCGATCATCTGATGCAGCGCAGCGCCGGAGCCGGACATCTCAAAGCCGACGTCGAAGCCCTCGACGAGTCCCTGCTCCTTCATGGCGAGCGTGAGATCCTGCTTGGCGGAGTTGATGGCCGCATCCGCACCCATCTTGAGCGCAAGGCCGAGACGGTAGTCGTTGAGATCCGTGACGACCACGCGGCGCGCGCCGGCATACTTGGCGATGGCGACAGCGAGAATACCGACAGGGCCCGCGCCCGTGATGAGCACGTCCTCGCCGACGAGGTTGAACATCAGCGCCGTGTGCGTCGCGTTGCCGACCGCGTCGAACATGGCGACCACGTCCTCATCAAGCGAGGGATCGATGAGCACAACGTTGCGCGCCGGGATGCAGACATACTCGGCAAACGCGCCGTCGCGGTCCACGCCGACGCTTGTGGTGTTCTTGCACCACTGGATGTTGCCCGTGTGGCAGTTGCGGCAGTGGCCGCAGGTAATGTGCCCCTCGCCGGAAATACGCTGACCGACGGTAAGCCCCGTCACGCCTGCGCCGAGCTCGGCGATCTCACCGACGTATTCATGACCGATGACCATCGGCGGCTTCACATGCTGGGCCGACCACTCGTTCCAGTCGTAGATATGTACGTCCGTGCCGCAGATTGCGGTCTTGTGTACCTTAATGAGCACTTCCCCCGCGCCGGGGGTGGGGACAGGAACCTGGCGCAGTTCCAGTCCGGGAGCTGCTGCGGGCTTGACGATCGCGTCCATCATACGCATGTGTTTGTCCTCCGTGCATATTCATATTACGAGGAAGTGTTCTTCTCTCAGCGACATGGTATAACACGACTTCGCTCTTGTCAAGGAGAAATCGCAAAAATATCAAAATATCAACAGGCGGCAAAGGGGCTCTGCGCCGATGCAAGGAGCATTCCAAAACCATTTACCACGTGTTCGACGGTCTCTCCCGCGACCGTCTGGAGCGGTACATTTTCTCGCTGACGGACGATGCCTTCTCCCGCGTGGTACATCAGGCGGCGGAGGGACGCGATATTTCCGAGGAAAATCTGCGCAGCATCGCCTCCTTCTGCCGCTACGCCTTCATCGGCTTTGTGATGCAGTTTTTCTGGAACGGCATGGAATACGATATTGATGAAAGCGTCGACCGGTTGGGCACGCTGTTCGACAGTTTCCTGCACGGCGCGCTCCAAACCGCCGAGTAGATAATCGCCATATTATGAAAAAGAGCTGTCTCCCGCACGGGAGACAGCTCTTTTTGCGTAAAACGACAGTTCTGCGCAAATTTGCGCATTGCCGATGCTTCTACATAAAACCATACACTTCGACTTTTTCGTCCATAGTTTTCGTATATAGATTTCGTTAAGATAATAATACTCAAAGCAATACAAAACAGAAAGGAACTGTTGTTATGAACGCCTCTGAAGTGTTAAAGGGCTTTGCCATGAAGCAGATCTACAGCTATCTGGACAAGGATCCGGAAGCCAATCTTCCCAACCTGCTCGATATGCTGGAAAAATATGACAAAAACGGTCAGGCCGTCACCACGCAGGTCGAGGGGATCCGTGCCGCGCTTTCAGACCCGAACAACAACTGGTCGAAGCTGGTGAAGAGCCTGTGGACGGACATTGACGACGAACAGCGCAAAAAACTGGTGGAGACCGTTGTCATCAACGGCACGCTGATCGGCACGCCCGCCACCATGAAAATGCAGGATAAGTACCAGTGCAACGTCCCCTGGGCGATCCTGATGGATCCGACCTCTGCCTGCAATCTCCGCTGCACCGGCTGCTGGGCGGCGGAATACGGCAACAAACTGAACCTCAGCTATGAACAGCTGGACAGCATCATCTGCCAGGGCAAAGAGCTGGGAACCTACGTTTATATCTACTCCGGCGGTGAGCCGCTGGTACGCAAGGCCGATTTGATTCGACTGTGTGAAAAGCACGACGACTGCGCCTTCCTCACCTTCACCAACGGCACGCTGATCGACGATGCTTTTGCCGACGAAATGCTGCGCGTGAAGAACCTCGTCCCCGCCATCAGCATCGAGGGTTTTGAGGAAGCGACCGACTTCCGCCGCGGCGAGGGCACCTATCGCAAGGTCATCGAGGCTATGACGCGCCTGAAGGAGCGCAAGCTGCTCTTTGGCATTTCCTGCTGCTACACCAGCAAGAATGTCGAGGTCATCGGCAGCGAGGAATATTTCGATTCCATGATCGATATGGGTGCAAAATTCGCGTGGTTCTTCACTTATATGCCCATCGGCGCGGCAGCCGTGCCGGAGCTGATCGCCACTGCGGAGCAGCGCAAGTTCATGTATGAGCAGATCCACAAGTTCCGCAAGACCAAGCCCCTCTTTACGATGGACTTCTGGAACGACGGCGACGCGGTCGGCGGCTGCATCGCCGGCGGACGCGGCTACTGCCACATCAATGCCAACGGCGACATGGAGCCCTGCGCATTCATTCACTACTCCGATTCCAACATCAAAGAAAAAACGCTGCTTGAGTGCTATCAGTCCCCGCTCTTTATGGCCTATCGCCGCAGCCAGCCCTTCAATGACAACATGCTGCGTCCCTGCCCCGTACTGGATAACCCCGGCCGTCTGACGCAGATCGTGGAGGAATCCGGCGCCCGTTCCACGGATCTTGAAAGCCCCGAGCGCGCCTGCGATTACTGCAACCGCTGCGTCCCCGCCGCTGAAAAGTGGGCGCCGGTTGCCGATGAGCTGTGGAATTCGCTCCCCAAGAAGAAAGGCGTTCAGCTCACCGGAAAGATGGCGAAAAAATCCTGACGGGAAGCGATCAGTGTGGAGAAGCTGCTGGTACAAGATCCCTATTCCCGCGTCGCCTGCAAGGTGACCTGCGTGGAAAACCAGATGCACATTTTCGGAGAGATCACCTCAAATCTTCCGTGGCGGGCTATCTTCTCGGAACGGTATACTGCCTCGCATCCGGCGGCAGCCAGACCGAGCTGTTCATGTACCTTTCCTACGTCATTTGCGGCGTGCTGATCGCGCTGTCCTCCTATGTCTTTCATATCAAGAGCAGCGAGCACGCCGCGGGTGTCGTCGAACCCGTTATGATCCTGACACTGCGAGTTTCAGCGCGCAATGCTTTTGACACGCAGCGTCTGCCCGTCATACGTGCAGGCAAGGCACTCTCCGTTTCCGATATGATAGGCGTAAAAGTCGCGCTTTGGGTACGCAAAGAACTCCAGAACTGCCATGATGACGCCGCCGTGCACGACAAATGCTGCACACATGCCATCCGGCACGGCCGCGATCGTTTCTGCAAACGCCTTGCAGCAGCGCTTTTTGAAGTCCGCTACCGCTTCCCCGCCCGGAATGGGCGTCAGGCACATCGCGTCCACCCACGCCTGATAGGCGGGGTCTGAGGATAGCTCGTCCGCGTTCTTCCCCTCGAAGCGGCCAAAGTCCGTTTCACGCAACCCTTCCACAAGTGCGTAGGGCATCTGCGGAAATACGATCTCCGCCGTCTGCCGCGCGCGCAGCAGCGGACTGACGAAAAGGCAGTCCGCGGAGGGGTTCCGCCCCCTCAGGCGCTCCGCCTGCGCAATGCCCGCCGCGCACAGCGGCTCATCGGTGCAGCCGATGTAACGCCGGTGGAGATTTCCTTCCGTTGCACCGTGACGGATGAAAAGAATGTCGATCACAGCAGCCCTCCGACCCAGGCGCCGACCAATCCGCACAGCTCGCAGAGCTGCAAGAAGAAGCCGGAGGTGTCGCCTGTCACGCCGCCGAACTGCGCCATGGCGAACCTGCGGTACACCAGCGCGGAGAGGACGGCAAACACCGCTGCTGTTCCGCCGGCAGCAGGCGAAAGGCAGATCATGCCCGCTGCCGCTGCAAATCCGGTGAGCGCAAGCGTCGCCGTCGCCGTGCGGCGCCGGGCAAGGCTCGTAAAGGCGCAGAGCATGCCCGCCTTTCTCGCGTTCGGCAGATTCACCGCGCACAGACCCGACAGCGCGCGGGAGAGCACAAACAGCGGGCAGAGCAGCAGGATCTTCCCCGCAAGATACACCTCGCAGGCAAAGCCTGCGTAAGCAAGCAGATACACGCCGGAATAGATGACCGCAAACGCGCCGCAGCTCGGATCTTTCATGATCTCGAGCTTTTTTTCGCGCGTCTGATGCGATGCGAGCGCGTCCACCGTGTCAAGATAGCCGTCCATGTGGATACCGCCGGTGACAAGGATCGGCAAACACGCTGCAACTGCTGCGAACAGAACGCCGCTCATGCCCGTCGCCTGTGCAATGACCGCCCACAGCCAAAGCGCCGCGCCGCAGAAAATCCCCACCGCCGGAAAAAAACAGATCGCATAGCGCATGTTTTTTTCGTTCCAGTCGAACTGCGGAACGGGGATCGCGCTGTATGTCGACAGCGCGATGAGAAGCGGTTCAAATAATTTCATTCAACTCTCCCTTTTCGGCAAACGGCTGTCCGTCTTTCATTGTCAACGCTGCCGCAGCGCGGGCAAGCAGCCTTTGATTCAAGCCGTTCAACGCACGGATATAGGCCGCCGTTTCGCCGTCATAGCCGTCCTCGCGCAGCCCTGTGATCGTCACCGCGACAAGAATACAGCAGCGTGAAAGCAGCGCCTCAATGTCCCCGTATACGCTATCTTCGTTCCCGCCGCACTCGAACACCACGTTCGCCAGCAGGTTCGACACGTCCTCAAGCAGCACGACGCTTCCGTTTTCGACTGCCGCCGCGCCGACTCGATGCGGCAGCTCAAGCGTTGTAAAACGCAAGTCCTTGCGCTGCCGGCGGTGCTTTTCCACGCGCCGCAGATTTTCCTCCGAGCAGGGCTGCATGGTGGCGATATAGTAGCGCCTGCCTGTCGTTTGCGCAACGATGTTCTCCGCGCAGCGGCTCTTGCCGCTGCCATTCTCTCCCGCAACCAAAATCAGCGTTCCCATGTGCCCTCCTTTCTCTCAGGGCGTGAACTGGTCGCCCTGCCGAATTTCGTCCAGATAGTCGTCGTTGATGCCCGCCTCGTCAAAGCTCGCCATGTTGTTCATGACGGCGCAGGCGGCGTCGAGCACCTGAAAGGCGAGCGGGCAGCCGCTGCCCTCGCCCAGCCGCATGCCAAGATCAAACAGCGGCCGCAGCGTCATTTCCTCCATCGCAAGGCGATAGCCGATCTCGAACGAGGCGTGGCTCGGGATCAGATAGCCGCGCACGAGCGGACAGAGCCTGACGGCGCACAGCGCCGCCACGGCGGAAATGAACCCGTCGATGACCGCGGCGCGCCGGGAAGCCGCCGCGCCCAAGAAGGCGCCGCACATCGCCGCAAGATCGAACCCACCGACCTTGGTGAGCACGTCGATCACATCGTCCCTGTTCGGCCGGTTCACCGCAATGGCGGTACGGATAACCGCTTTCTTTTTCCGGAAGCTCTCCTCCGTGATGCCGCCGCCGCGCCCCGTCACCTTGTCAACGTCCGCCCCCAGCAGCACGCCAAGCACCGCCGACGAGGTCGTCGTGTTGCCGATGCCCATCTCGCCGATACCGACAGCGTCCGCATCGACGTCTTCCGCGACCGCCGCGCCGGTCAAGATCGCCTGCAAGGCCTGCTCCCGCGTCATCGCGGGGCCGGCGCAGATATTCTGCGTGCCGTAGGCAATTTTACGGTTCAGAACAGCGCTCTCGCAAATGTCGGCATTCACGCCGACGTCGCACACGGTGAGGCCGCAGCCAAAGCGCTTGGCGAGCACCGCCGCGCCGGTCTTTCCCCGCGTCAGGTTGATCGTCTGCTGCATCGTCACGGACTGCGGCGCACTGGAAACGCCCTCGGCCACCACGCCGTTGTCCGCGGCAAAGACAAGCAGCTGTTTTCGGGGCAGCTCGTTGTGGACTTTCCCCGTAATGCCCGCCAGCTGAACGGAAAGCTCTTCGAGCCGCCCCAGGCTGCCCGGCGGCTTGGCAAGCCGCGCCTGATGCGCTTCCGCCGCCAACATCGCCTTTTGATCCAGCGGCTGAACGGCGCGCACGAGCGCTTCGATCTTTTCCTGCATTGCTCTCTCCTTAAAACTCGATCCCCAGGCGCGCGGAAACACCCTTGTCAAACGGGTGCGCGCGCTTTTTCATTTCCGTCACATAGTCGGCCGCGTCCAGCAAGCGCTGCGACGGTTCTCGTCCCGTCAGCACGACCTCAAGATCTTCCGGTTTATGGTGCAAAAAATCAAGCAGCCGCGCCTCTTCAATGAGGCCATGGTTGCAGGCGGCGACCGCTTCGTCAAGCACGAGCAGCGCAACGCCGTCCGTACTTTTTTGCAGCGTCTCTTCCAGAAGCGCCGTATAGGCCCGCCGCGCCGCCGCCCGTGTCTCTTTGTCCATCGAGCGGAAAAAGCCAAAATTCCGCTCGCAGCAGAGGACTTTAACGTTCGGCAGCGCACGCAGGACGTTCAGTTCAGAGGAGCTGCCGTCCTTCAAAAACTGCGTAAACAGCACGCTCTTTCCTGCGCCCGATGCCCGGACGCTCAGCCCAACCGCCGCCGTCGTCTTGCCCTTTCCGTCGCCGCAGTACAGGTGCACAAATCCCCGCATGCTCACACCTCCCGCTCTAAAATGCGATAGATAAGTTTCATGTCAAGTCCCGCTCTCACCGCGTCCGCGAGCAGATCATACTGCCGCTCCTTGTGGGCTTTCCAATCAAAATTGCCAAGCGCTTTGAAGGAAGCGCCCTTTTTCTCGCACAGCACCTTTAAGATCGTGTCGGTGACCTCCTGCTCGTCAAAGATGCCGTGGACATAGCTGCCGCAGACATTTCCTGCGCTGATGAGCGCGCCGCGCGCTTCGCTGCGGCCCATGTGGATCTCGTAGCCTGCATAGCGTTTGCCGTTCAGCACAGAGAGCAGCCCCTCAACACCGGAGAACACGCCGCTTGTCTGCGTCTGCACCTTTGCTCCTTCAAATACCGTTTCCCCCGGCAAAAGGCCCATGCCGTCGATCTCCGTTATGCCCGCAGCCTCGACCTGCTCAGGGTCGGAAATATGCCGTCCCAACATCTGATAGCCGCCGCAGACGCCAAAAACCAGTGTGCCGCCGCTCGCGGCCTTTTTGATCGCCGCTTCCAGTCCGCTTTGCCGCAGCCACCCGAGGTCGGCGATCGTGCTCTTTGTGCCGGGGAGCACGATCATATCCGGCGCGCGCAGGTCGCGCACACGCTCCACATAGCGGAGCGAAACATTCGCATAGTGCTCAAACGGAGAAAAATCCGTAAAGTTCGAGATGCGAGGCAGGCGGATCACGGCAATGTCGATGAGCCGCGGCTGCTTGCCACGCCCGAAGCGTTCGCTCAGGCTGTCCTCATCGTCAATATCCACAGAGAGGTACGGCACAACGCCCGCCACGGGAACGCCGCAGAGCTGCTCGAGCATTTTAAGTCCCGGCTCCAGAATCGCGCGGTCGCCGCGAAATTTGTTGACAACGACGCCCTTGATGCGCCTTCTGTCCTCTTCGCTTTGCAGCGCCACCGTACCGTAGAGCTGGGCGAACACGCCGCCGCGGTCGATGTCTCCCACCAGCAGCACCGGCGCGTCCACCATGCGGGCAAGCCCCATGTTGACAATGTCATTTTCCTGCAAATTGATCTCTGCGGGGCTGCCCGCCCCCTCGATCACAATAACATCGTACTCCCCGCTGAGGCTCTCGTATGCCTCCATCACCGCAGGGATAAAATCACGTTTTCTGCGATAGTATTCCATCGCTGGCATATTGCCCTGCACGCGCCCGTTGACGATGACCTGACTGCCGACGTCCGTCGTCGGCTTGAGCAGGATCGGGTTCATGCGCGTGTCCGGCTCGATGCCCGCAGCCTCGGCCTGCACCACCTGTGCGCGCCCCATCTCTCCGCCATCTTTCGTGATGAAGGAGTTGAGCGCCATGTTCTGGCTCTTGAAGGGCGCAACACGATAACCGTCCTGCTTCAAAACGCGGCAAAGCCCCGTGGCAAGCAGGCTCTTGCCCGCGTTGGACATCGTGCCCTGGATCATAATATTCTTTGCCATGCTCTCACTCCTCCGCCACGCTTTTGATCGCCGCAATGAGCTGCTCGTTCTCTTCGCGCCGCCTGACCGCGACGCGGTACCAGCCGGGTGCCAATCCCTCAAAGTTGGCACAGTTCCGGATCGCCATGCCGCGCCGCATCAATTTTTCATGCAAGTCCGGTGCGCCGTGAAAGAGGATATAATTCACCTGCGATGGGCACACCCAAAAGCCGAGCTTTCGCAGCTCTTCTTCAAGCCGCGGCCGCTCTGCGCGGATGAGCGCGCGGTTTTCGGCAAGAAACGCCGCGTTCTTCAGCGCGGCGACGCCTGCCGCCTGCGCCGGTGTTGAAACCGTCCACGGCGGCGCTGCCGCCGACATTTTTTGCAGCAGCTCTTTGTCTGCGCACAGGCCGTAGCCAAGCCGCAGCCCCGCCATGCCATAGCTTTTCGTAAACGCCTTGAGGATAAAAAGCTGCGGAACGTCAGGCAAAAACGGCGTCAGATCATTGGCTCCGTCCGACAGGCTCAAAAAGCATTCATCGACAAAAAGCGCAATGTTTCTCTCGCGGCAGCGCAGCAGGATCTTTTCAAGCAGCTCCCCCGGGATCAGCCGCCCCGTCGGGTTGTTGGGGTTGCAGAGGAACAGCGCGTCGATCCCTTCGTGCGAAAGGCGCGGCAGAAGATCCTCTTGCAGGTCAAAGTTCTGCTCCGCAGCAAGCGTATGGCGCACGATCTCGCAGCCTGTCCGCTGCAAGGCAATTGCATACTCAGAAAACGTGGGCGCAAGCACCATCGCACGCTTCGGGCGCACAGCCTCGCAGTAAGTATAGATCAGTTCGGACGCACCGGCGCCGCAGAGGATTCTTTCCTGCGGCACACGCTCAAACTTCGCAATCGCCTGCACGAGCGCCCGGCAGCAGGGGTCAGGATAATGGTACAGCTCAGGCAGCACCCGCTTGAGCGCGTCGATCACGCTCTTGGGCGTGCCAAGCGGGCTGACGCTCGCGGAAAAATCAAGGCGCACGTCGCCCGCATAAATATCTCCGCCATGGCAGTTTTCTCTTCCGTACAGCATGTGTCTCCCTCACAGAGAAAAAATAAGCACTCTCACCGCGCAGCCAAGTAGCAGCGCCAAAACTGTTGTGGCGTACATCAGCCGGCAGGTGCGCGGGATGTCCTCGTGCGTAATCGGGCGCAGCGCATCGCCGATGTGCTCTTTTTTGTGCAGCACGCCGTGATACCACGCATCGCCGGCAAGCCGCACCCCCAAAAGCCCCGCGCAGACCGACTCCGTCTGTGCGGAGTTCGGGCTTGCGTGCTGATAGCGGTCGCGGCGAAAAATCTTCCAGCCGTTTTTGGCGTCCATGCGCAGGATTCCGCCTGCTGCAAGCATCAGCAGCGCGGATAGGCGCGCGGGCAGATAGTTTGCAATATCGTCTGCCTTCGCGCTCACAAAACCAATGTCCTTGTATGGCGGCTCGACATAGCCCAGCATGGAATCCATCGTGTTCACCGCTTTGTAAAAAAAGCCCAGCGGCGCGCCGCCGACAGCCAGATACAGCAGCGGTGCGACCACACCGTCTGACGTGTTTTCCGCGATGGTCTCGACTGCCGCGCGCGTCACGCCCGCGTCGTCGAGCGCCGCAGTATCGCGTCCCACGATCATAGAAACGGCGCGGCGCGAAGATTCGATGCTGCCGTGTTCGAGTTCCCGGTAGACCTTCATGCTCTCGTCACGCAGCGATCTTGCCGCCAAAATCTGCCAGCACATCACGCTTTCAACCGCAAGGCGCAGCCACGGACTCACCTTTTCGCAAGCGCAGAGGATCATCGCGGGAATCGCCGCTGCAAGAACGCTCACGATCCCCCACAGCACCGCCCCCGCCGCGCGCTCACCGCGCGGCGTTTTGGGAAACATCTTGCGCAGCGCACGCTCCAATGCGCTGATCGTCTTTCCGATCAACACGACCGGGTGCGGCAGGCTGTGCGGGTCGCCCAAAAGGCAGTCGATCCCAAAGCCGGCAAGAAGCGGCAGCAGCAGTCGGATCATACGCTGCCTCCCGCCTGCATGGTGAACACATACACCGGATTCTGCCCTGTCATCAACTGATACGCCCCCGCCTTACGGCTGCGGGCGATCTGGACGGACACGACCTCGGTATCCGCAAAGGGAAATTCCTTCATGCACGCCGTCAGCTCGGCGACGCTCTCCAGCGAGACCGCCGTTGCCACAATGCGCACCTGCGGGTTTTTTTGCAGCAGCACTGCCAGAATGCCGTGCAGGTTCCCCGCGCTGCCGCCGATGAAGGCGTGCGTCGGCGCGGGCAGGTCATCGCAGGCCTCCGGCGCGCTGCCGGCAACGATCGTCAGGTTTTCGGCAGAAAACGCCGCCTGATTTTTCTTCAGCAGCTCCACCGCGTCGGCCCTGCGCTCGATGGCAAAAATCCGCCCCTTTTTCGCCTGAAGCGCCATTTCAATGGCCACCGAGCCGGTGCCCGCACCAATATCGTAGCAGACCGCACGCTCGCTCAGGCGGAGCTTGGAGAGCGCGATGGCACGCACCTCGCTCTTCGTCATGGGTACAACGCCGCCCTCCCCCTCGCCGCGCAGGAAAGCGCTGTCCGGCAAGCCGTGGGTCACCACGGCGTCAGGGCGATCGTTTTCGATCAAGACGGCGCTCAAGGGCGCAAATGCACCGCCGCGCAGCGCTTCCGCTGTGCCGGTGGCAATCTTTTCGTCCGGGTAGCTCAGCCGTTCGCCGATGCTCAGCTTCACCTTACCAAGCCCATTCTCTACCAGCGTTTCGCACAGGTGCGCTGCGCCGTCCTCACCGCCGACGAGCGCGAAAACGCGCTCATGCGCGCGCACCTCCGGCACAATATCGTGCGCACGTCCGTGCAGGCTGACGACGTGAATGTCCTCATAGGACGTTTGCAGCTTTGCGCAGAGGCAGGCGAGCGAGCTCAGCCCCGGCAGCACATCGACCTCACAGTCGGAAAGCAGCGGCAGCAGCTTTCTCGTGCCGCTGAAAAACCCCGTATCGCCCGACATCACAACTGCGCTTCGACGGTATTCGCGGTGCGCATGGATATGGTCTGCAATCTCCTGCGGCGCAACGGCGGCAAAGGTTTTCTGCCCCTCCCGCGCGGCAGCGTCCAGCATGCGCTGCGCACCGATCAGGCAGTCCGCCTCCTCGATCGCGCGGCAGACTTCGCGCGTCATCATCTCCCGGCTTCCCGGACCGATGCCGATAATGCGCACCTCCGGACGAAAAGCACAGCCAAAACGCGCGGCGAGCAGATCCAGCACCTGCGAAAAGGTTTTTCCCTCCCGCTGCTTCGGCCGCCCGACCACAAGAAGCTGCGCCCCGGCCTTCCGCGCCGCGGCGGCCTTTGCCGCAAAACCGCCCGCTTCGCCGCCGTCCTTCGTCACAAGCCACTGCGCCGACACGGTGCGCAGCATCGCCTCGTCCATCTCCTCGGAAAACGGGCCCTGCATTGCAAGGATATGGGACGTTTCCACTCCCGCCTCGCGGCAGAGCGCGAGCGACGCGTCCAGTGGCAGCACGCGGGCGTAGACGCGTTCGCGGAAGCCCTTGATCTTACGGTATATTTTCAAGTCCTTGCTGCCCGTCGTCAGCAGGATATTCCCCTCTGTCTTGGAAAGAAGCGCCGCCGCTTCCTCTGCGTCGGCAACGCAGAGCGCATCTTCTGCCTGCTCCGATGCTTCACGCAGCAAGCGCAGATACTCCGTCCCCGTCTCCGCGCAGGCGCGTGCAACGCTCTCAGTGATGGACGCCGCGTAAGGATGCGTCGCGTCGATCACCAGATCATATTTTGTGTCGGAAAGCAGCTGAATGATCTCCGACGCCGGAATGCGTCCCGAGCGCACCGTCACGTTGTCCGCGTCGGGTAAAAGCGTTTCGCCGTATTCTGTTGCCACGCAGGCCGTGACGGCAACATGCCGCTGCGAACTCAAAAGCTCCACGAGCCGCCGCGCTTCCGTCGTACCTGCAAAAATACAGATCTTATACATTTTTGTATCCTCGCGGTGTGATGAGCCGCCCGCCGATGGTTTTGGTCATGGCATTGCCAATGAGCACAGTGCAGAACATGTCGACCTCCGCCTCCCGCAGCTCGCCGAGCGTCAGCATGCGGCAGCTCTCTCCCGCGCGGCCGATGTTGCGCGCAATGCCGCAGAGTCGGTTCTCAGGCAGAAAGCGCAGCAGGATATCGCACGCGCGCTTCAGATGCTTGGGGCGGGAGCGGCTCGCGGGATTGTAAAGCGCAATAGCAAGATCCGCCTGCGCCGCATGCGCAAGGCGTTTCTCGATGGTCTCCCACGGCGTCAGCCGGTCGCTCAGGCTGATGACGGCAAAATCGTGCGTCAGCGGTGCGCCCAGCAATGCCGCGGCGCTGCACGCCGCGGTCAGGCCGGGGATCACCTCGATCTCCGGTTCTCTGCTCTCGCCGCGCAGCTCGTAAACAAGCGCCGCCATGCCGTAAATGCCGCTGTCACCCGAGCAGACCATGGCCGCGGTCTTGCCCGCGCGCGCAAGTTCGAGCGCAAGCGCGCAGCGCTTTGCCTCCTGCGTCATGGGCGTTTCATAAAACGCCTTGTCCG